>SXGT01913663.1_pt1 | contig 14535 bp, 7 predicted proteins | sample 3176221 | NCBI WGS metagenome assembly SXGT01 (sample SAMN11356862, study PRJNA531348) | freshwater metagenome | isolation source: freshwater sample F1-120 | place: China: Fuxian Lake, Yuxi | collected 2017-12-25
CCAGGCGCTCGCCCCGGTAGTGGGTCACCGAGCCCTTCATGTCGACGACCTCGGCCAGGAGGTCGAAGTGGTGGTGCCCCGCGGCCGTGGCCGCGAAGACATAGCTCACCACCTCGCTCTTGGAGGGCCCCACGATCCGGGTCCTGAGCTCGGTCGCCGCTTCGCAGGCCGTGGAGCGGGTAAAGACACGGATCTGACGGACGGCGCGCTCTCCCTTGTTGGTGGCCCGAAGCCTGAGGACGGACTGCATGTCGACCTCCGTGTGCTGGAAGGTCGTCTCGTCGTACTCCAGCAAGAGGGGCAGGACGCTCCGCTCCAGCTCGCTCGTCAGCCGCTCGTGGGTCGCCAGCGAGATCCCGAGGTGCTTCCGGGCGTCGGCCAGCTCGGTGAGCTCCCAGTCCTCGAGGATCCCGTCGGCCAGGAACTCCTCGAGCAGCTCCCTGTAGCCCGCGATCGACTCCTCGGACTCCTGGACCGGCGCGCCCTCCCCGGCGCCGCAGTCCCCGCAGAACGACGAGCCCTCGAGCCACGGATGGCCGTTGGTGCAGATGCGGTTCATCGTGTGTCCCTCGTCGACCCGCAGGGCCGGTTCCCAAGTCGATATCTACCAGAGTCTCGAGGGGCGGCTCACCTCGAGACGTAGCGCTCGCGGATCGTCCCGTCCTCCGCGACGATCACGGCGGCGTGCCTCGCGCCCCAGGGCGCTCTCAGGCTGGCGATCACCGAGGTGCGCTCGGCCCTGCCGGCGCGGTAGCGGAAGACCCGCGCGTCCGAGGGGGGCTGGCCCAGCGCCTCCTCGAGCGCTCGACGTATCTCACCCGCCCCAGGGACCTGGCCCGCCAGCTGCGCGAACGCGACCCGACCATACGATAGCGCCGCCCAGTCGCCGGGATGCAGCCGCTCCGCCATCCTTGACCGGACCCCGCCGAGCGCCCCGGAGGCTGCCCGACCCGCGCTTCGCTCTCGGATTGCCTGGAGAGTCCCTCCTGGCCTGGCGTCGCCCGCCGGCGCCTGCGGGGCGGCGCCTGCGACCCGGGCCAGCGGAGAGCCGTAGAGCACGAAGGACGCGAGGGTGTTGTGGATCGGAGGCGAGAGCGGCTCGCCCTGCTCGAGGGTCCGGCGCAAGATGGAGCGCTTGGCCTCGAGCAGGGCGAGCCCTGCGGGCAGGCCGGAGTCCAGGTTCCTGTAGAACCCGAGCACGACGAGGTCGGCCGCGGAGGGGGGAGGGTGGGCCTGCCCCCACGCGATGATGGTGGAGCCCACGAAGCAGCCCGCGCCTCGCTCCAGGAACGCCCTGCCCATCGCGGGCTCTCCCTCGAACATGGCGGCGCCGTAGCAGGCCTCGGACACCGCGATCCCGCCCGACGCGATCTGCACCTGCCCGGGGTGAAGCACGCGGGGGTGGACGCCTCCTCCCTCGCCGACCCACACAGGCTCCTGGTCGCTCCCGTGGACATTGAAGAAGCAGCGGCCTGGCCGCCCCTGGAGCGCCCCGGCGACGTCGCTGTCGGTGTGGTGGGGCGCGACCAGCATCCGTGGACGGTCCTCGCCCGCGATCTCGGCCAGGAGGGCGTCGCTGGTACCCCTCCACACGGCGGCCGACACGGCGAGCCCCCCACGCCACGAGGGGGCGAGCCCCTCGCCCCGGGCGAGGATGTCCAGGACCAGATCCACGCGGGTGAAGGGGATCCGGCCTACCGGCAGGTCCGGGAGCAAGGTGCCGGTGTAGCGCTCGGCGGCCGTGGGCGTGGACCGCGATCCGAAGAAGTTGTCGGTGGGGACCCCCTCGTCCTTGTCGGCCGGATCCTCCACGACCGACATCGGCAGCTCCCAGGGCGCTCCGATCAGGCAAATGGCGCCCTTCGGGGAGCCCGAGCCCGTCCTCTCCCTCACGGCCTCGAGGGCGCTCGAGGGCGTGACCGGCAGCACCTCCCCGTGGGCTCGCAGCGCCTCGCACAGCTCCCTGTTGGAGCGGTGGATCACGAAGAGCACGTCAGGGGTGGCCCTGGCCGAGGCACGAGGGACACCGGGGGGCTGCGGCCCGGCCCTGGCCGAGGCATGTTGGAGCGGCTGCAGCCCGGGCCTGGCCGGGGAGTGCGCGACCGCGGGGGGCCCTGGCGCAGCGGGCTGCGGCGCCGGGGCTCCGCACGAGCCGCAGAAACGCTCGCCCGGCAAGATCGCGTCGCCGCAGGTGCATTGGCTCACGGTGACTCCAGGATCTGGAGGTCGTCCCGCGCCGCTCGCAGCACGCCATTTCGCCAGGTTCCCCGGACAAGGACCTTCCTGTCCAGCAGGGCGCTCAGCGTCTCCTCCGCGAAGGGATCGTCGTCCCTCACGTGCACCCGGACCAGGCGCCCGTCGTCCGAGAGGAGCACCGGCAGCTCCACCTCGGCCCGGGAGTCAGGGAGGACCAGGCGCCTCACGATCTTCCCGGCGACGGTGGCCTCGGTGTTGCTGGGCTCGCGCCGGAACTCCTCGGTCATCCCAGCCTCGTCCCGCACTCCCCGCACACGCGATCCTCGGAGGAGGTCTGGGCGCTGCACACAGGGCAAGGGCGAGCCACCGGCGCCGGGGCCGCCCGGCGAGAGGCTCCGGCCGCCGCGACCTGGGCCATCGACTCCATGGCCTTGTCGGCGCCGGAGATCGCCTGCTCGGAGGCCCGCTGCTGGGCCGCCCGTCGGGCCTCCTCGGCCTCGCGCTGCCCTCCCACGGCCGCCGTGGTCACGGCCCCCAGGGTCTGCATCATTTGCATCATCTGAGCCTGGGCGTGGAGCGCGGCCTGGGCCACGGCGTGCTGGGCGGCCTTCTGCTCGGCGAGCATGCGCTCGTAGAGCTCCTGCTGCCTGGCCGAGGAGACGCCGGTGGCCGCGGCCTCGGCCTTGAATTTCTCGGCCAGCGCCGCCGCGATGGCCCCGCCAGAATCTCCGCCCGCCTGCATGGCCAGCATCTGGTCGGCGCTCTGCCCCCTCAGCATGTCGCGGAGGCGCTGCTCGTGCTCCTGCTGCTGCTTCTTCTCGCGCAGCTCGTCCTCGCGTATCTTCGCGTCCAGCTCGGCCATCGCCCTGAGCTTCTCGAGCTGGGTGGCCTGGCGGCGCTGCTCGGCCTCCAGCTCAAGATCCTGCTTGGCCCGGGCCACGCCCACCTCGGCCTCCCCCAGGGTCCTCGTCGTGTAGGCTGTGGTATCGGCCTTGCTGCGCCCCACGACCCCCGACACCTCCGCGTCCGCCCTGGCCACGAAGCTCCGGTCCTCGGTCTCCTGTCGGGTGCGCTCCGAGCCCAGCGTCATGGCCTCCCTCGCCAGGGCCGCGTCGTGCTGCGCCGTGTCCTTCTCGAGCGACATCTCGTGCCAGGCCGTGTCCTTCTCGAGCGACATCTCGTGCCTGGCCTCGGCGACCTGGGTCTCCCTGGTGAACTGGGCCTCGGCGGCCCGGTTCTCCCTGGAGTAGCCCGCCGCCCGGGCGCCCAGCTCCTGGCCCTGCTCGGCCTGGGTCAGCCTGTCGGCGTGATCCTCGCTCGTGACCGCTCTCCGCTCCTGCCTGCGCGCCGAGTCCACCCCGATGGCCCTCTCCGCGGCCCGCCTGGCGTCGGCCACGTCCAGCCCGGCGGTCTGGTCCAGAAGCTCCTGCCTCCTCCTTCTGTCCTCGAGCTGCTCCTTGTCCAGGGAGAGCACGTGCTCTCGGTCGATCCTCTGGGTCCTCAGGACCATGTCCAGCGTCATGGTCTTGAGATCCAGGTTCTTGGCCTCGATCTCCATCCACTCCCGCCCCAGGTAGGCCTCCTTGACGGCCCTATCCAGCTCGGCCCTGGCCCCCAGCAGCCACTCCCCTCCCTTGGAGCGCACGTCCAGCACCACCACGTCGAGCACGGTGAGGCCCAGGGCCTTGAGCGAGCTCTGCACGCTGCCCGTGACCCTCTGCTCCAGGCCCCGGAAGCCCGAGGGGGTGGAGAGCTCGGCGAAGGGGCTGCCGCGGAGGGCCGCGGAGACCGCCGACATCGCCACCGGCGCCACCTGGGAGTCGAGCCCGGGGGTGGCCGAGCCCTGGACCCTCACCACCAGATCCACCTCGACCTGCTGCCCGTCGGGGGTGAAGAGCGGGGCGTCCAGCGGGGGGCCTGGCTCGAAGGGGGTGGCGCACTGGCTGCAGAACTTCTTGCCTTCCTTGACGTGCGCTCCGCATTTGCTGCAGCTGCGGGCCGGCTGGGTCATGACGGGCTGGGAGATCCCGCACGCGCTGCAAAACTTCTTGGTGGAGGCCAGCTCCACCCCGCAGCCGACGCACCTCTTGGTGGCCGGGGACGCGCCCCCTCCCAGCCTTAGATCCAGGCTGATCACCGAGGTGAGCGGCTGCAGGTTGACGGCGAGGTAAAGGCCCAGGGGATCGCCCACCCGCGTCCTCAGCTCCCCGGCGAGGGACTTCTCGACGCCCGCCATGTCGGACGAAGGGGCGAGCTGATCCAGCGCGGGCCTGATCACGGCCTCGACCTGCCTCCTCAGATGATCGTGGAGCTCCCTGGAGGAGAGGGCGTCCCTGTCTCCCAGGGCCTGATCGAGGAAGCGGAGCAGGGCCCCCCGGTCCTCCTTGCGCAGGCGAGCCTCGACCACCAGCTGGTACTTGGTGACCGCGCCCCCCGAGCGCCCGTCGAAGGTGAAGGGGAGGGGCACGGGGCGGAGATCGACCAGGTACACGTCCTTCTTGGCGAGCCTGTTGGTGGCCAGGTTGGCGAGGCGCTCGAACCACCCCGCGGCGACCTGGAAGCCTGGCTCCATGATCTCGGTCACCGCCCCGTCGACGACCACGATCCCCACGCTCCCCCTGGGGATCTGGACCCCCTTGGCGAAGCGCCGGCTGGCCATCTCGTCCAGCCGGACCCGGCGCACCATCTCGTTGGATCCCCGGTGCCAGACCCCGTCCTGGACAAAGCCAGGATCGTCGGTCGGGAGGGAGGGCATCGAAGCGCCGGCGAGGGGCTGCGCGCACTCCCGGCAAAATTTATTGCGTATCGGGTTGTCGGTCGAGCAGCGCGGGCAACGAAGAATGTCTTCCATGGTGACCCCTTTGGAGCCCGCAGAATACTGCGGTCGGCCTGGTCTTTCACCGTGGGCGAAGAAAATCTGTCGAGGGTGCCCTCCTCGCCTCCAGAACGCTCAGATCGAGGCGAGGGGGACCCAGGTCTGGCCGCCGTTGGCCCAGGCCACCAGCGCGTGCCCCGGGGTCACGTCCAGGAGCGTCACCGGGTAGCGCTGGCCGTCGGACCAGAGCACCAGCAGCGTCGAGCCCCGGAGGCCCCCCAGGACGTGGTGGAGCTCCTTTCCCTCGCCGGCCAGGACCGCCCCCAGGAGCTTGCACCTTCTTATCGTGGGGTTGGTGCCCTGCCCTCGGATCTCGATACCCGCGACCTTGTTCTCGTAAGATTCGCACCCCTCGAGCGTCCCCTGGGCGCCGTCACCGACGTAGATCCCTGCGACGTCGCAGCCATGAAATCTACAATTTTGGACGGTGGGGTTGGTGCCCGTATCGCGGACCGAGATACCTCCGCCACGGTTCTCGTAGGACTCGCACCCGTCGAACGTCCCCCGCCCCCCGTTGCCCACGTAAATTCCGGAGTCCTCGAGCGAGCCATGAAACTTGCAATTCTGGACGCTGGGGTTGCTCCCCGCGCCCGTGACCTGGATACCCGCCATCGTGTTCTGGTAGGACTCGCACCCCTCGAAGAACCCGGCGGCGGCATCGCTGACGTGTATCCCTCCGATCGTGAGCGAGCCGTGGAACTTGCAGCCTTGAACCCTCGGGTCGGTCCCCTCGCCCGTGAGCTGGATGCCTGACATCTGGTTCTGGTAGGACTCACACCCCTCGAAGGTCCCACGAGCCCCCTTGACGACGGATATCCCTTCGCCCTCCAGCGAGCCGCGAAATTTGCAATTTTTGACCTTGGGGACGGCACCCTTTCCAGCGATCTGGATACCCGCGAGCCTGTTCTCGTAGGACTCGCACCCCTCGAACGTCCCCTTGGCGCCCTCCAGGACCGAGATCCCCTGGCGCTCCATCGAGCCATGAAACTTGCAGCTCTTGACCCTCGGAAAGGTGCCCTCGCCGCCGACCTTGATGCCCGCCAGTTTGTTCTCGTAGGACTCGCACCCCTCGAACCACCCGAGGGCACCGCCGGAGAGAGAGAGTCCTTCTCCCTCGAGCGAGCCATGGAACTTGCAGTCGCGGATCGTTGGATTCGTGCCTTTGTCGGCGACCTGGATGCCTGCCATCTTGTTCTTGTAGGACTCGCACCCGTCGAAGGTCCCCAGACCCCCGCCGCCCACGTCGATCCCCGGGCCCCCACAGCCGTGGAACTTGCAGCCCTTGACGCCGGGGTTGGCCTGGCTCTGGACGGTGATGCCGGCCCCGGTCGCCCCCACGGTCGTGCAGCCCTCCACCTTTCCCCTGGCGCTCAGGTCGAAGCGCAGACCGCTGGTCCCCGCCTCGCCCACCCAGCAGCGCCATAGCAGCGGCGCGGCGTCCTTGCCTCGGGCGAGCAGGCCGCAGGCGGCCTTGGAGCGCAGGACGCAGTCCATCAGCGTGGGGCTCCCTCCCGTCACCAGGACGGCGCTCCTCAGGCTCTCGTCGTCGCTCGCAGGGGTGGCGGGCGCGTCGGGCCAGATCGCGCCACGCTTGTCCTCGCCGACCAGCGCGAACACCGATGACCAGGGGACAGCGCAGAGGAACGGCTTCTTGTTGAAGCTCAGGGTGCAGCTCATGCCAAGATCGTCGAAGGAGAGATCCGGGATGGGGACCGTCATCTTGTGCCCGACCTGGAGCACCATCTTGGGCTGCTTCTTGAACTCGGGTGGCACCACGACGCCTTCCTTGCGCGGGTCGAGGTGGACGAACACGCTGGAGCGCTCGAGGATCGACAGGGCGATGTCCTTCTTGATCGGCAGGGAGGGCCCCTCCTTGGGCGTCGCTCGAGGGGAGCGCTGCTCCAGGGTCAGGCCCCGGAGCACGGGGTTGCCCGCCACGACGGTCACCACCGGCCGCTCTCCCTGGGCATAAAGGGTCACGGCCCCTCCCGTGGCCTGGAGGGTCACGTCGCGGTCCAGGGACAGAGACGCGCAGTAGGTGCCCGAGCGCACCTGGATCACCCCCCCCGCGCCCACCAGCATCAGGGCCTCGTCCAGCGTCTTCACGTCGCCCGCGCCCTGGGGATCCACGATCACCTCGCGGGTCAGCCTGGCGCGTCGCCCCGCCTCCGTCTGGCGCGCCGCCTCGAGCTTCTCTTGCTCGGCCAGGGCGCTGGCCTCGGCCGCCGCTCGCCGCCGCTCGGCTTGCTCCTTCTCCTCGCGGGCTTGCCGGGAGCGGCGCTCGGCCTCGGCCTCGGCTGCAGCTCTTCGCCCCGCCTCGGCTCGTCGCGCCGCCTCCAGCCGCTCCTTCTCGGCTCGGGCGCTGGCCTCGGCCTCGGTTCGCCGTCGCTCGGCTCGCTCCTTCTCCTCGCGCGCCCTGGCCGCCTCCTCCTCTCTTCGGGCCTCCTCCGCCCTGCGCTTTCCTCCGTCGTGGGTCGCCTCGAAGGCCAACCAGTCGGCCTCGGTGATCGTCTGCAAGCGCAGCAAGACCCACCGGGCTTCCCCCAGGACTCCTCCACGGGCGCTCCCCGGGGCCCCGATCTGCATCCCGCTCAGATCGCCCACGCGCATCGCCGACGCGTCGATGTTCACCACGTGGGCCTGTGGCGCGGTGGTCCCCACCCTGTAGGGCAGAGGATCGGCGCGCAAATGCATCCCCTTGCCGAGCATGTCCTCCACGCGCACGGCGGCCAGGAGCTGGAAATGGCCTGCCTTGGTGAGTTCCATCATCACAGAGAAGAGCTCGTGACCCCCTGGCCTGAGCACCCTCGCCTGGTGCTCGGCCAGCAAGGCCACTCCCGGCACGGCGTGACGTATACATGCGTTCTTGAGGGGGCGCTTCCCTCCGTTGAGGAGGCGGGCCCGGATGATCCCGTGGGTGCCGGCCACGAAGTCCTGGACCGAGGTGGCGTCGACCTCGAGGGCCACCGAGAGCGCCTCCTTGAGGGGCTGGTACCCGGAAGAGAGCGCGGCGTGGGTGGCCTCGGTGATTCCGAGCTCGGCGCGCAGCCTGGCGAGCTCTTCCTCCTCCCAGTCCTCGAGCACCCCGTCACTCCAGAACTCGGTGAGCGCCTCCTGGTAGGTCGCGATGCTCTCGGCGCTCTCCTGGGGGACGTGGGCTGCGAGGGGGGCGCGGCACTCTCCGCAGAATTTCTCCGTGGGGTCGACGAGATGACCGTTCTTGCATCGCGGCGAGGCCATGGCCGGCCAGGCTACCACGGGGGTCGGGGGGAGGAGGAACGGGCCTGCCGCGGCGAACGCTCACTCCCGCCTTATGCGGACCCTCGTTCTGTGATCTGCTGGATGGAAATGAGCCTGCGCCGCATGATCCAGGTCCTGCTCCCCGCCGCCCTGGCCGCCGCGTCGCTCTTCGGGGGCTGCGGGACCGACGCCGCCGTCCCCGCCGAGGACGCCGGCCCCTCCGCCGACTCGGAGCTGCCCGATCGCCCGTCCGATCAAGGTCCTTCGCCGGACGTCCGGCCCCCTCCGGACGCCGCGCCGGACGTCAGGGACGGCGCCCCCGATCCTCCGGTCCGCGCGCCCTTCGGCCTGGACGCTCGCCCCCCCAACCCCACCTGCACAGCCCCCGCTCGCCCGCCAAGGGCACCCGGGAGCGCGGTGCGCTTCACCCAGGTCTTCGCGGCCGTCGGCCTGAACACCCCCGTGCTGCTCACCCAGATCCCCGGCGACAGGACCCGCTTCTTCGTGGCGGAGCGCGGGGGCACCGTCGTCTCCTTCCCCTCGGTCAACCCCACGGCCAAGACCGTGGTCGCCACGGTCCCCGGGCCGGTGAACCAGACGTCGGAGGGCGGCCTGCTGGGGATGGCGTTCCATCCAAGGTTCGCCGTAAACGGCTATCTTTACCTCTCCTACACGCTGGGCACCACCGCCGCCGATCTTCGCTCGGTCATCATTCGCATGCATAGCCCCGACAACGGGCTGACCTTCGGTGACCCGGTGACCATCCTGGGCCCCTTCCAGCAGGGGGACTCCCACTACGGAGGGGATCTGCATTTTGGCCCAGATGGCTATCTCTATGCCAGCTTCGGCGACGGGTGGGACTCCGACAACGGCCAGCGAACCAACGGCTTTTTCGCCAAGATCTTGCGTATCGACGTGGACTCTGCGTTCCCCTATGCCATCCCCGACGGAAATCCCTTCAAGAGCGGAGGCGGAGAGCCAGCGGCCTTCGCTTACGGGTTCCGTAACCCCTATCGCTTCAGCTTCGATCCCGTGTCGGGCGACCTGTGGGCCGCCGACGTCGGCGAGGCCGACTGGGAGGAGGTGAACCGGGTGGTGGCCGGGGGAAACTATGGCTGGAGAGAGCGAGAGGGCGCCCACTGCTTCCCTCCGGGCAGCACCGGGTGCCGGACCGCGGGCCTCATCGATCCCTGGTGGGAGTACGATCACGAGACGGGCTACTGCGCCATCGGAGGGCCTGTCTACCGGGGCAGCAAGATGCCCACCCAGGTGGGTCGTTACCTGGTGGCCGACTGCGGTGCTTTTCACGTGTTCAGCGTCGCCAGCGATCCCGTGACGGGGGTCACCTCCGGGATCATCCTGAATCCGGACGACCCTCTCCTCAACTGGATAGGCTTCGGCGAGGACAACGACCACGAGGTCTATGTCATCAGCTTCGACTCCAAGATCTATGCGCTCGACGAGCAGCCAGGATCCCCCCCTCCCCCCCCCTTCCCCGATACCCTGTCCAAGACGGGCTGCTTCGACCCGGCCGACGCCAGGAAGCCTGCCTCGGGCCTTATCCCCTTTGCCCCCAATAGCCCCTTCTGGTCCGACGGCGCAGAAAAAGAGCGCTTCCTGGCCCTGCCCGACGGCACCGCCATCACCATCAACGGCCAGGGTGACTTCGATTTTCCCGTGGGCACCGTCCTGGTCAAGCACTTCAGGGTCGACCAGAAGCTGGTCGAGACCAGGCTCTTCGTCCGCCACGCCGACGGCGAGTGGGGGGGGTACAGCTACGAGTGGAACGACACCCAGACCGACGCCACCCTGCTCCCCTCCAACAAGACCAAGGCCTTGGCAGGGGGCAAGAGCTGGTATTACCCCGGCCGGGCCGAGTGCATGGGGTGCCACACCCAGGCCGCCGGGCGCTCGCTGGGCCTGGAGCTCGGTCAGCTCAACGGAGACTTTGTCTATGCCAAGACCAACCGCATCTCCAACCAGCTTCGCACGCTCGACCACCTGGCCCTGTTTGCCCAGCCCCTGGCCGACCCGTCCACCTTGCCTGTCTATCCGTCGCCGTCGGGCACGGCCCCTCTGGAGTCTCGAGCGAGGTCGTACCTCCACGCCAACTGCGCGCACTGCCACCAGCCCGGGGGCCCCGGGCGCGGCAACATGGATCTGCGCTTCGGGGGTGGTTTTTCCGGGACGAGGACGTGCAACGCGGCTCCGTTGACGGGGGATCTAGGGGTCGTGGGCGCGAAGCTTCTGGTTCCGGGGAGCCCCGGGACGTCGCTGGTGTCGCTGAGGCTGCGGTCGACGGGCCCGGGTCGGATGCCGCCCCTGGCCACCAAGCAGGTGGACAGCGCGGGGGGGCAGCTGATGGACGACTGGATTCGCAGCGTCACCTCCTGCCCTCCCTAACACTCCAGCGAGAGGTCGTTCGTGAGAGCGCGATGGGCGCGCAGACCTCACCCCCCGACCCCCTCTCCCACGCAACCACTGTGAACTTCGTGGCGAGAGAGAGGGGGAGCGCAGGAGATATCCGGAGTTGAAAGACTCCTTGTGAACCTCCCCTCTCCAGCGCAACGAAGTTCACGAAGACTGCGCGGGAGAGGGGTATGCGAAGGGATGTGGAGCGATGTGAGGGGGTGAGGTCTGTGGGCGCGATGCGGCGTGAACCTCCCGCAGGAGTGCTAAGAGGCTCTTCGCGCGGCACCCGCGATGGTCGAACGGTGGATGCGACCGGACACGCAGCGTCGCCACCTGCCTCCGAGCTCCGACCACTCGCTCACAAGGAATCAAGGGCTTCGCGGACCTGTTTGTGCTCGCGGAGCCGAAGTGACTCGATGAAATTCTGGCGCGCCTGAGCGATGTCACCTGCCTGTCTCGCGATGAGTCCCTGGTTGTAGAGGAGCTGGGCACGTACTGTCCTGTTGGTGGGGGCGAGCTTCATGGCCTCGTCGCACTCGGCCTTGGCCCATCCCCACCTGCGCGCCTTGATGTTGTCCCAGCACTTGTCGCCCCAATCGCGGCCCCCTCTCTTGTCGAGATAGCCGACTTCGTCCAGGGGCAAGACGGGGCGTTTTGGATCGGTCCCGTCGTTTGGAGCCTCGGGTGGAGGGCTCGGATTCTCATGCGCTGTGGCGGAGGCCAGGGGTATCGGCGGTAGCGGCTCCTCGTAGAGCCATAGCCCGAGGATCAATGCCCCGACGCCGAGCACCACGGTGGCAGAGACGAGCGCGACGGCGATGGTGCCGGAGCCCACGGTTCGGCTTGTTCGGACGCTTTGGGGTGGAGGGGGCGGGATATGGATCCCCGGGAGGGGAGATGCGTGGAGCGTGCGTGGAGACGGGGGGATATCGGTCAGCAAGGCCTGCATCGGTGGTTGGGCTTGCGTCGATGGCTGGAGTGGCTTGGTCTGAACATGGGGTGTCAGCAAGGGCCGAGTCAGCGGGCTGGACGAGCCGGTCGATGAGCTCGAGTGGGGCGCCGTGGCGGTCGATGGATCTCGCAACGTGGCGGGGGTCGTCATGGTGGGCGACGGAGCCCGGAGCGTGGCGGGGGCTGCCATGGCGGGCGACGGATCCCGGAGCGTGGCCGGCACCGCGGGGGCCGCGGCCATGAGGGTGTTCCAGAACTCGCCTGCCCTCCTGTAGCGATTGCGAGGATCGACCGCGAGAGCGCGATTTAGCACCCGGTCCAGCTCGTCGCTGCACGCCACGCCGAGCGACCGGAGGGTCGGTCGGCGCACCAGATCCGTCGCCTGGCGTCGTAGCTGCTCCGGATCGGCGCCGTCGAGAGCCCGTCGTCCTGCGACCGCCTCGACGAACACGAGCGCCAACGCGAAAACGTCCGTCCACGGGCCCGTATCGCCGTAGCCAGGGTCTTGCTGCTCCGGGGCTCCGTAGGCGGCCGTGAACGCGTGGAGGCCCAGCAGGGTCGTCGCGCCGGCCGCGTGCGCCGTGCTCATGGTCTTCGCGACCCCGAAATCGAGGATCTTCATCGTACGGTTGCCGCGCACATCGGTGAGCAGGAGATTGCCCGGCTTCACGTCCCGGTGAGCGACGCCCGTCTCGTGGGCGACGTCGAGCGCACGAGCCACGGGGTCGAGCAGCTCGAGCGCCTCCGCGAGCGAGCGGCCCCCGAGCCCGTTCGAAGCTCGCTGGGTCAGGTTCTCCTCAAGGGTGACGCCGTGGATCCACTCCAGCACCAGGTAGGGGGTCCATGCGCCCGAGGGCGAGGTCTGCGCGCCGACGTCGAGCGCCCTCACGATGGACGGGCTGTCCTGGGACAAGCGAAACATGATCCGACCCTCGGAGATGAAACCCTTCAGGAAGACGCTGCGCCTGGATGGTGGTAACCCGTCGAGCTTCAGACACTTGATCGCGACGGGCTGGTCGAAGCCCAGGTGGTGCCCCGCGTAGACGACGCCGAACCCGCCTTCGCCGACGACCGCGTCGATACGGTATTTCCCGTCCAGCGTCGCGCCCAGCCAGCCAAATGGATCGCTCTCCTTCGCCCCTGCAGCTCGTGTCATCGGGACACCCCGTCGCCAGGGTACGCCGGAGACGCGCGCGCGACTACGAGCGTCAATCTTGGCCGCAGTAGGCCACGCGCTGTGCGTTGAACGGCGCCTGGTCACGCGCCCACGGCAGGCTCGGCGGGAGCGTCGGAGCGGGGCGGCCAAGCATCAGGCTCCTGCGCACCGAGATCTCGTTCTCGTCGATCCCCTGTACGAAGAGCACTATCTGATCGACCTCGAAGTCATCGAGATCACCGCAGGGTCGTTGCCCTGCAACGAGGCAGATCTCGGACGGACCGGCGGGGAGCGAAACGGGGTCGAGCGGGGAGGCCGAGGTGGCATTCGACGACACCCCATGAGGGTCGCGTTCGAGCGTCATCGGAAGGGATGTCCCCTTTCCGTTCACCGTGATCATGTCGCCCAGAGACTCGGTCTGCCGGACGTTCTTCACCTGCAGGTAAGCGAACGTCGGGCGCGGCAGGTTGATCAGAGAGCAGATCCTCCCGGCTTCGGCCTCCCCGTTGGGGAAGCTCTGACCGCCCGCTCGGTTGTCGCCGAGGTGCACAGGACCCTCGAGCAGGGCAATGGCGTGCGCTCCCGCGAAGGGCGTGAGGGGACCCGGAGAACCACCGCCGCAGGCGACCAAGGAGCCGGCGGTGAGTAGGACGAACAACGAGGAGATGGGCGGATTCTTCATGGAGGCTCCCGAGGTGCAGCGCTCTCGGCGCGGGGAGCCGAGCCAGTGCAAGAGCGGTACCGGACAAGAATTCCGCCTGATCGGATAAATAGGCGCTGATCGCGATCGGCCCGAGCCGTCCGGAGGGTGATCGCGATCAGGACCCTCTGCACCGTGAGGCTCGGGCGGCGGTACGCTCGGCCAGGATGGCAACCCCGAGTCCCCCCGTCGCGCGCACCGAGGACCATGTACCGCCGAGCCGGGCCGCCCGCGGACCGGCGCGCGCGGCGCTGGTCGTGGCCTTCCCCGCGCCTTCCTCGCTGCCTGTCCCCTTGCCAGGTGAGCCGGTGGGGCGCGACTGGCTGGAGACCTTCGGGGTGGTGGACACGCGGGTGTCGACGCGTCATCTGATCTTTTCGCGGCCGGGGGGTGGGCTCTTTCTCGAGGACGCGGGGTCGCGCAATGGAACATGGGTCAACGGATCGCGGCTGGAGCGCGGCGAGAGGGCGTCGCTGGTCGATGGAGCCCTGATCCGCGTGGGGCGTACTCTCCTCGTTTATCGAGAAGAGCTCCTCGGAGAGGATCGTCCATCGGCTCCCATCGGTCGTCTGGTGGGGCCCTATGGGCTGCGACGAGTGAGCGAGGCGATCTCCGCCATCGCTGCGCGCCGCCCGACCAACGTGCTCATCGAGGGTGAGACGGGGACTGGCAAGGAGCTGGTCGCTCGCGCGGTCGCAGACGCCGCCGGCCGGGGGCGCAGCTACGGTCCGGTCAACGTCGCCGGTATCGCATCGGGTGTCTTTGAATCACAGCTCTTTGGCTACGTACCCGGCGCATACTCCGGAAGCGGCAGGGGCTCTCAGGGGATCTTCGGCGCTCACCACGGTGGCGCCGTGTTCCTGGACGAGATCGGCGAGCTCCCGGGAGAGCTCCAGGCCAAGCTCCTTCGCGTGCTCGACAACGGCGAGGTGTTACCCGTCGGCGCGGTCCGACCTGTCGTCGTGGACGTGCTGGTCATCTCGGCCACGAACCGCTCGCTCGAGG
>SXGT01045244.1_pt1 | contig 14534 bp, 14 predicted proteins | sample 3176221 | NCBI WGS metagenome assembly SXGT01 (sample SAMN11356862, study PRJNA531348) | freshwater metagenome | isolation source: freshwater sample F1-120 | place: China: Fuxian Lake, Yuxi | collected 2017-12-25
CGGCCACACGCTCGATGAGCGCACTGCGTTCGGCGTCGATGGTCGAGACCCTCGGCGCGGAGGGTACTGCCGTTCTGTACTCGGTGAGCGCCACGGTTCTCTATCGGCGCCCGATGCGGCCGAACTTGTGGACAAACTTGACGAAGTGTTTTCGGGCCGGCGGGGGAGTTTTCGGGCTGCGTTAGCGTGCCGACGTGGACACGGCTGCCGCCCTCGACCTCGCACTCGTCCTCGCCGACGCCGCCGACGCCGTGACGATGGGCCGATTTCGGGCCCATGACCTGGTCGTCGACACGAAACCCGACCTCACACCGGTGAGCGAAGCCGACCATGCGGCCGAGGTGCGGATTCGTGAACTCGTCGCCGATCGGGCCCGGGCTCATGCCGTCGCGGGCGAGGAATTCGGCGACGACGGCGACGCCGAGTGTCGCTGGATCGTCGATCCGATCGACGGCACGAAGAACTACGTGCGCGGCGTGCCGATCTGGGCGACCCTGCTCGGGTTCGAGCGGGCCGGCGAACTCGTGGTCGGCGTGGTCTCGGCTCCGGCGCTCGGCGTTCGCTGGTGGGCCGGCCAAGGACTCGGCGCCTACCGGGACGGACACCGCATTCAGGTGTCCGCCGTCCACGAACTGGCCGACGCCCACCTGTCGTTCGCCGGTGACTACGCGTATCTGTTCGACGGGCTCGGCGAGCGGCTCGTCGAACTCCAGTCGGCGTGTTGGCGCACGAGATCGGTCGGCGACTTCTGGCAGCACATGCTCGTGGCCGACGGCGGCTTGGACGTGAGCATCGATCCGATCCTGGCCTACTGGGATGCCGCCGCGCTGCTCCCCATCATCACCGAAGCGGGTGGGCTTTGGACGACGTTGACCGGTGAACAGCCGGCCCAGCCCGATTCGCTCGTCTGCACGAACGGACGCTTGCACGCCTCGGTTCTCGCTCGACTCGCCGGTGAATCCGAACGAACGGGTCGTTAGCGATGCGCGAGATCACGATCGGCATCGACATCGGTACTTCGTCGGTCAAAGCGCTGGCGGTCGACGCGGCCGGCACCATCGTTCGTCGGGTGCGGGTTGCGCACGACTTCATGGTCCCATCGCCGTTGCGGTTCGAGCACGATGCCCGCTGCTGGATGGACGGGCCGCTTCGCGCGTTGGCCGAACTCGACGCGACGGCGCTGTCGCCGCGGGGCGTGAGCGTCGCCGCAATGGTGCCGTCACTCACCGCGGTGGACGACGACGGTCGAGCGATCGCGGCTGGCCTCTTGTACGGCGACGAGCGAGGGCACGGCGGACACGGGCATCCCGGCGTGTCAGGAGAGTTGGAGCGATTTCTCGCGTGGCTCGCCGCCGAGCGTCCCGACGCACACGGTTATTGGCCGGCCCAGTCGGTGGCGAACTTCGCGCTGTGCAGGGCGCCGGTGTTGTCAACGACGGCGGCGGCCGCGTGTTGGCCGCTGTTCAACTTCCAGGGCTGGGACGAGTCGCTCGTCGCCGCGGCCGGCGCACGCATCGAGCAGTTGCCGCAGTTGGTGCCGGGTGGCCAGGCGGCGGGGACCGTCCGCGGACTTGGCGATTGCGTCCTCGAAGGCGGAACGATCGACGCCATGGGCGAGCAGATCGTCGCGGGTTGCGATGAGCCCGGCGACGTGCTCGTGATCTGCGGCACGACGTTGATCGTCTGGAGCGTGACCGCGGAGTCCTTCGAGATACCGGGGTATTTCCCGATCCCGCACACGACGCCGGGTCGCTTCTTCATCGGTGGACCATCGAACGCGGGCGGACTGTTCCTCGACTGGGCGCGGCGGCTCACCGCCGAGGGCGGAACGGTCGACGACCCACGGAACGTTCCGATCTGGGTGCCCTACCCGCGCGGCGAACGGGTCCCGATCGAGGATTCGAGCCGCCGGGCCTCGCTTCACGGGCTCGACCTGACCCACGGACCGGCTCACCTGCGACGGGCTGCGTTCGAAGCCGCGGGGTTCGTGACCCGAAGGATGATCGAGGTTTCGCCCGTGCCGCCGCGACGAATCGTCGCGACCGGTGGCGGCGTGCGGGTTCCCGAGTGGCTGGCGTGCCTCGCGGACGCGACTCGGCTGCCGGTCGACGTCGTTGCCGTTCCCGAAGGTGCGGCGCTCGGCGCGGCGTGGATCGGCCGGCAGGCCGCCGGATTGGAGACCTCACTTGCCGACGCCCGACGTTGGTCGGCGATCGCTCGGCGGGTCGAGCCCGATGCGCGGTGGACCGACGCGGTCGACGAGCGCTACGCAACCTGGCGCACGCTCGCCGACTGACCGAACGCTTCAGCCGAGGTCGGGGCAGCCGCTGGCGCGCAGCGAGTCGCCGAGTTCGATCTGGCGGAACAACCAGTCGGTGAGTCCGTCGAGGCCACCGGTGATCGCGGCCAAGTCGGCGACGGCCGCCTCGGCATCGCCGGCGCGGCCGGCCGCGATGATGTCGGCCCCGGTATCGATGTCGTCGAGAAAGGCGCTCGCCTCCTCGTTCGCGAACGGTCGCAAACGTGCGATGGCGGCCTGGAGCGCCTCGAGGTCGGGGAGGACGAAGGTGTCGACCAGCGTGTCGGCCGTTTGCATCTGCGGGTAGATCTGGATGGCGACGCCCACGAGCTCGGCGTCGGCTTTCAACGCCGCACAATCGACGTCCCCACCGGAGCCGCGCGAGTCGCTCGAGTCGTCGGAACCATCCGAACCATCGTCACCCTCGGAGTCGTCGGGCGCAGTCGAGGTCGCAGCACCGCGCTCGTCCGACGAGTCGGATCCGCCGCAGGCTCCCATCAGCAGCGCGAAGGCGCAGAGGGTTGCGAACAGTGGCATCGTGTAGCGCGTGAGTCGCACGTCGAGGTCCTTTCGAGGGCTGTCGTTGTGTTGCACGAGGTGGTGAGTCCGGCCCGGGTCGACGCCTTACAGTTTTCAGGCGATGCGATACATCGATCGAACCGGTCACCGGACCCTGTTGGGCGCCGTTGTCATCCTCATCGGCGCAACGAGCGTTCTCGGGAGTTGTGGCGGCGAGGTCGACGAACCGACCTCGACGACCGAGCGCTTGGCCGGGACGGTCGCGGCGGTGACGATTCCCATCAACGAGGCCTGCGCGGTCGTGACCGCCGACGAAGCCACGACGCTGGTCGGTGAGCCGATGGTGTTCGAACCCGAGTCGATCGCGGCGCCGGTGTCGTCGTGCAAGTACGTCAGCGTCGACCCCGAGGATTCGTCATCCGGGCGCGTCTTCAAGCAACTACGGGTCGACATCTACGAGGGTTCGCAGTTCTTCGACCTCGACGGCGTCGGCTACCCGAAGGTCGATCGCGAGAACCTCGCGCTCGGCGACCGCGGGTTCGTCCACACGGGCGACGTCGAACGCGGCGTGACCGTGCAGTTCGAGATCGATGAGGCGGTGTACCAGGTGAACTACACCGAACACGCCATCCTCATCGACGAACCTGCCGACGCGAGCCGGATCACCGGCGCGCTGGTGCGCTTGCTCGAGCGCCGCTTCGCCGACTGGACGTCCTGACGACGCGCGCAGGTACTCTCCGAAGCGGACCGAGGTAAAGGGGCAACTGCGTTGGCACTCGACATCACCATCGATCGCGACCTGTGCATGGGCTCGGGCAACTGCTCGTTCTGGGCCCCCGGGGTGTTCGATCTCGACGACGACGGCGTCGCCTACGTCGTCGCCGCCGATGCACAGCCGGAAGACAAGATCGTGCTCGCGGCACAGGGGTGTCCGACGCAGGCCATTCAGGTCGTGAAAGACGGCACTCGGGTGGTGTAGCCGTGTCGATCGGCATCACCGACGACCACGAGGCGCTACGTCGCGCGGTTCGTCGGTTCGTGGAGGACCAGATCCCGCCCACGGTGGTTCGTGCCGCGTCCGAAGCGCCCGACGCGCTGCCGCCGTTCTGGGATCAGCTCGTCGATCTCGGCTGGCTCGCGCTGCACGTACCGGAGGCGAGTGGCGGTGGAGGTTTCGGACTCGTCGAACTCGCGGTCGTGGTCGAAGAACTCGGACGCGCGTGCGCGCCCGGGCCGGCGGTCGCGACCGCGGCGGCCGGCCACGGCGTCGGGCCCGTCGTCGGGCCGGTCGCGATCGCACCCGACGGACCCGGGCTTCGGTTCGTCGAGCACGCGGACTCGTGCCGAAGTCTCGATCCGACTCGACCGGTGGTGGTCGATGGAGTCGTCGTTGCGGACTTGCGCGACGAAGCCTCGTTCGACCGGGCCGCGCTCGTGTTCGCGATCGAGGCGATCGGTCTCGCGCAGTGGTGTGTCGAGACCGCGAGTTCGTATGCGAAGGATCGAGTGCAGTTCGGTCGACCGATCGGTCAGTTCCAGGGCGTGAAGCACCGCTGCGCCGACATGCTCGCCCGCACCGAACTTGCCCGCGCCGCGGTGTGGGACGCCTGCCGAGCCGGTGACGCGGCACCGCCGGAGCCCGACGGCGACAACGGCGCAGAGCTCGCGCTCGCGACTGCGTGCGCCCTTGCCTTCGACGCTGCGTTCGAATGTGCCAAGGACTGCATCCAAGTGCTCGGCGGGATCGGCTTCACGTGGGAGCACGACGCGCACTTCTATCTGCGTCGAGCGATGAGTTTGCGAGCGATGTTCGGTGGCGGTCACCGCTGGCGAGTTCGAGCGGCGCGGGCGGCCGCGAGCGGTCGTCGTCGACGCCTTGCCGTCGACCTTCCGGTCGAGGCCGAAGCGCTGCGCGAGGAATTGCGGGCGTTCCTCGCGGAAGTGCAGCAGCTCGGCGCACCCGATCAGCGCGAGCGACTGGTCGCCGGCGGATACCTCACCCCGGCGTGGCCGAGGCCCTGGGGCCGAGATGCCGACGCGCTCGAGTTGATGGTGATCGAAGAGGAGTTTCGCGCCGCGAAAGTCGCGCGGCCGTCGATCATGGTCGGAGCCTGGGCGCTGCCGAACTTGATCGTGTACGGCACCGCCGAACAACAACAGCGGTGGATCCTGCCGACGTTGCGCGGCGACATCACGTGGTGTCAGTTGTTCAGCGAACCTGGAGCCGGGAGCGATCTGGCCGCGCTCACGACGCGGGCGGAACGAACCGAAGGTGGCTGGCGCATCAACGGGCAGAAGGTGTGGTCGTCGATGGCGCACTCCGCCGACTGGGGGATCCTGCTCGCCCGCACCGACCCAGACGCGCCGAAACACGATGGAATCTCGTGCTTCATGCTCGACATGCGATCGCCGGGCGTCGACGCGCGGCCGTTGCGCGAACTCACGGGCGCGGCCATGTTCAACGAGGTGTTCCTCGACGACGTGTTCGTGCCCGACGACTGTCTCGTGGGCGCCGAACACGACGGGTGGCGGTGCGCGCGAACGACCCTTGCCAACGAGCGCGTCTACATGGGCGGGTCGAACACGATCGGTGGCGGTGTGATCGGCGTGCTGCGGTTGCTCGAGTCGCTGGGACTGGCCGACGACGCCTATCAGCTCGACCAGGCGGGCGCGCTGGTGGTGACCGGCCACGCGTTGGCCGTCTTGGGTTATCGGCTGACGCTCAGCGCGCTGGCCGGTGCAGACCCGAGCGGCAGCGAGGCCGCGGTTCGCAAGCTTCTCGGCGTGCAGCACGACCAGCGGGTGCAAGAGGTCGGCGTCGAGTTGAGCGGTGCCGCGGCGCTGATCGCGGACGGGGACGCCGCGTCGTGGGTTGGCAGCTTCTTGTTCAACCGCTGCCTGTCGATCGCGGGCGGAACCACCGAGATCCAGAAGAACGTCATCGCCGAGCGCCTGCTCGGCTTGCCCCGGGATCCCTAGCCGCTCGTTCGATACCTCACGAAACGCGCCTCGCGGCCGATCAGAACCCGTGGACCAGGTGTCCCTGGGGGGATCGCGATGGCTGTGAACGAAGACCGCGGCGGTCGACGGCGTCGACGCGCTCGCGAAACGCGCATCGAGATCGACATCGAGGCCGAGATCCTGGCGAGATATCCGAATCGCAACGTGGACCTCGTGGCCGAGGAGTCACGGCTCGACGACGGTGCTTCGTGGTCGGCGTCGAGTGAGGCGGGCTTCGGGGCCGTTGATGACCCGGTGCCGAATGACGAGTCGCGTTGCGTCGTCGAACCCGAGCGGGAACTGGTCGGCGCGACCGGCGATCGCCCGCGCCGCGCTCGTCGGCGCGCCAGCGCGGGTCCGCCGGCGATCCGCGACGAGTGGGATCCGAGCCAACCGCTGCCCGGCGAACCCGAAGATCGACCGTTGCGTCAGCAGATGCGTTCGGCGCCGCTGTTGGCGGCCCGACTGACCGAGTCGGTCGGGGAATCGACTCACGAGGTCTTCTCGGCTCGTCGTCCTGCGATCGATGGCCCTCCCGACGCGTACGAGATGCTGCGGCGTCAACGCGATCACATCGCTCGCCAGGTGCAGCGGGCCTACGCCGACGTTCATTCGGTTCGGACGGACGCGCTGCGGCGGGCATCGCAGGCGGAAACGTCGGCCGAGCGTGCTGCGATCGCTCGCGAGCGCGCGTCCCGACTGGTTCGCGAGGGTCGTCGACTCGATGAGGTCGGGCGTCGCGTGAGCGCCGAGGTTCCCGCGGCGCACGATTCGTGGCGGGCCGTGCACGATCTGCGTATCGAATCGCTGAAGCGCGCGGCCGAGGCCGAACACGGTGCGGAACGGGTTGCGATGCTGCGAGAGAAGGCGGCCCGGCTGCTGAGCGAGCAGCGTCGGCTCGAGACCGAGATGGCCAAGCAGCTCGCGCAACGCACGCGGTAGTCGACCTTCTTCGATCGCTCGCCGTGGCGCTCGGCGCGCCGACGGGGTTCCCTGCCGGAGCTATCCGACGGGGGAGGCGGCCGAGGCCATCAGCTCCATCAGCAGACTCTCCTGCTCCTGGAGGCGCGCCAGTTCGGCCTGGAGGTAGTCGATGCGGGTCTGCACGCGACGGACCTGTTCCTGCACGGAGTCGAGCCAGGCCTGCACCTGCTCGGGCGGCAGTCCGGAGAACGCTGCATCGGCCATGTCGTTGGTTCCTTCCCCCAGAAATCTCGGTGTGAGACCCAGACGGATCCGGCTCTCATGCGTCTCATCGGCCAGGTCCGGCCCGAGTTTCGAAGAACGAGCGCCGATGCTGCTGGGCCCGGCGGTTTCACCCGACCCTCATGTCGCGTTCCGCGGTGGCATAGTTGGGCTGTGCCGGACGATCGTCGCCCCAACACTGTCCGCTCACCCGCTGTCCGCTCGACCCTTGGGCTGATGCTCGCGGCAGGTCTGCTCATTGGGTGCGGCGGATCTGCGACCGAGTCCGGCGGATCCGAGCCATCGCCCGTGCGTGAGATCGATGAATCGCTTGTTCGCTTGGTGCCGAGCGGAGCGGTCGACGACGCCGACCTCGAGGTGGCGGCCGACCTCATCGAGCGGCGTCTCGAGGCCGCCGGTGTGCGCGATGTTCGTGTGGTTGTCGACGATGGTCTGCTCGCCGTTGCGGCTTCGGCAGCGATGTCGTACGAACTGCTCGACGCCATTGTGAGCAGCGGGTCGCTCGAGTTTCGACTGGTGACGGCCGGCCCGGTGCCCGCGGAGGTCGTACAGGCCACGCCAACCGGTCCGGGAGCGACCGAGAGCACGCTTCCCGTCGGTGCGCCGATCTGCGCTTCGTTGGTCGACGGAGCCAGTGGAACGTGGTACTTCGATCGCAACCAGCAGAACTGCTACCAACTCGGCGAGTCGTTGCTTCCCGACGTGCAGATCGTGCGGAGCGAGGCGAGGTTCGACTTCAACGCGTGGGTCGTCGACGTGTCTTTCGGTGACGATCGGTTCGTGACGCTCGTCGCGCAACCGCATGTCGGGCAGAACGTAGCGATCGCGGTCGACGGCGCGGTGATGAGCGCACCGACGATCAACGAAGGAATCACCGGTCGCGACGTCCAGATCACCGGTGATTTCACCGAGGACGAAGCCCGTGGACTCGCAGCGGCACTGTCGATCGCAACGCCGCTGACGATCGATTTCACGATCGAGGGTCTCGAGCCGAGCCCCGATGAACTTCCCGGCGGAATCCCTCGCAACGACCCGCCCTCCACCGGGCCGGCGCCGCGCCCGAACCAGGATCACTGGCACTGGGCGGTCGGTGTGAACGTGTGTGGCACTTGGTTGGCCGACCCGCCCGAGTTCTTCAACCGCGCCGCGAACCGATCCTTGGTCGCCGGGATCCACAGCCACGGTGACGGTCTGGTCCATCTCCATCCCTACGGGACTGACGAAGCGGGCGACCACGCAACCCTGCGCACGTTTCTGGAGTTCGGGGGCTGGATGAACGAGGGAGGCGATCAACTCGATCTCTGGGCAGCGACCGACCATTGCCCGCCCTCGATCAACCCGAGTGTCACGGTCTTCGTCGATGGCGAACCGCATCCCAACGGATTCGACGTCGCCTTCCCGGACGGCTCGGTCGTGGTCATCGGCATCGGGACCGTTGATGACGATCTCGGTGCTCCGCCGTCGGCTGAGAATCTCGTGAATCCTGTCGAGGCCTGACGGTCCCATTTCGGATTGACAGCGCCGCGTGGCTCGATCCAGCATCGACGGGCCATGCGCTTCGACCTTCCGTCGCCCGACGCGACCACCCAACCGTTCTGGGACGCGTGCGTCGAGCGACGGCTGTTGTTCTCGCGGTGTTCGGACTGCGACCTCGCGTTCTACTACCCGCGTCCGTTCTGCAAACGGTGCTGGAGCGACAACGTCGGCTGGGAAGTCGCGAGTGGTCGGGGGACGCTGTACACCTACTCCGTCGTGCACGTGAACGACCTGCCGCCGTTCCCGCAACGGGTTCCGTACGTCGCGGCGATGGTGCAACTCGCCGAGGGGCCACGGGTCATGACGAACATCGTCGATTGCGAGTTTGGCGACTTGCGTTGTGGCATGGCACTCGACGTCGACTTTCGCGAGGTCTGCGACGATCCGTTGGTCGTGATTCCGGCCTTTCGACCGGCGCTACGGTGAGCGGAATGGACAAGCAGGACTGGAATTTCCCGTTCGAAGAACCGCTCCACGAGGTGTTCCCCGCGCTCCACGACGCGCAGAGCGCATGGCTGAGTGCGATCGAGTCGTTGAACGCACCTGACCGCAAGACCCACGAGCTCATCCGCCTGGCCGTGACGGTCACGCTGCGCAATCCGGCAGGCGTTCGACGGCACGCGATGCTCGCCCACGAGGTCGGCGCGACGTGGGACGAGATCCTCGGATCGATCATGCTCACGACGCCCGGGTACGGACTGCTCGCCGCAGTCGAATCGATTCCCCATGCGCGCGCTGGCTACGAAGCGGCGCGTGACGCAGAGAGTGACGACGGATGACCGACACCGGCACGCCCTTTCGAATCCTGCCGCGACTCACCGACTGGAACCGCGCCTTCTGGCAGGGTGGTGAATCCGGTGAATTGCGATTCTGGCGTTGTCAGGACTGCGCGACCTACATCCACCCGCCGCAACCGATCTGCCCGGCGTGTCATTCGAAGAACCTCGCCGTCGAGGCGGTGTCGGGGCATGCGACCCTTGCGACCTATTCGATCAACCACCAACCCTGGATGCCGGGGCCCGAACTTCCCTACGTCGTCGCCATCGTCGAGATCGTCGAGCAGCCCAGCGTGCGCCTTACGACCAACCTCGTGCATTGCCCGCACGACCAGATCCGCAGCGGGATGGCGGTACAGGTGGTCTTCGAACACCATCCGGATCCCGATGGCGATGTCTGGCTGCCGCTCTTCGAGCCCCGAACGGAGGCCTGACCCGATGTCGACCGATCTCAACTCGATCATCGAACGTCGCGCGTGCATCTCGGGCGTCGGGCAAAGCGACGTCGGTCGGCGGCTCGATCGCGACCCGATGGAACTCACGCTCGACGCCTGTCTCGCCGCGATCGACCACGCGGGTCTCACGGTGGCCGACATCGACGGGCTCGCGACGTACCCCGGTCCGATGTCGACCCCGGCCGGATTCAGCGCCGCGGGCGCCTACGACGTCATCGACGCGCTGCGACTGCGAGTTGGTTGGTATGCCGGCGGAATCGAGACCTCGGGTCAACTCGGCTCGGTGATCAACGCGTGTCTCGCGGTCGCGAGTGGGCTTGCGAACCACGTGCTGTGTTTCCGCAGTGTGTTCGAAGGCAGCGCGCAGGGCGCGAAGGGCCGTTCGGCCGTGATGCCCGGCGGCGGAGGGGGCGGGAGCTTCAAGGCGAGTGGGTTTATGGAGTGGACGTTGCCGTTCTCGGCCCCGAGCGCGGCGATCTGGATTGCGATGTTCGCCCAGCGTCACTTCGATCGCTACGGGACGACGCGCGAGCAAATGGCGTGGATCGCGTTGAACGCGCGAGCGAACGCCGGCCTGAACCCCAAGGCGATCTACCGCGATCCGATGAGCCTCGACGACTATCTCGGTGCTCGGATGATCACGACACCGTTCTGTCTGTACGACTGCGATGTCCCGTGCGACGGAGCGACTGCGGTCATCGTGAGTCGCGTCGATCGGGCGGCCGATCTGCGCAATCCACCGCTGCGCGTCGAAGCCGTCGGTGCCGCGCTGCGGGGTCGGCCCAGCTGGGACCAGTTCGACGATCTGTCGACGATGGCCAATCGCGACGCTGGCGCGCAGCTGTGGACCCGCACCGAGTTGCGGCCCTCCGACGTGCAGATGCTCCAGGCCTACGACGGGTTCTCGTTCATCACGCTGAGTTGGCTCGAGGCCCTCGGGCTGTGCGAGGTCGGCGAGAGCGGACCGTTCGTCGAAGGTGGCGAGCGAATCGCCCGCGACGGGGTGCTCCCCATCAACACCCACGGCGGCCAACTCAGCGCGGGTCGGCTCCATGGCTACGGGTTCTTGCACGAGGCGGCGGTGCAGATGTGGGGTCAGGCGGGCGAACGCCAGATCCCGCGAGAAGTCCAGGTCGGAGCGGTCGCGGCCGGTGGCGGGAACACCTGCGGCTGCCTGTTGCTGACGACGTTCTGATCGCGGTCGCACGAGTCTCACGCCGACGCGTGAGGTACTAATCGAATTTGCGTCAATCGGCAGGTCGTCGCGCCGATGAGACGTCGAGACGATGATGGTCGGACCGACCATCGAGGGACGGACGCGTGCTGGGTCGGATACGGAGCTCACTGAGTGCCAAGTTGGTGCTGCCCGTCGTCGCGTTTGCGTCGGTGACGATCTTCGGCCTCGACGTCTGGACCGGCGCCCGCGTGCGCTCCGAAGTCACAGCGGCAGTCGAACGGCGAGCCGACGAGACGTTCGCCGAGCTCCGACGTTCGCTTCGCGCCACCGGGGGTGCCGCGGTCGGGCCGGTCGAGTCGATGCATTCCGACGGGCGCGTCCTCGACGCGATCGTCGTCGCCGGCCCGGACGGAGATGTCGCCGCCGCAACGGACGCGACGGGCGAGTCGCTCGCGGACCTCTCCGATCGGGAAGCCGCGGACGACTTACGGTTGGCGCAGGCCCCGTCCTTTTCGGGCATCGTCATCGAACGGTCGGCGACGAACGGGGGCGACGCCGATGTGGTCCACATCTACGGCGCGCTCGACACTCCAGTGCGAGTCGCCGGCGAGACCGACTACGTCAGCGCCGCGGCCCACCTGAGCGTGGACATCGCGGACCTGCGCGCCGCGGCGACCAGCGAGACGCGGGCCGAACTGATCGGCGCGATTGCCCTCGTGCTCGCGTTCACGTTGGGCCTACTTTTCACGGCGAGGGTCGTCTTCGTACGTCGGCTCCGCCGGCTCACCGGAGACATCGACGCGATCGGCCGCGGCGACGCGCTCGCCGAGCTCGAGGGGTACGGGCACGACGAAATCGGTCGGCTGGCCGATGCGTACACGCGAGCGTTGGCCGACATCGCCGATCGCGGGGCGCAGATCGCCGAGACCAACCGCTGGCTCGAAGACGAGATGGCGCGGCGCCAGGCTGCTGAGGCCGAGACCCGTCACCAGCAACGTCACGACGTGCTCACCGGGCTCGCGAATCGTCCGCTCGCGATCGAATTCTCCACCGCGGCGATCGCGGTCTGTGATTGGAACGGCGATCAGCGCGTCGCCGCCCTGCACATCAACCTCGACCGGTTCAAGGTCGTGAACGACAGCCTCGGTCACGAGGCTGGTGACCGCGTGCTCAAGGAAATCTCGCGGCGTCTCGTGATGGCCACTGGCCGCGACGACTTGGTCGCGCGGATCAGCGGCGACGAGTTCATGGTCGTCGTCGACGAACGGCGCGAACCCGAGGTCACCGCATTGGCCGAGACGTTGGTCGAGACGCTCGAGTTCCCCGTCGAACTCGGCGACGGAAACGACGTGTTCGGATCGGCCAGCGTCGGAATCGCGCTCGCCCGGCCTGGCGACGATGCCGAAGCGCTGTTCCGCAAGGCCGGCATGGCGTTGACGCGCGCCAAGGAGTCGGGGCGCGCTCGCTTCGAATGGTTCGACGACGACATGCAGGCGGCAATCGAGGCGCGGGCCGAGCTGGAGGTCGCGCTGCGCTACGCGATCGAGGACGCCCGACCGGGCGACAGCGAACTCGAACTGCACTACCAGCCGATCATCGACCTTGCCGCGGGCCGAGTGCGTGGCTTCGAGTCGCTCGTGCGTTGGCGTCGCGACGGCGAACTGGTCTCGCCCGGTGAGTTCATCGAGTTGGCCGAGGACACCGGGCTCATCGTCCCACTCGGGACGTGGATCCTGAAGGAGGCGGCCGCGCAGGCGGGGCGCTGGCAACGCCAGTTCCCGGACCTACCGCCGGTCGTCACGATCAATGTCTCCGGTCATCAGTTGAGCGCCGGCGGGGTCCCGTCGTTGGTGCGAGCCGCGATCACCGCGAATCGCCTGGATCCCGCGTTCGTCACGGTGGAGCTCACCGAGTCGGTCCTGCTCGACGACGTGGAACGGGCTCGATCGACGCTCGAAGAACTGAAGGGACTCGGCGTCAAGCTCGCGGCCGACGACTTCGGGACCGGATACTCCTCGTTGACGTATCTGCGGCAGTTTCCCTTCGATGTGGTGAAGGTCGATCAGAGTTTCGTCCGCAATCTCGGCGGCGACACGCAGGATTCCACGATCGTGGCTGCGGTGATCGCGATGGCGAGAGCGCTGGGACTCCGGGTCGTGTGCGAAGGCGTCGAGACTGCGGAACAGCTCGCCGGTCTCGTGGTGCTCGGTGCCGACGACGGCCAAGGTTGGTACTTCGCGAAGGCGCTGACCGTCGACGACGCCACGGTCGCCTACCGCGACGGGCTCGACGCCCTCCACCCCTCGGTCGAACGCGCGTAGCTCAGGGAGCGGTCACAACACGAGGTCGGCGAGCGCCCGATAGTGCTCGTCGGCGGTGCCCAGGAGTGCGCTCGAACTCACGAGCCGCTTGTAGACGAGTTGGATGTCGTGCTCCCAGGTGAAGCCGATGCCGCCGAAGATCTGAACCGCGGATGCACCGAGACCGGGCAGCTCGTCGCAGCAGAATGCGGCGGCTTCGAGCACCGCCCGGCGCGCGGTCGACCGGTCCGCGTGGTCGAGCGACCATGCGGCGTAGTGCGCTGCAGCCCGCGCCAGTTCGAGCGATCGCAGCATGTCGGCACACAGATGTTGAACGGCCTGAAACGATCCGATCGGCTGGCCGAACGCGATGCGTTCGCCCGCGTAGGCCACCGTCAGTTCGAGGGCCATCTCGGCCGCGCCCACCGCGTCGAGCGCGAGCGCGGTTCGCGCCCGATCGACGGCTTGCGCGAACACGTCCGTTGCATCGTCCAAATGACTGGTGAATCGCAAATGGCGCGCGGGCGCGTCGGTGAACGAGACGGTTGCGGTCGGCCGCGAACCATCGAGGACGTCTTCGGGGTCGACGGTCACGCGCTCACCGGCCGCGACGAGGTACACGCTCGGGTCGGAGTCGTCGCCTGGAGCCTCGACGACGAACAGGTCTGCGACCGTAGCTGCGATGACGCCGAACTTCGTCCCGGAGATGGTGACCCGGTTGTCCGCCTGGCGCTCGACGTGCAGACGCGATCCGGGAGCGTCGTGCAACGCGAGTGTCGCGATCGAGTCACCGCGAACCAACTGGCTGAGGGTTGCTGAGTCGTCGCGGGCTTGCGCCAACAACCAGCTCGCGCCGACCGCCGACGTCTCGAACGGCCCCGAGTAGATCGCTCGCCCGCACTCGTGCGCGACGATCGCAACGTCGACCATCGTGCCGCCGGAGCCGCCGAGCGCCTCATCGGTGGTCAATCCGAGCGCGCCGATCGCCGCGAGCCCTCGCCAGACCTCGTCGCATCCCGGCGCGGTGCCGTAGTCGGCGCGCAGGCGCTCGAACGACGCGTGCGTTCGGAAATAGCTCCGCACGGATGCTCGCAGCGACTCCTGCTCCGCGGTGAATTCGAGGTCGATGACACCCTCCGAGCGTTGGCTGACACGCGTGTCAGGAAAGTAGCGTGCGCCGCCGATGCGCCTCCAGTACGACGAAGCCGACGAAGCCTTCCGCTCGGAACTGGTGGAGTGGCTCGAAGCGAACGTCCCCGAGCGCGA
>SXGT01204678.1_pt1 | contig 14533 bp, 27 predicted proteins | sample 3176221 | NCBI WGS metagenome assembly SXGT01 (sample SAMN11356862, study PRJNA531348) | freshwater metagenome | isolation source: freshwater sample F1-120 | place: China: Fuxian Lake, Yuxi | collected 2017-12-25
GAGCCTGTAATCAGAACTCGTGCTAATATGAAGATAGGATTTCACCATGTAAATGGAGCTGAGATAGTATTCTACAATTCTGCAGCATAATAGATAATTATTCACTTAAGGGAGCTTAGGCTCCCTTTACTTAAAACTTAAAAATATGGCTTGCGAGGCTTTAATATCAATAGTAAAACCCTGTGATAATAACACAGGAGGGATAAGAACAGTGTGGATTTGTGAGCAAGATAATGTAACTGCTGCTTCACCATCAAGTGGAGCTTGGATAGTAACTACATTAACACTGACAGCTGATTCTACTGTATATGCTATCAATAGAAACACAGGTAACTATACAGAAGATACTGCTCAAGATTTAATAAGTGGCTCTACTGTAGTGACTCAGACTATTACTCTTATGTTTAATAGAAGAGATAAAGATAAATCAGAGGCTATCCATGTACTTGGTGGAGGTCAGAGATACTTAGCAGTATTTATTGAAGATGCTAATGGATTATATTGGTACTTTGAGAATGTACAGTTAACTGCTACAGGAGAGGGATCAGGCACAGCTCGTGCAGATGGCTCTAAGTACAGTGTAACTTTAGTAGCTGAAGCAGATCATTTGGCTTATGAGGTATCTGCTAATCAGATTGAGGGTAACAGTAAGTTCCCATTACCTGATCAATCTTAATAAATTCCTTAATTATCAAAGCCTTACATATTGTGAGGCTTTTTTTTTAAACATTTTTTAAGGCTGATATAATATAGTTATGATCTATATTGAAAAGGGAGAACTGAATCAGATAATCTTAACACTAACTGAGGTAAGTACTCTTGCTAATCCTTACTATTTATTTGTCTTTCAGAATGAGATGGATAAATCTGCAGCACCTATTACATTCTATACAGCTGATATCTCCACTTATCCTGAGAGATTTAATCAGTTTGAATTAGATGATCCTGTAGATATTAATTTTGTCAAAGGACAGTACACTTATGAGATCTATGAGTCCACTATCACACCTCCCACTATTGCTAACTCCACAGGATTAGTAATAGAAGAGGGCAGGATGGTAGTTAGTGGTCCACCTGTAGTATCAATTTATGACTAATTATGGCATTAAAAGACTTATTTAAAAAAGTAAAGCACGAGATTATAGAGGGATATCAATCCTTCTCTACTCCATTCCTTAAGGTAGGAGGTGCAAATCTTACTCTTCCCTATGTAAATGGTAGGAATCAGACAAATGGATGGATTCCCTTTGGTCAAGATAACCTATTTCCTGAGCTAATCAATCAGGTATTCTACTCATCACCTCTGCATGGATCTATTGTGCAGTACAAAGTGAATGCAACTGTAGGAGGAGGCTTTAATATAGTAGCTGATAGACTATCAATGGAGGATAAACTTGAGCTTTATACTCTTGAGAGAAAGATGAACATTAAAAAGACTGTGCCTGCTGTTACTCAGCAGCTCATTCTACATAATAGAGTTTATTTTAAGCTATGTTTTGATGATAAGATGAAGCTCACTAAGGTAGAGAATTTATCTCCTGAGAAATTAAGAGTAAATATAGATAAAAAGAGATATTTTATTTGTGATGATTGGAGTGCCAGGATAGGAGTAAGAGAGATTAAAAGATACTCTCCTGCCTGTAGAGATTATGAGCAGCTATTTGTGTATGAGGTGCATTGCATTGGGCAGGATTACTATCCTCTCCCTGCCTATACCTCTGCTCTTAACTTTGCTTTCTTATCAGGAGAGCTTAGCTACTTTGCTAAAAGCAATATACAAAACTCAGTCTTTCCATCCTTTGCTATGATGTTCCCTAAGAGACCACAATCAGAGGAGGAGAAATCAATGATCAGAAATACTATAGATAGATTAAAGGGAGCAGCTAATGCAGGTAAAGCTGTAGCATTCTTTGCTAACAGCCAGGACCAACTCCCTAAGATAGAATCACTACCTACTAATGGCAATGATAAACTCTTTCAGGAGGCATCACAACTGAATACTGAGCAGATATGCTTTAGTCATACCATTGATCCTATCCTTATGGGTATTCGTACTACAGGATCATTAGGCAGTGGCTCTGATATTAAGCAGGCTTACATCATATTTGAGAAAAATGTGATCATGCCTCTAAGGGATATCATCACTGACATCTTTAATGAGCTGTTATTCATAGCTAAGATAGATGCTGATTTCACTATTAATAACTATCAGATAATTAATGAGGCTATAGTAGAGCTTGAAGAGGATAGCTCAGCTACTAATGATGCATTAAATAGCCTATCTCCATTGGTTGCTACTAAAGTACTTGAGACTATGACAGTAAATGAGATAAGAGCCTTAGCAGCCTTAACACCTGTAGAGGGTGGAGATGAAGTTAAATCACAAACACCTACAATATAATGCTATACTTTATCACAGAAACCTACTTAAAAAATAATACTCCTGTTACTGCTAATGTAGATATCAATAACATTGTGCCTTATTTAGCTACTCAGGCTCAGCTTAGAATTATGCCTATCTTAGGTACTACATTCTATAATGATCTACTAACTAAGTATAATGATCAGACTTTAGATCCTGATGAGGAGGACCTGGTGGTATTCATACAGCCTATTATAGCATGGAGAGCAGCAGAGGATGCTGTATTTGGTTTATCACTACAGCTAAAGAATAAAGGATTGCAGACTCAGTTTGGAGATAACTCATCATCAGTAGATAGAGGTACTATAGCATTCAGTATGGAGCATTATGCACAAAAAGCTGCTTTCTTTGAGCAAAGATTGATCAGATATCTATTAGCTAATAAAGCATTATATCCTATATTTACAGGATCAACTAATAGAGATACTGACTTAAGACCTATGATTGATAATTGCAACTGCTTTGTTAATGGCTTAAATGGTAACAATGGCTACTTTAATTGTAACGGTAGCTGCAATGGCTTAAGCAATGGATATAATAATTCAATCTTAGTAATATGAGCCACTCAGGTATCTTATCTATTTTAGTATTTATTGTAGGATTTACTACAGGATTATTCTGCCTATTTGAGCCACAGCTCTATATTAAAAGTGCAGGATTATTCTTAATTTTTTATTTATTATTTATTTTAGTACAACAATTTGAGGAAAACAAAGAATGAAAGCACAACTATCTATATTATTACTTACGATACAATCTGAAATTTTTACACTTTTATCTATTTGCATGGCGTTTTTTCTACCTATATCAGGCATACTTATTATGATCTTAGTATTAATTACTATTGATACCCTTACAGGTATATGGAAAGCTAAAAAAAATAAAGAAACTATAACAAGCAGAAAGCTTTCAGCAGTTATTAGTAAGTTAGCTCTATATGAGGTTACTGTGATAATGTTCTATTTAATAGATCAATTCATACTAAATGATATCATCCTTACTTTTTTTAGTGTACCTTTCATGCTTACTAAAGTAACTGCATTGGTCCTGGCATCTATTGAAGTTATGAGCATTAATGAAAATTATAAAGCAATAAAGGGTATAGATCTATGGCAGTCAATGAAGCTGCTATTTGCAAGAGCTAAAGATATTAAAGAGGACATTAATAAGATAAAAAAATGACAAGAGAACAGATAGAGAAAGCTGTAAAGTCTAAAGGATATGCTTATTTTTCAGGAGCTAAAGACTATGATGTAAATATCGTAGGAGTAAGAAACTCAGCACCAGGCACTAAGGTCACTAATCTCTTTGATGATAAATTAACAATATCATATAGAGAAGATGGTGAGTGGCAGTATCATGAGTGGGATGCTACTACTGAGCCAGGTAAAAAAGGAGTGTTACAATTCCATAACTCTAAAGGAGTGGCAAGATTAGTACCTGGACAATATAGAGGAGTCTATAAATTGTCTTTGCATCAGGGTAAGTATGAAGCAGTATGTCAAAGATTAGGAGATGTAACTGTATGGAGAGATGGTAATAAAGATATGAACTTTGATGAGGTAAAACAAGATACAGGAATGTTTGGAATCAATATCCATAAAGCAGGCACTGTATCATCTTTTGTAGAAAATTGGTCAGAGGGATGTCAAGTGTTTAAAAGAGTAAAAGATTTCAATGAGTTTATGGATATCTGCAGAAAGGCTGCTGCTATTTATGGTAATCATTTTACTTATACTTTAATTGAGAGTAATGATTTGGAGGATTAGTCTTATAGTATTAGTACTCAGTAGCTGCTCTGCTAAGTATCATCTTGATAAAGCTATTAAGAAAGGATATAAATGTGAACAGACAGGAGATACTATAAGAATTACTACTCTTGATTCTATACCTGTTATTATTAATGATACTATAGTATGGGAGAAATTTATCACTACTAAAGATACTATCATAAAATATAATACAGTCTATGTTCCTAAGACGAGGTATCAGGAAAGGATAGAATATAAGCTAAAAGTAAAGACTATCTATAAGGATAGGATAGTGCAGAAAGCTGAGGCAAAGGCTAAAATAGTAAATAATAAAAAAAATATCCCGAGAGCTAATCTAAGCCTACTATTTGTAGGAGTATTCATAGGATTGCTCTTATCTTACTTGCTAAAATTTGCAAAGGATAAGATTCCTTTATAATCTATGATAAAAAATAGACTCTTTTTTGATATAGAAACCTCATTTAATGTAGGTATCTTTTGGAGGAGTGGCTATAATCTTACAATCAATCCTGGAGATATCATCCATGAGAGATCAATCATCTGCATCTGCTATAAGTGGGAGTTTCAAGATGAAGTACACTACCTTACATGGGATAAAAAGCAATCAGATAAGGCAATGATCAAAGCCTTTGTCAAAGTTATGCATAAAGCTGAGGAGATTGTGGCTCATAATGGTGATAAATTTGACATCAAATGGCTTCGTACAAGAGCTTTATATCATGGCATTGATATTATGCCATCACATAAGACTATAGATACTCTTAAACAAGCTAAAAAGTACTTTAATTTTAACTCTAATAAGTTAGATTACATAGCTAAATATCTTGGAGTGGGTGCTAAATTAGATACAGGAGGAATAGACCTGTGGAAAGATATAGTATTTCGCAAAGATCAGAAAGCTATGGAGAAGATGGTAGAGTACTGTAAGATGGATGTGATAGTACTGCAGAAAGTCTTTGATAAATTAAATTTCTACACTACTCCCTCTACTAATTATGCTGTTATGCATGGAGGAGATAAGCATGAATGTCCTGAATGTAATAATCTAAATGTAAGGCATAATAAAAAAGTAGTGACAGCAGGAGGCACTATCCACCATTGGATGAGATGCAATGACTGCAGAAAGCATTATAAAATAAATAATAAAACTTTCATAGAATTTCTTAAATTAAAATATAAGTACTAAATTTACACTGTTCCATAGTGCTGAGGGGGTATTGACTTAGGTCAGTATCCCCTTTCTTATTTAGAATGATTATAAATTACTAAAAATAATTGCAGATATAAAACTTATTATTATCTTTGGCGTAAGTTATTAACAACTAAAATAAAATACTATGGAATCACAATTTAACAGTACAATGGAATTTTTAGAACTACAACAACATGAGGGCAAAATTAGTCCAAATGCTCTGCATTTAATTATTCAGACAATGGCTACTTTTTTAGATGATTATCAACTTGTTGAGGTAGAAAATTTATTTAAACTTTTAAAAAAATAACTATGAAAAAACTAATTAAATTTTTTACTCCATTAGGAGCAGAACAAAAAGAGACTGCAATGTCTTTTATTTATGTGATTTTAATAATTACAATTATTATTTTTTTATTTCCTATTTTAAGCTACTTACTATGACCTGTGTACACTTTCAAATTAATCCTGACAACACCTATCTATCTGATTGGAGAGATGGGAGAAAGGCTGTCTTTATAGATGGCTCAGTTAATCCATTTACCTACAAAGTAGATGCTATTGACTTAGATACTGATAATCATATTGACTTTACTATTAATGAATGGACCTTAAAAGAACTAAAAGATGAAATACACTCCTATCACATTTAATGCTATGCTGAGATTTTGGACATCCAGGAGATCAGCAGATGAGATTAGCACATCATTTAACCTACCATTATATCTTGCATATTTAAACGCAATAAACAACAAGCTATGAAGATGTACAGAATAACATATAAGAGCTACCTGCCATCAGGTAAGTTCTTAGGACTTAGAACAAGAGTAGTAGAGGCTTATGATAAGTATCATGCTCAAGATATTACAGGATTTGTGGATAGTATTATAGTTTATATTGAAGAAATATGCATGATATAATCAAAGCCAGGTATCCCTATGAGCCTACTAAGACTTTAGCTGCTGAGCTTAATATCACACCATACTCTCTATATCATATAGCTTATAGATTAGGATTAAAAAAAGATCCTGAATATCGTAAGACTACCTATTGGAAAAAAGGATGCCAGGCAGGAGTAGCTACTCAATTTAAGAAAGGTCATGTGCCTCTAAATAAAGGACAAAAAATGTCCAAAAAAACATATAATAAAGTGGCTCATACTATGTTTAAAAAAGGTAATAAACCTCCTAATACTAAGCCTGCTGATGCTGTTACTATAAGAATGGATAACAGTAATATCCCCTATAAATATCTTAAAATACGAGATAGTAATTGGCAGCTTATGCATAGAGTAATCTATGAGCAGTATCATGGACCTGTTCCAAAGGGTAGTATAGTAACATTCAAAGATGCTAACACTATGAATTGTCATATAGATAATCTTATCTGTATTACAATGGCAGAGAACATGATCAGAAACTCCATACAAAGATATCCTGAGGAGTTAAAAAAAGTAATTAGACTAAATAGTAAACTTAAAAAACAGATAAAAAATGGCACAAAACAAAATTGACAATGTAAGAGATCACCTATTCATGCAGCTTGAAAGGCTAAATGATGATTCATTAACTGCTGAGCAGATGAAGATAGAGATAGAGAAAGCTAAGGCAGTCTCTCAAGTAGCAGCTACTCTGATTCAGACTGCTAAAGTAGAGATAGATTTTATTAATGCAATGGGAGTAGCAGAATCACAATCTGCATTTTTTAGTAGTATAATTAATAAGCAACTGTTATGAATGAAATAATCTATATTAAAAAAATGATTGAGAAATACAATCTAAAAAACAACTCCAGGAGGAGAAGCTTAGTGTGTAAAAGATACTACCTGATGTATGAGCTGAGAAGATTTAAGATGCCATTGCAGAAGATAGGCAAGCTCTTTGATCGTAATCATGCTACTGTTATTCATGGCATAAGAATGCATAAGAGATGGAGTAAGCAGCAGGATCTTGAGTATCTTTATGAAATAGAACAGCTAAAGGCAGATCTTTATCAAGATAATTTTATTCCTAAGATAAAAGTAAGAGCTATAGAGCAAATTAATGATGTAAAATTGTCAATTTATCTGCCTAATGATAGGAATTATAGGCACCAGGTGAGCGAGTTTATGACTGCTGATGAAGTTTACGAGCTGATTAGATCTTAATTTGTGCTGATGAAACCTATAGCAGATAAGGGATAGTACAAAAAAGTATTAAAGCACAATTTTAATCCCTATACTACTATAGATATATTTTATTTTTTTTATTTTTTTTTATTGATTTATTTTTTTTTGTTTTAGATTTGTAGAAAATAATTTTTTTGGGAAATTTTAGTGAATTATCGTGCTAATCTTCTACAACTCCCACTGAATAAGAATCTATACAGCACAAAAAACAGCACAAATACAGCACAATTAATAATTTTTAAGCACTTTAGGACAAAAACATGAAAGTAACTTTTTACAAATCAGTTAAGGATATCTCTCCTTATCAATCAAAAGATGTCGGATTCTACCTGGATAGAATAAAGAATGGCAAATCAGAGAAGCTATGCAAAGAGCTGAGATTTGTTAAAGACAAAAAAGAAAAAACAGCTATAAAGATGCAACTCCCTGTAGTCACCTTTGGAGGTGATTTCACTAAGAGAAATAATACATCTTTAAGAAAGGCATCAGGATTGCTTACATTAGATTTTGATGATGTAAAGAATCTGCCTGCTAAGATTAAAGAACTTAAGGCACATAAATCTATCTATGCAGCATGGACCTCTCCATCAGGTAATGGACTTAAAGCTCTTGTAAAGATACCTGTAGTAAATGATGATAAAGAGTACAAAGAGTATTTTAAGCAGATAGGAGGAGCATTTAAAGGAGTAGATGTATCAGGTAAAGATATAGCAAGAGCTTGCTTTGAGTCTTATGATCCTAATATCTATGTCAATTTAGATGCTGAGAACTTTATGATAGACTATGATGCTCTGCCCGTAGAATCTACTGAGATGGGTAGCATTACTAACCTACATATAGTAGATACTGATGAGGTAGCTAATAGATTAATCACATGGTTTAAGAAAAAATACAATGGCACTAATAGAAACTCAAGCCTTTACATCTTAGCATCTGCATTTAATAACTTTGGAGTAGATAAAATTACCTGCCAACAGTATCTACTGCAGTATGAGCAGTCAGATTTTAAGCAGGAGGAGATAACAGCTCTTATTAATTCTGCCTATAAAAAGACTGCTAATTTCGGCACTAAGTTCTTTGAGGATAAAGAGAAAAAAACTATCCTTACTAACTTAGTGATGAGTGGTAAGGCTGATAATGTGATCCTGGAGACATTCCCTGAGTATAAAAAGGATAAAATAGAGGCAGAGATAGCTATAATTAAAGAGGTAGTTAAGGTAGATGAGTTTTGGAAGTATGATTTTAAGGGTGATGTAGTAATAATACCATTTAGATTCAAGCTATTTATAGAGAATCTGCAGTATTTTAAGTACTATCCTGTAGCTAATACTAAGACCTTTGTATTCATTACTAAAAATACTAACTTTATTAATCACATATCAGAGTTTCAGATAAAAGATAAGGTCATGAGCCATCTAATAACTACTAATAAGATAGCAGTATTTGATGCAGTGGCTGAGAAGTCTAAGCTCTTTACTCCTCAATATCTTAGCATGATAGATACTGCAGATGTAGAGATGGAGAAAGATGCTATTGACTATGGCATGATCTACTATAAGAATGCAGCAGTAAAAGTCTATGCTGATAATTATGAGGTCTTTGATTATGATGAGCTTAGAGGTTATGTATGGAGTAATCAGATAATAGAAAGAGATTTTATAGATGCTGATCACCATGAGTCTATGTTCAGGAGCTTCATTTGGTTTATATCAGGTGAAGAGGTAGAGAGATACGATACTATGAAGAGCATAATAGGCTATATGATGCATAGCTATAAGACCTCAGCTAACAATAGAGCCATCATATTGAATGATGAGACCATTAGTGATAATCCTAATGGAGGTAGTGGCAAAGGTATTCTGATTAATGCTATAGGTTACATGAAAAAACTTAGCACAATAGATGGTAAGACCTTTGATTTTAATAAATCTTTTGCCTATCAGACTGTATCTACTGACTGCCAGGTCTTAGCCTTTGATGATGTTAGGAAAAACTTTGACTTTGAGAGGCTGTTCTCACTAATTACTGAGGGATTGACTATAGAGTACAAAGGTAAGGATGCTATTAAGCTACCTGTCCAGGACTCTCCTAAGATAATCATAGCTACTAACTATACTATTAAGGCAGATGGTGGATCATTTAAGCGTAGAATGTTTGAAGTGGAGCTGAGTGGATATTTTGGAGTACATAAGACTCCTCTTGATGAGTTTGGATGCATGCTATATGAGGATTGGGATGATAAAGAGTGGGCGAGGTTTGACCATTACATGATTAACTGCCTTAAGTACTACCTTAAGAATGGCTTAGTAGAATCTTCTCCTAAGAATTTAGAGCTGAGAAAGTTTATTAATGAGACATCTAATGACTTTATAGAGTGGACTAATGGCAATAACTTAGCATTTAATCAGAGGCTTAATAAAAAGGCAATGTATGAGAATTTTATAGGGGAATTTACTGATCAAAGAAATATACTAAGCAATAGAACATTTAACAAATGGTGCAAAAAATACTCAGACTATCATAAGAAAATATATTCTGATGGTGCAAGTAATGGGGAGAGGTGGTTTCAGATGGATGATGAGAGGGAGCCTGATATATGGGATACAATTAAAACTTATTGATATGACAAAACAAAACAAAGCCAGGTTTAAAGCTATTGAATTAGCTTATCTCACTGCTAAATATCCTAATCAAAAGTACCTACCTCTATCTGAGTGGAATGATAACTCAGCTAATGCTCTCACTAAATGTATTACTGCATTCTTAAACTACTCAGGGTGGCAGGCAGAGAGAATCAATACAATGGGAGTCTATAGACAGGGAGCTAAGATCCAGGTGGGAGAGAACATCAGGCAGCTCAAAGGCAAATATACTCCCTCTACCTCTACCAAAGGATCTGCTGATATCTCTGCTACTATTTTTGGTAGATCAGTAAAGATAGAGGTGAAGTATGGTAAGGATAGGCAGTCTGAGGTGCAGAGAAAGTATCAGGAGGACATAGAAAGAGCAGGGGGGATCTATTATATTGCTAAGACCTTTGATGATTTTATTGAGTGGTATGATAAATTTATAAATAATATAACATGAAAAAAGAAATAGCAAAAGAATTAAATGAATATGTTGAGATTGTAGCTAAATGCTATAGTAATACAAATAGAGAAATGAATTTTAATAATGAAACTTTTAAGGTAAAAAAAATAATGCCATCAAGTGATCATACAGCAACTGTTTACTTTGTTAAATCATCAGGTAAAATTGGTGCAGCTTTTTTTTATTACATAGCAAATGGATCAAAAAAAGGTTGGCGATATTTTTTTCCTACTGATAGTCATATTACAGGTTTTAGAGGCTTTGAATTTCATAAATTACAAGCTGAAGATGAAAATTATGATAAAAACTTTTAATTTTTTAATAAAAAGTTTGCAGATATAAAATAATTAATTAATTTTGTAGAAACAATTTAAAACTATACACAATGGAACAAAAAACAAAAGCTGTGGAATCAGCACCTGTATTAACTCTGCACCAAAAGCTACACAAAGCTAAGCAGTCTATCGGTAAAGTGGCTAAGAATGCCTCTAATCCTCATTTTAAAAAGTCTTATAGTGATATCAATGCCATCACTGAGGCAGTAGAGCCTATCCTCTTAGAGAATGGACTGCTACTATTACAACCTATTCAGGGTAATAGTGTGTGCACTAAGATCTTAGATATAGATTCTGATGAGTCTATTGAGTCATGCATGGAGATACCTGGAGGACTTAATCCTCAGCAGGTCGGATCATGTGTCACTTACTTTAGAAGATATACTCTAAGCAGTTTATTGTGCTTACAATCTTTAGATGATGATGCTAACTCTGCATCAGTACCTACTGTTAAGGCTAAGGCATCTATAAGCATGGAGAAATTTGATAAGGCTCTTGTAGCTATTGAGCAGGGTAAGTACACTGTAGAGCAACTTAAAGAGGCATTTGAATTAACTGATCTGCAAACTAAGGCATTATTGCTTTTATAATTAGTAACCAATAAAACAAATATAAATGTTTAATTTAACCCCAGCACCAATGGCGAATAATAGTACCCAAGTGCAAAAACACACAGAAGTAAACAAAGTTTACAAGACAAGTAATTTATCAATGTTTAAAGATATTGATGGTAACAGAGTTCCAAATTTACAGCACATTAAGCGATTAGTTTATAGTATTAATAAATACGGAATGAAGTGCAATCCAATTTTAGTAAATGAAAGAATGGAAGTAATTGATGGACAGCATCGCCTAATGGCTGCTAAAGAAGCTGAATCATTTGTTTATTACATAATTGTAAAAGGTTATACACTTTCTGAAGTTCACACTTTAAATCTTAACCAAAAGAATTGGAGTAAATCGGATTATATGGAGGGATATGCAAACATGGGAGTAGAATCTTATATAAAACTTAGAGAATTTACATTAAGAAATATTGATTTTGCTTTTGCAAATTGTTTAGCCTTATGTTCTAATATATCACATTCATCTGATGTATTTTTGGCTGCTCAAATTGATATATTATCAAGTAAACATATTTTTGAAGAGGGAACATGGATTGGTAAGGATTGGGATAAGGCTCAAGATTGGGCAAATAAAATTAGAATGGTAGGTACTTATTATGAGGGATATAATAGATCTACTTTTATTAGAGCTTTTATACCTTTGCTTTCAAATGTAAAATTTGATTTTAATGAATTTATGCATAAGCTAAGATTGCAACCAATTGCATTGGTAGATTGTGTTAATTCAGAACAATACAGAACTGTTATTGAGGATATCTATAATTGGAGAAGTAGAAACAAAATTAGCTTTAAGTATTAATGAAGTGGCATCCATCATCACTCGGAAAATTAATGACTACAGCTCGGAGCAAATCTGAGCTGTTATCTGAGACTACAAAGAGCTACATCAGAGGCATTGCTAAGCAAGATTTTTATGGCTACAATGTAGAGCTAAATAATAAGTACATCATGAAAGGCAATGCTCAAGAGAATGACTCTATAAGACTGCTTAACTCAGTACTCTTTACTCAGTACACTAAGAATACTGAGAGACTGCAGAATGATTGGCTTAATGGAGAGGCTGATATCGTAACTGATGATGCTATCATAGATATAAAGACATCCTGGAGCTTAGAGACTTTCCCTGCTACTGTAGAGGAGGGTAAGGAGGCACTGTATGAGTGGCAGCTTAGGGGATATCTTATGTTATATGATAAGCCTTATGCTCATCTATGCTATTGCATGGTATCTACAAATGATGATTTATTGAATGAGTGGGATAACCTATCCCTGCACAAAGTAAATCACATAGATCCATCTAAGAGAATAACTATGCTATCTTATGAGAGAGACTTAGAGATAGAGGAGGAGATAAAGCTGAGGTTGCACCATTGCACTGAGTACTATGTAAAGTATATTAATGAACTAAATAATAAATAACATGACAAAAGAAAATTTTATTACTCAAAAGTTACACAGCTATAACTTTAAAAAAAATGCTGTTTATTCAAGTATGAAAATATCAGAAATTTTAAAACTTATGTACACTGATTCTAATGGAAATTTAAAGTCAGCATTAAGTAAAAGTAGAAGATGGGAATATCTTTATGGTAGAACTTGGAAGTATGTAGGTGAGACAAATGATGCACCTGTTGCACCTGTTGCAAAAGAATTTAGACCTATTACAAAACAATCTACACCCATTAAAGATATAGGACTTATTCGTAAATTTTTTAAATGGATATACTAATGAACAGATCAGAATTTATCCATGCTGCTGTGATAGCGGCTCTCCAGGCTCTTATCAGTAATAATCCTGGCATCAGCTGTAAGTATGCAGCTAAGAAAGCACATGACTATGCACAAGCTCTTGCAGATCTGCAGTATAAAGATGATGAGCTACCTTATAGAGAGAATGTAGTATGAAAGCAGTTTTAGAATTTAACCTGCCTGAGGATCAGGAGCGTTTTGACTATGCTAACAATGGTGTTAATTATTACATGGCACTATATGAGATGGATCAATGGCTAAGGGATGAGTATAAGTACAATGGTAAGGATGAGATGTATCCGATAAGGATGAAGCTGCATGAAATTATCAATGATAACAATGTAAAGATATGAATGAGAAAACAATGGCAATGATCTTGACTATAATAGTCTATGGCTTTGCAATGATAGGAGTGTATAAACTAATAAATTTAATAATATGAATGAATACAAAGTAAAAGGATTTATCAAAGTGATAGGTGATACTGTACAGGTAACTGAGAAGTTCTCTAAGAGAGAGGTAGTGATATTAGTAGAAGATGGTAAATATCTTCAGCACATCACTTTACAAGCTACAGGAGATAAAGTATCTCTATTAGATAGCTGCAGAGTAGGTGAAGAGGTAGTGGCATCATTTAATCTTAGGGGTAGAGAGTGGCAGGATAAGCATTTTAACTCTTTGGAGTTATGGAAGATAGAAGTGATAGCTCCTGCAGTGGCTCCTGCTCATGTACCTGATAAAGTAGAAGATGATGATCTTCCTTTCTAATGGTCAAAACATCAGAGACTTTATGCTCAAAGAGACTAAGTCTAAATTAAGCAGCAGATATAAGCTGTCACACTTTGCAGAGGATATAGGAGTATCTTATCATTCTATGTGGAGATTCACTAAAGGAGAGGCTGTCAATGAGCAGTTCTATATCAAATGGTGGAATAACTATTCTAAAAATTAATAAATAAAGGGCAGCGTAATAGCTGCCTTTTGTATTTTTGAGCCATGTATATTTTAACCTACCTTTCTATATCATGGTTTATAGTAAACTTTGAGCCATTTCAACTACTAATTGATTATCTATTCAGTAAGCTCAAGCCTACAATACTTAACCTATATCTTCACAGCTCAGCAGGATGTATTAAATGTATATCCTTTTGGCTTACATTAATCTGCACCTGGAGCTTTA
>SXGT01879643.1_pt1 | contig 14532 bp, 10 predicted proteins | sample 3176221 | NCBI WGS metagenome assembly SXGT01 (sample SAMN11356862, study PRJNA531348) | freshwater metagenome | isolation source: freshwater sample F1-120 | place: China: Fuxian Lake, Yuxi | collected 2017-12-25
AAGTGGATTGGGAAGGTTTGAGCAGCGACGTGATGCGTGATGCGTAATCCGTGACCACTGCCGAATGCATCCTGATTAAATCACGCATCACCTCGCGATGTCCAAAGTCTATTTCTACTACTCGGCGATGAACGCGGGGAAGAGCACCTTGCTCCTCCAGTCCAGCTACAACTATCAGGAGCGCGGCATGAACACGCTCGTGCTCGCGCCGCAGTTCGACACTCGATCCGGCCCCGGCAAGGTCGCCTCCCGCATCGGCCTCTCGGCGGAGGCGAAGGGCTTTAAGCGCGACGAAAACCTCTACACTCTCGCCGAGGAAGACCACGAGAAGCGCATCCTCTCCTGCGTGCTCGTGGACGAGGCGCAGTTCCTCACCAAGGCCCAGGTCGAGCAACTCACCGACCTCGCCGACCGCCTGCGCATCCCAGTCCTCTGCTACGGCCTGCGCACCGACTTTCAGGGCAATCTCTTCGAGGGCAGCCAGTGGCTCCTCGCGTGGGCGGACAACCTGATTGAGCTGAAAACCATCTGCCACTGCGGTCGCAAAGCCACGATGGTCCTGCGTCTCGACGCCGGCGGCGCGCCCGTGAAGACCGGCGCGCAGATCGAAATCGGCGGCAACGAGCGCTACGTCTCCGTCTGCCGCCGCCACTACAAGGAAAGCCAGAACGCGTGGCTGCTCTGAACGCAAAACGCGACGGCTGAGGCCGTCGCGTTCGCGAGAAACAAATTGGCTGGTCGAGGTTACTTCGCGTTGTCCTTAACGAACTTGATCGCGCCGGCGACGAACTCGCTGGGCTCCTTCGCGAAGGTTCCGTTGTCGGTCTCGATGGCCAGCACGCCGGGCCACTTGGCTTTCTTCAGCTCGGCGAGCAGGCCTTTGTAATTCGCAGCGCCGGTGCCGACCATGACGTCGGTGATGACCTGCTTGCCGTCAATGGTGTCCACCTTCTTGTCCTTGAGGTGGATGTCATGCACGCGGCCCTTGTAGGCCACGAACTCCTTGCCGGCATCGAAGCCCGCGCCGGTGAGGTGGCCCACGTCCATGCACACGCCGATGCGCGCGTCGCGGTCCTTGAGCACGGACCAGACTTTCTCCGGCGTGCCATAGACGGAATCCTTGCCGTGGTTGTGGATGGCGAGCTTGATGTCGTATTCCTTCACCAGCTCCTCGAGGCCGTCCCACAGGGCCTTTTCGTTCTTCGGCTCGACGATGATGACCTTGATGCCCATCGCCTTGGCGAAGACGAAGAGCTTCCGGTTCACTTCCTTGTCCGACGAGGTGCCCGCCACGCCGAACGTGTAGAAGCTCATGCCCTTTGCCTCGAGCACGGCCTTCCGCTTCTTCGCCTCGTCGAGCGAGCCCATCGGGTCAATGTGCTTGCCGATGGCCTGGATGTGCTTCAGGCCCTGCTTCTCGGCGAAGGCGACCATCTCTTCGAAGGTCATGTTGCGGCAGGTCCAGGTCTGGAGGCCGACCTTGGGCGCATAGTCGGCGGCTTGAGTGGAGGTGAGTAGGAAGCTGGTCAAGGCCAGCGCGAGGAGGAGTTTAGCTTTCATATGATTTTGGAAAGGTTGCCCGCAGATGACGCGGATAACACGGATAAATTCGCCGACATCCGTGTCATCTGCGGGTAAAAATCACTTCGCTGGCGTCACGAGCAAGTCATCGAACTGTATCGGTGTGCCGGAGAATGGCAGGCCCCAGATGGACGGGCGGCCCGGAGTCGGCGCGGTGGTCTCAGCGAAGTTGATCTGCCACGCGGCTGGCTCGGGTGTGCCTTGCGCCCAGACCTTGCCCTCGGCCTTCCACTCGCCGTCCTTGACCATGCGGACTTGGAATTTCAGTTGCGCCCACTCGCCGGATTTCCAGTCGAACGGCACCGTCGCCTTCAGGTCCTCGCCCTTGTAGATCTCGAGCGCCTTCTTGGACGGCGTGACCTGGAGCTTGTAGCCGCCCACGCCGCTGAGGCCCACGGCGAGCACCGGGAAACGCCGGCCCTTGCCGGTGCCGAGGATGCGCGCCTGCACGCAGACGCCCTCCTTCTCCGTCGGGCCGAAGAGCACGCCGAAGGTGTCCAGCGGATCGCCGGGCAACTCCAGCACCTTGCCGCCGACGGCCTGCTTCACGGCGAAACCACCATCCAGCACGAGCATCCCATCCGGCACCTTGTCCACGTCAGTCTTCTCGAAGTCCTGGGAGTAAACTGCTTTCGCGGCGGGCGCGGGCTTGCCACCACTGGCTTGGGCGAGCTTGTCCTTCTCCAAGTTGGCGTTGATCCAGTTTCGCATCGTGGAGCTGCCTTTGCCGAAACTGCCGGGCAAGTCCACGTAGTCACGGGTCTCGATTCGCGGTGGCTGGCCCCAGTGCGCGGGGAAACCCTTCTTCTCCGCCGCGAGGACGAGCGTCACCCCGGCGAGCAAGGTCAGGAATACGTGTTTCATACGTGTGCTTACTTTCGTCGCCTGGCTAGACGGCTGCAATCCCGGATTTGTTTCGCCTCCCGAACGCCAACTGGCGCGTGACTCTCGCGCAAGGCTCTCGCCCGAATACCTTGTGCTGGCCCGCGTCCACCTTCCCTGTGTTTATGAGCCGATTCCACCTGGCCGCCCTGCTCCTCGCTGCCGCGCTGCCCGTGCTCGCGCAGAACAAGCCCGAGGATTTCCCCAAGCAGCCCGACGTGCCCGCGCTTTCGCCGGAGGAGCAGCTCAAGAAGTTCCAGCTCCCGCCCGGCTACAAGCTCGAGCTGGTCCTCGCCGAGCCAGACATCAAGGAGCCAGTCGTCGCCGTCTTCGACGGCAACGGCCGCATGTTCGTCGCCGAGATGCGGACTTACATGCAGGACATCAACGGCACCGGCGAGCTGACGAACAAGAGCCAAGTCTCCCTCCACTGGTCCAGCAAAGGCGATGGCAAGTTCGACCGGCACACCGTCTTCGCCGACCACCTCAAGCTCCCGCGCATGATTCTCCCGCTCGGCCCCGGCGAGCTGCTCATCAACGAGACCGACACGCAGGACATTTTCCTCTGGCGCGACACGAACGGCGACGGCGTGGCCGACGAGAAGAAGCTCTGGTATGCCGGCGGCCCGCGCGGCGGCAACATGGAACACCAGCAGTCCGGCCTCATCTGGGCCACGGATAACTGGCTTTACATGACCTACAACTCGTGGCGCCTGCGCTGGCAGGGTTACGACCAGCCGCCGCTCAAGGAAAGCACCCACGGCAACGGCGGTCAGTGGGGCCTCACGCAGGACGACTGGGGCAAGCCCTGGTATGTCAACGCCGGCGGCGAGCGCGGCCCACTCAACTTCCAGACGCACATCTACTACGCCGCGCTGAACGTGAAGGACCAATTCGTCGGCGACTACGCCATCGTCTGGCCGGACGTGCCGATTCCCGACGTGCAGGGCGGCGCGAATCGCTTCCGCCCCGTCGAGAAGACGCTCAACCACTTCACCGCCACTTGCGGCGCGGAAGTCTTCCGGGGCGACCGCCTGCCCGCCGACTTGCGCGGCGATCTCATCTTCTCCGAGCCAGTGGGCCGACTCATCCGCCGCACGAAGATTGAGGTGAAGGACGGCGTCACGCGCCTGAGCAATCCCTACGAGTCCGTGAAAGGCGAGTTCATCCGCAGCACCGACCCGAACTTCCGCGTCGTGAACATGAACACCGCGCCCGACGGCACGCTGTATCTCGTGGACATGTATCGCGGCATCATCCAGGAGGGCAACTGGACGCGCGAGGGCAGCTACCTGCGCAAGGTCATCCAGCAATACGGCCTCGACAAAAACATCGGTCGCGGCCGCATCTGGCGCTTGGTCCACGACGGCTTCAAACCCGGGCCGCAACCGAAGATGGACGCTGAGAAGTCCGCCGACCTCGTCGCACACCTCGCGCACCCGAACGGCTGGTGGCGCGACACCGCGCAGCGCACGCTCACCATTCGCGCCGACAAATCCGTCGCCCCCGCGTTGCAAAGCATGGCCCGTTCGCACGCGAACCCGCTCGCGCGCATGCACGCCGTCTGGACCCTCGACGGCCTCGGTGCGCTGGACGCCACCTTCGCCCGCGAGAAGCTCAAGGATGCGCATCCGCAGGTCCGCATCGCCGCGTTGCGCGCGAGCGAGACACTCTACAAGGCGGGCGACAAATCCTTCGAGAACGACTTCGCCGCCCTGGCCAAAGGCAGCGACACGGACCTGGCCTGGCAGGCGTTACTCACCGCCCGCGCGCTCAACGTGCCCAACGCGCGGCAGACCATGACGACCGCCGTGCTCGCCACGAACGCGCCGGCTGTTGTGAAGAACCTCGGCAAAAACCTGCTGGCGCCGCCCACGAGCTGGCCGCGCGAGTTTAGCGGCGCGGACAAGGCGCTGCTGAACAAGGGCGAGGGCATCTATCAGGAGCTGTGCTTCGCCTGCCACGGCTTCGACGGACGCGGGATGCAGGTCGAGGGCGCGAAGCCCGGCACCACGCTCGCGCCCACGCTCGCCGGTTCACCGCGCGTCGCCGGCCAGCGCGAGGCCCTCATCCACATTCTGCTAAAGGGCCTCGCCGGCCCCATCAACGGCAAGACCTACGAAGCGCTGATGGTGCCGATGGAGAGCAACAACGACGAGTGGATTGCCGCGGTCGGCAGCTACGTGCGGAACAGCTTCGGCAATAAGGGCGGGATGGTGAACGTGAAGGAAGTCGCCGCCCTGCGCGCCGCGTCGAAGATTCGCACGCAGCCGTGGACCGTCGAGGAACTCACCGCCGCGCTGCCCAACCCGCCACTCGCGAACCGCAATGCCTGGAAACTCACCGCCAGCCACAACGGCGAATCGCTCGCCCTCGCCGTGGACGGCAAAGCCGACACGCGCTATGACACGCGCAAATTCCAGACTCCCGGCATGTGGTTGCAAATCGATCTGCCCACCGAGACCACGCTGACGGGCGTTCGCCTCGACGCCAGCGGTTCCGGCAACGATTACCCGCGCGGCTACAAGCTAGAGCTGTCCGCCGACGGCCAGACTTGGGCCAAGCCCATTGCCACCGGCGAGGCCAAGTCCGCGCTGACGGAAATCAAGTTCGCCCCCACCAAGGCGAAGTTCCTCCGCCTCACGCAGACCGGCAGCTCGCCCAACAACTTTTGGTCCATTCATGAGCTGGATGTGCTCGCCGAAGGCCAAGGCCGAATCACCGAGGGCAAGGCGACGGCGAAACTGCCGGTGGTCGAATAGGGCGCTGGGCGAGTTCGAAGCGAAAGCACTATGGACTACATATGGCTACTTGGAGGCGGCGTCGCGCTACTCGCTTTGATAGTGGTATTCCTGCCTAAGCGGAGCAAGCGACCGACGCCCCACCGGAGTTTTATGTGCTCAAACCGGACGGAAGCCAAGCGGGGCCGTTCACCGTTGAGACTCTCCAACGACAGTTGACTCAGGGCATTGTCAACAACGGCACCCCCGTGCTCCGTGTGGGCGAAGCGCAATGGTGGCCGTTGATGGCTGCGTTAAACTCGGCTGCACGACCGGCCTCTGCACCCGCGCCTTCGAGTCCACCAATCTCAGGCTTGGAAGTTGTCGGCTGGGTATTGCTGGTTATTGGGGCGCTACTGGCTGGTTACTACTTCCTCATCTACGACACGCGAGCGTCTGGCACAGAGGTCGTTAACCTATCGCGGTTGAGCGACCGGCAGAACGGCGTGCTGATTGGCGTGGGCACAGCCATATTGGGTGGGATTCTACTCGTCGTCGGCAAGCGGCGCTGACGTTTTTCACTGGTGTGAGCAGAGGCGTCGAGGGCCGACTTTGGGAGAAACCCGACTCAAAGCAAGCTGGCCTGCCGCCCGGTGTTGGGCTTCAGCCCGAGCTTCTTGAAGCTCAACTCCGTGGCCACGCGGCCTTGCGAGGTGCGCTGGAGGTAGCCTTCCATGATCAGGTAAGGCTCATAGACTTCCTCGATGGTGTCCGGTTCCTCGCCCACGGCGACGGCGAGGGAACTCACGCCCACCGGCCCGCCGCCGAACTTCACGATGACCGTTTCGAGGATGCGCTTGTCCATCTCGTCGAGGCCGTTCTGGTCAATCTCCAGCATCGCCAGCGCCTTGTCGGCGACCAGCTCCGTGATGCGACCGTCGTGGCGGACTTGCGCGTAGTCGCGCACGCGGCGGAGGAGGTTGTTCGCGATGCGCGGCGTGCCACGGCTGCGCCGGGCGATTTCGTGCGCGCCCGTCTCGTCAATCTCGACGTTCAGCAGGCGCGCGGAGCGGATCACGATTTTCTGGAGCTGCGCGGCGTCGTAGTAGTCCAGCCGCTCGCGCATGCCGAAGCGCGTGAGCAGCGGCGCGGAGAGCAGGCCGCTGCGGGTGGTCGCGCCGATGAGGGTGAAGCGCGGGAGGTTCAGCCGCACGCTGCGGGCGTTCGGCCCCTGGTCAATGATGATGTCCAGCTTGAAGTCCTCCATCGCCGGGTAGAGATACTCCTCGATGGTCTTTTGGAGGCGGTGGATTTCGTCAATGAAGAGGACATCACCCTCTTCGAGATTCGTGAGCAGGCCCGCGAGGTCGGCGGCCTTCTCGATGGTCGGGCCGCTGGTGGCCTTGACGTTCGCGCCCATCGCTTTCGCAAGGATGTTCGCAATGGTGGTCTTGCCGAGACCGGGCGGGCCGGACAGGAGAATGTGGTCGAGCGCCTCGCCGCGTTGTTTGGCGGCTTGCACGGAGATTTCGAGCCGCTCCTTGACCTTCGCCTGCCCCGTAAAGTCCGCGAAGACCGACGGGCGCAGTGTCGTTTCCAGCGCAGGCTCGGGATTGTTGAGGGTGGCAAGCGGTCGGTCGGACATCGCGCGAAAGGATGCGAGAGCAGGCAAGCGAGCGGCAAGGGGAAACCCGTGCCGGCGATTTGTAATCGCCGTCGGTTGGTGACGGACACGCAACACGGCGACTGCACGTCGCCGGCACGCACGTCATTTCTGCGCAGACTTCGGGCTGGGAGCCTCGGGCCGGGCCACGAGCGTGATGCCGTTGGGCCAGGTGGCGCCTTCGGTGATCCATTGGGCGATCAGCGCGATCTCCGCGGCGGTCAGGGGATCCTTGCGCCGCACCGGCGGCATCAGCTCGTCGTGGATGTCGCGGTCGGGCCGCATGGAGATGCGGTGGTAGAGCGAGCTGTTTGGCGGGCTGCCGGGCACGATGGCGGGGCCATAGACCTTGCCGCCCTTGAACGCAGCCTCGCGCGTGTCCACGCGGAAACCCATCCGCTGCTTCTCCGGCCCGTGGCAGCTCACGCAATGCGTCTCGAGCACAGGCTTGATGTGTTTCACGAAGTCAATCTTGCCGACGATGGCAGGTTTGATGGGTCCGTTGGGTTTCACCGAGGCAACGGCTTTGGGCTTCGGCGCGGCGGGCTTCTCCGGCGGCGGTGCTGGTTTCTCAGCGGTTGGCGGCGGAGTTGAAGCGGGCTTCTCCACAGATGCCACGTCGGTCGCCTTCTCGGGGAAATGCGCGCCGTGTTGAATCCAGCGGATGATGGCCATGACTTCCTCTGGCGTGAGCGAACCTTTGCCCGCCGGCGGCATCACGTCCTCGTGGTCCGGCGGCAACAGGATGCGGCGGATGAGATGGCTGTCGAGCGGGCTGCCGGCCTTGACGGCGGTCTTCTCGCTGCTGCCGCCCTTGAGCGCCACGGCCTTCTGGTCAACGCGATAGGTTCCCTTCTGTTTCTCCGGCCCGTGGCAGGAGAGGCACTTGGTGTCGAAGATCGGCTTCACCTTTTCGAGGAAGAACTTGTCCTCCTCGGTTGCGCCCACCAAGGCCATGTCGGGCGCCTCCGGCTCATCCTCGACGAGAATCTTCACGAACTCGGGCGCGTTCTTGGTCAGGTAGTTCGAGCCGTGCGTGAGATTGCCGCCCTGATGGCCGGCGATGACGAGCAGCGCGATGTTGGCGATGAGCATCACGCGATAGCTCCCGCGCAGCGGTCGGTTCGGCGCGGCGTCGGTGCCCTCGGCGTAGCCGCGCCGTTGCAGGATGAGCGTCAGGACCGTGAGCACGCCCACGGCGATGCCGTAGTTGCGATGTGAGTCGAGGGTCCTGACGTCGTATTCCGCGCCGCCCGCGCGCAGCAAGCCTAGCGCGATGGTCAGCAGCGTGGTCGCGACACTCAAGCCGAGCATCAGCGTGATGACCTGCTGCACCTTGGGTTTACGCCGCCACAGATAGTAAAGGTCAACGAGGAAGGCCATCGTCACGAAGCCGATGGGGAAATGCAGCAGGACGGAATGGAACGGGCCGAGGAAGGGCCGCCATTGGAAAATGCCGTCGCTCTCCGCCGCCATCGCGGACGGGAGGAACGCGCCGCAGCCGACGAAGGCCACTGCCAACCAAACCCATGTGCGCAACTGGTCACGATTCGTTCTCATGCATTGATGGCCGCGCCGGCACCACGACGGCTGCGGAGCTTCATGGGAGAAGTTGACTGCGGGTGGGTCGGGTGAACCGCCCCGATCTTGTCCGAGTCACCGCCAAGATTGGCTCGTCACTGGATGACGAGGTCGAACGGAAGGCTGCGGTTCAGCAAGGGACCAAGCTGCGCCGTGAGTTCCTGCCATGTGAGGCCCGGCCCGGCGAGCACGAGCAGTCGCGGGGCAGCGAGCTGTCCATCGGCGAGGAGGGCTTCGAGCGCGGCTGTGGTCGGCAAGCTGGTGAACGCGGCCTTCGCAATCTCCGCCTCGCTGAACAGCGCCTCGACGCCCGGCCGCTGCGGGTCCGGCAAGCGGCGGGCGGCGGCGAGCTTCGCTGCGTTTCCGGCCTTGGTCACGCGGACCACGAGGTTCGCGGGGATCACAGCGCGCTGGAAACTCACGGTGCTGAATGCGGTGGAGTCTGCGTTGAACATCGGCGTGGACGGCGGGGCGGCGAGGTCTGGCTGGAGTGGGGCAATCGCGTTGAGCGCGGCGGCGACGTGATGCAGCGGCGTGGCTGGCTCGGGCTTCAAACCGACCCCCACGTCCCATCCGAGATGATGCCGCAGCGCGAGCACGGTGCGGAGCTGCTCGGCGGGCGCGAGCTGCTGGCTGGCAAACGCGCGGACGATCACGGACTCGTTGAACCAGAACCGCCCGTCAGCCGGAACGCTCAGGCTCAAGTCCACGCGTCCTGGCTTAGGAGAAAGTCTCTTCAGCTCGGCGGCGGTGCGGAGGTCAGCGGTGAGTTTCGCGGCGGCGGGCGAGAGGGCGGCAGTGTCCACAGAGCGGAGTGCGGTGGCAATTCCGCCAAGGTAGATTCTGAGCATCTTGAGCGGGGCGTTGCGCGCGCCGGTGAGCGGCTTGTCAGCGGCGTCGCGGAGGAGCAGCGTCACGAGGTCGCGGTCGAGCTGCCAGGCGACGTTGATGGGATTGGAGGGCACGCGGAGCGCGGCGGTCGTTTCGCGGAGGTCCACGAAGACTTGGTAGGAGCCGAACGGTTCGCCGACGAAGAGTTCGTGGGTGAAGGGAACTTCGCGCTCGACGTAGCCACCGGACGGGATGAGCAGCGATTCCGCCGCGCCGAGCTGCGGCTCGGAGGCGGGCACGACGCGCACGCCATTGGTGGCGACGAACCACAGGTCGAGGCACGCGGGCCAGTCGAGGCGCTGCGCGGTGCGGCTGGTGTTGGTGAGCTTGAGCTTCAGCGGCGCGGGCTGAAAAGGGACGAGCCGCGCGGGACCGGAGAGTTCAAGTTGGATTGCACGGGCGGCGGATCGTGCGGTGCGCTCGGCGAGATAGTCAGCGACGGAGAGGAGGCTGAGGTCGAGTTCAGCGCTCGCGGTGCGGCCGTTCCAGAGCGCTGCGCCGCGCGGCATGGTCGGGCGCTGCTTGGGGCTGACGCCGAGGTATTGCGCGCGCACCTTGTAGTCGCCGGTGAACTCGGCCTTCACCCAGTCCGAAAGCAGCGTGGAGAACTCCTGCGTCGCGCCGGGCGCGAGCCGCACCGCGCGCGCGAACTGGTGCGCCTGTGCCGGCCCGGCGACGGTGGACTCGACGGTGAGTTCGCCGAGCTTGCGCGTCTGCTTGCAGTGGTCGCACTTGGGGCTGTAGATGCCGGAGCCGGGGCCGCTGTGCGGCGGCACCACGCCGGTGACCGGCGGCGGCGGGCCTTGGCGCTTCATCTCCACCTTGCCGTTGTTGCGGCAACAGCCTTCCCACATGAACGCGAGCGCCTGTGATGAGGTGTTGGTGAAGCGCCAGATGAGCGGCGTCGGGTCGCCGAGGACATGCGTCTGCGCGGGAGGAATGGAAATCTCGACGCGGATGGGCTGGTTCGTGGGGGCCAGCGGCGCGGAGACGGGCTGGGCCAAGGCGTGCGAAACGCCTGCGAGACTGACGGCGAAGGCCAGACAGAGCGATTGGACGAGAGGACGAAAACGCATCGCGCGCCAGTGGTAGCACGAGGCGGCTGGCTCGTGAAGCCGACGCTCGCATTCCTCTTTCACAGAATCATGGCCCACAAAATCATGATTCTGTGCCCATGAATTTTTGAATCTCCCCCCCGTAGCGCTTGGCACGCAGGGCATTTTCCGCAACTCTCCGCGCACCACGCATATGACCTCACGCCGTTTCATCCTCGCCCTTCTGCTCACAGCCCTCGCACAGCTCGTCCCGCTGCGCGCCGCTGATGTTGCCAGGCCGAACTTCATTCTCATCAGCATTGACGACCTCGCCTATGCGGACATCGAACCGTTCGGCTCGAAGCTCAACCGCACGCCGAACCTGAACCGCCTCGCTGCCGAGGGCATGAAGCTCACGAGCTTTTATGGCGCGCCGGTGTGCTCGCCGTCGCGGTCGTCGCTGATGACGGGCTGCTACCCGAAACGCGTGGGCATCCCGAACGTGCTCTTCCCAGGCAACGCGACCGGCATCAACGCCGCCGAGCACACGGTCGCGGAGTTGCTGAAGGCGCGCGGCTACGCGACGGCGTGCGTCGGCAAGTGGCATCTCGGCGACCAGCCGGAGTTTCTGCCCACGCGGCACGGGTTCGATCACTACTTCGGCCTGCCTTACTCGAACGACATGGGCCCGGCGGCGGATGGAGTGAAGAGCAACCTCGGCGATCCGTTACCGCAGAATCCGAAAGCCAAAGGTCAGCCGCCGCTTCCGCTCCTGCGCAACGAGACGGTTCTGCAAAGCGTGCTCGCGGCGGACCAGACGACGCTGGTTATACGCTACACTGAGGAGGCGGTGAAGTTCATCCGTGCAAAGCAGGACGGGCCGTTCTTCCTCTACTTGCCGCACTCGGCGGTGCATTTCCCGCTGTATCCGGGCAAGGCGTTTCAGGGCAAATCCAGGAACGGTCTCTACGGCGACTGGGTGGAGGAAATGGACTGGAGCGTTGGACAGGTCATGGACGCGTTGCGCGAGCTGAAGCTAGATGCGAAGACGCTGGTCCTCTTCACTTCCGACAACGGCGGCACGGCACGCGGAGTGAACACGCCGCTGCGGGGCTTCAAGGCCAGCACTTGGGAAGGCGGGATGCGCGAGCCGACCATCGCGTGGTGGCCGGGGAAAATCCCGGCGGGTGCGACCAGCGGCGCGATGGCGAGCATGATGGATGTGCTGCCGACGTTCGTGAAGCTGGCGGGCGGCGAAGTGTCGGGCGACCGAAAGATTGACGGCGTGGACTTGTGGCCGGTGCTGTCCGGACAGCGGCAGGAGTCGAGCCGCGAGGTGTTTTATTTTTTCCGGGGCAATTTCCTTGAAGCCGTTCGCTCCGGGCCGTGGAAGCTGCACCTCGTCGCGCGTGGCGCTGCGGGCGCGAAGGGCAAGCAGGCGAAGGAGGCCGCAGCCGCTTCGGAGCAACCACCCATCCTGCACAACTTGGACTCAGACATCGGCGAGGCGAAGAACGCCGCCGCAGCAAATCCGGAAGTGGTGAAGCGGTTGCAGGCGCTCGCCGCCAAGACCGAGGCCGACCTCGGCACGGAGCAGGCCGGCCCCGGCTGCCGCGCGCCGGGCCGGGTGGAGAACGCGCGCCCGCTGATTGACTCCGAGGGGAAGGTGCGGGCTGGCTTCGAGCCGAAGCTTTGATCGGTCAAAAGAAAACCCGCCCAGCGTCGAAACGCGGAGCGGGTTCAAACTTATGCCGGGCGGACTCAACGGCCGTCCAGTTGGCGAAGGCCTACTTGTCCTTCTTCTTCTTGCCACCGAGGGGAAGACCGGCGTCCTTGGCCTTCTTCTTGTCGTCCTCGCTGATCTTCTCGATCTCGTCAGGCTCGAGCCTGCCATTCTTGTTGGCGTCGTATTTCTCGGTCAGCTCCTTGCGAACCTTCTCCGCTTCCGGGGAGAGGGGCTTCTTGTCCCTCTTGTCGGCGGCGCTGACGGTGAGGGCCGAGGCGGTCAAAAGACCGAGGGCGATGATGACAATTTTCTTCATAATGTTGCTGCGGTGTTCGTTGTTGTTTTCTGCCGGCTAGCCGGCAAGGGGATCAGACGGGGGGCCGGAACGAGAGGTTACAGGCCGGCAACTTTGCGGCATCAGCCCACGAACCGCTTGGCGATGACGGTCGCGTTGTGGCCGCCGAAGCCGAAGGAGTTGTTCGCGATGGCCTCGATCTTCATCTCGCGCGCGGTGTGCGGCACGTAGTCGAGGTCGCACTGCGGGTCCGGGTTTTCCAAGTTCAGAGTGGGCGGGGCGATCTGCATCTGGAGGGCCTTCGCGCACAGGGCCATCTCCGCCGCGCCGGCGGCACCGAGGAGGTGGCCGGTCGCTCCCTTCGTGGAGCTGACGGCGAGCTTCTTCGCGTGGTCGCCGAAGACCGTCTTGATGGCCTGGGTTTCGCAGACGTCGCCCTGCGGGGTGCTGGTGCCGTGGGCGTTGATGTAGGAGATGTCCTCGGGGCGCAGGCCGGCGTTGCGGAGGGCCATCTTCATGCAGCGGGCCGCGCCCTCGCCTTCGGGTGCGGGGGCGGTGAGGTGGTTGGCGTCGGCGGTGTTGCCGTAGCCAACGAGTTCGCAGTAGATGCGCGCGCGGTCGGCTGCGCGAGGTGACGCGGCCCTGGCCCAGATGCCTCGGCAACTCGGCCAGAATTTCCGGGAGGTTGGCATAAACCCGCGTGATCGGCGGCCCGCCGAGCGACCCCGCGAGATAGCAATAGCTGCAATGCGCGGGGCAGCCCTCCGCCAGATCGACGCGCCAGTCGGCGGACGGCGCGATCGGCTGGAGGCGGCGCTTCGAGGGCGGCGCGACGGTCAGCGCCAGCGTGCGCTTCGCCTCCGCATAGGACTGGCGCGGATCGTCGGGGAAGGCGAGCGTCAGCCGGTCGCCGGGCAACTCCACCACCTCGACGCCGAGCGCCGCCGCGCGTTCGGCGACCGCGCGGCCGTGCTCCCAGCCGAGCGCCGAACGGGTGGCGAGCAGCCGCCGCGGCAGCCAGAGCTTGGGTCGGGACGGCACCGCTTAGGAACGCGCAGGAGGTCATAGCGGTGCCGTCAGCGGCGGCGCTTCTCCTGCGACAGCCGCGTGATCAGCGCCGCGCTGCGCAGCGCCATGCGGCCGATGCTCTTGAGGTCGATCCACTCGCCCTCGCCGTGCGCGCCGCCGCCGGCGACGCCGAGCCCGCCCAGCGTCGGCAGATAGGCCGCGACGAAGCCCGAATCGGCCGCGCCGCGCTTGGCCGGGTCGAACTCGGGCATCTCCGGCAAGCCCAGGTCGCGGTTGACCGCATTGAGCGTCGCCAGCAGCGCGCGATTGCCCTCCGACGGCGCCATGGCGGGGGTGCTGTCGTAGAATTCCAGCTTCGCAGTCGCGCCCGGCAAGTGATCGGCGACGATCCTGGCCATGGCGTCGCGCAGCTTGCCGTCCTGCTCGGGCGTCAGCGTGCGTAGGTCGCCGCGGGCGACGACGGTCGAGGCGACGATGTTGGTCTTGCCCGACGCCGCGACGCTCGCCCCCGCCGCGTCGATCGTCGCGGGCGTGCCGCCGGCGATCAGCCCGACATTGAAGGTGGCGTTCGGCTCGATGAGCGTGCGGCGGAAGGTGTCGATGATCCGCGCCGCCTCGTAGATCGCGCCATAGCCGAGGCTCGGCCCGAACACGCCCGACGAATGCCCGGTGCGGGCGGTGACGCGTAGCTCCCAGGCGCTGCCGGAGCGGCGCGCGACGGTCGCATATTCGACCCCGCCCTCGGCGGCGACGTTCTCATATTCGAGCGCGGCGTCCGCCTGCTTGGCGGCTTCGACCAGATCGACCCGCGCCTTATCGGTCGGTTGGCCCGGGCGCTCCTCGTCCCCGGTCAGCACCACCGTCACGTCGGCGCGTTCCAGCGTTCCCGCCGCCTGCATCGCCCGAAGCGCGGCGACGATCACGACCATGCCGCCCTTGTCGTCGTCGATGCCGGGTCCTTCCGCCGTCTTCTCGCCGATTCGACGGAACTTCTGGAAGGGCGAGTCCGCCTCGAAAACGGTGTCGAGGTGCCCGATCAGCAGCATCCGCTTGCCGCGGCCATTGCCTTTGTGCGTGGCGACGATGTGGCCGGCGCGCTTCGCCTCCGCCATCGGTACCCACTTCACCTC
>SXGT01219393.1_pt1 | contig 14530 bp, 10 predicted proteins | sample 3176221 | NCBI WGS metagenome assembly SXGT01 (sample SAMN11356862, study PRJNA531348) | freshwater metagenome | isolation source: freshwater sample F1-120 | place: China: Fuxian Lake, Yuxi | collected 2017-12-25
GGCATCCCATAGGTATGGAAGTAGGCGCGGACCAAGTGATCGGAACTGGCCTTGGAGGCTGAATAGGGCGAGTTCGGCTGATACGGTGTGGATTCGGTGAATTTGCCGGTGGGACCGAGGCTGCCGTAAACCTCATCGGTCGACACATGCAGAAAGCGGAAATTGCGCTGTTCGGCCTCCGGCAGGCCCCGCCAGTATTTCCGGGCAGATTCCAGCAGTTGGAAGGTGCCGAGGATATTAGTCTGGATGAACGCTTCCGGTGAGTCGATAGACCGGTCGACGTGGCTCTCGGCAGCAAAGTTGACGATGGCCACCGGTGCATGGCGAAGCAGCAGATAATCCACCAGCGCACTATCACCAATCGAACCCAGCACAAAACTGTGGTTCGGGTCGTCTTCGATGCAATCGAGCGTATCCAGATTGCCGGCATAAGTCAGTGCGTCGAGGTTGATCACCTCGCAATCCCCACGCTGGATTTGCCGAATCACGAAATTACCGCCAATGAAGCCGGCACCGCCGGTGACGAGGATCGTTCTTTTGCTGTGTGTACTCATTAAGAAGGCCTGCCTTTGCGTTACATCGTTCCTTTCGATGGACTGTAGCCGAGAGTCCGGAGACCAATCCTTCGAGGTTCGCTGATGTTCGTTTCGTCTATTTAAATCAGGGAGGTCGGACTGCGATGGATCTCAGTGAACAATCCAAAAATTGGGTAACGCATCAGGGGCATTTGCATGAAGCATCCAGTTGTAGCTGGCAGCGTGTACGCCCTGTCCCTACCGACGCGGGATTCTACCGTATATCAGATGGGGATGAATTGGCTTCGGCCCCGGCGAAATGGGTCGCAAGACGGCTAGACACCTGTCTTACAGCGCATTTAGGACCCCTCTCATGAAATTTTCGCCTGGTCAAAATGCGCTGGCCAATTGCCGAATCTCATTGGCTTTACTGAGGTCACGGACTTCCCGCTCCAGATCGTGGATCCATTTGTGCTTCACCGTGTGGTGCCACTTGCATTGACCTCTGTCCCGTTCATGCCGGCGCACCCAGCGCCTGAGTGTTTGGCAGGAATTTTGAGGATTTCTGCATGACTCACTTCTCTCAACTGCACAATCCCGGACCGGTTCATATTGATCCATGTCTTGAACCGTAACCTAATGACAGGTGTAATAAGCCTGAACTATCGATTATCACTTTAGGAGACTCCGATCCATGATCCAATATACAACCCTCGCCAAGTTGCCCGCCAGCTACAGGGTCCTGTTTACCGGCTTTTTGCTGGTTATTGGTGTGGGACTGCTGATGGCCGGATTTCAGATCATGGAAACCCATGGCAAGGCTGACGGTAAGCCGGGCTTGTCTTATAACGACATTGTTTACAGCTATTACGGTAATCGGAGCGGCTCCAAGCTGGAGTCAATGCTGAATGGTCAGATGAAACCCATGGCACCGGATGAAGTGCGCTTTCGCCTGATCCAATGGACCCGTGACGGTGCCAGCATCAAGGACTGGAACTCGGAAATCCAGCCTATCATGGCTCAGCATTGCGTCTCCTGCCATGGTCCCGGTGCTTCACTCCCTGACTTCAGTCAGTTCGAAGGTGTCAAGAAAGTAGCCGAAGTGGATGAAGGCGAGAGCATTGCCACATTGACTCGGGTTTCGCATATTCATCTGTTCGGCATTGCCTTCATCTTCCTGTTTGTCGGCTGGATTTTTGCCATGGCGCAATACCCGCAAAAATGGAAGTTGATACTCATCGCCACCCCCTTCGCCTTCCTGATTTTGGACGTACTGTCGTGGTGGTTGACGAAATACATACCGGCGTTCGCCTGGCTGACGATGTTTGGGGGATTTGGCTACAGTCTGGCCTCGACCATCATGATCTTTACCTCGCTCGTACAAATGTGGACACCGGAAAGCAAGTGGCCCATGCGCTGGATTCGACGGGCAAAATAACGCAATCAACTGGCTGACCAGGCAGCGAGTACGCGGCCTGGCAGTCTGCTAGAGGGTGAAACGGAATTCGCGCACCAGCATCCCCGGCACCGTGCTACCTCCCAGAGCGCGCTGGCTATAGGTGTCGGTTTCCATCAGGACACTTGCCGTCTTCGTGATCGACTCCAACTCCGAACCGAAAACCCGATAAAGGCTTTCATCAAAACGCAAGTCTCTGATCGGCGAGACAATCTCGCCATTTTCCACCCAGAAACAAGCATAGCGTGTCATCCCGGTGATGCGCGCGTTCACTAAATCACTCCAATTGAGATAATGCAGATTACTGATGTAGATGCCGGTCCCCAGCGAGGCCAGGATGGCCGCATCGTCGAGCTCTCCCGTCGCCATTTCGGGAGAGCGCAGACCCTCACCGGATTCCGCGCCGTTGCCGCTCACGCCATATTCACGCGCCGTTCGTGAACTGATCAGCAGATTTCTGACCACGCCATGCTCAATCACGCTCAGCCGCTCAGGCGCAATTTCTCCTTGGCTATTGAAACGGGGCGTCAGTCCCGCATTGAAATTTTCTTCGAGACTGAAGAGTGGTGATAGCTGGCGTTCGCCCTCAATCAAGTGTTTGAGAGCGGAATCACCTTTTTTCCATGCCCCATAACCAACCCCGCCCCAGGAAAACAGACTGAGCAGTGCCTCTACCGCCGCTGGCGCAAAAAACACCCGGTAATGGCCCGGCGACAATTCCCGGCTGTCACGCTTCAGCAGATCCAGCTGCTTCAGGCTGTCCCTGACGGACTGCTCAAACCCGGCAACTTCCCACTCTGTTCCCGCATACAAGCCTTTGACGGCTTTGTTTTCGCCAGAACCATTCACCGTAAACAAGGAATAATCGAGGAAAAAGCTCTCGGTCGAAAATACATGGCGCAGGCCCTCCGAATTACGGATAGCGCGCAGCTGGGGCCCACCGGCATAGAGCCCCGTGAAATCGGCACTGGCAGTATGCTTTGTCACCTGTCCAAGCAGTGCCTCAAGCTGTGGCAGCCTGCCGGCATGATGCAGCTGACTGTGGCCCTGATTTTCGGGGGGAATCAGGAAAGGGTCTTCGGGAAGATGCTTGACTTCGTCTCTTGCACGCGTCAACAGAGACAGCGCGGTGGCCGCATCCTGCCGATCCTCCCCAGTTAAGTCGAAGGTATAAACAATGCGCCGCCCGACAGACTGGAAGCGCAAACTCAACCGCGCTTGCTTCACGTCTGTGGATTGTCGAACCCCGGAATTGTTGAAGCGAACATACATTTGCTCTTCGGCAGCCAGGTTCAACGTCAGCTGCTCGCCCTCGGCCAGTGATTCAAAGCACGCTACACTCAATGTATCGAAATGCCGCAGCGTGTTTCTCTGGAAGCTCATGCCTCACCCCCAAACACCTGCACCGAACGAAACAGGCAGGCGGGGGAGGCATGGCCCACACGAATCATCTGATTGGGTTCCCCTTTGCCACAATAAGGTGTCCCGAAGACCCGAAAGGTTTCGGCATTTCCGACAGCGGCCAGAGAATGCCAGAACGGGACAGTCACGCCCCGGTAATTGGGGTTCTTGAGCACCCGAGTCAGCCGGCCATCCTCGATCAGGCGGGCATATTCGCATCCGAACTGAAATTTGTTGCGATAGTCATCAATAGACCAGGAGCGGTTGGCTTCCATATAAATACCGCGCTGGACGGAACCAATCATGGCGTCAAGACCGGCGGCACCGGGCTCCAGATTGATGTTGCCCATGCGGTCGATGGGCGCACGATTCCAGCTGGCTGACCGGAAGTTGGCAACGCCGGGCAACCCCAGGCGGGCCTGGCTTTCCAAACCGCCCAGTCCGCGCAGGAGCATGCCATCCTTGATCAACCATTCCCGGCGGGCCGTTGCGCCCCCATCATCGAACGCATAGGACGCGAATTCTCCCGCCCGCGTCGGATCAAAGCTGACATTCATCAGTGGACTGCCATACTGCAAGCGACCAAAATCATCCGGCCTGATGAAACTCCAACCCGCATAGTTTCGCTCGTCGCCCAGAATACGATCCAGTTCCAGCGGGTGGCCAATAGATTCATGAATTTGCAGCAGCATCTGGTCCGGGGCCAGAATGAGATCCATGATCCCGTCTGGACAATTTTCGGCCCGTAGCAGTGCCAAGGCCTCGTTACCCACCCGCTCGCATTCGCTCATCAGCCCGCTCCAGTCAAACGCTTCCAGTCCTCCCTGCCCACAGCGGGCGGTGGGTCCGTTCAGCGAACGATGCTGGGTTTCACTGCCGTCCTGTGCGATAGCCCCAAAGTGCTGGCCGGTCATCAGGGCATGCTGGGTAACATCGCTTCCATTACTGGACACGTAACTCATCCACGTCTCAACAAAGGTGGCTTCGGCCATGGCCGTCACGATTTTGTCGGAGACTTTGAGCCGGCGGGTAGCCTCAATCAGCCGGTCGGTGAATTCGGCCAATCCGACCGAATCCAGCGAGATCTCCGAAGCGATACGATAGCTACCCAGGGCGGGTGGATGTTGTTCCGGAGATGAATCGAATAACTTCAGGTGGGCGGCAGATCGGGCATTAAGCGCCGCCCGGTGCGCCGCCTGCTGAAGACCCGCCCTGGACAGATTGCTGGTCGCCGCATAAGCGATGTGTCCATCAACAAGCGCTTCGATCATCACGCCACGTTCGATGCCCACCGAATTCTGTTCTGGTCGGCCATTGCGCGCGGTGCGGCGGTGCGTATTTTCCTGGACAAAACGAATCGCCAGCCAATCGGCTTCACCCCGTATCCAGTTGAGGGCAACGAGAGGATCAAAGCGGGTGAATTCGGGGTGGAGCGCAAGACTGACAGGCATAGAGGTTAGCTCTGAGAGGCAATCAAATCGGCGGGGCTTTGTAACCCGCTGGAATCCTGTTTGCTCGCCAGCGCCAAGCTGAGTTTGCTGGGCGATGCGATGGGTTCAACAGTAACGGCGGCCCCCTCCCCTGTGGCGGAATGGCGGCCACAGGGTAACGAGCTGACTGATTAGTTGGCCGGACGGTAAAGAGGATGCAGCATCGTACTATGCGCCAGTTTTACCGGGGGTTTTGCTCCGGTGATGGCAAAGACCTCACGGGTGATTCGGTCATAAAGCTCAGCGGTCCACACAGGCAAACTCGGATGGCTGGTATCCAGCGGTCGCAGCCTGGGATCGCTGGGGGAAATGACCACCTTGATGTTATTGGTCCCAACATGCGCCGCGAGCACGAACAATTCTTCGATAGCCGCGTCACCCATTGCCAAACAGCCCGCTGAAACATTTTTCCCGTGGATAAAGATGTCCCCCCCCAGATCTTGCCGCCCATCATATTCCGCATGATTGAGGTCGAATTCATTGGGATAATCCACCTTCATCGACAGGTGATAGTTGCTATTCGGATTAAGACGCTCGATGTGATAAACCCCCTCAGGAACCTGGCGATCCCCTTGCCGCAATTTTGGGCCCCGCATCCCGCTAGCCGCCTTAATGTTGTAAGGACGAATCAGCTGGAACTTGCCGTTACTGCGAGCCCAAAGCTCCATTTTCCTTTCATCCTTGAAGGCAATCAGCACGATTTCCCGCGGAGGGTAAGCGACACCCGCCTTACTGAAGTAAGGTTTCAACTGATCAAGGGCGTTGGGGGCAAAGGCATAAAGGGCATCGTCGACTGAGCGTGCGCCTCTGGGGAACGAATAGCGGGGAGAAATCGCCGTATCTGGCGGGATATTAAGGTATCGGCGCGGCTGCTTAACATGATCTGTCGGGGGCTGTGTCACCCTGGTTTCGCTATCGCTCGCGCAGCCAAACAGCCAGAGAGCCATTGAGAGCATAGGAAGAATCCGAAACACAGAAAGAAGCATTAGTGAGGTCCTCGTGGTCATGGTGGCCAATCCCGCTTCCAGTATTCAGACAGAGCGGGAAATTGACCAAAAGAAGATCAGTGAAAGATTGGGCGTGATTGAACGCCGACCGGAGAGGTTGAAACGTCTGATGAATTTGATCGAGAAGGCGCCGTCGATTCGAACATTCCCACTTCAACCTCTGCCGGGCTGTGATGGGCGCGCCCTCTGCGATGGAACAATTACATGCGGGTTACTCGAACCGGGCAATAAAGTCAGACATCAATTCAACACGTTTTCCTTGCGACCGTAATGACTGTCAACGTAAGTCTCAACAAGGGACTGGAACTCCTCGGCGATTCTGTCTCCTTTGAGGGTGACCGTCTTCACGCCATCTTCGTACACCGGAGCTACAGGATCCTCCCCGGTGCCCGGAAGGCTGATCCCGATATTGGAGTGCTTGCTTTCACCCGGTCCGTTGACCACGCAGCCCATCACGGCCACCTGCATATCTTCGACACCGTGATATTGCTTCTTCCATTCCGGCATCTTGTGACGAATGTGGCTCTGAATATCCTGTGCCAGTTGCTGGAAATAGGTGCTGGTGGTACGTCCGCACCCCGGACAGGCGGTCACCAGAGGCAGAAATGAACGCAAGCCCATCGTTTGGAGTATTTCCTGGGCCACGATAACCTCAAGCGTGCGGTCGTTGTGAACGGGCTCTGGCGTCAATGAAACGCGAATGGTGTCACCAATGCCCTGCTGCAGAAGAACCCCCAATGCCGCAGTTGAGGCCACGATCCCTTTTGATCCCATGCCGGCCTCGGTCAGGCCAAGATGCAAAGCAAAATCGCAACGGTTTGCCAGTAACTGATAGACCGCAATCAGTTCCTGCACACGGCTCAGTTTGCAGGAGATCACGATACGGTTTTGCGGCAACCCGAGCTCCACGGCGCGGTGGGCACTCTCCAAAGCCGAGGTAATCACAGCCTCCCGCATCACGACTTCAAGCGCTTCAGGTTCAGCCAGTTGGGCGTTTTCGTCTAACAACCTCGCCAGAACGGACTGATCCAGGCTCCCCCAGTTCACACCAATCCTCACCGGCTTGTCGTAACGGCAGGCAAATTCGATCATCTGAGCAAACTGTGGGTCACGTTTGGAGCCGCGCCCTACATTTCCGGGGTTGATGCGATATTTGCCCAGTGACTCGGCGCAAGCCGGGTACTTTTCCAGCAATTTATGGCCGTTGAAGTGGAAGTCGCCAATAATCGGAACATGGCAACCCCTGGCATCCAGCTGCTCCCTGATATGGGGAACCGCTTCGGCAGACGCTTCGTTATTGACGGTGACCCGAACCAATTCAGATCCCGCGCGGGCCAGTTCATAGATTTGCTGGACCGTACCGACAATATCAGCCGTGTCCGTATTGGTCATGGACTGCACAACAATGGGTGCGCCGCCGCCGATTTGAACGTTACCAACCTTAACGCCAACAGTATTTTTACGAACGATCATCTTGATGAACCTGAGGTTACATGGGAGCGAATGGCGTGGATTTTACAGCGAAAGCCATCCGTCCGGGTTGCCTGGGGGTTAAATGCCGAATTATCGGAGGAGTAAACCCGGATCAGGCCATCTCCTTGGCAATCTCGAAAATCTCCTCGGCATCCAGTACGAGGGTGTTGCATTCGAATAAACGAGTAACGCAAGTCCGGTGCAATGCGAGCTTAAGCGTCCCAAAGCCGATGGCTCCCCAGGCTTTTTTGCCGGAACGATCGACACCCCGATCCATCATCTCGACTCCCCCAATACCTAACGGAGGAGTGGCATTGGCATCGGCAATCATCTGCAAGGCCTGATTATTCTGCCAGTGTTCCGGGCGCAGCAACTGCACTCCCGTGGCCCCAGCGGCTAACACCACTTCAGCATTTTCAATCGCCAAAGCCCGATCAATATCGGTATCGGCCTGTATTGGCACTACATCAACACCAAAGCGAACCCTGATGGCTTGGGCGGCACGCTCGGCCTTTGCCATTTGCCGGCTGGTTATTCGCACCTCGGCAGCCCCTGCACGGGCCAGCATAACGGCAGCCCGCTGCCCCACCGGTCCTGTCCCCGCCAATACCACCGTGCGTTTTCCGGCAATCGACCCGCTAGTCAGGAGCTTGGCCACAGCCGCCGCCGCAGTCGTGTTGCTTCCATTGCTATCGAGCATGATCGAAACACGGAAATCGGCAAAGAACCGTTGCTGTACCGCCGTGAACAGGTTCTGACCCGCCTGCATATCACTGCCACCAATAAAAATCGCCGTATTTTTCTTGTCCCTGGGTGCCCGGGTAAAAACAGCTCCATCGACGAGCGCCCCGATAGTGTCTGGCGTCACCCCGCCATAGCCAATTACGTGGTCTGCCTGGCCATCGTAAGCCACAACGGTATCGAAAACAGAGGGATGCGTATCGGTATCAAACTGGAAAAGGAGTTTTTTCATTGAATAAAACAGATTGAAAAATGAGACAGGCAAGCTACATGGCTACCATAACCGACTTGCAGCCTCAGTGTATTGAGGCTGAATACCGCGAAAAACGCACAACTTTATGCGCGCTTGGATGCAGCAACTGGAAGAGGTCAGTGTATATCCGGATTTTTGACATAAAAAAAGCGGAAAACCTGTGTCCGCTTGATTTATAGGTGGATTGTTGGTGGGCCGTGTAAGATTCGAACTTACGACCGATGGATTAAGAGGGCACCACGCTGTAGAGGAAATTCAAGACTTTTAACCACCTCGCCCGGTTCAAATGCGCCTTCGGAAGCCTTTATTTTGCAGCCTGTGACAAATGATGTTTCACGCGCTTTCACGTTGTTGAGTCCTATATCATGGAGCATGGAACTTTGACCCATCTTGAACTCCTGAAAAAATATTTACCGGAAGTGTATGTACGTCATACGAGAGACATTCAAGGGGTCTGAATCAAGAATGATGCTGTTATCTGAGATCGTCCTCCCTATCTGCGCCCCCAGATCGACAGGGTTGGACTTCCTCGGGAGCGACAGCACACCGCTTTCCGAAGCATTGGAGCCACCGACCTTGGAGCGCCCACTGCTGGAGGCTTCACGGGGGCATGGCAGTGGTCAGAGTAACCTTGAGTAGATTCAGCGTCAATTGGACTTTGGCAGATTGATCTCGGGGGGATGGTGAAGCCAGATTACGCATGGCTCGGCGGTTGGTCTGATCGACCTGAAAACAGTGTTGTATTGTTTGCGATACACAGATAACATTTCAACTCTGTTGACCGATTCTCATGGAATGTGACGGTCAACTGACATGGACGTTTTCTTTTGCGCAGGAGGTGCTAATGACTACTAATCTCACTCTTTCTCCAAAACACCAGCGTTTGCTGGAAGCCCTGGCAAATGGCATGACCCAGCGTGAGGCCGCCGGCGTGGCTCGCATGCATCACGTCACCGCTTGCCGAGTATCTCAGCGCCCCGAATTCAGGGCCGAACTTAAACGTCTCCATCAAGAATCGGAACAAGTCCTCGCGGAGCGATTGCCTGACCTCATTCGACAGGCACTGGATGTTCTCTCTGGAGAAATTGCCTTTCCGTCCGAGCGACGTCTCCGTGCCGTCAAGATTGCACTGGATCTGGTTGCCCGACTTTGTGCTGAACCTGTGGTTATTTCTTCCCAATTGACTGATTCGGGGTTCACCGTAACCCTGGACCAGTCCTTGCCAAGCGAGAAGGATCTGTCATCAGCCGAGATGAGGCCCACCGAGACCCTCAGGGAGGTAGACGCACCCCATTCATAAGCCCAAGTCAGACATCTGGACCAGGAGGGTCCGGCCTGGCGACGAGCCTTGGACAGGTTCGTTGAGCACCACTAACACCTACCCCTCAGGACGAGCGGGTACCTATCGAAAGGATTCGATTTATGGACAGACAAAATGCCGATCAGGCCGCGCAGGAAGCGCTATCGGAAAAGACCGTTGTGACTTTGCTGGCGCCGCACAAGGGTCAGCCCCGTAAACTCTATGGGCCGGAGGGAAAACGGAGTGACTACGATTCCCTCCAGAAGACCTTCAAGCACCGTCAGGTTGTTGTTAACTCCATCGATCATTTCCACGAGTTGATCAGCTACTGGGCTGTAGCGGGCGACTCTCTCATCATCCCAGGGCAAATTCGCCCGGATGCTGGCCCGATCGTCAATCGGCGAAAGCTTCCTAATCCCAGAAATCCCAACCCGCCGGATGTCATTGATGTACCCGTCAAATGGGGCTGTTTCGATCTGGACTATCTGACACTCCCGATCAATGTACAATCCTCGCCGGAGGCGGCAGCTCAATTTGTCATTGAGCAGATAGCCCAGATTATCCCGGGATTTGATCAACTCTCCCTAGTTGTTCAGGCCTCGAATTCCTGCGGGCAACCCGGAAAGGAGTACACCGCCAAATTCCACTTCTGGTTTTTGCTGGCGAAAGCCTGGATGCCGGCTAAGCTTAAAGAGGTCATCAAACAGGTGAATCGAATCTACCGGGAACGGAATCCTGATTTGGCTGCTCACCACAAGCGAGCGACGGGAAAGGACTTCAAACTGCTTGATGATGCTCTGTTCCAAGCCTGCCAGCCTCATTTTGTCGCTAATCCCCTATTCGTGGATGGCGCTGTTGACCCCTTGCCGCAGCGTATCTGGAAGGTCCATGGTGACTGTGAGCGGCTGGAGATCGACCCGGAGGCTTTTGTTGCTGAGCAGCCGAGACATCCCCACAGAGACGAGTGCAGCCAATCAGAAGAAGCCCCTAAGGCCAGGCGGGCCAATGGTGCTTCCGCCTCTTCAGAACCCGGAAAGAAAGTCTGCAATCCTTCAGATATCACCGGCAACCGCAGCCGGAATCTCTACTGTCTCAGATTAATCCGCAAGGAACTAGCCGAATACGGCCCCCAGTTCGACCGAAGGCGAATGGCTGAAAGGTTGCGTCGGGATCTTGAGGAAAGCAATGCCGACCCTGTCGATATCAGCCGCTGGAGCACCGACGCCGCCCTGTACCGTGAAATTGAGAATTGCGTTGTCTATCTGCGACGAGAATCAGACAACTTGCTGCAACTCGACCCCAGGGGGCATGCAGTCATCGAACTGTCGGAGCAATTTCTTCCAGAACTGGAAAAAAAGGCCGGCGTCCAGCTCATAAAAAGTCCGATGAGCAGCGGCAAGACCTATGCTGTCAAGGAAGCCATCTCGGGCGTATCCAGGGTGCTGGTTATCGTTCACCGGATTAGCTTGGCAAAGGAGGTGGCACGGCGACTAGGTATCGACTGTTACCAGGACAGCCGGAGCGGGAGGCTATACAGTAACCGATTGGTGGTCTGCATCAACTCTCTACACAAGCTGAGCCGAACCGATTTCGATCTGCTGGTCGTTGAAGAAGCCGAGCAGTTACTGCGGAGCCTGGCAGGCTTGGGCAAGGATCAGCGTCCCAACATCAACCACGAAATATTCAGTGAGTGTATTCGCCGTGCCGAACAGGTTTTGGCCTTGGATGCACAAATGTCGAATTTGACTTTGGACACGCTGGAATTCATCCGTCCGGGAGAGCGTTTTCAGATCGTACGCAACGCCTTCCCCCAGGACAAAACCCTGAATATTCACCCATCAAGGGCTTCCTTGATTGTGAAGTTTGAAGCGGCGGTGCATGCCCGACAGCAGGGAAGGGGCAAACCGGTGGCACTGGTCAGTAATTCGAGACGGCTGGTTCGTGAGCAGTATGAACGAATACATAAGGATTTTCCGTCGCTACGCTGTGCGCTGATCACCAGCCAAACAACGGGTGATGATGAAATCAAAGCACTACTGCAAAACTTCGACGCAGAGGGTGGGCAATACGATGTCATTTTCGCTTCGCCGACCATGTCAACCGGTCTATCCATTGAAAAACTGGATTTCCGTGTGTTCGGAATCTTTGAGGCCAATATCAACTGCCCGACCGATGCCGCACAAGCTATCTCTCGGTTCCGTCTGGCCAAGGAAGTGGATATCAGTATTGCCACAGGCAAGATGCCCATCTACACCAGCCGCCAGATCGTTGAGGCCCGGCTCAAGGCCTTGAGTGATCGTGATATTCCCTTTCTGAATGATGGCAACCGGCCCGCCTTTCGAACTGATCTGCTCCTGAGGGTCCTGCAGTACGAGCATCAGGCCAAAGGTCTTTTTGCCCAGAACTTCCTGTTTCTGGCTGAAGCGTCGGGATGGACAGTGCAGTTTCTTGCGTCGAATAAAGAGAAGGACATCTTTGGTGCCGGCCTGTTGAATGAAGGCAAGAAAGTGGAGGAAGAGGTCAGAACCGAGCGTCTTCTTGAAGCTGAGCGTCTGACGGAGTGCAAATTTGAAGAACTGCGTCAAAAAATGCTCCCGACATCCGTCGAACATGACGAACTGGAGCGGACTCTGATGGAGCACTTCTATGGTCGTGCCATTTCCGAAGAGCTTATAGCGCGCGACCGGCGCGGCGCCTACCGAAAAAGCATCCGCAATCTGGAACAACTGCGGAAAAACGCAGACGAGCTGCTAGCCGAGGACCGCGCTGACGCGCTGGGCGCGGATGCCTTGTCGATTTCATTCAAGTCGAGAGGTATCAAGAAGCAGTTGTGGTCACTGTTCCTGCGTGTGGTCGGCTTACCCGAGGATGGACGGCTGGAAGGCTTTGAATTCATCAATGAGGGATGGATCCGCCACCTGCCGGGATCAGAGGACCGTCCTCCGGTCGAACAGGTTTTCGAGGGGTGGACCAAAGACTCTCTGAACCCGGATGCTCTCCAGGACATTCAGCGCCGCCGCCTGGAGATCAAGGCATTCCTGGGGCGCAGCGTGCCCAGCAATTTTCTCGAATCACCAATCAGTTTCATCAATCAGATGCTAACTGGCGGTTTGGCGATTCCTATCAGCGAATGTCGACCGCGATCTGGCACTGGGAACACGCGGTTACGTCATTACGCATTGCATCCCGAAAAATTGCGAGGGCTTCAAGAGGATCTGCTGCGTCGGTCCCTCTACTTGATGGGTGTGATTGGCTTGGATGACCCCGACCCAGACCCAAAATCCGACGCCAACTCGGACGGCCATGATTTGTAATTCGAGTGGGCTAAAAAAAAGAACTGGTCCACCCTCTCATTCTCTATACAAGTATACGGGGGGGTGGACCACTCCCCAAATCCCCAACAATGGAGGGTGCACGGAGGCATCCAGAGATGGCAAGGAAAGCCCAAATAACTCAATCCCCACGGGATGAAGCGCGAAAAGTGTTCAGCCGCGTTTCAAGGATCTGTCGTCGGCTCTTAAAGAGTACCGGGAACGGGCTGGAAAACCGCTTAGGCCCCACCACTTCAGCAATGAGATCAGGCTGATCAAGCGTCTGGTCAATGGCGGTAGCGACCGGGTTTCCATGGACGAAATGACACTTGACCAGCTCCTCAGCGCCTGTCAACTGATGACCGTGGATACTGAGCTACTCATGTCCGGCGTCGACTACTGCCAACGCAAGGCACTTCTGACGGATCAGATTCAAACTTGAGGATGCGTCAACACAAAGCATCACGAAATGACTGGCCAGCGTCTACCCAGCTCCCTGACGCCAGAGGCGCTGGCTCCGCGTGAACTGCACCAAGAAAAACAAGATCCCCGGGGATGCCTTCATGAAATCAACCGATCACAGACCGGGTAGCCCGACACAGACGAGGAGGACATTCAGACATGATGACGCACGCAACGAGGGGTCAGATGACAAACATCATTGAATTCAAGCCGAAATCAGCCGATGCGGCTAAGCCGCCGAGGGTAGCACCCGACGAATACTATTGGCTGGAAGATCTCCATATGGCGGCTACCTATGCAGGTCTTGTGAGCCGGGACCTCGACGTATTGAAGATGCTGACCGAAGCCAAATACCAGATGCTGGTAGAGGGTAAGGCGTTGACCCGACTTCCCCTGGACGTCAGAACGAAATGCGGGGCCTACCTAGGCGGCACCCAAGAGGAAAGAAAAGCCCGCATCAAAAGTGTTATCGAGGCCATTTACTCTCGGAAATGATTTCAGCGGTGCAGTCCGGTCAAGCACTATAATTCCAGACCATGGATACAGAGCCGGCGGCCTCTGTCAGTATTCGAAAAAAGCCGGGCCATGAACGACCCCGGGTGGAAATTTATCCGTGCCGTTTTTTAGTTGGGGCTCGCTGATCAAAGTATCGACCTCGTAATCACACCCCCAAGTAAACGCTGCCTTTGATTCGGTGGAGGTCGCATGGGTAATCCAATCAGGGGCTTAAATCATAGTGAGTGCTTCGGCCTCCCGCCTCGTCTCTGATCAGAACTCGGCGATCAATCAGGTCCGTGATGTCTCTCAATGCGGTATCCGGCGAACATTTGGCGATCGCCGCCCATTTGCGGGTGGTGAGATGACCTTCAAACCCGTCAAGCAGACGATTGAGCACCTTGACCTGTCGCTCATTCATGGAAAGTCCGGCATGACGCTGCCAGAAACGCGCCTTGGCCAGAACGGCGTCGAGGGTGTGCTGAGCCTGATCAAGCGCACGCTGGAGGGTAGCCAAAAACCACACCAGCCACTGGGTCACGTCCAGTGTTCCCTTCTGCGTTCGCTCCAGAATGTCGTAATAGGCTTTGCGTTCTCTCTGAATCTGGGCGGCCAGACTGTAGAAC
>SXGT01489184.1_pt1 | contig 14530 bp, 22 predicted proteins | sample 3176221 | NCBI WGS metagenome assembly SXGT01 (sample SAMN11356862, study PRJNA531348) | freshwater metagenome | isolation source: freshwater sample F1-120 | place: China: Fuxian Lake, Yuxi | collected 2017-12-25
GCTGCTGCGCTTTTACGGCTTCAAGGTGGATGAAATCACCACAAACGCTGCGCCGAATCTCGACCTGCAGATCGACCCCACGCTCGCGTGGGCGCTGCGTAACCGCGCGACTTTTCCCGCCGACGTGAACAAGGCGTCGCGCGAAATCCTGCTCCGCGTGCCAGGTCTCGGCGTGCGCAATGTGGACCGTATTATCGGCGCGCGCCGCTACACCCGGCTGCGACTGGCCGACCTTCTGCGCCTGCGCGTGCCGATGAAAAAAGTGCTGCCGTTCATCATCGCCGCGGACCACTCGCCCGCACGGCTCGGGCTGGATGACGATGCGCTGCGCGCACGCTTTCTCCCGCCGCCGAAGCAGGCGGAACTGAACTTCGACGCACAGCCGCCGCTCGCTGGCGTCCTCGACTCCGTTCGCTCGGGCGAGCTGTAGCCATGCGCACGGTCGTCATCCAGCCGGTCTTTGAGGAGTGGCGCGACCGTGCCCGCGACTTGCTTGCGCTACGCGTGCCGCCCGATGAAGTGCTGTGGTGCGACGATGCACAGGAGCCCGGCCTTTTCGGCACGGCAGACGACCAAGCTCCACATGGCGCGGTGCGGAAAGTGTCGCCCGCATTTCTCGATATCGCCCGCAGCGTCGCCGCGCACAGCGACGCGCGGCGCTGGGGTGTGCTCTACCGCGTGCTCTGGCGTCTCACACACGGTGGCGAACGCCATCTCCTCGCGGTGGCCACCGACCGCGACGTGCGCCAGCTCGCGCAATGGGGCAAGGCCATCGGGCGCGACATTCACAAGATGCACGCCTTCGTGCGCTTCCGCCTCGTTGGCAAAGACGAGGCCACGGATCGTGAGCAATTCGTCGCGTGGTTCGAGCCGGAGCACCGCATCGTGCGACTGGCAGCGGGCTTTTTCAAAAAGCGCTTCGTTGGCATGGACTGGTCGATTCTCACGCCGCGCGAATGCGCGCACTGGGACGGCAACACCCTGCATTTCACCCTCGGAGTCCCGCGCAGCGCCGCGCCCGATGACGACGCGCTCGACGACCTCTGGCGCACCTACTACCGCAGCATCTTCAATCCCGCCCGGCTCAAAGTGCGCGCGATGCAATCCGAGATGCCCAAGAAGTCTTGGAAGAACCTGCCCGAGGCCGCGCTCATCGCCGAACTCATAGCCGGGAGCGACGGACGCGTGGAGAAAATGCTGAACACCGAAGCCCGCCCCACCAAGCCCGCGCCAAAAAACGCGTATCTCGACTCACTCAAAAAACTAAACGAGCAACCGCCGCCCGCCGTGGAAGATCCATGAAAGGCGTGAAGAAACAGCATCTCCCCGAGAAGGCCTGCGCCGCCTGCGGTCGCCCATTTACTTGGCGGAAGAAATGGGAGCGCGTGTGGGATGAGGTGAAGTTTTGCAGCGACCGCTGCCGAATGATGAAAGTAAAGGCACGAGCGGGCTGAGAGAATTTTCATCCATGCCACTTTTTGAGCGCTATTTCGGCATCGACTACTCAGGTGCAAAAACACCCGAGAGCAGTCTCACCGGCTTGCGGATTTTCTCAGCCGCGCCAACGCAGCCTCCCATCGAGATTCATCCGCCGCCGAGTTCGCGCAAGTATTGGACGCGCCGTGGTCTGGCCGAATGGCTCGCCGCTGAACTCAAGTCGGGGCTGGCCACGCTCGTTGGTATCGACCACGCATTCTCGTTTCCGCTGCGCTACTTTGAAACGCACCAATTGCCTCCTGACTGGCCCAAATTTCTCGACGACTTTCACGAGCATTGGCCGACAGATGAGAACCACATGTATGTCGATTTCATTCGTGATGGCTTATACGGCAAGGGCACGTCACGGGGCGGCAATGCCCGGTGGCGGCGGATCGCTGAGGAACGGTGTCGCGCGAAGTCGGTGTTTCATTTCGACGTGCAGGGCAGCGTCGCCAAGTCCACTCACGCCGGTTTGCCGTGGCTGCGGTTCCTGCGCGGTCAACATGGATCGAAGCTTCACTTCTGGCCGTTCGATGGTTGGCAGGCGCCGCGCGGGTGCTCGGTCATCGCTGAGGTCTATCCTGCTTTGTGGAGTCGGGGCTTTCCAAAGGAAGAAAGGAACGACCATCAGCATGATGCCTACAGCGTTGCGCGCTGGATGAAGGAGAAGGATGCTTCGAATCACTTGCGCGCTCACTTTAAGCCGCCCTTGCCGCCTGCCCAACGCGTCATCGCTCACATCGAAGGCTGGATCCTCGGCCTCGGGTAATCAGTTGTCGCACCCGAGCAGTCAATTCAGTTGCTTGTGGATGATGGCAACCAGCAAGTAAGGCGTCACCGCATTTTGGGATTCTGCCGCCATCACTTCGTCATCGCCCATTTCCGGGTGCGATGATGGCGGTATTTGAACAACAATTTCAGATAGAGCCTCACGCCGGTCTCGGAGATGAGCCTGCCCCACCACGAGCGGCCCCACTGATAGGTGACCGTGTCATGCATGATGCATTCGTCGGACCCTCGTCTCTCGAAGCGGTGCTCGTGAATAAACAAAGTGAATGGACCTTCGACGATCTCATCCACCAGCAGATCCGGTGCTTGCACGGTCTTCCACCGACAGGTCCAGTGCATCGGGATGATCCACCAATCGCGGCAATGTAGTTCGATCATGCGCCCCTCCTGAGCCGGGCCATCCGTTTTGAGGCTAACTAGCCTCAAGGTTGGGGGCATGACCTCCGTTAGGTTGCCCGGATCGGTGTGGAAGTTGAACATGGTCTCCACGCTGGCGCGGAGCGGGGTGCTGGCATGGAAGATCGAGGGCATGGGGGGGGTCATGATAACTTGAGGATCGCATCCGCTGTCCGCAGTCCGGAGATGATGGCACCTTCGATCGAAGCGCTCCATAGATGATCTCCGCAGAGGTAAACGTCGGCTTCTTTGCGAAAACCTGGTCCGGTGAATCCGCTGCCAGTCGCCTGCCGGGGCAGCGCCTGCTCGATCCGATAGGTTCGGAGATGGCGCCATTCGCGCACCGCGCCCCCAAACCAGGCCTCAAGTTCGGCCAGGACCTGCGCTTCCAGATCAGCTGATTTCACGATTCCCAGAACGCTCACCGAGACGAGCGCCTGACCACGCGGCGCATAGTCCGGCGCGAGATCGGATGGGACGCAGACATTATTCACCAAGCCAGAGCCGGAGCCATTGAGGGCGATCATCGACTCGCCAAGCGGCGACCGAGCGGCGGCGAAATACAAACATGTCACTGACCGCCAAACCGCGCCGACAGTTCCTACGGCCGATACCAATCCTGCCGCGGTCGTAGCATCCGTGGCGACTACCACCGCATCGCCTTGAAATTTCTCGCCAGATGCAAGGGTGATGCTTCTCGGTTGAATCTCCGCAACCTGTGCCCGGAGGTGGACCGTGCCCGGAGGGAGGCGGGAGGCCAACTGGCGTGGAATTTCCCCCATCCCTCGCGCCGGGAGAGTGGCGCTGCCCTGTGAGAACATCTTGAAGGTGAACTCGAACATCCGGCTCGAGGTCTGCAGTTCCCGTTCGAGAAAAATACCCCCGTAGAACGAGCGGAAGAACCGATCGATCATCGGCGGAGAAAATCCCGCGTGCCTGAGATAACTCTCCGTGGTCATCTCTTCATGCCCGGCTATTTCTTCGGTGGTCAGACGCAGCAAGCGCCACCTCAGTATTCCCACTCGCAGTTTGTCAGCAAACGATCCAACCGGGGCCAACGCGCTTTCCATCAGGTGACGCGGTTCGCGAAAGACATCCATCATGCGCACCATGCCGGAAGTTCGGTGAATCAGCGCCCCGGGTCTGAAGGCCCGTAGATCGAGGCTCTTCTTATCCAGAAGGCCAGCGGCCTCGGGGTAAGCGTCGAGAAAAACTTGGAACCCGCGGTCCAGCAGAAATCCATCCAACTGATCGGTTCTCACTCGTCCACCGACGCCGTCACTTCCCTCGAAGATGAGTGGGTGGGCGCCGGCTTCATGCAGGCGGATGGCACACGCCAGACCGGCGAGTCCGCCGCCCACGATCAGCACTTTCTTCTGCGCAACACTCATGGGCGGAATTCAATCAAAGTTTGTTGGGGCACGAAATCGTTTCCCGTTGCATGGGTAACGAGTGTCTTGCGGAGTCGCTCCCAGAAGGGGAAGAACCCGCCCGTGGCAAACGGGCGAACGCGGAGATCCTCGGGGCGATCAATGAGAGCGAGGCGGATACCCTCCTTGGCGAGCGCGGCTCGAAGCGGTGGTAACGAATCGTTCAGCGGCCCAACGTCCGGTCGCAGAGCCACTACTTGTTGGAGTCTCATGGATATGGCCCAGCGGAGGAGAGCGTCGGCATGGGGAAGGCGGGTTTCGAGAGAGGCGGGGGCTTTCCAGACCGACTCGGCGCGAGTGCCCGCATCCCGGAGAGCATCAGAGATCCACTCCATTTTTATTGATGAAAAGTGATGCTGATTCCAACTGTCAGCATCAGCCGTTACGGCAATCGCGGCGAACGTTTCCTGTCCTAGGGGCGATGTTTCAACGGCGAGATCTTCCTCGTGAATCCAAAGACCAGTCACCATGGATGACCCTAAACTATCCAGCGGGAATTTCTTACGCGTGACCGGCGGTTTGGCGCACGTCTGCGGTTCGAGCGCTTGTGGATTCTCGAACGCGGCGAGGCCGTCGGAGAGCGAATCGCGAAGTTCCGGAGCGAGATACTTCTCCAGATTACTGCGGCGGGCGAGATAAGTTTTTCCCGGAGTCTGCAAGCCGGCAACCCACCGCCAGGAAAGCGTGTTGGACGCGGGGTCGCCGTCGAGCAGATGGCGGAAAAAGAACGCGGCGCCGGCCTGCCAGGGCAGCCGCGCCTCATGCACCCACCACCCCGCAAACCACATCCGCGCGTGATTGTGCAGGTAGCCGGTTGTCACCAACTCACGCGCAAAATGGTCGATCACCCGGTTTCCGCTCCGGGATTCTTCAATGCGCCGGACCGCCGGATTCTCCCCCATCGCCTCAAGGTCCCGGAGAAACTCGCTCCACACCTCGGGCCGTAGGGAAAGCCACGATTTCCAGTAACGCCGCCAATACACCTCTTGAATGAATTTCTCCACCCGGCTGAAAGCATGGACGCGCAGAACTGCGGCGACCACTTCTGCCTCGGTGATCAAGCGGTGGCGGATCGCGGGGGAAAGCCGGGAGACCGATGGGTGGCCGGGGATGACGTGATTCCGGTCGCGCGCATAATGTTCGGCGCTGGGCATGAACCCATCGAGTTGGGCGAGGGTCGCGGCGCGAGAAGAGGAACAAACCACCAGGGAAGCTGCCCGGAAATCAGAGATGCGCAAGTTTGAATGATGTCAAGAACGCGCCTTGGTGGCAGAAACGCTGGAGGGCGTATCTGAAATTTTGCGTGCCTCGCTTCAAGCGAGTCGTCATAAAATCAACCCATGCACGACTTGACTATCTTCCTGCAGGCGTTCGTCGCCGCCTCGGTCTTCTTCGTGTGGGTGGTGCGTTACGACAACATCATTCAGGAGTTCAAGCAGTATGGACTGCCGGACTGGTTGCGCGATTTGGTGGGCATTCTGAAACTGACCTTCGCGCTGCTGCTGCTCTTGGGGATTCAACGTGCTTCCTTTGCAGTGATCGGCAGCCTTGGCATCGCCGGGTTGATGGCTTGCGCCTTTGTCATTCATCTGCGGGTGAAGAACCCGGTGTTCAAGATGCTACCCTCGCTGACCTTGCTGGCGCTCTCCTGGATCATAGCGGTCCTCAACTACCGACTCGTCAACCCGTGATGGCGAGCGGCGCGGGGGAAGAAGAGAAGCGCGCTCAGTTCCGAACAACGGCTGCGAGATCGAAGTGGCCAGCGGGTAATTCTGACGTAACGAAATATGCGCAGTTCGATTTATAGTCTATGCTGCCATTCTTGAACGTCGCTCTCATCCTTTGCTCTGCCATCTCCTTTCTTGGATACGGCTTGGCGTGCTTTCTCTCCGACTCCCTGAAACGGGAGTTCGACCGCTACGGCTTCGGTTCGCAGCGCACGCTGATCGGAGAATTGCAGTTGTGCGCAGCGGTGGGTTTGCTGGCGGGCCTGAGCCAACCGTGGCTGGGGCGCGCGGCGGCGGCCGGCCTTGCCCTGATGATGCTGGTCGCGGTCGGCGTTCGCATCAAAATCAAGGATACTTTCCTGCAAACGACCCCGGCCCTGTTCTATCTGTTGCTGAATGCCTACCTCTGTCTGGCCGCATTCTGACCACCCGGTAAACGGTCAGTGCTTGATAAATCACGCCCACCGGATTGGCGTTCGGCGTTTGTTCCGCTAATATGCATCTAGGATGAAAAACAAAAACATCATCAAGGAACTCTGCCTCTCCTACGCCATGGAACTGGAGACGGTGCAGAATTACATCGCGGCTTCCGTCAACCTCGACGGCGTGCGCTCAGAAGTCATCAAGAAGGCCCTGGCGGCGGACATCGCAACCGAGGTGCAGCACGCGCAGTTGCTGGCCGCGCGCATCAAGACCATCGGCGGCCTCGTCCCCGGCTCACTCGACCTGCCGCGCACTCAGAAGTTTCTTCAACCGCGCAAGGACCCCACCGACATCGTCGCCGTCATCAAAGGCGTCATCGCGGCCGAGGATGGCGCGATCGCGCAATACACCAAGATCATCAAGCTCTGCGACGGCGTGGATTATGTGACGCAGGACATGGTTATTCGCATCCTCGGCGGCGAGGAAGATCACCGCCGCGAGTTCATCGGCTTCCTCAAGGAATACGAGAAACGCTGAGCAATGAACTCTGCTCCGATAGCGGCCAGCGGCGTGAAACGACCCGAGGCGGGAACCTCTTCTCCTTCACGGTTATGGTCGGCTATCGTCCTAGTCGGATGGTTGGCACTTTGTTTCAGTGCCGCTTCACTCGGCGCGTTCTTCATGCCGGGCGAATGGTATGCCACGCTGCAGAAGCCGTCATGGAATCCCCCTGGCTGGATTTTTGGCCCGGTGTGGTCGGCGCTCTACACGATGATGGCGGTGGCGGCGTGGCTCGTTTGGAAGCGCGGAGGTTTCGCCGCGCAACGGCGGCCGCTCACGCTGTTCCTCGTGCAACTCGCGCTCAACGCCGCGTGGACACCACTGTTCTTCGGGCTGCACCGGCCGGGCCTCGCGTTCGCCGAAATCGTCCTGCTCTGGCTGGCGATTGCCTCGACACTTGCCGCCTTCCGTCCAGTGAGTCGCCCCGCCGCGTGGCTGCTCGTGCCATATCTGGCGTGGGTGAGCTTTGCTGCGGTGCTGAATTTCACGCTGTGGCGACTGAACTCCTGAACTCTCCCAACTCAAATGACAATTCCCTCCGTAACTTCTCTCCGCCATCTCGCCGCGGGCGTATGTGCGTGCCTTGCCATCACCATGAATGCTGACGCCGCTTCCGAAAAAATGATCTTCGACTTCCAGGCGGCGACCAATTCCACGAAGTGGCAAGTCGTCAACGACGACGTGATGGGCGGCGTGTCCACCAGTCAGTTCCAACTCCTCACGAACGGCGGCGCAATTTTCAGCGGAGTGGTCTCGCTCGAGAACAACGGCGGGTTCGCCTCGGTGCGGTCCACGCCCGTGCGGGAAAATCTCAACGGCACCGATGCCCTCGTGCTCCGCGTGCGGGGGGATGGGCGGCGTTACAAGTTCACGGTGCGCACCGAGACGGGTTTCAACGCGCTGAATTATCAGGCCGAGTTCACCACGAAGCGCGGCGAGTGGGAAGAGCACCGTCTCGCCTTCAAGGATTTCATGCCGACTTTTCGCGGACGCGTGCTGACCGAGGTGCCGCCGCTGATTCCTTCCAAAATCACTTCAGTGGGACTCCTCATCTCGGACAAAAAAGCAGGCCCGTTCCGGTTGGAGATGAGCTGGATCAGAGGGGTAACCCCATGACACCGGAGATGAAAAATCTGCCCCGCCGCCGCCTGTGGCTCGGCATCACGAACGTCGGCTTCTGGGTGTTGACGGCTGCAGCGGGCCTTTACTGGCTGACGTCCGGTCACACCAGCGGTTTCGACCTTCGTCGCCTGGGTTTCATTTTTGTGGCGATGATCGCAGTGCAGGCCGTGTTCGATTTCATCGGCGGCATTTTGCTGATGCCCGAACCACGGCCAACGATCAGGGCCTTCCTCCATCGCTGGTCGCGCGGCGCGCTCGTTCACACGCTGGTGCTGACCGGAGTGGGATTACTGAGCTACGTCAGCTTCCGACTCTCCGGCGGATTCTGTTTTGCCATCCTGCTCGCGACAGCGGGGTTGGCGCTCGGGCGTCGGCAACTCTTCCGCGCGATGGACGGTGTTCCAATCAAGGAAACTTCGCATGATGGCGGAACGCTTCTGGTCGCCAACACCACCGACCCGGGGTTCACCGGTGGGATCGTGAGTTTTGGACGTCGCGCCAAAAGCCTGATACCCGAACGTTGGCTGGCAAATTTGCCGAAGGAAGAACTCGCCGTGGAATCGGGCCGGCGTCAGTGGCAGATGGAGAATGGCCTGCCTCACCGTGCATTCATTCTGGTTCTCGGTTGGAATCTCATCGGTGGTTTTTTCGGATCGCTCATCTTCAAACTCGCCGAGCGCACCCCAGCCGAAGCATTGCTCGGCCACGCCTGTTGGATGACGCTTTGGACGTTTGGCAGTCTCCTGATACTGCCGACGTTGAGTCGCAAAGCCGTGTTCGAGGCCGACCGCGCTGCTGCCGACTCCGGCCACGACCCGCGCCCATGGATTGCTCGCTTTCCCAACTTGGTCGGCGAGGACGGCAGTTCAAATTCCACCGTGCAAAACATCTTTTACCCGATTCCGTCAGCCTCGCTGCGGTTGCGCCAACTTGAGAAACCGCTGTCAGGTTTTGTTGCCGGCAATCTCTCGCGCAGCAACCTCTACTACTCATGCGCCACTCTCACGCTGCTGGGGCGCGCGGTGCATTGCAACGTCGGGCGCCCGGCACTCTGGGTCTTCCCGCCCTCGGCTTGAGGTGAAGCCTCCGTCCCGGGCAACGTCGCCCGAGGTGCGCTCAAGGTTGCGGCACGAGGATGAATCCCGTCACCAAGTCGCCCAGCATTTGCGTGCGCCGACCGCGGTGCAGCCAGTGCCAGTAGCCAATGAGCGCGCAAAAGAACGCGTCGGTCTGGTCCTCGATGTTCTTCGTCCACGGCGTGCGAAGCAGGCGGGAGAGTTCAGGACTCATTTCCAGCGCGGGAAAATGAGCGCTCAGGCATCGGAGTCGCAGCGAGTGAGATGGGAGGACATCAATTTCGAGGGGAAAGAAATTTACGTAAAACCCGAGGGTAAGACTGGTGCTCGGAGGTTCATTCTTGAAAATAAAAAAACTCAGGACACGGAAGCTCTCTGGGTCTGGCTAAATCACTTCAAATCCATTCATGGGGAACCTCGCCCCTTCAACCCAACAGCCAACCACGAAGGGATTCAGAAAAAATCCGTTCCACCGTCGGTTTTCAGTGGAGTCAGGACGTTCTCCGTCACTCGTTTGGAACCTACTACTACAACCTGATTCACGATTTGGGAAAGGTCGTTCACGACATGGGGAACAGTGAAACCATCTGCAAACGTCACTACCTTCGCGAGGTGGCCAACGTGGCAACCAAGGAATTCTGGAACATCCGTCCGACGAATAATGAAGTGAAAATGGCGGAATCCAGTGTGGTTTCGCCTCCGATTGACAGAAATGTGTCAGAGAAAATCGCCACTCCGAATCGTGAAATCTCCGTAACCTGTTGATTATGAGTGGTGCACCCGCCAGGAGTTGAACCTGGAACCTTCTGATCCGTAGGAATTTAACGGCCTGCCTTGGCAAACCGCACAAGACCGCATTATCAATGCCTGCCGAGTCGAAACGACAATTCGACCTTGCGGGCAACCGAGCTGTCAGGCGGGGTTGCGGTATAAGGGCGGGTATAAGGCGCAAAACTCACGCGACGCGATCAAGCAACTTTCGAGGCCATTCTCACACGGTGCTTGCGTGCCTCTTTCGGTCGGCGAGGAGCATTCGGCGTCGGCTCCCAGGTGAGGCCAGCCGCGCCTTTCCAATTCGGGGGAATGTCGCCATACGTCTGCGCGATGATCGTCGGGCCTGTCCTGTCGCCGATCTCGGCGGCAATCTGGGCGTCCGGTATCCCCTGGGAGCGGCGGACGGTGACGAAGTAAGCGCGCAAGCCGTGTGGCGTGATGTGGTGGAAGCCAGCGAGCGGGCAAATTCGCTTCAACGCGTGCCCAAGTGCGCTGGCGTCCACCGGGGAATTGCCTCTGTTGCGAGGTGATGGGAAGAACCAGACGGAGTTCGGAAACCGCGTCTTCCTCCAAGCCTTGAGGCTGTCCAGTAGCGTTCTCAGCGCTGGGTGAACCAGGACGAAAGGGTTGATTCCTCCCTTGCTGCGTTTCACCCAAAGATAATCCCCTTCGATGAACCCGGCTCCTGAATGGGACTTCGCATCCCAGCGACAGCGCAAAGCCTCGGACGATCTGCATCCAGTGTAGGCCAGAAACAACAGCTCGAAGCCGAGCACGTCGGAGCGCGGGTCTTCAAAGAGAGCGTTTGCGAGCGTGTGAACCTGGTCGGCGTCGGCGGGCATGTGCTCGCGGCAGTGGACAACTTCGGATGGCCTGTGAAACTTTGGGCGACCGAAGGCGAGCGGGTTTTTCTCAATCCAGCCTTGGGCGGTGGCGAAATCGAGAGCGGTCTTGAGCGTGCCTAGCTCAAGGTCAACGGCGCGTGATCGCTTGCGGCTCTTCTGTCGAGAGGCGGCGTAGGTGTTGCACCATGCCGGCGAAATCTCATCGGCCCGCTTGTTGCCGGCCAGATCGGAGAGGAAGCGCACGCGGTGTGCGTGGTCGGCTTTGTGTCGTTCACCTGGGAGACAAGCGCGAGCGTTCGGACAACCGGCCTTCGTCCAGCGGTCGAGCACCTTCGCAACCGTGGGGCAAGTCGTGACCGTGTAGGGGTCGGAAGCATTGCCCCAACTGGCGCGGGCCTGGTCGGTGCGTTTCGATCTGAGTTCTTCCCTGGCGAGTTTGAGGTTCCAACCTTTGAGCACGCGGAAGGTGCGGCGACCGTTCACCACGGGCCGCTCGTAGAATTTGCCGGTGTCAGCGTGGGAGTAGATGCCAGGCGCGACGCATTTCCAAGGTGAGGCCATAGAGCGTGCGCGCACCGTAAGCGGCCACTGCGCTTGCGGGCAAGCCTTGGTCAATTCGGGGAGGGTCAAGACAGCGGACGATCAATCAAAACGCGTCCTGGGGCATCGTAGAGCGTCGAAATCCGCCGAAGAGTCGGGAAACCCGTGAAAACGTGACTCTGCGCTGACGGCTGGACAATCGAGCGACGAGATCGGGTGCTCACAGTGACCGACCAGGCTGCGGCCATCATCGAGCGGTCACATTCCTGGCGCGGGCCTGGTTGCGCCCAGGACAGTGGATGCATTCCGCGCAGTATGTGAAAAGCTGCAGAAGGAAAGACGAACAGCCAAAGCGGAATGACATACAGGCGGCTGCGACTGTCCAGTGCGAACGAAGTCTTGAGGCTTGCCCTCGCGAAGCGAGGGCGGGGGTAGCTGGGGAAGCCCGCGAAGAACGTGAAAGCCAAGGAGGTGGGGATGGGGTCGCGTTGCGAAGCAGCGAATCCAGTCCCCGCGAAGCGCAAAAATTCCTCTACCGTGCCCGCTCGCAGAGACGTGCCCCTGCCACGATTGCACCCCTCGCTTCGCGAGGGGTGCGTTCAAAAGCTGGTAGAAGCAACCGCTGAGGCCACGTCCGGAGAGGTGAAGAACCGGCACACGCTCAACCGGCGAAGAAATCAGCGAGAGGAGCGGGCCTGAGATTTGTTGCGCTTGCGAGAGGAACCTTGCTCTGCTGCGACGGGCACGAAGCCGGAATCCTTTTCGCGCAGCTCCTCGATTTTTTCCCAAACGCTGCCTGTGTCCTGGTGCTGGTCCTCGGCCTCAGTAACCCAGCGCTCAATTGTTCGGCCAATTGTCTGCGAAACAGACCGTTCCTCCACCATTGCGATGAACTCGATTCTGTCCTTTAGGGTCTTGCGGACTCGAAACGTCACGCTGTCGTCTTTGTTCTGCTTCATTGCGGGACAATGAACTCAAGCGGAGCGGAGGAAAGCGAAAAAGGAGCTTGCAGCGGAAAGACACATTGTCTTACAAACGCGGCATGACGAAACTCCAAAAAGCACTTCACCAGGTCGGCGCGCCAGAGCACGCCGAGGTTCTCGGTTGTTACTTCGCGTCAGGCAGACCGCCAGGGGAGGCCGCAGGAATGCTTCTCATCGAGTATCAGCGCGGGGTCAAACCAATCTACCTTTGCGGTTACTACGAGGAGACAAAGGGCGGATGGGATTGGGTGACGGAGACGCGCAACGAGGACAAAGCCTACGCGGGATTCGTGGCTGTCGTAGGCGCGCCGGGGGAGCAGCCGTGAAACAAGAATCGCCCTACATGACGCGAGGCGAAGCGGCGGAATACCTGCGCTTCTCAGTGGACACGGTAGATCGGATGGCCGTGAAGCGAGGATGGGCTGTGTTCAAGCTCAACCGGCGAATCCTCTTCCGGCGAGTGGACGTGACACGCGCCGTGAAGTTGCGCACGAAACCCAGCGAGGAGTATGACGGCGCACTTGTCACCGCCTGAGCTGGGCTGCGCGGCAAAGCACCGAGCTGGTGCCGCGTCACAAGAATTTGCCCCAGGGAGCTGGGCAAAGGGGAAACGGCCAACCGACCCGCAAGGGTTGGTTGGCTGTTTGCCATTCCAGAGAAAGAGCGAGAATTTCCACAACCGGAAGCGGAAGGACATAAGCCGCACCCGCAAAGAGGCGGCGAAAGAGGCTGGAAACACGACGGTGGGCACGGGCCTTGGCGCGCCCGCGCCAGCGGGCGCGGCTGGGCTTGTCTCTTATTCAACAAGGTGAACGCGACCCTTCCACCTGCACCTGTTGAATCTCCCGGCGAGGGCTTCGCAGGCGGCTTCGTGACGATGAATCGTCTACGAATCCGCCGACTGCGAAAGACCGTGCGCTCATACTCGGAAAAAATCGAGGCGTTGAACCAGGCCAGCACGGGGAAACGGTCGAACCGCTACCGGATGACGATGCTCACCCTCACGTATCGCGACGATGCACGGTGGGAACCGCGAGACGTTACCGACTTCCTCCAACGCGTTCGGCAGTGGTGTCGGCGTCGTGGGTTCAAAATGCGTTACGTGTGGGTGGCGGAAATGCAGGAGGAGCGGGCGGCTACCTTCGGAGTCGAGAAGCCACACTTTCACTTGCTGATCTGGGTTCCTCGGCAGTTCGCGCTTCCGAAGCCTGACAAGCAAGGGTGGTGGACGAAGGGCAGCACAAAAATTGAGTCGGCCCGAAGCGTCGGCTACCTGGTCAAATACACGAGCAAGGCGCATTTGTCGGAGAACTGCGAATTTCCGGCCGGAATGCGCATCTACGGAAACGGCGGTTTGGATGGCGGAGACTTGGATTCCCACCGGCACGAAATGAAACCAGCGTGGGTGAAGGGTTTCGTGCCTCGGGGGGTTCCGTGGCGTCGGATGTGCGGCGGCGTCAAGCGGCTGGATAATTACGAGTGGAAGTTAAACCCATACGTGGTCCTCCTGGACTGGCGGGACGGGTGTTGGGGGCTGCACATCACGAAACGGCGGATGGATGACGGCGCGGCGTTCTTCGTGGACAAGCCGAGCGGAGTCTCGCACCTGATGGTTCCGCCCCCATACGACGCGGAAGCTTTCATGCACGAGCATCTCCGCGACTACTACGAACGCCAGGCACTAGACCGCGCTGCGCTGTGGGCCGAAGCCGTGGCCTGCGCCGACGATGTTTGCTTTCTGGCGGCGCAACGGCAAAACGGGTTCTAGCAACGGAGATGGAAAAGGGCGGCCAAACCACGCGACGAATGAGCAGCAACGGAAAACCGAGCTGGGGTGAACTGCGGCTGACAGCGGGAGGAATGACGCACTCGGAGATTGCCGAGTTGTTCGGAATCTCACGCGAGCGCGTCCGCCAAATCGAACGGCGAGCGTTGGCGAAGTGCCTGAGGAAGTATTCCTCGTTGGGCTACAAGCTCGGGGAAGAACTGCCGGACAGCGGCAGAGCTGCCCAGGCCGATTGAAAGAACGACCGGTAGCATGCGACCGCGTCCAACTCCGCCAAGGGTTTTTACGCTGGCCGAACTTGCGGCAATCCCTGGAAAACCGCTTCCAGTCTCAATCTTTGCAGCCTTCAGCGGTCGCAGTCGAAAAGCGATTTATCAGCGAATCGAGTGTGGAACCCTCGCCTCCTGCAACCTCTGTGGCCTGCTGTGCGTGCTCGTTACCGGGCCAAATACCGAGGGAAACCCCGCGCAAAGGGCGGATTAAGGGTATAAGGAAGGGTATAAATGAGGTTCGTCCGAAAACCGACTGAGTGAGGAAACCCCTGATTTCATTGGTGCACCCGCCAGGAGTTGAACCTGGAACCTTCTGATCCGTAGTCA
>SXGT01110240.1_pt1 | contig 14529 bp, 9 predicted proteins | sample 3176221 | NCBI WGS metagenome assembly SXGT01 (sample SAMN11356862, study PRJNA531348) | freshwater metagenome | isolation source: freshwater sample F1-120 | place: China: Fuxian Lake, Yuxi | collected 2017-12-25
CCCGGACGGCAACACCTACGAGCTGCAGGTCGATCCCGCCGAAGCCGAGCAGGTGCGCGTGTACGCGCTCTTGGACTACTGGGCCGACGGCATCCTCGCCAGCAACGAGCCGATGGGCATCTGGCCCGAGGTCATCGACGTGGAGTCGGGCCTCGAGGTCGACGACGTCGACATCGACATCCCGGCGCCCTACTACGACTTCGGCACCGGCGGTGGCGGCGGCGGGCCCCCGGGCGGGGTCGGCCGCGGCGGCGGCGGCGGCGGCGCCTGGGATCCGGCCGACTACGTCACCATCACCGGCGACGGGCTCATCACCGAGCCGTACGCGGGCGGCAGCGCCATGGCGTTGTTGTACGACTCGGCGGGCGACGGGCCGTACTACGCCGATGCGTTCACCCCCACCAAGACCGACGAAGGCGCCGAGGGCGAGTACGAGATCTGGGTCCCGAAGAACTGGGGCTCCGGCATTCTGCTCGGCGCGTGGGACTCCAACTTCAACGGCCTCATCGATCCGGCCGACGAGTGGGGCTCCTACGTGGACGAGACGGGCGTGAGCCTCAACCCGGTGCCGGTCCTCGAGGAGGACATCACCGACGCCACGTTGATGATCCCCGACGGCTTGTCCTCCAACCCGAGCGCGGTGCCGTTCGTGGTCCTCGCCGGCCAGGTGGCGATCCAGGGTGGCTTCGACGCGGTTTCGTCGGGCACCGTCTACGTCATGGCCAGCAAGTACAAGCCGGACATCGACCTGAGCGCGTCCGACATTCCGGCCATCGCCTACGACTACACCGTGTGGACGGGCGCCGACCTCACCGGCGACGCGCTGGACTTCACGCTCATCGCGCCGGCCGACACGCTGGTGTACCTGTGGGCCTACCTCGACGCAGACAACGACGGCATCGTGAACGAGCCGGGCGAGGCGGTGGCGAGCTATGGCTCCGACCCGTCGGGACGCCTCACGACGGGCGACTCGTCGCACACCGGCCTCGCGCTCGGTTTGCGGCAGGTCAGCGAGTGACCGTCGGCCGGGAGTAGCCCGGCCGCGCCCCGGGTTGTGTGTGATACGCTCCGCACTCCCGAGGTGGATGATGGTCGTTCTCTATGCCGTGCTCGTGCTCTCTCCCGCGTTCGCGGGCGCCAAGGCGTCCGCGTTCGAGAAGCACCCGAAGCAGGCCAACCAGTACAACGCCGGCTCGGCGATCGACGGCAAGGCCGACACGTGCTGGTCGGTGCCCTCGGAGTCGCCGAACCGCGGGGAGTCCATCAGCCTGGAGATTCCCAAGGGCGAAGTCGAGAAGATCGGCATCATCGCCGGGTGGGACAAGGACGAGACCTCGTTCAAGGACTACCCGCGGGTCAAGCAGCTCCGCGTCGACATCTACACGCTCGACAACGACCAGGCCGAGAAGCTCGTCGGGTCCGAGACGCTCGACGTCGCCGACGTGCGCGGACTCCAGGTCCTGCCGCTCAAGGCCAAGGCCAAGGTGGGCGACGACAGCTTCTTCGGGGGCAAGGTCAAGTTGTCGGTCGTCGACATCTACCCCGGCGACGACTTCCCGAACCTGCGCGTGTCCGAGGTCGCGGTCTACATGGGCGAGATGGACGCCAAGCCCGCGCTCACGGTGCTCGACCAGGCGGCCCTGACCGACGGCAACCCCAAGACCTTGTGGTCGGGCGCCGCGGGCACCGAGTTCGAGGTCACGCCCAACGGCTGGGCCGTGAGCTCCCTCGGCTTCCAGGGCGACAAGGCCAAGGGCCGCGCCAAGACCGTCAAGGTCAAGGTCGGCGACGCCGGCCCGGAGCAGACGTTCACCCTCGCCGACAAGCCCGACCTCCAGTGGATCACCTTGGCGCCGTTCAACGGGTACGTCGGCTCCACCATCGACAACGTCCGGGTCACCCTGGTCGACAGCTACGGCGCCGACATCGGCCTGCAGGAGCTGAAGTTCAAGGCCACCCACTTCGAGCCGCTGTAGGTCTCACTCGCGACACACGCGTGCCCGTTCGTAGGGCGCGGTGCCGAACCACCACGGGATGACCGTGCGCGCCGGCGGAGGGCCGGCCAGCCAGTTGGCGTGCAGGTTGGCGAGGGCATCGGGGGCGTAGGCGCGCGGCCACCAGGCGGCGCCCGCCGGCGCCACGCCTTCGTACACGACCGCGTCGCAGGCGAGGTCGGCGGCCTGCGGCCACGCCTCGGTGGGGACCGCGACCAGCGTGCCGGGCGGCGGGGCCTCGCCCTCGTCGAGCGGGGTCCAGCCGGCCGCTTCCAGCACCGCCTGCCAGCCCCAGTGCCCGGTGAACCGGCCGGTGCCGAGCGCCGCGACTTCGTGCGCGAGCGCGGCGTCGGCGCGCGCGTGGTGGGCATCTTCGAGGACGAGGGCGAGGCCGAGCCCGAGGCTGAGCCCGATCCGGAGCACCCGACCGGCGGCGGGCAGCGCGAGCGCGGCGGCCGGGAAGAAGGGCAACCAGTACCGCGCCGCGGTGAACCGCAGCGTCAGGAGGAACGCCGCGCCGAGAAGCAGCCACGCGCCGAGGAAGACCCGGGCCGGCCGATCGTCGTCCCGCGCACCCGCCCCGAGGAGCGCGGGCGCGAAGGCCGCCCCGCCCAGCGCGCCGAACCCGGCCGCGACCACGCCCCACGGTGCGGCGGCGGCGGCGCCGACGAGCGCCGCCCCGAGGTGCGGAGTCCGCCATCGGTACGCCGGGAGCACGGCGGCGCCGCCCAGGAAGCACAGGGCGGCCACCGCCTTGTGACCCCAGTCGAGCGGCGTGTTCGACACCGCCTGGAAGTTGCCCATCGCGACCAGGTGCACGGCACCGTACGCGTGGACGTCGTGGGCGCCGAGCAGGCCCAGGGGGAGCGCCGCCGCGGCGGCCGGCCAGAGCGGCCGCCGCATGAGAAACGCCCACAGCGGCAACAGGGGCCACAAGGCGACGGCGCTGTACCGGAAGAGCGCCGCGCACCCGAGCACCAGCGCCCACGGCCACGCGCGCCCACCGCGCTCGGTCTGTTCGACCCAGCCCGCCAGCCCCGCGAGGCTCAGCGCGTACAACGGTGCGTCCGGCAACAGGGCGCTGGTCGACAAGAGCGCGATCGGCGCGCCGAGCAAGAGGCCGGCGCCGCCGAGTCCGTCGCCGACGAAGCGTCGACCGAGCCGCCACGCGCCCCACGCCGCGAAGCACGACCACGGCAGCATCCACGCACGCTGAGCCCACTGCGGCCAGCCGAGCGTCGGCGCCAACCACCACGCGATGCCGGGCGGGTTGCTGAGGACCGCGAACGCGCGCTCGGTGGTGCCTTGCCAGTTGATCTCGACGTCGTGGGGTCGCCACGGGTCGGTGGCGGCGCCGCGCGCGAGCACGAGGAAGTTGGCCTCGTCGAAGTCGGGCGGCCGACCCAGCGTGCTCGCGACGACGCCGATGGCCACGAGCGCGCCGACGGCCGCGATTACGCGGGAGATGCGCCCCGATCCGCCGTGGTCGGGCGCCACCCGCCTAGTCGACCTCGACCACGGTCATGAACATGGGCGCCGGGTTGGTGCAGTTTGCGGTGCAGCGGAGGCCCATCAGCCACGTCCCGTCGGTGGTGAACCCCTCGAACGCCTTTCCGTCGGCCGTGACCAGGCCCGCGAGGTCGGCCTGGGTGCCGCCGGTGAGCTCCAGCGTGTACAGCTCGTCGGCCAGGACCTCGACGTCGGTGAACTGGTCGTCGATCTCGTCGGGGGTGAGCGCGTCGTAGTGGGCGACGAGCACCTGGTCGAGCTTGCCCGGGATCAGCGGCTCGCCGTTGCCCGCGACCGTGAGGCCCGTCCAGTCGATGTTCGTGCACCCGCCGCTCACCTTCGTGGGCGTCAACCGCGTCATGTCCACGTCGTAGTCGACCACGTCGCACGTCGGGGTCAACGAGAGCTCGGTGACGTCGCTGGTGGGCTGCGGGTCGAGGAACGCGAGGAACAGGCCCCCCTGGCCGGGGTCGAAGCCCTTGGCGACCACGAGCAGGAACGAGCCGCCCGCCTGCCCGTACACGGACACCACGTCGTACGCGGTGCCGCCGAAGCTGAAGTCGCTCAGCTTGCAGTTGGTCGCGTCGCCCGGCTCGCAGGAGACGTACCCGTTGGTGTCGCTCTGGAGCAGGGAGTTGTTGGTGAGGCCGACCGCGATCTCCTCCCAGCTCAGGTTGGGGAAGCGCGTCATGCCGAGGTTGTCGACGTCGGCCACCGGGTCCATGCCGTGGCAGAGCATGTCGTCGCTCAACGTGTCGAACTTGATGTTGACGTCGGCGTACTCGGCGGTGGTGAAGCTCGGGATGTTGAGCACCCCGGTCCACTGGTAGTTGTTCGCGTTGCTGAGCGAGGTGACGCACTCGTCGGCGGTGTCCTTCCCGTCGGTGTGGCAGGCGAAGAGCGGCAGGAGGGCGGCCAGGAGCGCGGTCGCGGCCGCGGGACGGAGTTTGCGCATGGGCGGCATACTACCCCGGCGCGATAAGGACGGCGCGATGGACGCGGACGTGATCGTGGTGGGCGCGGGGCACGCCGGCTGCGAAGCGGCGCTCGCGGGGGCGCGCCTGGGCCGGCGGGTGCTCCTGGTCACGCTCCACGCCGACCAGGTGGGCCGCTTGTCCTGCAACCCGGCGGTGGGCGGGCTCGCCAAGGGCACGCTCGTCCGCGAGATCGACGCGTTGGGCGGTGCGATGGCGCGGGTGGCCGACGCGACCACGATCCAGTTCCGGCGCCTGAACACGCGCAAGGGGCTCGCCGTCCAGGCGTCGCGGGCGCAGGTCGACATCGACCGCTACCCGGTCGCGATGGCGGCGGCGTTGGCCGCGGCGGGGGTGCGGGTCGTCGAGGGCGAAGCGGCCGACCTCCTGCTGCACGCGGGTCGTGTCGCGGGCCTCGAGATGCTGGACGGGCGTACGCTTCACGCGCTGGCGGTGGTCCTGACCACCGGCACGTTCCTCGGGGGGGTGCTCCACCGGGGCGGCGAGCAGCAGGTCGGCGGGCGCGTCGGCGAAGGTGCCGCGCACGCGCTCTCCGGAGCGCTCCGCGGGTTGGGGCTGCGGCTCGCGCGCTTGAAGACCGGCACCACCCCCCGGCTCGACGCGCGCACCGTAGACTGGTCGCGCCTCCAGGTGCAGCCCGACGCCCTCGAGGGCGGGCACTTTTCGTTCACTCCGCCCGCCTCCCGGCTGCCGCGACGCGACTGCTACCTGGCGTGGACGCACGAGGGCACGCACGACGTGATCCGCGCCCACCTCGCCGACTCGCCCCTGTACAGCGGGGCCATCACCGGCCGGGGGCCTCGGTACTGCCCGTGCATCGAGGACAAGGTCACCCGCTTCGGCGACAAGGAGCGGCACCAGCTGTTCCTGGAGCCCGAGGGCCTCGACACCCACCGCATCTACGTCAACGGCGCGAGCACGAGCCTGCCCGCCGCCGCGCAGCTCGCGATGATCCGCAGCATCGCGGGGCTCGAACACGCCGAGATCGTGCAGTTCGGGTACGCCGTGGAGTACGACGCCATCGACCCCACGCAGCTCGCGCCGACGCTCGAGCTGCCCGCGGTGCCGGGCCTGTACTTTGCGGGCCAGGTCACCGGCCCCAGCGGCTACGAGGCGGCCGCGGCGCAAGGGCTCGTCGCGGGGGTCAACGCGGCCGGGGTCCCGCTGACCCTCGGGCGCGACGAGGCCTGCATCGGCGTGATGATCGACGACCTGACCACGCTCGGCGTCGGTGGGGAGCCCTACCGCATGTTCCCGAGCCGCGCGGAGCACCGGCTGGTGCTGCGCGAAGACAACGCCGACCGTCGACTGACACCGCGCGGCCGGGCGCTCGGGCTGGTCACCGACGCGGCGTGGGCGCGCTTCGAGGCCAAGCGCGCCGCGGTCGAGGCGTTGTCGGCGCGTGCGCCTGATGTGTTGCGTCGCCCCGAGGTCACGTGGATGGATGTGTTCCCCGACGCCGACCCCGAGGTGGGAGGGCAGGTCGAGATCGATTTCAAGTACGCCGGCTACGTACAGCGCGAGGCGTTGCGCCAGGCCCAGGCCCGTCGATTGGAGGGAGTGTCACTTCACGACATCGACTTCGCGGGCGTGGTCGGCCTGTCGACCGAAGCGCGGGAGCGGCTCACCCTCGCGCGTCCCGCTACGCTTGGCGCCGCGGCGCGCCTTCCCGGCGTGCCGCCGACCGCCATCCAGGCGCTGACGATGACGTTGGTGCGCCTGGGGCGAGGGGTCTGATCCAACCGAAGGGTGGGGGGGGGGGGCGCGCCGCGACCGGCTGGAGCTCGATCGAGGCCGGCGCGCGCCCTGAACCGCGGGGCCGCTACCCGAGCAGGTCCTTGACCGTCTCGCGTTCGGACTCGAGCTCCTTGGTGGTGGCGGCGATCTTCGCCTTGGCGAAGTCGTCGAGCTCCAGGCCCTCGACCACCTTCCAGTTGCCGCCCTTGGCGGTGACCGGGAAGCTGAAGATGAGGCCCTTCGGAACGCCGTACTCGCCGTTGGAGCACACCGCCATCGACGTGAACTCGCCGGGGGCGGTGCCGTGCCACAGGCTCGACATGTGGTCGACCGCGGCGGAGGCGGCAGAGGCGGCGGACGAGGCACCGCGGGCCTCGATGATCGCCTTGCCGCGCGTGGCCACCGTCTTGAGGAAGTCGCCCTCGAGCCACGCACGGTCGCACACGCGGGTGGCCGCCGCGCCGTTGATCTTCGCGTTGGCGAAGTCGGGGTACATCGTGTCGGAGTGGTTGCCCCAGATGCCGACGTTCTGGACCGCGCCGGGGAGCGCGCCGGACTTCTTGGCGAGCTGGGCCTTGGCGCGGTTCTCGTCGAGGCGGGTCATGGCGTGCCAACGGTCGGCGGGGACTCCCTTGCCGGCGTGCATGGCGATCAGCGCGTTGGTGTTGCAGGGGTTGCCGACCACGAGCACCCGCACGTCGGATGCGGCGTTGGCGGCGATGGCCTTGCCCTGGCCGACGAAGATCGGGCCGTTGGCGGTGATGAGGTCGGCGCGGTTCATGTCCTTGGTGCGCGGGCGGCTGCCCACCAGGAACGCCTGGTTGACACCCTTGAACGCCACGTTCGGGTCGTCGCTGGTCTCGATGCCGTGGAGCAGGGGGAACGCGCTGTCCTGCAGCTCCATCACCACGCCCTCGAGGGCCTTGAGCCCCGTCGGAATCTCGAGGAGCTGGAGGATGATCGGCTGGTTCTTGCCGTAGCAGTCGCCGGAGGCGAGGCGGAAGAGGAGCGCGTAGCCGATGTTGCCGGCCGCGCCGGTGACGGCGACACGGATGGGAGCGTTCATGAAGACCCTCGGGAGGGGCGCGGTCTAACCCGGCGGGCGCGGGCGGGGAACCCCCACGCGCCCGGTCGCGCCGAACGTGCGCGGGATATCGGGGCCCGGCATGGACTGGTCGGCCCTCGGTGACTGGGGACTCACGGCGCTCGGCATCGCCGCGCTGGGCCTGCCCGTGCAGGTTGCCCTCGGCTTTGCGTTGGGGCTCGGTCGGCGGGTGCCGGTCGCGGCGTCCATCGTGATGCCGGTGGCGGTGCTCCTGTTCGGGCTCTTCGGGGTGTCGTCCCGCTACGCCACGTTGCAGGCCGGGTTGTGGGACCTGTCCGACCCGGCGTGGGCGCCGTGGTTCCTGTTGTACGACCGCGCCGAGGCGGCGGCCCCGGCCACGTTGGCGGGCGCGCTGGCGGCGCTCCTGTCGATGCCGGCGCTGGTCGGCGCGACGGTGGCGGCGCTCCGTCACAACGAGCGGGGCAACCTCGGGCCCGTCCTCGCCGGGGGCGGGGGACTCGTGGCCGGGCTCGGGATGGTCATCGCCGGCATGCAGATCGGGCGCCCCGCGATCGCGCTCCCGGGCCTGCTCATCGCGCTGATGTCGCTCCTGGCGGCGGGCTCCCTCGCGGCGCTCCGGCCGCGGTTCTTGTCGGTGCCCGGCGTCGGCGTGGCCGCGTTCATCGTGGCCACCATCGGCCTGGTCACGACCACGCTCGGCGGCCTGGAGACCGAGGTCACCGAGCTGTACGCCGACCTCAACCAGGCGTGGTACCGCGCCGACGCGTACGCTGCCCAGCAGGACGGTGCCCACAAGGCGGTGGTGGTGCTGCTGGGCCTGCCCGTGCTGGCGTTCGCCACGGTGTTGCCGGGCCTCGGGGCGCTGCGCGCGCGCGACGGGGGGCCGCGGCAGGGGCTCGACGTGGCGGCCACCGGTGCGCTCCTCGGCGCGTCGTTGTTCGGCGTGGCGTGGTTGTTGATCCGCCGCACCCTCCTGGGCCGGCTCGGCGGTGCGCACGCCGCGTGGGTGCTCGCGGCGTCGCCCGGGTATGACGTGCCCCGCGTCGAGGTGCTGCCGCCGCGGGTGCTCGTCCTCGGCGAGCCGATGTCCCAGTGGATCGAGTTCACCGACGGCGGCGGCGTGCGGCGCTCGCCGATCGGCGGAGCGTGGAACGAGGTGGGGCACACCCTCGCGCGGGGCGACGGCGTCATCTTCCCGTCCACGGCGGGCGCCGAAGACCTGTACCTGCTCCTGGTCGACAGCCCGGCCGGCGACATCTCGATCGTCGGGTGCGAGCCGGTGTCCGAGGCGCTCGGCCGGCGCATCCTCGGCGACCCCATGCTCGCGCTCGGCCGGTGTGGTGCGTTTCCGCTCCGCCTGCGCGTGGCCGGCGGCATGCCCGACCCGCGCGAGCTCATCCTGGTGCCGGGGCCGCACGTGCAGGACGGGCTCGACGTCATCGACCTGGCCGATCTCGTCGACATCGCCGGGCGCGACGTCGTCTTGCGCATCCAGGTCGATTGCACCTGGAAGGACGTCCTCACCGGCCTCGCCGCGCTGCGGCCGGCGGCGCAGATCTACCTGGGGTGGGGCGTGACGGTCGAGGGCGACGACCTCGCCATCGGCGTCGAACCCGGCCTGCGCGTGGTCGAAAAGCTCCCCACCGCCCCCGCGGCGGGCGATGGTGTGCCGGCCCCGGCGACGCCCGCGGCGTCGGCGACGCCGGCCGCCCCGCCCGCGGCTCCCGCGGCTCCGGTCGTCCCAGCGGCCGACGACCCCGCCGCCATCCTCGCCGCGCCGTAGGCCGCCGCTACTCCGGCTCCAGGAACGCCGTCAGCGCGGTCGCAGCGGTCATGGGCAGGGTGACGGTCGCGTCGGCGCCGAGCGCCCCGTCCGACCACCCGGCAAGCCGCCACCCGGGCTCCGGCACCACCGTGACCTCCACCGGCACACCCTCAGGGTAGTGGCCGGCGAAGGGCGCGGCCACGGTGACCACCGCGAGGTGGAAGCGCGCCGCGTCGGCCGGGTCGGCGTCGAGCTCGAGCGCCGTCGGCGGGCCCACGCCGAGGTGCAGCCGAAGCTGGCCTTCCATCACGTCGGCCCGGCGCTCGGCAAAGGTCGCGGCGTAGTCGACGATGTCCTCCCACGCGGCCATCGGGGCGCCGGCGCACCACCGGTCGCGTTGCCGCTCCATCACCGGGCGCACCTCGTCGGCGAGCGCGCGCACCCGCGCCGCCGCTTCGTCGCCGCGGAGCGAGGTGTTGAAGTAGTCGGCGTGAATCGCGGCGAAGCGGTCGGCGTACCCCGGGTTGAGCAACATCTCGCCGAGCGGCATCCCCTCCCAGGTGCCGCCCACGGTCGTGGCCAGGTGATCGGTGCGCACGTCCGGCCAGCCGTGGCCGAAGTCGTAGACCATCCACCGCCACCGCGCCCCGTCGTCGCGCGGGCGCCACAACCGCAGGTTGTTCCACCACCAGTCGGAGTTGCCGATCCAGCCCTGGGCCACCGCGGCCGCGGCGAGATTGTCGCCGTCCACCATCGTCAAGAACGCCGCGAGCGCGTCGTCGTCGCGCAGATCGTCGGCGGCCACGGCGGCCTCCATCGTGTCGAACGCCGCCCAGTCGCCGGCTTCGAGTGTCCAGTTCGCGTCGTGGGTCCACCCGAGCTTCACGAGGTCCAGGTCGTCGGGGTCGGCGCCCCGGTGGGCGGCGGGCCAGCTCTCGTCGAGCCGCTCCTTCAGCTCGTACACCCCCCAGAACTCCCCGTTGATCCACACCATCGTCGGCGTGTAGGCCTGCGCGTCGACCGCTTCGTCGCGGGTGCCGTCGGCGTCGCGGAACAGGGCCTGCACCGAAGCATCCACGATCTGCGACGAGCACCAGTCGCCGCCGTTCCGCAGATACAACCGTGAGAAGGTGTCGACCTCCTCTTCGGGGAACACCTGGCCGCCGAAGACCGCGTCCCCGTACCCCTCGCGGGCGATCAGCTCGAAATTGCGCTGGTCGAACGCCCGGCTGTACCCGCCCGCGATCTGGATGCCCGCGTCGGTGTCGAGGGTCGCCCGCCCGTCGGGTGCGTGCAGCTCCACGTGCACGTCGCGCTCCCACACCTCCCAGAAGTTGGCCCCGAAGTACGGGTACCACGTCTCGTAGTCGGGGGGGCCGTACTCGTGGATCCCGGTCGCGGGGTGGAACAGGTCGTCGGGCTCGGCGGTGAGCGCGAGGAGCGTGACCCCCAGCTCGTCGAGCCCCTCCTCCCCGAACCAGGTGCGCGTGGCCGGGCGGCTGGGCCACAGGCCGTCCACGAACGAACGTGCGCGCACCACGAGCACCCCGTCGGCGGGCACGCGGAGGGTCGCCCCCAACACGTCGTCGTCCGCGTCGGGGACGCGCCCGTCGAGGGTGTAGCGCACGGTCCCGGGGCCGGTGGCCGCGACGGTCGTTCCCGCGGGGACCACGCCACCCTCGAGGTCGAAGCGGGGGGCCTCCGCGAACCCGGGGCGCGACTCGGGGGTGTTGCTGCGCCCGGGCGTGGGCTCGACAAACCACGCCCAGGTGCCGCCGACGTCGCGCCCGTAGGCGGTGTCGGCGTACATCCGCGGCGTCGTGACGTGGTCGGCGACGCACCCGTCGGGCGCGTGCAGGAACAGCGCGTCGCCGCCCGCGTCGAGCGCGAAGTCGACGTGCAGCTCGCCATCGGTGCGGTCCTTGCCGCTCGCCCACACCTGCAACGGCGCAGCGCCCAGCTCCACCTCGGGCACCGGCCACGGCCCGACCCCGTCGTCGGAGAGGCCCCACCCGGCGAGCGCGGTGGCCGGGGCACCGTCGACCAACGCGAGCTCGAACCAGTCGCTGGAGTCGCCGTCGGCGTCGACCGCACCGTGCACGTTGGCCGCCACGACCTCGTTGAGCCGCACCGCTTGGGGTGCCGCGCACTCCGTCCAGGGGGGCGCGGTGTCGGCGGGCAGGGCCTCGGGCTGGGCTGAGGGCTCCGGCGCGAGGGCGATGGGGGTCGCCTCGCAGGCCAGGAGCAGGTGCACGATCACGCGCGAGCCGCCATCGGGGCCGGGTATCCGGTCCGGCGCGCTCCTGGGCGGCGCCGGCGGCCGGTCCCGAAGCGCGGAGGGTCCCGACGGCGCCGCGGGCCGCGGGGAGGTCCGGCCGCCTTCGGGACGGTCGCGCCGCGGCCCCCCGGGGTGGATATGCGCCGCTCCCCGCCGTGGAGGGCCGCTGAGTTTCGAACCCCTGGGGCTCATCGAGCCGCTCCGGCGTGCCCTCGCGGACGCCGGCTACACCGACCCGACGCCGATCCAGGCGCAGGCGATCCCGCCGCTGTTGGCCGGGCGCGACGTGTGCGGCACCGCACAGACGGGAACCGGAAAGACTGCGGCGTTTGCCCTCCCGATCCTGCAACGGTTGGCGGGGAGGCCGGGCGCCGGCCCGGTGCGGGCGTTGGTGCTCGCCCCCACGCGGGAGCTCGCGGTGCAGATCCGCGCGTCGTTTGCGGCCTACGGGCGCGACCTGCCCGAGCTGCGGTGCACCGTCGTCTTCGGCGGGATGAAGCTACGCGCCCAACGTCGCGCGATGGAGGAGGGCACCGACATCCTGGTGGCGACGCCGGGCCGCCCGCTCGACCTGATGGGGCAGGGGGTCGTCCGGCTCGGCGGGGTGGAGGTCTTCGTCCTCGACGAGGCCGACCGGATGCTCGACATGGGCTTTCTGGCCGACGTGCGGCGCGTGGTGCGGGCGTTGCCGGCCGCCCGACAGACGGCGCTCTTCTCGGCGACGCTCCCGCGGGACATCGAGCAGCTCGCCGCGCAGGTGCTCCGCCAGCCGGTGCGGGTGTCGGTCGCGGCGCCCGCGGCGCCCGCGGTGGGCGTGCGGCAGCAGGTGTGGTTCGTGGAGCCGCCGGCCAAGCGGGAGCTCCTGCTCTCGCTCCTCGCGCAGCCCGACACCACGCACGTGATCGTCTTCGTCCGCACGCGGCACGGCGCCGACAAGCTCGTGGGTTCGCTCCGGGTGGCCAAGGTGCGCGCCGACGCGCTGCACGCCGACCGCCCGCAGCCCGACCGCCTCGCTGCGCTGGCGGCCTTCGCCCGCGGCGACCTGCGGGTGCTCGTCGCCACCGAGATCGCGAGCCGAGGGCTGGACGTCGAGGGGGTCACCCACGTCGTCAACTACGACCTCCCCAACGTCCCCGAGAGCTACGTGCACCGCATCGGGCGCACCGCCCGGGCCGGGGCGGTCGGGGTGGCGGTCAGCTTCTGCGCCGCCGCGGAGCGCGGATGGCTCGCCGACATCGAGGCGCTCACCGGCCAGCGGCTCGAACGCTTGGGGTAGTGGAGTATCCTCGTGCCCATGCGCGCCTTCCCCCTGTTCGCCCTCCTGGCCCTGGCCTGCTCGAACACCAAGCCTGGCGACACCGCCGGGGCCGCCGAGGCCGACACCTCGGCGGTCGCCGACAGCGCGGAGCCGAGGTGCGACAACGGCTGCTCCGACGGCGACTGTGACTGCTTCTCCGCGAGCGAGGACGACTGCGACGACGGCGATCCCGACATCCACCCCGACGCGGAGGAGGTGTGCGACGGCGTGGACAACAACTGCGACGGGCGCGTCGACGAGGGCCTGACGACGACCGTCTACGTCGACGCCGACGGGGATGGGTGGGGCGACGCCTCCGCCTCGAGCGAAGCGTGCGAACCGTCGGACGGATGGGTCAAGAACGACGACGACTGCGACGACACCCGCGCCGAGGTCAAGCCGGGCGCCACCGAGGTCTGCAACGCGGTGGACGACGACTGCGACGGCGAGGTCGACGACGGCGCCGCCGCGGGCACCTGGTACGAAGACCACGACGGCGACGGCGCGGGCGACCCGAGCCTCGCGGTCCACGCGTGTACGCAGCCCGCCGACACCGTGGCGGACGCCACCGACTGCAACGACGCCGACGCGAGCGTGACCGCCTGCCGGAGCTGCCAGGAGCTGCTCGACCTGGGCGTCGGTACGACCGACGGCGTCTACACCCTGGACCCGTGCGGCGGCGCACCGTCCGACTTCTGGTGCGACCAGACCACCGACGGCGGCGGCTGGACGGCGGCGGGGTGGCAGGCCGCCAGCGCCGTGACCACGCTCGGACTCTCGGTGCGGAACAGTCCGGGCGATCCCGACTTCTCGGTCGATCTCGCCTGCCTCGGTTTTGACGAGATCGCGGTGTTCAACCAGACGTACGGGCTGTCGGAGGGGCAGTCCTATCCGGGTCAGGTGTGGTCAGAGACGGCGATCAACCTGCATATCGGCGACCCTGGACTGGCCTTCGCGCAGGGGACCTACGGCCCCAGTGACTCGTTGATGGTGATGGCCTGCGTGGACTACCAATACAGCGGCAGCGTCGTGACCGAGTACGCGTGCGACAGCGACGGTCAGTGGGGCCCGCGCGGCCACATGACCGACTACGCGGGCGAATATTGCGGTGCGCGCCTGGACTACACCTGGGCGTGGGTCGACGGCGCGACCTGCGCCTACACCGGCACCGCCTACACCTGGGGCTTCATGCTGCGCGGCTACGGCGGTGGGGGCGGCGCCGAGGATTGAGGGCGCCGCCCGCCCGCGCCGAGGTTGGTCAGGGTGCCGCTCCGCCGCCGGGCTCGGGGTGGGGGGCCTACCCCGCCACCGCGACGCCGACGGCCAACGCCGCCAGCACCCACTCGGGCTCGAAGTAGCCGAAGAGGCCCCAGGTCATCGCCTTGAACCCCACGATGGTCGCGGCCGCCCACGGTCGGGCCGGCGGCCAGACGAAGGCGAGCGCGCCGAGCTCGATGCCGAGGCCGGCGGCCCCGACCACCGCGCAAGCGGCCCGGCTGCGCGCGAGCGCGAGGCGCACCGGGCCCATCGCCCCGAACCCCCGCTCGGCGAGCAACAACGCCATCGCCTCGGGGCGCGCCCACGCCCACCCGGCCTCGCGCAGCTTGGCGATGGCCGCAAGGACGTAGGCGGCGCCGAACGCGCCGGCAGCGACGTCCCAGCCGCGTGCCCAGGCGGTGACCGCGTCGTCGCCGGCCACGCGGGCCGCGCCGGCGCCGAACCACCAGGCCAAGAGGCACACCGAGGCCGGCGCGTACTTGCCGAGGCGGACCACGACCTCGGGCCCGTAGGTCGCGACCTCGTGTTGGCGGAGCGCCCAGATCGCGGCGAGCGCCGCCGGCGCCGCGACGAGCGACACCGCCAACGCGAGGGGCCCGGGGCCGCCGAG
>SXGT01084969.1_pt1 | contig 14528 bp, 13 predicted proteins | sample 3176221 | NCBI WGS metagenome assembly SXGT01 (sample SAMN11356862, study PRJNA531348) | freshwater metagenome | isolation source: freshwater sample F1-120 | place: China: Fuxian Lake, Yuxi | collected 2017-12-25
ATGTTGAGCACGCGGTCCTTGAAGTCCGGGATGATCGGCAGGAGTCGCAGGTAGCCGGCCAGGATCACCAGGTCGCAGTCGACCTCCTGCAGGTAGGACCAGATCTCCGACGGCTCGCGCAGGTGCTGCGCGTCGAGGCCGTGCTCCATCGCGCGCTGCAGGCCGTAGGCGTCGTCGCGGTCGCTGGCGACGCCGGCGATCGACGCGCGCAGACGGCCGTCGACGATGCGGTCGATCAGGTTCTGCAGCGTGCGCCCGGTGCCGCTGAGCAGCACGCCGAGGCGAGGACGGTGGTGCGAAGGAACGGGAGCCATCAGCGTTCGCGGGCCGCGGCGACGATGCCGACCAGCACGGTGGCCATGCGCGGCGCGGCGAGGTCGGCGGCGTCGATCATCGCCTCGATCGACACCTGCGTCGAACGGCCGGGCAGCACCTGCTGGGTGACGCCGACCAGCGCCAGCACCTGGCAGCCGGCGTGCACGCCGGCGATCGCCTCGGGCACCAGCGACATGCCGACCAGGTCGGCGCCGGCCTGGCGCAGGAAGCGGTACTCGGCGCGGGTCGGCATGCTCGGGCCGGCGACGGCGGCGAACACTCCCGGCGCACACGGGATGCCGGCGCGCAGCGCGACGTCGCGGGCGACGTCCATCCACTCGCGCGCGTAGGGCTCGTTCATGTCGGGGAAGCGCGGCCCGATCGAGTCGTCGTTCTGGCCGATCAGCGGGTGCAGGCCACTGAAGTTCAGGTGGTCCTCGAGGATCGCGATGGTGCCCGGCTCGATCTGCTGCGACAGGCTGGCGGCGCCGGCGGTCAGGATCAGCAGGTCGCAGCCGAGCGCCTTCAGCACGCGCACCGGCAGCGCCAGGTCGGCGGCGGTCAGGCCCTCGTAGATCGCGAACGGCGCGTCGGCGACGGCGACCGGCACGCCTTCGAGCAGGCCGATCAGCAGCGGTGCGTGCAGCGCTTCGCCGGGCACGTCGTCGCCGTGGATGACGACCTTCTCCTTCAGCTGGTTGGCGATCGACGCGTGGCCGGAGCCGAGCAGCATGCCGATGCGCGGGCGCAGGGGGCTGCGCGACTGGACGAACTGGGCGATCTCCCGGGCGACGTGGCGGTGCTGCGCTGGCGAGGGCATCGCCAAAGGCTAGCGCGTGGTCGCAGCGATTTCGCCCGACCAGCGCCGGCGAACGAGTCCAGGGTGGCGACCTGGCTGGTCCTCGCTCAGCCTTCGCCCGTTCCTGGGTCGGTGTTCTCGTCGGGGCTCGGCTTCGATGGGCGCTTCCGGCCCGAACTCTTGCTCTGGCGCAAGGCGAAGCGGGCGCGGGCCGCGACCGAGGGTTCGGCGTAGGCGTGTTCGAGCAGGCGCAGCGGTGTGCCGATCGCCTGCAGCAGCAGGTCGGTCAGCAGCGACGTCGGCGCGTCCTCGGGCAGGGGCAGCGGTTGCTGCAGCCGGGCCGACGCCGCGGCGCGCAGCTCGGGCACCAGTTCGGCCGCTTCGTCCTCGCTGACGTCCTGTTCCTCGAACGCGGTGACCTGCACGCGGCGGTAGAGGCGGTCGCTGGCGACCTCCTGGATGCGCACGCGCGAGAGTCCGTGGATCCAGATCATGTAGCGGCCGTCCGGCAGCTTCTCGTGGCGCAGGATCTCGCCGAGGCCGGCGACTTCGGGCAGGTCGGTGCCATCGCCGGGATCGGCGACCGGGCTCGCCAGCACGAGGCGCCCCGGGCCGTCGAGCAGGTCGCCGACCATCTGCCGGTAGCGTGGCTCGAAGATGTGCAGCGGCAGCGCCTGGTGTGGGAACAGGAAGACCCCGCGCAGCGGGAACACGGGCACCGGGGAACTCGGCAGGGTCAGGTCCACGTTGGTGGCGAGAATACCGCTGCGTGTTCGTCGCGTGGGGGGCCGGTGGTTGCACGCCGCCCGTTTCGCCCGGAACGCGTGGCCGGGAACGCACACGGCGCGGCCGGCCCGAGGGCCGCACCGCGCCGTGTTGGTGGTCGGGGTCTCGGCCCGCAGGGCTCAACGCTGGTAGATCTCGGCGTCGGTCGGGCCGCCGCCGACGACCATGATCGTGCCGTCCGGCAGGTTGATCGTGGTCGGGAACAGGCGCGGGGCCGCCATCGAGCCGGTCGGCGTGAAGCCGAGCGGGCTCTGCGCGAACACGTCGGCGGTCGCGGTGGCGTTGGCGACGAACGTGCTGTTCGGGATGTCGAGGGTCAGCTGGAAGCCGCCGGCGATCAGGGCGCCGCCGTTCGGCAGCGGCGCGACCGCCGCACCGGCGCGGCCGACCTGCATGCCGTTCGCGGTCGTGAACGTGCCGAAGCCGAAGGCGCTGGTCTGGAACATCTGGCAGTCGGTGCGCGTGCCGATCACCAGGTCGGTGATCTGGCCGCTGGTCAGGAACGCCGTGAAGTCGAGCGTCAGGCCGCCGACCAGCAGCACGCGGCCGTTGCTCAGCGGGGCCGCGGTGTGCAGGAAGCGCGAGCCGCTGAAGAACGCCGGCAGGCCGAAGCTGTTGGTCGCCGGGTTGAAGCGGTAGGCCGTCGCCGAAACGGTCGGGATGTTGACGATCGGCAGCAGCGAGATGCCGCCGGCGATCAGCACCTGGCCGTTGGTCAGCGTCGTCGACGTGTGCAGCGCGCGGGCTTCGAGCATGTTCGGGCCGGGCGCGAACGTGTTCGTGACCGGGTCGAAGATCTCGCTGGTGACCTGGATGCCGGTCAGCAGCGTCAGCGGGTTGGCGAGGTCGAACGCCTGCAGGCCGCCGGTGACGAGCACGCGGCCGTTGCCCATCAGCGAGGCGCCGTGGCCGGCGCGCGCGAAGTTCATCGTCAGCGTCGTCGTCGTCTGTGTGGCCGGGTCGTAGATCGCCGCCGCGTTCGTCGCCTGGCCGGTCAGGTCGACGCCGCCGGTGAACAGCACGCGGCCGTCGGCCAGGCCGGTCGTCTGGCCGAGCAGGCCGACACCGAACGACGCACCGGCGAGCTCCCAGTCCTCGGTGCGGTTGCGGTAGCGCTGCGCCACCGGGCCCGAGCCGCCGATGAACAGCAGTTCGTTGTTCGGCGCGACCGCGGTGCCGCCGCCGAGGATCGGCACCGACGGCTGGTTCAGCGCCGGCACGAACGTGCCCGGAGCCTGCGCCGTCAGGCGCACCAAGTTCGACGCGCGGTAGGGGTTGTTGCCGGCGATCGCCTGGAAGCGGAACACCAAGCTGGAGAAGAAGGGATCGTTCGGGATGCCGACGGTCGGCGTCGCGCTGCCTGTTCCGTTGGTGACGCCGACGAAGCTCGGCACGCTGTAGGACAGCCACGCGAGCTGGTCGGTGATGTCGAGCGTGACCCCGAGCGACGGGATCAGCGTCGACTGCTCGACGATGTCGAGCACCACGACGTAGGCTTCGTTCGGCTGGCCCTGCAGCGGCAGGGTCAGCGTGCCACCGAGGGCGCCGCCGACGCGGTCGAGGGTCAGGGACTGGGCAGCGAGCGGCGCCGCAACGGCGGCCGCGAGGGCACCAGCGAGGGCGACGGGAAGGAGACGGAGCGAGCGGCCGGCGTGCATCATGGGAAGTATGGCGCCACTTTTCCGACCGCGGCCAACGGGGACAGCGGCGGGCGCCAACTTCGTCGCGATGCGGTCCTTCGCATCGGCCGCATGGGCGAGCGAGAACTGCGCAGTCGCCGAGGCGGGGTCCCGGGGCCCTGGCCCCGGGCCTTCGTTCAGGGCGTCAGCGTCAGCGACGCACCGTTGGTCAGGTAGAGCCGGAACAGGTCGCCGCACAGCGCCTGCGTCGCGTAGGTGCCGATGAACACCGGGTTGTTCGGCAGGTTCAGCGGCGTCGAGTAGTTGCACTGCGCGTCGGCGAGGCCGAGGCTCAGCAGCACGCCGTTGATCGGGTCGATCTCGAGGTAGCCGAACGGCGGCAGCGAGAACGACGGCACCGCGGCCAGCGACAGCGCCGGCACGACCAGGTCGAACGGGCGGGTCGTGCGGATGGCGAAGTTGCTGCTGGTGCCGACCTGCGTCGTCTGCGGGATCATGACCAGGCTCGGCGCGCGCATCAGCGCCGCACCGCGCACCGAGATCGGCTGCGCGGCGACCGAGCTGTCGTAGATCTGGACCGCTTCGCCGGCGTCCATCGCGTCGCCGTCGAGGTTGCCGTCGATCAGGCGGGTGATGCGATCGGGCGTCTGCGCCTCGACCACCAGGATGGCCCCGTCCTCGCGCACGAGCACGTCCCACCAGGTCGACGCCGCCGTGTTGTAGAAGATCGTCGCTTCCGACGCATCGATCGTGCCGCTGAGGTCCGCGTCGACCAGGCGCCACAGGTTCTCGTTGTTGCTGTAGTCGGCGGTGTACATCACGCCCGACCAGTCGATCGCCAGGCTCCAGAAGAACGGCGTCGACGAGAAGCCGGTGCTGGGCACCAGCGGCGTCCACACCGGCGTCCACTCGCCGGCGTCGCTGGCGTCGCCGTCGAGGTTGGTGTCGACGAGGCGGTAGATGCCCTTCTGCAGCGCGGACGTGGTGCCGACGTCGGTGTAGAGCAGGTCGCCGGCGGCCGTGACCGCGACCTTGGTCGGGATCGACGTGCCCACCGCCGCCGAGCTGCCCGGGATGCTGGCGTAGATCGCCGCTTCGCCGAGGTCGTCGAAGTCCTTGTCGCCGTTCAGGTCCTCGAGGCGGAGGACCATGTCGGTGCCGACCGGCGGCGAGCCGGCGTTGGCGACCGCGACGTAGACGCGGCCGAGCGCGTCGACCGTCAGGCCCTGGGCGGCAGCCATCGTGATGCCGCTCGGGCCGTTGGTGGCGAACACTTGCGTGAACTCACCGGGGTCGTTGGCGTCGCCGTCGCCGTTCAGGTCGCGCAGGGCGAGCACGATGTCGACCGTGGTGTCGGCGATGTAGGCGGTGCCGTCGTCGGCGACGGTGATGCAGCTCGGGTTGGTCAGCGCGATGCCGCTCGCGTCCGAGTAGTAGACGTTGACCTCGCCGGCGTCGTTGTAGTCGCCGTCCTGGTTCAGGTCCGACAGGCGCCACACGCCGTCGAACGTGCTGTCGACGACCAGCAGGTCGACGGTGCGTGCATAGGGGAGCAGCGGGGGGATCTGGGCGGAGAGCGGCGCCGCCAGCAGAGCGGCCGCCGAGACGAGGAGGGAGTTGTTGAGACGCATTCTCGATAGCCTAGGACGAGCGAAGCATACGAGCCATCGCCGTCTTGTCACTGGGCCCGGCGCCGGGCGGTTGCCTCACTTCTGTCGCCACTTCGCCAGCAGTTCGCGTTCGCGCTCCGCCGTCATGCCCGCCTGCCACGGGCCGTCGCCGCGGCCTTCGCGCACCCAGGCCGCGGTGTCGCGGATGGTCTCCGCGATCGGCCGGAACCTGGCGCCGTCGGCGAGCGCCTTGCGGTTGTCGGCGCGGCCGTTCTTCGCCTTCGGCGTCCAGCAGCCCATCTCGCCCCACGGCGATACACCGTTCTCCTCGAGGAACGCGTCCGGCACCCAGGTGAACGTGCAGCCGTGGTTCAGCGTGCCCTTGCCGGTGTGCAGGAACTCGGCGGTGCTGATGCGGCCGTCGAAGCCGACGGCGTTCCGCGGGCCCATCGTGCGCTGCTCGATCAGATGCACGATCCAGGCGCCGAGATCGCGCACGTCGACGAACTGCAGCTCGTTGTCGGGCTCACCGGGCGCCAGGCACTCGCCGCCGCGCAGGAAGCGCGCCGGCCAATAGGTGAAGCGGTCGGTCGGATCGCCGGGGCCGACGATGTAGCCGGGCCGCACCAGCGTCGCCTTGCCCGGGAAGACCGCCGTCACCGCGTCCTCGCAGTAGCGCTTCAAGGCGCCGTAGCGCTCGTAGTTCTTGCCCATGTCGAGCGTGTACTTGTCCTCGCACTCGCACAGCGGGCTCTGTTCGTCGACCGGGGCGGCGTCCTGCTCGAGCGAGCGGTAGACGCTCAGCGAACTGATGTAGACGTACTGCGCGACGTTGCCGGCGAGCACCTGGCAGACGTCCTCGACCTCGCCGGTGAAGTAGGCCGAGGTGTCGACGACGGCGTCCCATTGACGCTTCTCCAGCGCCTTCAGGTCCTGCGGCTCGGCCTTCGGGTTCTTCGGGTTCGGCCGCCGGCGCTGGCCGCGCAGCTGCTCGACGTTCGGGAACAGCTTCGGGTTGGTCTTGCCGCGGTTGAACAGCGTGAACTCGTGGCCCGCGGCGAGTCCGGCCTGCACGATCGCCGGGCCGAGGAACGCGGTGCCGCCGAGCACCAGGATCTTCTGCTTGCCGCGGTGCGACGGCGCGCGTGCCGGCACCGAGTGGGGCGCCGGCAGCGTGCCGTTGGCGTTGGCCGTGGCGGCCGCACCGGCGGTGGCCGCAGCGGCGGCGAGGAACGAACGACGCGAGAGGTTCGTGGGCATGGCGCCTGCTACGGACCGAGGGCCTGTGCGGTGAGTCGGCGTTGGCAGCGATGCGATCCGCGAGCGCAGACGATGGCTGCACACGCCGGCACCGTTCCGTAGGATGCGCGGCCCCGATGACCGCCCCGAAGTACCACCTGACCAGCTACGGCTGCCAGATGAACAAGCTCGACAGCGAGCTGGTCGAGAGCAAGCTGCGCCAGCGCGGCTACGTCGCCGCCCAGAACGAGGCCGAGGCCGACGTCGTGCTGATCAACACCTGCTCGGTCCGCCAGCACGCCGAGGACCGGGTCTGGAGCAAGCTCGGCAAGCTGCGCATCCGGAAGCGCAGCGAGCCCGGCCTCGTCGTCGGCGTGCTCGGTTGCATGGCGCAGGAGCACAAGCGCTACCTGCTGTCGCGCATGCCGCACGTCGACCTCGTCGTCGGGCCGTCGGCGTTCGGCGACATCGACACCACGGTCGAGACCGCGCGCGGCAAGAACGCGCAGATCGCCGCCGAGCGCGAACCGGCGCGCACCAAGCACGAAGTGGCGGGTGCCGGCGTGCTCAGCGTCGACCAGGGCGTGTCGGGCGACACCATCCGCCGCGACGTGCGCGTGCGGCCGCATCGTTCGCAGGCGTTCGTGTCGGTGATGCGCGGCTGCAACATGCCGTGCACCTACTGCATCGTGCCGTCGACGCGCGGCGACGAGGTCAGCCGGCCGATCGCCGACCTGGTCGAAGAGTGCCAGCGGCTGTGCGACGACGGCGTCACCGAGATCACGCTGCTCGGCCAGACGGTCAACGCCTACGGCCGCGACCTGACCGGCCAGGACGCGACGCTGGCGCGCCTGCTGCGCGCGCTGCACGGCATCCCGGCACTGCGGCGGCTCGCGTTCATCACCTCGCACCCGAACTTCCTGAACCAGGAACTGATCGACGCGCTGGCCGAGCTGCCGAAGGTCGCGCGCTACCTGCACCTGCCAGCGCAGTCGGGCAGCAACGCGGTGTTGAAGGCGATGCGCCGCGGCTACACGACCGAGCGCTACCTGGCGCGCATCGAGCAGCTGCGCGCCAAGGCGCCCGACATCGAGCTGCACAGCGACTTCATCGTCGGCTATCCGGGCGAGACCAACGCCGACTTCGACCAGACGGTGGCGTTCCTGCAGCGCATCGGCTTCGCGCAGAGCTACGTGTTCAAGTACTCGCCGCGCCCGGGCACGCTGGCCGCCGAGCTGCCGGACGACGTGCCGGACGCGGAGAAGGAACGGCGCAACGCGGTGCTGCTGGCCGCGCAGGAAGAACTGACACTCGCCGGCAACCGCCGCCTCGTCGGGCAGACGGTCGAGGTGCTGGTCGAAGGCGACAGCAAGGTCGCGGGGCGCTTCAGCGGGCGCACCGCGCACCACCGGCTGGTGCACTTCGCCTGCGCCGACCGTTCGCTGATCGGCACCTACGTGCCCGTGCGTGTCACCGAAGCGCTGGCGCACTCGTGCCTCGGCGAACTGCTGGCGCACGACGCGGCGCAGGAAGGGGCGCACGATCGGCTGGAGCACGAGCACCCGGTGAACCCCCAGGCGGTGAACCCACAGGCGGTGGCCAAGTGAACGACGACCCGCTGCTGCTGGACGCGTGGATGCAGGACGCGATCGAACTCGCGCACCGCGGGCGCTTCGAGGTCGAGCCGAACCCGCGCGTCGGCTGCCTGCTGCTGCAGGACGGCGTCGTCGTCGCGCGCGGCTTCCACGAGTTCTACGGCGGTCGCCACGCCGAGGCGATGGCGCTCGACGAAGCGCGCGCCAAGGGAGCCAAGCCCGACACGGCGGTGGTGACGCTGGAGCCGTGTTGCACGCCGAAGGGGCAGGACGGCAAGAAGACGGATCCGTGCGCGCAGGCGCTGGTCGCGGCCGGCATCCGCCGCGTGCTGATCGGCAGCGTCGACCCGGACCCGCGCCATCGCCGCCAGGGCATCGCGGTGCTCGAGCAAGCCGGTCTCGAAGTGATCGACGGCATCTCGGCGCGTTCCTGCGACGTGCTCTACGAGCCGTTCCGCCGCGCGCTGCAGCTCGATCGGCCGTGGATGCTGTGCAAGTGGGCGATGACCCTCGACGGCAAGACCGCGGCGCCGACCGGCGAAGCGCGCTGGATCAGTGGCCCGGAGGCGCGCAAGAAGACGCACGAACTGCGCGCGCACTGCGACGGGGTGATGGTGGGCTTCCGGACCGCGCAGATCGACGATCCGGAGCTGACCGTTCGCCACGTCGAGGGCAAGCAGCCGGTGCGCGTCGTCGTCGACCCGCTGGCCGAGATCGACGACGACAGCAACCTGGTGCGCACGGCGAAGAAGGCGCCGACGTGGCTGCTGGTCAGCGAAGACGTCGACCCGCTGCGCGCCGGCATGCTCGCCGACCACGGCGTCACCGTGATCCACGTGCCCAACGCCGAAGGGCCGCGGCGCCTGCATCTCGGCCACGCGTTCCAGGAACTGCGTCGCCGCGGTCTGCGGCGCGTGCTGGTCGAGGGCGGCGGCGGGCTGGTCGCGCAGATGTTCGCATGGAACGCGGTCGATCAGGTGCTCGCGTTCGTGGCGCCGAAGATCATCGGCGGGCGCTTCGCGCCGACGCCGGTCGCGGGTGAGGGCCGGCCGTGGATGGCGGAGGCATGGCGGCTGGTGGAGGTGCACCACGAGGTGTACGGGCAGGATCTGGCGATCGCCGGGTTCGTGGCTGGGGCGTGACTGGGACTCTGCCGCAATCGCCTCCTGTGTCGTGATCCTGCGCGACTTCCAGATCTCCGCTGCGGGCGACTCGACGCAGCAGCGCTCCCTCAACTGGGCGGCGTTCCCCGTGGCCGAAGCGGTACGCCTCGATCTCAAGCAGCGCCGCCCGGAGGCTCCGTTCGCCAAGATCCAAGTGACCTTGCGCCCCGACTTCGACCTCGAGCCGAGGCTCCATGTCGCACTCGGGATCTGCGAGGTGTTCGTCCGCGTGGACCTCGATCGACTGGTCGCGGATTTGCCGGCAACCCGCAGCTTCGTCGACCTGGCGCGGTCCGCGATGGAGGTCGTCGGTGCTCATGCTGGGTTCCTGGATCCAGGGATCAACGCGGTGCTCACGCAGTGCTGCGAGCAGGTCCCGCCGTGCCAGCAGCGCCTCGATCGACTGACCCGCACCACACGCGATGGCATTCGCTGCGAGACCTGGTTCGTGGCGGAGTACGGCCGGAGTCGGGTCGAGGCGCGCTGCTTCGCCGGTGAAGTCGAGATCCTGCGATCGCGGCTTGCCGAGCAGGTGGGGCCGGTCATCTTCGAACACTGGTTTCCGGTTGCTCGTTCGCGTGGGAGCGCGGGCCGCTACGAGCTGCTCGATCGGTCAGGCGTTCGCCTTGCCGAGTCTCCTCTACCGTTGCGATCTTCCTGAGGGGGCCGCGGTGGTTGGCGTCGAGACCTGGGTGGGCATGTGCGATACCTTCGAGACCATGCCGGGAGATCGCGAGCCGCAGAACGACGAGGTCCGACTGTTCGTGGAGCGCATCCTGAACACTCCGGATCCTCAGGTGCACTCCGAGCAGGCCGACAGTGTGATTCGGCTGGCGCAGAAGCGGCCGCAGGATGCGTTGCTGCTCGCTCGCCAACTGACGGTCCCTGCGTTGCGAGCCAAGGCATTGGCCGTCGTCGCTCGCAGGGTGGAACAGCATCAGGTATGCGACATCGCGGCCGAGGCGATCGCGGCCGCTCAGCAGGCCCCGGATTCCTACTCCAAGACCGTGGCTCTGGCGTGGCCCATTGCCGCCCTGGCTGAGCGCGGCGAACTGGCGGCGGCCAGTGACGCTTTGACCCTGGCGCGGCAGATTGCACGAACGGGGGCCAGGAACAGCTCCAGGGTGTCCGCCTTGGCCGCGCTGCTGCACGGGGCTTGGCACCTTGGGGTCACTGTGCGGAGGTCGCTGGTCGAAGAGATCGCCGAGTTCCAGCGGGTCGACAGCTACTTCCGCATTTCTCAGGCGCTCGTGGATTCCCTGACGATGATCCGGGAGTCCGATCGCGAGTTCGCCGACCGTCTGATCGCGAGCATGAAGGACGAGAAGTGGGTGCGAGCCGCCAAGGCGGCTGGGCCTTGCGAGCCGAGGGACTTCTTCGGCTGCTGACATGGAATCCGATCCCCAGCGCGCCGCTCGTGCGTTCCTCGAGCGATGGGACAAGAGCTACATCGACGGGGCCGAGGTCTTGGCCGCCGTCCGCCAGGCTTGCCCCGAGGCTTCGAACGAAGACCTGCGTGCGGCTTGCGACACCGTGGCTCGTGGTCGCCCGACCATGGCTTCCGCCAATGCGGCCGCGGCGCTCTGCCAGCTTGCGGGACTCGGGGACCCGCTGAACACGGCCAACAAGCTGTACAACGAGTCGGATCGCCCATTGACGGAGCCGCAGTGGTTCGCGTGGATCGCGGGCTACTCGTACAACTGGATCTGCAACTCTGGGCTGCGTGCTTGCTACTTCGAGTTCGACGATCGTCAGTTCGCCGATCGCATTCGGGTGTACGAGGCCATGGGTGCTTCGACAGCGGCTCAGGTTTTGCGCGAGGCCGATCGGGCGTTCGGTGCCGGAGGGCCGGCGCCGACGGGGGCGGGGCGAGCGGCCGCGATCTCGGACGAGCTCAACGAACGCCTCGATGCGCTGTCTCAACGGTTCTTCGCGTGCGGAAACGAGATATTCACCCGAGCCTTCTTGTATGCCCTCGAGCACCCTTCCGACTTCGCATTGGTGCAGGACCAGGCAGGCGCGGGCCAGTAGAAGGCTGCAAGCAATCGGAGGCGGGCGGATGTGGGGAGCAGGCTCGTTGTCGTCCGATGAAGTCGACTTGCCCCTCACGATCGGGGACGGCGGCAGGCTGGTGCTTCGCGGTAGACTTCTGCCGATGCGGGCTCACGTTCCTGCAGTTGCTGGCCGCACATGAAGCACTGTGACAGTGACACCGTCAGTCTGACCTTCGCCCTCGACGTCAAGGACGGCTGGCCGCCGGCGGGCGCGGAGTGCTTGCCGTTCCAGCGGGATGGTGGCGGATTCCGCCTGTTGGTCGCGCCGCTCTTCGTCCGCGGATTGTTCGTCGGGGACGTCATCGAATGCGAGATCGACAGGGTGAACGGAATGGTCTTCGAGTGGTCCCACCTCTCCAAATCCGGCCACTCCACGTTCTGGCTGCTGCGCCAGGACGATGAGCAGGTGTTGCTCGATGGACTGGAGAAGCTGCGTGCACTCGGATGCTCGACTGTGCTGGCGCCGCGGGTGGGAATGTTCTCTGTCGATGTGCCGGCTGCGATATCGATCGATGCCGTGGACGCGGTGTTCCAGGGGCTGGTCGATCATGGTGTCGCCATTGCCTGCCCCTCGCTTCGTCACGAGTGTCGTGGTTCGTCGCCATGCAGTCGCGATCGAGCCGACCGCGAGAACCCGCTGCTTCGCGGTCAATGAGCTCCCCTTGAACCCATGAAGTACAAGCGGATCGCCGGCGCCCTGCGCAACCTCGCCCAGTCCTTCACCAGCGTGACGAACTGGGTCGGCGACGTCTGCATCGCCGACATCCTCGGCGACGTGGTGGTGGGGCTGCCCGCAGCTCGCCTCGAGATCCACTTTCCCGGTGGTGCATTCGTGCCGGCAGGCGACTACCCCGCACCACTCTGCGCCTCGGTCGCACGGTTCGCAGGACGCTTCGCCGCGCACCTGGCGAAGGAAGGCGTCGACGCCCGCGCCGTCCGTTCGGCCCGCATCATCCTGTGCGTCGATCGCCTCGGCCTCTACTGCGACGTCGCGGCGACCGACGACCGCGGCGTGGAGTACAAGGCCAACGTGCTGTAGCGCGGTGCGATCTCGCGCCCGCAGCCCCGAACATCAGCGCGACAGCTGCCCAGTCCTGCCGACCGCCGTCACCACCGCCCGCGCCGCACCGCTCGGCAGCGCACACCGGCCGAGCTTGGCCTCGACGATCCGCCACGTCCGCCACGCCGATCCATCGAACGTCTGCACGACGACGAACTGCGCGTCCTCGCCGGCCTGCCACGTCACCACCTTGCCGCCATCGCCGTCCTCGACCTTGCTGGTCGGCGCCGCCGGCTTCTTGTTGCCGAGCCACGGCATCGCCGGCACCAGCGCCGGCTCGCGGTACAGCTCGCGCAGCGCCCCGGCGACGTTCGGTGTCTCATTGCGCAGGAACTTGAAGCTGTAGTGCACGTGCCCAGGCTGCGCATCGCCCGCACGGCAGAGCGTGATCACGTCGCGCAGCTCCGTCGGGCGGTAGTCCTTCTCCTTGCCCGCCATCCGGTAGGTGCCGAGGCCGGGCCAGACCATGCGGCGCTTTTGGTTCTGCGAACGCCAGTAGTCGAGCAGCACCGGGAAGCTCTGCGCCTTGCGATCGATCGGCCAGTAGAGCTGCGGCGCCAGGTAGTCGAGCCAGCCGTTCTCCATCCAGGTGACGACGTCGGCGGCGAGCTGTTCGTACTGGTCGACGCCGGCACTGGTGCCCTTCGGCACGCCGGGACGCGAGATGCCGAACGGGCTGATGCCGACCTGCACCCATGGCTTCTCGCTGTGCACGAGCTCGTAGAGCTTCTGCACGTAGGTGTCGACGTGCATGCGCCGCCAGGCCGTGCGCGCGAGCTTGCCGCCGCCCTTCGTGTACTTCGCGTAGCTGGCGTCGTCGGCGAACTGCTTGCCCTCCGGATACGGATAGAAGTAGTCGTCGATGTGCACGCCATCGACGTCGTACTTGCGCAGCACGTCCTGCACGGTGGCGAGCGACCACTTCTGGGCAGCGGGCAGGCTCGGGTCCATCCACTGGAACTTGTTGTGCTCGACGACGAGGTGCGGCGCCTTCTTGGTGACGTGCGAAGGGTGCGGCTCGCTCTTGCCGGCCGGGTGCCAGACGCGGAACGGGTTGAACCAGGCGTGCAGCTGGATGCCGCGCGCATGGCACTGCTGGATGATGTGCGCGAGCGGATCGAAGTTGCCGTCGGGCGCCTTGCCCTGCGCGCCGGTCAGCCACTCGGACCACGGCTCGAGCGACGACTGGTAGAACGCGTCGCCGGCGGGCCGCACCTGGAAGACGAGCGCGTTCAGGTGGAGTTCGGCGGCGCGCGCGACGATCGCGTCGAGCTCGGCGCGCATCGCCGCGGCCGGGAGCCCGGGCCGGCTCGGGAAGTCGATGTTGTCGACGGTGGCGATCCAGGCGCCGCGGAACTCGCGGGCGATGGCCGGCGGTTGGCCCGGGTTGGTCGCGCGATCTTGCGCCGGGCTGCGCGGCGAACAGGCGGCCAGCAGCAGGAGGACGAGCAGCAGCGGGAAGCGGTGCATGGCGGGTTGGCGCGGACGAGCGAGCGGCGGGTGGCGCGGAACGGTCGGTATCATGCCGACTTCGCATGCGCACGGAAGCGCGCGCAGGAACGCTCGCCGACGGGGACCGCGTGTTGGCGTTCCGGGCCAAGTTCCTCGTGGCTGGTCGCGCGCGGTCGGCGGTGCTCCGCGGATGGAGCACGGTGTCGGTGTGCGGCCGGTGCGATCGCTGCGTGCAGCAGCTACGTTGCCCGGCCCGCGACGAATAGTTCGCCGCGCCTGCCGCACTCGCCAAGATGCCCGCCTTCGTCCGCCCCGTCGTGCTCGCGTTGTGGACCGCGACCCTCGCTGCCCAGAGCGAACGTCCACCCGAAGCATTCCAACTTGCGGTCGGTTTGCAGCAGCGCGGGCTGTTCGACGAGGCGGCGGAGAAGTTCACCGCGTTCCTGACCCAGCAGCCGCAGCATGCGCTGGTCGCCGAAGCGCACTACCGCCTCGGCCTGTGCCACGTCGAAGGCAAGCGCGTCGACGCCGCGATCGCAGCACTGCAGCAGGCGGAGGCGAAGGGCGGTCCGAAGTTCGCGCTGCTGGCCGAGTGCCGCTACCGGCTCGGGGGCCTGCTGCTGCAGAAGGGCGACCACGAAGGGGCGGCGGTGCAGTTCGAAGCGCTGGCGGGCTCGGTGGCGAAGGACCACTACCTGCTGGCGGCGGCGTGGTTCGGTGCTGGCGAAGCGCGCCGCGATGCCGGCGACGACGCGCGCGCGCAGCCGGCGTTCGCGGCGGCGGCGGAGGCGGCGACCGGCGAACGCGCCAGCTAC
>SXGT01941676.1_pt1 | contig 14525 bp, 14 predicted proteins | sample 3176221 | NCBI WGS metagenome assembly SXGT01 (sample SAMN11356862, study PRJNA531348) | freshwater metagenome | isolation source: freshwater sample F1-120 | place: China: Fuxian Lake, Yuxi | collected 2017-12-25
AGAGGTGATGAGGGGATGAGAGGGGATGAGAGGGGATGAGAGGGGATGAGAGGGGATGAGAGGGATGAGAGGGATGAGAGGGGATGAGAGGGGATGAGAGGGAGCCTGTTTGGGAGAGGCCCCGAGCACCCACCCCAGCCCGGAAGCTCCCTCGCTCGATTCCCCGAGCGGGTATGGATGCTGGGTCACCCAGAGCTCCGGACCTTCGGCCGTTCACGAGCTCTTGAGGCGCTCGATCTCGGCGAGCGCCTCGGCGAGCCGCCGCTCGGCCTCTTCGGCGCGCACCCGCTCCAGCTCGATGCGGCGGAGCGCTTCTTCTTCGCGGACGAGCACCTTGTCGAGCATCGCCCCGAGGCGGGCGACCATCTCGTCGGCGTCCTCCAGCGGGGCGTTGCCCGCAAAGAACCTGAGCCGGTCCCCGTCGAGCACCAGATCCAGCCCGAGCACGCGCGAGGCGTAGTGCCCCGCCTGCGGGACGATCCGCTGGTACGTCTTGCCGTCGCCCCCCAGCCGGTGGCCGTGCAGCGTGCCCCTGCCACGATCGAAGACGAAGTACTCCTGGATGCCTAACCTGGCATAGCGCTCCACGTTCTCTTGCAGGTCTTTGCTGGGGCGGCCAGCCACCAGGACCTCCAGCGCGAAGTCGATCCCTCTCCCTTCCAGATCCACCACCCAGCGCATCCGGTCGTGGGTCTCCACGTCCAGCACGGCCAGCAGGTCGGGCACGAAGCTCCGCTCCCCCGGGTAGAAGACCGCCAGCTCGGACGAGAGGTAGATGCGCTTTCCTGCTCGGCGGAAGAAGTCGTCGAGGGCGCTCAGGGCTCCCTGCTTGGTCTTGCGGTGCAGATCGCCCTCGGGGGGGTGGAGCTCGACGGGCAGGCCGGTGGGCAGGGCGGAGACGAGGCTTGCCCGCTCCTCGTGGGTCATGGCGGCCCACTGCTCGCTGGTGGGAGCGCGAGGATCGTCGGGGTCGAGCCTGTAGGTCGTGGGGACCTTCTGGACCATCCCCGCGAGGATAGCACCCTGCAGCCTGTAGCTCGGCGCCTCCTGGCCAGGGTCGGGGCCGTGGGGTATCCGCCTGGACATGCCGAGCCCCGCCCACGAGACCCTGGTCGCCATCCTCCATCAACGCCCCGACCTGCTCGACCTGCTGCCGCGTACGCTGGGCCGCGTGAGGTTTGCGGCGAAGGCTTGCGCGAGCGATGATCTCGATGCTGGGTGAGCCCCTGCTCGCCGTGATACGGGAGATGATGATGAACCCCTTGGTGATTCCTGAGAGCGCCGGCTTCAAGGCCCTCAAGCGAGAGATCGAAGCCATCGGTGAGGCCCGGGGTAAGGCCAGCGGCGAGGCCCTCGGGGAGGCCCGCGGCGTGGCCCTCGGGGAGGCCCGGGCGCTGCTCACTGTGCTGCAAGCCCGTGGGCTCGCCGTCGACGCTGCCACCAGCGACCGCGTCCAGAAGTGTACCGATCCCGAGGTGCTAAACCGCTGGGTCGAGCGCGCCGTCACGGCGACCTCGCTCGCCGACGTCTTCAGCGTGGACGGCGCCCAGTAGCCGCGCGGCTCTGTGAAGTCGGCCCGCTCAAGGGCTTCCCTCGGGTTGCCTTGACCTTCCACCACGGGGAGCCCGCTTCGGGCTTTCGCGGCTCTGCCAGTGCCCCGGCTTTCTCAAGCCGGGGGCTCTCCAGGGGCGTGAACGCTTACCAACAAACAAAGCCCCCTGCCCCCACGCGGTCGTGGGAGAGGGGCGCTCGGCGGTAGAGAACGCAAGCTGCAGGGCGAGGGCCCTGCGGCGCTTACCCTCTCAGACCTTGCCGTTCAGGAAGAAGGCGATGACGAAGGCGAGGAGGACCAGCGACTCGATGAGCGCCAGACCCAGGATCATCGGGGTCTGGATGCGGGCCGCCGCGCCGGGGTTGCGCGAGATGCCCTCGAGCGCCGCCGCCGCCGCGCGGCCCTGACCGACCGCGCCGCCGAGCACGCCCAGGCCGATCGCGAAGCCGGAGCCCAGCGCCGCGTAGGCCTTCACGTCGAAGGCGTTCGCGCCCGCGTGAGCACCGTCCTGGGCGAGGGCCGCGAAGGGAACGAGGAGGGTGGCCGCGGCGCTGAACGCCATGAGACCGAGCTTGCGAGACTTCGACATCTTGGATGTGCTCCTTCGGGGAGAATGCGAGGGTAGGTGGTGAGGGCGGAGCTCGCCGCGGTGCTGCGAGGCCGCTGATAGACTCTTTTTGGCGGGCTGGCTAGTGCCTTCAGGCGTGGGCTCTGGCGCCGTGCTCCTTGGCGCCGAGCTCCTTGGCGTCGTGGCTGTCGTCGTGCTTGCCGGCGTCGCCGTGGTCCTCGTGCTCGGTGGCCAGGGCGATGTAGATCGAGGCGAGCAGGCAGAACACGAGGGGCTGCACCACCGCCACCAGGGTGCCGAGCACCATGATGGGAATGGGCAGGAGGACCGCGAAGATCGCCACCAGGATGGAGGTGAGCAGGTGGTCGACCGCGATGTTGAGCATGAGGCGGAGCGCGAGCGTGACCGGGCGGATCACGAACATGGTCAGCGCCTCGATGAGGAAGATGAGGATGTTGATCGGGATGCCCACCGGCCCGAGCCACGGCCCGAACAGGTGCTTGATGTGGCCGAACCCGTTCTCCTTGAAGCCGTGGTAGTTGAACCACACGGTGATGACGATGGCGCAGGCCGCCGTCACGTTGAGGCTGGAGGTGGGCGGCAAGAAGCCAGGGATCATCCCCAGGATGTTCGAGATGAGAATGAAGAACCACGCCGTCCCGACCACCGGGAAATACTTCTTGGCGCGCTCGGCGCCCATCATGTCGCGCATCATCCCGTAGAGGAAGGAGACGAGCACCTCCAGGAGGGTGCGCAGCGAGAGGTTGGCGTCAGGGATGACGGACCTGTCGTAGTCGGTGATCTTCTTCCGTGCCATGTAGGCCAGGCCAACGACGAGGAGCACCACGAAGGCCACAGCGAAGATCGGCTCGGCCTGGTGGGCACCCACCGGCTGACCCATGAGGGTCTTGCCGAAGTTCGACATGTTCGCTCTGAGAGCATCAGGGAACATGGCGAACAGGTAGCTGAAGAACGAGGTGTGCTCGGGCATGCGCGGCGGGTTCCTATCACAGGTTCCGTCCGAAAGGCACCTTCCGAAATCGCAGCCCTCGGGTGGCGAAAACTTTGCGGGATGGCCGGGGCGTCAGCGCGGAGCCAGGCCGCGGCGGAGGGTGCTGGCGGCGATGCCGATGGGCATCGCCCCGTAGCCAAGGACCAGCCCCAGCGGCTCGACCAGGCCTCGCGTCATGAGGAGCCAGGTGCCACCGAACAGCACCAGCATCTTCACCACGGCGAGCGCACCCCAGGGGACCGAGAACCTGGAGCCGGACGGCCCCGGCGAGGCCTCCCGAGGCGAGGCGCCCTCCTCGGCCTGGGCCGAGGAGCCCGCCGGAGCCACCACCACCGTCCTGACGATCCTGGAGAGCACGTAGAGGTTGGAGAGCGCGAGGACGGCGCCCACCAGGACGGAGATCCCCGTCATGCTGGAGAACAGGGAGAAGGCGCCCACGGTGAAGAGCGCCCCCGCGAACCCCGCCGCGATGAACGCGGGCGCCATGCCGTCAGGTGCCGTGGTCTTTGTCATCTTCGCCGCCCCTGGTGCCCTTGGTGTCCCTGGCTTCCTCGCCCTCCCTCGCGTCCTGCTCGCCTTCCCCGGCGGGCTCGGGGGGCGGGCACTTGCCGTCCTCGTAGCCCTCGGGCATGGGCACAGACCACGGGTGCTCTCCGCGCTCCAGCTTCTCTTCCTTCTCGATGTCGTGCTGCATCTGCTTGGCGGCCTTGAAGAGCGAGCGGAAGCCCGCGTAGACCCCGGCGATCGTGAAGAGCCCGGTCACCCAGCCCCCCAGCGAGTAGCGGGTGTCGAGCCAGTGGCCAAATAGGTAGCCGATGGCGATCGAGGCGAGGAGCTCGAAGCCTACCGAGCCGTAACGGCCGAACGCTTTCAGCTTCACGGGGGGGCGGTACCACCCACCCACCCCGTGGTCAACCCGCGCCCCCTCTCGCCGTGGCCGATTCCCCGTGTCCTGATCCCAACCCGCGCTCGCGAAGGGAAGCGCTCCATGTCACCTTGTCGCCATGCGAAACTTTTCTTGCTTCCTGTGCGCGGCGCTCCTCGGCGTGGTCGGCGCGAGCTCGGTCGCTCTCGCTCAACAGCCACCGCCCCAGGGGTATCCTCCACAGGGCTACCCCCCTCAAGGGTATCCTCCCCCTCAAGGGTATCCTCCCCCTCAAGGGTATCCTCCCCCTCAAGGGTATCCTCCCCCTCAAGGGTATCCTCCTCCGCAGGGGTATCCCCCACAGGGGTATCCTCCTCCTCAAGGGTATCCTCCTCCGCAGGGGTATCCCCCACAGGGGTATCCTCCTCAGGGGTATCCCCCACAGGGGTATCCTCCTCAGGGGTATCCCCCACAAGGGTATCCTCCTCAGGGGTATCCCCCACAAGGGTATCCCCAGTATCCCTCTCGCCCTCCGCCTCCCGAGGTGCCAGCGCCTCCCGAGCCGGAGGTGCCGACCCACGCGCCCAGGTTCTCGCTCTACGTGGGCGGTCGCATCAACTTCGTCGGCTTCGGAGGATCGTTCCTGGTGAACGATCAGGGGGTGAGCGAGACCACCGGGCGCCTCGCCGGCAACGGCGCGGGCTTCCAGCTCGATCTGGGGGCGCGCCTGGGAAAATCCTGGATCCCTTACGGGTTCATCGAGCACGGCCTGCTCGGCAAGGGAGGGCACTTCCAGGGCGAGGACTCCGCTCGCTCCTCCACGACCTTCTACGGCGGCGGGCTGCGGCACGTGTCCGGCAATCCGGACTCCGTGGGTTTCATGCAAGACATCTCGATCGGCCTCCGTCAGGTCAGGGTCTCGCGAGGGGTCACAGACGAGACCTTCAACATGAAGGGGCTGGAGTACTTCCGCCTCGGGCTGGGCGCGGAGATCCGGATCCACACCCGCTTCGTGCTCTCGCCGATGGCGAGCATCTCCGCGGGCGCCCTGAGCGATAGCGAGGGCACCATCACCTACGCGGCCAGCCCCTCGAGGATCCGCCTTGGGCCCGCGAGCGGGGCAGGGGTACCCATCGATAGCTCGAGGCCCTACGTGGTCCTCTCGATCGGCTGCGGGTTCCACTTCGATCTGATCGGCGACTGAGCGGGGCGCGCGTTCACGCGCCGGAGATCCTCCGCGCGCTCTCGTCCCTGGCCAGCAGGATCTTCTCGAGCACGAGGCGCAGCGCCTGGAACGCGCGGCCCCTGTGCGAGACGGCGCTCTTGGTGGCCTCGTCCAGCTCCGCCATGGTCTTGTCGTGGCCGTCGACGAGGAAGAGAGGGTCATAGCCGAAGCCCCCCGAGCCCCGGGGGGTCATCAGGATGCGCCCCTCGCAGCTTCCCTCGACCAGGTGGGGCTCCATCGAGACCAGCGGATCGACCAGCGCAAGCACGCACCGGAAGCGAGCGCGGGGCGCGAGATCTCCGTCCCCCGAGGCCCCGGCCAGGGCCGAGAGGAGGGCCGCGTTGTTCTCCGCGTCGGTGGCGCGCGGGTGAGCGTAGCGGGCGGAGCGCACCCCGGGCGCCCCACCCAGCGCGTCGACCTCGAGCCCCGAGTCGTCCCCGAGGGTGAGCATCATCGTCGCCCTGGCGATGGCCCTGGCCTTCTTGGACGCGTTGTCGGCGAAGGTGCTGCCGTCCTCGATGATGGTCGGCGTGCGCGTGAGCGCCTCGTCCACGGAGAGGACCTCCAGGGGTAGATCGACGAGGAGCGCCTTGAGCTCCTGGAGCTTGGCCCGGTTCCCCGTGGCGACGACCAGCGCGTGCCTCATGCCTCCTTCTCCCTGAGGAGCGAGGCCAGCTCGATGCCGTGCGCCTGCAGCGCCACCCACTGCGCGCCCACCAGCCGGGCGACGCCGTCCAGGCCGAGATCGATCATCTTGTCGAGCTGGGCGCGGGCGATGGGCTCGCCCTCCGCGGTGCCCTGGATCTCGACCACATCGCCGTTGCCCGTGGCGACCACGTTGAGATCCACGTCGGCCCTCGAGTCCTCGAGGTACACGAGGTCGAGGCGCAGCTCCTCCTGGAGATAGCCGACGCTCGTGGCGGCCACGGTCTCCTTGAGCACGCGGGCCTCGAGCTTCTTCTCGGCGGTGAGCCTGGCGATCGCGACGGCGATCGCGACGAAGCCGCCGGTGATGGACGCGGTGCGCGTGCCGCCGGCGGCCTCGAGCACGTCGCAGTCGACGGCGATCGTGCGCTCGCCCAGCGCGTCCAGATCCACGGCGGCCCTGAGGGCGCGGCCGACGAGCCGCTGGATCTCCTGGGTGCGCCCGCCAGGGGCCTTGCCTCGCCCGTCGCGTGGCTCGCGCCGCTTCGGGTTGCAGCGAGGGTGCATCTGGTACTCCGCCGTGATCCAGCCCTTGCCCTTGCCCTCGAGGAAGGGGGGCACCCTGTCGTCCACGGAGGCCGTGCAGAGCACCACGGTGGAGCCTGCCCGGTAGAGCACGGAGCCCTCGGCGAAGCGCTGGAAGCCAATCTGCATCTCCACCGGGCGGAGCGCGGTGTTCTCACGGTCGTCGGGGCGGGACATCGCCTCTCTATACCTCCTCCTCCTCCGGCTTTGCCAGGTGAGTGCGGGCGGGGGCGATGGGGAGGGCGACGCGGAACAAGGTCCCCCCGTCGTCGCGGGCGCTGGTGGTGAGCGTCCCCCCGTGCGCCTCGACGATCTGCCGGGTGATGGCAAGGCCGAGGCCCGTGCCCTCGCCCTTGGTGGAGAAGAAGGGATCGAAGACGCGTTCCCGGATCGCCTCGGGGATGCCCCCTCCCCGGTCCTGCACGGAGATGACGACGCTCATGCCCTCGGCCGACACGCTCACGTCGACCGGGCCGCCGTCGGGCATCGCCTCTCGAGCGTTCCGGAGCAGGTTGAGGAGCGCCTGGCGAAGCTGGGCCTCGTCGAAGAGCGCGGGGGGAAGCCCGTCGTCGACGGCGACGCGCAGCTCGCAGCCGGCCCTCTCCAGCTCCGGCCTGGCAAAGGAGGTGACGTCGAGGACCGCCGCGCGGACGTCGTCGGCCTCCATGCGAGGGGAGGGCAGCCTGGCCAGGCGCAGGTACTCCTCCGAGAGGTGTCCCAGGCGGTCCACCTCCCGGGTGATCGACGCCAGCAGCGAGCGCGCCTCGCCAGGGAGCTCCGAGGCGCTGAGCTCCTCCTCGAGCAGCTCGATGTTGAGGTTGATCGACGACAGGGGGTTCCTGATCTCGTGGGTGACGTGGGCGGCCATCTTTCCTATCGCCGCCAGGCGCTCGTTGGCCACCGCCTGGCTCTGGGCGCCGGCGACCGCCTCGACCATCTTCTCGAAGGCCTCGGCGAGCTCGCCGATCTCGTCGTCGGTCGCCGGGACCTTCTTCGGCGTGCGATCGCCCTGGGCGACGGCCCTGGCTCTGGCCGTGACCTCGGCGAGCGGCAGGAGCAGGCGCCGGACATGGAGCGACATCCCGATCCCCACCCCCAGGGTCAGCACCCCGAGCGCGATCATCAGCGCGATCGAGCGCCGCTCCCTCGCCTTGGCCAGGACGCTGAGGGACTCCATCGACGTGGCGACCCGCACCGCCAGCGCGCCCAGCCGGCGATCGGCGTCGTGCTCCATCCCGCCCAGGTGCACGACGAGATCGTTCACTCCCCCGGAGTCATGGCGATCGAACGCGAAGAACAGATCCCTGAAGAGCGCGCCGTCCCCTTCGAACGCGGCCTCCGCCGCGTCGAGCTCGGAGGCGAAGGAGGTCGAGAGCTCCCGGGTGTCGCCGCTTCCCACCTGCCTGAGATTGCCGGTGATGGCCGAGCGCGTCTCGGCGAGCTTCAGGGTGCGGACGCTCATCAAGGTCTGGAGCAGCTGGCGCATCGACTGGGGATCTCGCTCGTCGGGGATGCCGTCGACCAGGGTGGCCAGCGTGGCCTGCGTGGCGCGTAGCTGCCCCAGGTTGAGCGCGACGGGGACGAAGCCCTTGGCCAGCTCCTCGTTGTCCTGGGCGGCCCGGCGCTGGAAAAAGACGCTGAAGCCCACCGTGACCCCGAAGGCCGCCAGGGTGACCACGAACGCCAGCAGCACGCGGCGAGCGATGTTACGGCGCGGCTCCCGCCCCTGCGGGAGCGAGGCCGCCGCGGCCGGCGCGGTCCCCCTTCTCACCCCCTCTTCACCCCCGTGCGTTCTTCGAGCCCAGCCCCCGCGCCAGCCAGGTCACCAGGTCGTCGGCGTCCGCGCCGGCGCGCCGGAACGCTTTGAGGCTCGAGGCGCAGGCCGTGACGATCCTCCCTCCGCCCTCGTCCGTATGCTGACGCACGCGCTCGGACGCGATGTCGCGCGACACCTCGGGGTAGGTCACCGGCAGGAGTCCTCCCGCGCCCGAGCACCCCGCGCCTTCTCGGCTCTTCTCGAACTCGGAAGGCGCCACTCCGAAGAGTCTGGTCAGCACCGCGCGAGGCGCCTCGTAGACCCCCAGGCCGCGCCCCAGCTGGCAGGGATCGTGGTAGCGCACGCGGGAGTGAGAGCCGAGGGGCTCGATACGAGCGAGCTCCCTGGCCGCGATCTCGACGAGGAGCTCGGGCAGGACAGGGAGCTGTACTCCACGGGTCCTGGCCTCGACCCTGAGCGCCTGGGCGCATCCCGCGTCCAGCACGACCAGCCTCGAGAAGCGAGCGGCGCGTGAGGCGAGCTGCTCGAGGTGGTCGACGAAGCCCTGCTCGTCGCCCGCGTGGAGGAGCGGCAGGCCGCAGCAGCCCCCCACCAGGGTCACCGAAGCCGAGGTGAGCGCGAGGGTGGCGAAGGCCGCGTCGCAGGCCTCGTCCTCCGCGTCCCGCAGGTACCCGCAGCCGACGAGGAGCCCCACCTGGCCTCCCTCGGAGAGGCCGGTCCTGGCCGCCACCCGCCCTGCGCCCTCGTCGGCCCGGGCGACCTGCGCGGCGAAGCCCGCGACGACGCCGGTCGTGCTCGGGGGGGCCATGTCGGCCGCCCGGAGGGCCGCCCGGGCCGTGAGGAGGGTCCCCGTCACGTCGTTGCCGTGATCGCAGGCCCGGGTGCAGGCCCGGCAGCCGGTGCAGGCCCAGGCGGGCAAGACAAAGGAAGGATCGGGCTCCACGTCCGCGCGGGCCAGGTGGTACGCCGTGGCCATCTTGCCCCAGGGCGTCAGGGTCTCGCGGGGTTCGGCGTTGGATACCGGGCAAGCGCTCCTGCATAGCTTGGGGCAAAAAACACAGGTCTCCAGCTCGGTCTGCCTCGGGGCCAGGAGCGGGAGCTTGTGGAGCGAGCGCTCGTCGGGGCGGCTCAAGAGCCGGTCACCGGTAAGTGAAGCGAAGGTCGTGATCGCAGATGCGGAAGACGTCGCCCTCGGCGATCTGCTTTCGCGCGATGCGCTGGCCGTTGTACTCGACGCCGTTGGTCGAGCCCATGTCGACGATGAAGTAGACGCCGTTCTGGTACTCGACCATCGCGTGCTGACGCGAGACGTTCGGGTCCTTCAATGTGAGATCGCTCGACTGCCTACCTCGCCCGATGACGAAGCGGTCCTTGGTCACCGGGTACTTCTCGCCCTGGTAGGTCACGCTGAGCGAGGCTCCTGGCTGCACGAAGCCATTGCCTCGCCCCGGAGGCGCGCCAGCTCCAGGGCCGGGCCCGCCCGGGATGGGAGGAGGCGCGTTGCGCGTGGGAGGAGGCGGGCCTCCGCGGTTGGGCGGGGGCATGGGGAGGCCTCCGCCGAGGCCTCCAGTTCCGCCTCCGGGGCCCACCGGACCGGTTCCCCGGGCGCCGGACAGCGTGGGCTGGCGAGGGGGAGGGGGAGGAGCGATACCGCCACCGGTCCCCCCGGGCCCGCCCCCTCGAGGGATGGGCGGAGGAGGCAAGCGCCCCGTGGGGGGGACCGTACCGCGTGCGGGGATAGGTGGAGGTGAAGTGCTGGGAAAAGCCGGATCGCCCCGGTTGGGCATCTCGCGTCCGACGGGCTCGCGCCCCTCGCGTCCGAGGGGGGGAGGTTCGCGCGCAGGAGCGCGTTCACCGTAGTTGCGCTGACGCGAGTACTGCTTCATCGCCTCGTTGATGAGGTAATCGACGCTGCACTCGAGCTCCCTGGCCATCTGCTCGAAGGTGTCCCAGAGGACATCTCGGCACTGAAACGTACGGGGACTTTTCTTGTTCGGATCCGAGCTCATCTCGACCCCTTTGGGTCTCGTGGTCCGCTACCCGTTCTTGGTACGAGCGTGTAGGCACGCCGGGGACACCCCATGGAGGGGGTCGCGGATAGACCCTTCGAAGACCTGTTTTGCCTGTTACGAGAAGTCGACAAGGAATTTTTTGACTGCCTGCGGGGAGAGCGCATGGTCCGAGCCGTCACTTTGTCATCGAAGGAATGATACAGAACTTCACGAGCTCACCTACTGTCTTCAGCTCCTTCAGCTCGTTCTCCTTGGGATTGCTCGCCTTGGGAGCCTCGCAGGACCACTGACACTCATCTTCTTTTTCGCACTTGGGAAGAGTCGCCGGGTCGTTCTCGAAGGGGGTGAGGGTGGGGATGTCCGCCTTCTTGCCCTCGTAGTAGGAACCGAGCGCGACGAGCCTGGGGCCGAGAGCCTTGCCGGTGAGATAGGGGGTGAGGGCGTCCTTGGGCTTGGGCTCCCCCTCGAGCTTCAGCATGAGCTGGCCAAACGACAAGGGCTCGGTCATGCCCATCACCGCCTTGTCGGTGGTGGGTAGCTTGGCCATGAACTCGGGGATCTGCTTGGCCGTCAGGGTCTTGATGATCATGCTCCCCGCGACCCAGCGCACCTTCCACTTCTTCTTGGGCTCGAAGAGGGTATAGAGCTTGGGGACGATCAGCTCCTTGGGGTACTCGCCCAGACGGAGGAAGGCCACGTCGCGGACGGAGTCCGGGGTGTCGTCCTTCCTGGCGATGTCGAACAGGCGCTCCAGATCCTTGAGGTTGTTCTTGTCCATGCGCCCTTCGAGGGCGGCGAGGGCGAGCTTTCTACGCTCCTCTTTTTGCTTCGTATCGGCCGCGAAATCCATGAGAAACTCGAAGGCGGGGCGCCCCCCGATCTTCTTCATGGCCGGGAAGGTCTCCTCGGTGAGGCGGCGATCCAGCATCTTCTCGACCTGCTGGGCGAGCTGGATCTCGTTGGCCTTCACGTTGTTCTTCGCGTTGTACTCCCTGACCACCCTCAGCTGGGCGGCGCTCCAGTCGGGCGTGAGCAGGCGCTTGGCCAGGGCGACCAGGGCCTCGGAGGCCCGCACCTTGGTCTCGGCGTCGCCGATGTCGTTGATGAGGCCCGCCAGGCGGTCGACCCGGTTGGCGTTCTCGTTGACGATCGACGGCAGCGTTTTCACGCTGATCGGCCCGAGGAAGCGCATCATCTGCTCGACGCCGAACTGCTGGGCGCTGTTGTCGAGGCGGTCTTCGAAGCCGTTCTGCACCCACTTGACGAGGGCGTGGGTGAGCTGCTTGCGCGTCTCCTCGTCGCTCACGAGCGTGGGCTCGTTGGAGAGCATGGCGAAGGCCGCGTCCTTGTAGGGGATGGAGTTGTCCTGGGCCAGACGGCCGTCCGGGGTATGCGGGGGAGGGGGGGCCTCCATCTCCTTGAGGAGGGTCGGGGCCATCCCGTTCACGATGAGCCGGCGCTGCTCCTCGGAGAGCTGCTTGAGAGCGCCTTCCCGGTAGACGTTGTCATCGTCCTTGTACTTGTCGAACAGCATCGTGTAGCCGACCTTCTTGCCTCCGCGGGGCCGCATGCGCACCAGCGCCAGCGCGGCCTCCACCCGGAGCTCGGGGCGGTACTTCTCGTGCGTGGTGACCGCGACCAGCTTGAGCGGTCCCCGTTCGGTTCCCTCCCACCGCTTGACGTCGGCCTCGCTCACGGCGCAGCCGCTCAGGCCGGTAGCGAACACCGCCATCCCTGCGGTCAGGAGGGTTCTTGCGAGCCACTTTTTTCCCATGAGCCCGGAAGTTTCTCGAATGGTATCGAAGCCCATCTCTCCTCGTCGGCTTGGCACGGCAGCACGTGCGGATGAGGCCCGCTCCATCCGTCCCGAAGTAGCGATGCTACGCGAGCGGCCCCCACAATCCCAACAAACTTCGGAGGCCCCCCCGAAGATGGGCGGAGAACCTGCCTCCGCCCTCTTCCAAGCGGTACCCCGCTCGGAAGATTGACCACGAAGGCAGGGCTGCGTAGGGTCTCATGTAGGATAAAGTAGGTATGGTGTTCCCCCTTGCTGCCCGTCGTCAGGACCCAACGCTCCCTGCCAACACCCGCCTCCCGTCGGTGATCGGCGCCGGGGCGGGGTCGCTTGCTCGGCACCGGGAGATCGCCGCGCTCGGCCTGTGGACGGGGGCGGTGTTCCTCACGCTGGGCCTCGCCTCGTACGCGGGCGAGCCCAGCCCTCCCCCGGGGGCCCAGGACAGCGCGGTGGTCGTGGGCGAGAACTGGGTCGGCCCGGTGGGGGAGGCCTGCGCGCGCTGCTTCGTGCAGCTGGTCGGGGTGGTGGCGTGGGCCGTGCCGCTCGAGATGTTCCTGCTGGGAGTCCCCTTTGTACGGGGGAGAAGGAGCCTGATCACGCCGCCCAGGCTGGGCGGCGACATGCTCATCCTGGTGATCGGAGCCGCGCTGGTGCAGGTGGGCTGGCCACAGGTCCTGGCGTTCGGGAAGCACCCCGCCGCCGGGCTGGTGGGCGAGCTCTTCGGGGAGCTGGGTCGCTCGCTCTTCTCCACGGCGGGCTCGTTCCTGGTCGGCTTCGCCTGCCTGGGCCTCATCCTGATCGCGCGGGCCAGTTTCTCCTTCATCGCGCTCATGCACGCCATCGCCCGCCTGTCGCGGGAGGGGGTCTCCAGGACCGCGAGCGGAGCGAGATCGATCGCGGAGGCGTGGCGGACGGCGCGCGCTCTCGAGCGGGCCAGGGCGGAGAGCGAGCGCCAGGAAGCGGAGCCAAGGATCAAGGTGCGCGTCGCGGACGAGGCGATCGTCGCGGTCGCCGCCGAGCCTTCGGACAGCGATTTCCCCATCCTGGAGGCGTCCGTGTCCCCCCCTCCTGTGGCCCCACCCGTGGCCCCACCCGTGGCCCCACCACCTGTGTCCCCCTCTCCCGTGTCCCCCTCTCCCGTGTCCGTGCCCGAGGCCTCGCTCGAGGCCGAGAAGGCCCACAGGGGCAAGGCCAGGAAGGCGCGCCTCCCTCGCAAGAAGGACGGGGCAAGGGTCGAGGATCCCGACGCCGACGAGGAGGCCTACGCCGTGGTGCTCTTGGGCGACGAAGTCCCCGCCGAGGCTCCCCCTGGCGACGCGCCCGAGCCCCCGGAGTCCCCCACCCTCGAGCCCGAGGAGCTCGTGGCTCCGGAGAGGCCCAGGGCGAGCTCGCCTCCGAAGAGGGAGCCCGTGGGGATCACCATCGTCGACACCTCCGGGGCCCTCGCCAAGGTGCCGCCCAGGCTCGAGAAGGGCGACAAGCTCGTGCCCGCGCTGAACAAAGGGTTTCGTCTGCCTCCGCTCGACATGCTCGAGACGACCGAGATCGATCCCAGCCTGGTCCTCGACGAGCCCCTCCTCCGCAGGAACGCCGAGCTACTCGTCAAGACGCTCGCGGACTACAAGATCATCGGCAAGGTCGAGGAGATCCTCCCTGGCCCCGTCGTGACCACCTTCGAGGTCTCGCCCGTGGCGGGGACGAAGGTGTCGAGGGTGGCGGCGCTGGCCGACGATCTCGCGCTCGCGCTGGCCAAGAAGGTCCGTATCGTCGCGCCGATCCCGGGCAAGAACCGGATAGGGTTCGAGCTCCCCAACGAGAAGCGCCTCCCGGTCAACCTCCGGGATCTGGTCGAGGATCACCGGTTCCAGAAGCTCGACGTGCCGCTCCCCGTGGTGCTCGGGAGGGACATCGTCGGCAACCCGGTCTACGCCGATCTCGCCGCCATGCCCCACGCCATCGTCGCGGGGGCCACCGGCGCGGGCAAGAGCGTCGGGCTCAACGTCATGCTCACCTCCCTCCTCTACCGGCGCACGCCCGAGGAGATGCGCCTCCTGCTCATCGATCCCAAGGTGGTGGAGCTCGCCCCCTTCGATCGCATCCCCCACATGCTGCTGCCGGTCGTCACCGACATGAAGCAGGCGGCGACCGCGCTCAAGTGGGCCGTCGACGAGATGGAGCGGCGTTACCAGCTCTTCGCGGACGCGGGCACCAAGAACATCTCCACCTACAACGGCTGGGCGGCGCGCGTCGCGCGAGGGGAGGCGAAGAACCCGCTGGCCAGGAAGGTCGCCGCCAAGGACTTCAACGGCTTCGAGGACTGGGTCAAGCCCGAGGAAGGCGAGGAGGGGGAGCAGCCGCTGCCCGAGAAGCTCCCTCACCTGGTCATCGTCGTCGACGAGTTCGCCGACCTGATGATGCAGCAGGGCAAGGAGGTGGAGACCTCGGTCGCCCGTCTGGCGCAGAAGGCCCGCGCCGCGGGCATGCACGTC
>SXGT01317219.1_pt1 | contig 14523 bp, 12 predicted proteins | sample 3176221 | NCBI WGS metagenome assembly SXGT01 (sample SAMN11356862, study PRJNA531348) | freshwater metagenome | isolation source: freshwater sample F1-120 | place: China: Fuxian Lake, Yuxi | collected 2017-12-25
CGCGACCTCGGTCGACCACCCCTGGCCGAGATCGTCGCAGGTGCGATAGCTCGTCTCGGTCAGGCACTCGAGGGCCTTGGGCGTACACGCGCGACAGAACCCCTCCTGGCACGTTTGCTCCGAGGTGCAAGGATGGTCCTCTTGCCACGTCACCTCGCCCGAGCTGCACTGGGCGCGCGCGAGCGTCGGGTCGACGCAGACGTTCTCGAGGCCGCAGTGCTTGCACCCCGCCGGCTCTTCGCCGCGCTTGCCGATGCAACGAAAGTCGTTGCCACACGCCAGCGACCCCGACCACGCGCTCGCATCCTCGGCGCAGCGCTTGTAGGTCGTGTCCGACAGGCACTCGACCGTGTTCTCGACGCATGCCCGGCAGCGCCCATCGGCGCAGTACATCGGGTCGGCGCACGTCAGCGTCTCGCCCCAGGTGCTGCCGTCACCCGCGCACACCTGGTAGCGATGCAGGTCGAGGCAGTTGAGCTTCTCCGGCTCGCAGATCGTGGCGCGACAGAGGCCCGTGCTCGGCTCGCAGGCGGTCGCGCCCGTGCACGGCGCCGTCGAGGCGATCGCGTCGCCGGTCGCATTGCACATCGCCGACTCGCGCGCCGACGTGCAGAAGCGATGGTCCGCGACACACAGCGTGCCCACCAGGACCTCCGCGGCGGCGTCGGCCGGCTTCGTGTCGGCGGGCGTCTGGCTGGCGGTGTCAACGGCCGCGTCGGCGCTGTCGCCGGCGCTGTCGATCGTCTCCTGCGCGGCGTCGTTGCAGGCCACGCAAGCCCCGAGGACCGCCGCGAGCGGCACGAGCAGGGGATGGGTACGAAAACGAAGGGAGCTCTGGAGCGCGCGCATGCGGGCGAGCATAGCGTCCCGCGGGCCCGGCGCATAGTCGATGTGTTCGCGGCGTTCGCGGCGATTCCCAGCGCCGACCGCCAGCGCCCTCAGCGCGCGTCCGGCGGGGACACGAGCGTCGTCAGGGGCGGCGGCAGCTTCGGCGCGCGCGGCGGCTTGACCAAGAGGTACGCGAAGAGCCCGCCGAGTCCCATGAAGACGATCGCCAGGAGCCACACGACGACTCGCCGCCGCCCGCTCTCGGCGCGCCGCATCGCCCGCAGCGCATGGCGCGTGGCGCGGCCGCTCGGGCCCTCGTAGATGAGCGACGCGGGGCTCGGCAGGTGGATGACATCCGAGCGGTCCTTGGACCCGATCAGCCGCTCCGCGTCCGTCTCCAGCTGGTGCAGCCAACCCCCGACCTCGGCCGCGGTCTGCGGACGCCGCTCCGGACTCTTCGCCAGCAACACCCCGATCAGCGCCCGCCATGCGGCCGCGAGCGGCTCCGGACACCCGCGCAGCACCAACTTCGGCACCGGGTCGTTGACGTGCGCCAGCGCCAGCGCCATCCCCGAGTCTCCCGAGAACGGCGGCGCCCCGCTCAGCATCTCGAAGAGGATCACACCCAGCGCGTACAAGTCCGCCGGCGGGCCGACCTTCTTCGCCATCGCCTGCTCGGGCGGCATGTACTTCGGCGTTCCCATCATGATGCCCGTGCGCGTCATCTCCTTGAGGCCCTTGCCGTCCTCGGCCAAGAGGCGCGCGATCCCGAAGTCCATGACCTTCACGAAGTCCGGCTCGCCGTGGTAGTCGCACAGGAAGATGTTGTCCGGCTTCAGGTCGCGATGGACGATCCCGAGCTCGTGCGCCTCGGCCAGCGACTTCGCGATCTGCTTGCCGATCGCCGCGACCCGCTGCGGCGGCAGCGGCGCCGACGCGCGGATGACCCGCGACAGCGTCGCCCCCTCGAGCAGCTCGAGCACCATATAAAGGAGGCCGCCCGGGGCCTGCCCGAAGTCGATCACCGACACCGTGTTCGGGTGCCGCAACTTCGACGTGGCGAGCGCCTCGCGTCGGAAGCGCTCGATGAGCTGCTGCTCGTCGACACCCGGGATGTTCCGCAGCACCTTCACCGCGACCGGTCGGTTGATGGCGAGCTGGGTCGCCCGATAGACGGCCCCCATGCCGCCCGCCCCGAGCAGCGAATCGATGCGATATTTCTGCGCGATGACGAGCCCGAGCATCGGGTCGCCGCTCTCGCCGGGCGGCCCGACCGGCGGGGTCGGGGCCTCGGAGAGACTTGGCCTCCGGCGCGGCGGTGGGGGCGGTGGCGCCAACGCTCAGGGCCTCCCGGGGCGGGCGAGGCGGGCGGGACGTGCGCGGCTCAGGGGGCCTCCGCCGGCGCGGTCGTGAAGGCGCTCGCCTCGCCGCTCTCGATCATGAGCGCGTCGTACCACGCGGCGTACGTCGCGCCCGCTTTCGTGCGCGGCAGCTTGAGGCCGAGCACCTGCGCCGTGACGATCCCGGCATACGCGACCGCGCGCGCGACCGCATCCGACGGGTCGCGCAGCTCGAGCGTCTCGAGGGCCTCGCGGATGTGGCGCGCGAGCTGTTCCTCGACGCGGCGCGGGACGGTCGACAGCCCGAAGGCCTCGGGGAGCGCGTCGAAGTGCGCCGCGAGGTCGATTCCAGGCGGCCGCGCGGGCTTCGCGTCGGCCTCGCCCCCGCTCCCGTCCTGCCTCAGCGCGCGCAGCTCCGTGGTCGCGCGCCGCGCCTTGGCCCGCCGAATCGCCCGCACCAGGAGCTCATGCACCCGCTCGAGCTCGAACGGCTTGGCGAAAAGCGTCAGCCCATACCCGAGCGCCTCGCGCGCCGTCCGCGCGTCCGGGTCGCCCGTCATCAGGACGACCTCCATCTGCGGATTGTTGCGGTGGAGGTACTCGCCGAGCACGAGCCCCTCCATCCCCGGCAGGTGATGGTCGAGCAGCGCCGCGTCGAACGTGTGAAACGGCAACTCCGCGAGCGCCTCCTCGGCCGAGCCGGCCGTCACCACCTGGTGCCCCTCGGTCAGGACGAACCGCGCGATCAGCTCGCGCAGCGCCGCGTCGTCGTTGACGAGCACATTCAGGAACCCCTGATCGCGGTAGCCCACGGTGGCAGGATACCTTGGTCTGGGCTAATGTGAAGCCGGCTCCCCCTCCGAACCCTCCCGAAATGGTCACTTCGCGCGCCGCCCCCGGAGGTCATCGCCGTGCCCGACAAGCATATCATCCGCCCCCACGACCGCCCGCTCCGCGGCGGAGGCGTGGCCGAGGCCCACGTCGCCGAGCTCGCCGCCCTCGGCGAGCTCATGCTGGCGGCGGCCTACTCGGACGGGGCGAAATGCGCCGTCGAGGTCGTCACCATCGCCGAGCAGCTCAAGGACTTCATGGAGGCCGACGAGCTGCCCGCCTTCGTGTCGCGCCGCCTCGAGAAATTCGATGCGTCCACGTTCGACGTCGAAGCCGCCTGCGCCTCGCTCCACCTCGCGACCTATCAGGACCGCCTCAACGTCTTGAATCTGGTCGCCCGCGTGACCGGGGCCGACATGGTCGTGCGCCCCGAGGAGCTCGCGTACCTGAAGCGCGTCGCGGCCGCGATCGGGCTCGATCCGGCCAGCGTGAAGGTCGAGTTCAAGTAATCTGGAGCGTCCCCGGTACCGCGATCAGCTCGCCGAGGCCGGCTTCTCAGGTCCAGCGGGCGCGGGGGCCGCCGGCGCATCTTCTTGCAGGTACTGCCGACCCTTGTAGAACGATGCAAGGATCGCGAAGACCACTGCAGCACCTGCCATCAGGCCCGCGAAGATCCAGAAGAAACTGGAGAGGCCGTTCGACTTTTGCAGCGGCGCCAGGAACGCCACGATCAAGTTGCCGAACGTCACGCACAGGAGCCAGAAACCCATGATGGTGGACTTCATGGCGCGTGGGGCCTGCGTGTAGGCGAACGCGAGCCCGGTGGCGCTCACGAGCACTTCGGCCGTCGTCATGACGAAGTACTGGCCGAACTGCAGGAGCACCGGCACCGACCCCTTGTCCGAGCTGTCGATGACGGCCTGCAGCACGGCCGCAATGGCGAAGGCTGCAGCCGCCAGGAACATGCCGATCGTCATGCGCACGAGCGTCGGAACGTCCTTGCCGCGGCGCTTGAGGGGCGCCCAAACGCCGACCTGTAGGAGCGGAATGATGAGCATGACCATCAGCGGGTTGAGTGCGGAGATCTGCGAGGACTCGAGCTTCTGCTGGATCAGGACGCCGTTGATCGCGTCGATGATTCCGGCCACCGCGAGCGCCAAGACGACGGCGCCGATGGCTCCCCAGAGGACCATCTTGGGCAGCCGCCGGTTGGCCACGTACAGCAGGAGCCACGCGCCGCCGAGGGCGGCGAGCACGCAGAACGCGACGAGGAAGACCGGAAAGAAGGTCTTGGGAACCGTGATCGTGAGGTCCATCATGTCGGCCTGCTTGACCCAGGTCGAGGCGTGCTGGTCGAAGAGTGCCCAGAAGACGCTCACCATCGAGAAGACGATCATGATGCGCAGGACCGCCGGCGGGCCGTCGCCCGCGTCCTGCCCGAAGGTCTTGCGCGCCGGCTCGAAGAATCCCTCTCCGGGGCCGCGTTTCTTGCGGTTCCGGAAGCTGTAAACCAGCATCGCCAGGAACCCCTTGTCCTGCTGGATCCGCTGGCGCGCGACGAAGAGCACGACGCCAAGCGCCAGCGCCGCGCCCATGCCGACGAGCAGCGGCAAATAATAGATGGCGTTGGCGCCGAGACGAGCCCCGAGGTCGAGGCTGGTGACCCCGAAGCCGTCACCGAACGTGATGAACGGCTGCGCGAAGTGATGGCGCAAGACGAAGAACCCCACCACGAGCGCGAAGATCGGGCTGAAGAACAGCAGCGTCGCGAACGTGTCGAGAAGACCGATCTTCCCGCCGGGATTCGGCTGCTGGATCACGAAACGCTTGCGCCCCATCCAGAAGACGACCGTGGCGACGCCCATCAGAATGCCGGGCACGCCAAAGGCCCATTCGGGGCCGGCTTCCACGTAGAGGAGCGGCGTGAGGATGGTCGAGAAGAACGACCCGAAATTGATGACGAAGTAGAAGATCTGGAAGATGCGCTCGACCAGGTGTCCATTCTTCTTGCTGAACTGATCGCCGACGTTCGCGGACACGCAGGGCTTGATGCCGCCGGAGCCGATGGCGATGAGGACGAGTCCAAGATACAAGGCCGACTCGGCACCGCCGAAGTCCCCCGATTCACCCATGCGCCCGGCAACCGCGAGCACAGCATGGCCGGCGCAGTAGATGATCGAGACCCAGAGGATGACACGGTATTTGCCGAGCAAGCGATCCGCCAGAATCGCGCCGATCAGCGGGAACATGTACACGCCCGCCATGAAGAGGTGCGCGACTTCCGTCGAGCGCGCCTCGGCGTCGGCGAGGTCGTCGGCAGCGAGCAGCTCGGGCTTGACGAACTTGACGAGCAGCGCGGTGACGTAGACCCAGAGGATCGCGCGCATGCCGTAGTAGCTGAAGCGCTCGGCCGTCTCGTTACCGACGATATACGGGATACCGGCCGGGAACTTGTCGGAGGTCGGTTGCGGAGCGTCGGGCGGAGGCGCGCCCGGAGCGGCGGTGGCGGTCATGAGGTCTCCAGGGTCGGAACCGCCGGGGATGTAGCATCGTGTGGGTGCTGCTTCAACCGCTCTTGTGAAGCCACTTGCTGATCGGCGGGCGCCGTGACAAGGAGTGCGACCGGACCACAATCACACGCCCCGAAGCGGGTGCGAGAGGAGCCGCCTATGCGTCTTGCACATCTGGGATTGCCCGCGATCGTCGTGATGATGGCGCTCACAGCGTGCTCCGGCGGGGTGTCGTTGAAGTCGTTCGCGAAGGCTCGAGAGAAGGCCTGCGCCTGCACGACGGCCACCTGCGCGAGCAACTTGGCCGCGGATGTCCATCACCTGCAGACCTTGGGCAGCGAGCCAGAGCCCGAGTGCCGTCCGGCGCCCGACTGCAAACCCGAGGTCGTAAAGGAGCGCCCAGGCGACTGCGTTCAGGTTTGCGACGACCGGCCGACGACCGAGGCCAAGGCCAAGGCGTATCTCGATGCGGCCTACGCGTGTGCCGTGAAGCTGGACCCCGCGATAGGCGCGAAACTCGAGGCTGCGCTCGCGCACTGACCCCGCGTGCGGCGCGGAACGTTCTTGCCCCCACCCGCCGCGCCGCCCTATGGTGCCGCGTTTGGAAGCGGTCTGGAGGCGCGCGAGATGCGTCAGAGTTTGGTGGTGTTCGCGGGATTCTTGCTCGTCGCTGCATGCGACGGCGAGGGCGGTCAGGTCGCCGACGTGACGGGCGCGCCCGAGGATGCGGCGGATGCGACGACCGCCACCGGCGCGGATGCGACGACCGAGACGATCGAGCCACTCGACACGGCGCTGCCCGATCTCGGCGAGGTCGACCAGAACCGCGATCTCCGCAACGGCGCCATCGCGCGCGTCGGGCACGTGACGGACGGGGACACGCTCGAGGTGTGGGTCGGGACCTTGGCGCCGAAGTCGTACGTCATCCGCATGAAGGGGCTGTCCTCGCCCGAGTGCTTCAAGGACCAGCGCCAGACGCCCGACGGCAACCGATACGTCTGCACGGCCGACGACGAACTCTACGGGCTCGAGTCCTATCTCACGCTCAAGGCGCTGATCGAAGGCAAGACCGTCCGCATCACCTGCGATGTCGCGACCGGCGCCTGGTGCGATCAGGACACGTTCGACCGCTACCTTTCCTATGTCGAGTACGAGGGCAAGGACGCGGCGACCGAGATGGCGCGCGCCGGCGCGGGCTTTTCGTACACCGACTTCACGTCGAGCAAGCGCGCGCAGATCTGCCAGGCCGAGTACGAGGCTCGAAACGCCAAGCGCGGGATCTGGGCCCTCGGATCGGTCGAGCAGGTCATGGCGCAGATGAGCCCCAGCACGGCCGGCTGGTACAAGAAACACGACGCGCGTTGCGACGCGGCGATCGGCGGCAACTGATCCGCCTGACCGTGAGGTTCCGATGAACGCTGCCCCGCCGTTACCGGCACGTGCCCCCGCCGCGCTCGTCGCGCACGCCCAGGCCGGCCGCCACGTCCAGATCGGCGCGGACCGCGTCTTCGTGCGCGACCAAGGGCAGGGCGAGCCCGTCGTGCTCATGCACGGGATCCCGACCAGCTCGTACCTCTACCGCAAGATGATCCCGCTCATCGCCGCCGAAGGCCTGCGCGCCATCGCGTTCGACTTTCTCGGGATGGGGCTGACGGCCAAGCCGCGCGACGGCGACTACCGATGGTCGAGCATGGCGCGCTGGACTGGCGAGGTCCTCGACGGCCTCGGCCTCGGGCGCGTGCACCTCGTCGTCCACGATCTCAGCGGCCGCCTCGGCCTCGCCTGGGCCATCGCCCATCCCGAGCGCATCGCGAGCCTCACGATCATGGACACGCCGTTCGACGCCTCGCGCTTCCGGCCGCCCTTCCCGGTCTCGCTCTTCGCCATCCCGGTCATTCGCCAAGCGGCCATCCGCCTCACCAGCGCGCGCCTCTTCCACGCGATCATGAAGCGCCAGGGCGTCCACGATCCGACCACCATCACACTCGACGACACGCGCGCGTACCTCACGATGCTCGCCCACGACGGCGGTCGCCGCAGCTATCTCGCGATCATGCGCGGGGATGACGTGCGCCCCGACCATCGCGCGACGATGCGCGCCGGGCTCGCCCAGATCCAAGGCCCGATTCAGGCCGTTTGGGGCGCCCACGACAGGGCCGTGCCGGCCTTTCATACCGAGGTGCTCGCGGCCGACGTCGCGCTCTCCGCCTTTCATCGGCTGGAGGCCGGGCATTTCCTGCAAGAGGAAGTGCCCGAGGCTTGCGCCCGTCACATCGTCGCGTTGGCGCGCGCACGCGGCACCCTCGATCGATGACCACTCAGCGCGGGGTGGCCGAGCTTCGAGGGGTACGTCCGCGCCGGAGGCGGCGCACGGTGCGACCGATCGTGTGAACGAGAGTCCGGCCGTTGACGGGCAGGAGCAGCGGCATCGTGCGACCCTCGCGCCAGCCAGGATTGAGGCGCTCGTACTCGTCGATGAGCTGCCGCGCCTCGGCCGAGGGCGACTCCAATTCCTCGGGGACGGCCTGCCCGAGGACCAGCCCGAGCGTCGGATCGAAGGTCGGATAGCGGCTCGCGAACACGGTGAGCGCGTGGCGCTCCCAGGCGGGCGTGTCGGCCTTCTGCAGGGAGTAGGATTGGCCGATCGAGCGCGTGAGCGACGCGTAGCTGAGGGGGAAGGCCGTCGTCACGAAGTAGAGCGAGCGCAGGCCGAAGCGCCGGGCGGCGCGCGGTAAGAGCTTGAGGCCCGAGAGGAGCACGGCGGGCCCGCCCCGGAAGCCCTTGCGAATGTACCAGTATTTGGCGTTCAGCAGCACCGCGCGGCGCCCCGCGTGTGCGAGCGGGATCATCGTGAGGCTGTAGAAGCCTTGCGGCTCCCCGCGCGCGTCGTCGAGCACCACGGCGCCCGTCTCATCCTGCGCGAAGACCGCCCGGAACGCGCGCCAATCCTCGTCCGGATCCTTGGCCAGGCGCAGGTGCTCGACGCGAATCTGCCAGAGCTTGCGAAGGAGCGCTTCGTCGGGGTGGGCGACGAAACGATCTCGAAGTGCCGCCATAGGGGGTGTGATCCGCCGGAGGTGATGCGTGAGGCGCGGGCGTCCGGAGCGCGCGGCTCATCGTAGCCTCATCCTGAATGCTCGGAAACCCCGGAGGTGACGCGGGCATCCGTGCTTCCGGGCGGTCTTGACCGGCCGCCTGGTCAGGTCGAGGATGCGGCGGCCATGCGGTTGCGTGGCCGGGCGGGCAGGGGACGAGCGGACCGGGGTGGGCGATGCGTAAGCTGTGGGCGTGGGTGTGGGTCCTCGGCGCGTGTACCGAGGCGGGCGCGGGGCGCGAGGTTGCGGGCGCGACGGATGCTGCGACCGCGTCCGAGACCGAGTCCGAGATCGAGTCCGAGTCCGAGTCCGAGACCGAGTCCGAGTCCGAGATCGAGTCCGAGATCGAGTCCGAGATCGAGTCCGAGATCGAGTCCGAGACCGAGTCCGAGACCGAGACCGAGTCCGAGACCGAGTCCGAGTCCGAGACCGAGTCCGAGACCGAGTCCGAGACATCCGCCCCGTGGACGGCGAGTCTCGCCGTATCCCCGGTCGCGGCCGCCACGATCGCAGGCACCGCCTACCTATCGGCCTCGCGCCTCGACGTCACCTGGAGCGCCCCGGCCGAAAGTGTGAACGGCTTTCGCATTCGCGCGCGCGAGGGCGCGCTCGTCCATGCCGAGGTCCTCGCGGCCGCGGGCGCGACCTCCACCCCGCTGACGGGCCTCGACGCCAGCACGCACTACGACGTGTCGATCGAGGCCTGCCTCGACGCGCCCTGCACGGCGACGCTGACGCCCGTCGATGCCGCGTCGGTGGCGGCCGACACCGCCGAGCAGATCTGGCAATTCCGCGGCACGGGCGCCTCGACGGCCGGCCTCACGCACATCGTTCCCGACGGCAACGTCCGCATCCACGCGATTCGCTACGGCGCCGAGGCGCCCGCCGGATCCGAGGGCCACGTGCAGCTCTACTACGGTCCGATGCCGCCAACGAAGGGCCTCGCGGTCGCAACCAGCGCGGCCGCGGCGACCACCGATCCGAGCACCTTCGACAGCTTCACGAGCCTGGCGACCACCTCGGGCCTTCGCACGCCGACGACCGCGACGTCGCTGATCAAGGACATCGGCACGGCGCAGGCCGTCCCCGTCACGGCCGCGCTGGGCGGCGGAATCCGGCTCTACATCGAGGCCAGCGGCACCGACGGCCACGCGCGCATCATGCACTTCGACAGCGCCGATGGGTACGTCGGCCTCGACTTCAACCGCGGGACGCCGACCGTGTGCACGACGGCCGCCGACTACGGCAACGCCGGTGATTGCGCGCCGACGGTCGACCTCGGCGTCGACGGCGATGCCCTCCTGCCGTCGGCCAAACTCAAGAACGTGCGGCAGTTCAAGATCGGCGTCCGCACCCTCGACGACTGGCGCTGGGACGGGGCGGTCGGCTCCTTCATGGTCGTCACGACCGACAAGGTCGACGGCTGCTCCGTCGACGGCCACAACCAGGCCTACGCCGTCTGGGACGGCGCGCGCTGGAACATCCAATACCGCGCCGACGGCTGCCCGAAGCTGATGACGCAGATGCAGGCCGCCACGCCGCTGCACCTCGGCAAGGGGCACTACGCGCTCTACTCTGGTGATAGGTCCGATCTCTCGGCGCGCCCCCAGGGGACGCACCTGCCGTACCTCGGCCCCAAGCGCGTCCGTTTCGCGCACGGCGAGGCGACGGGCGCGGTGGACGTCATCGACTTCGAGGACTGGGAGACGGCCGCAGAGAGCCACCCGCTCACGTTCCTCTGGCCCTCGGGAGCCGCTCTGGATGCGGTGTCCGAGGGGTACATCGACGACTTCGTCGCGCTGACGCCGACCGATTCCACGGCGCTCCAGGTCCTCTACGCCGCGGTGACGAACGGGACCGAGCCACCGTTTGCGGCGATCGCCGTCCTCGTCAATCCATGACTCTACGCATGCATCGCCTGGTGGTCGGCCCCGTGCTCATGACCCTCACCGCGTGCGCCTCGCCGGAGGCGGCGGCGCCGCTCGAGCGCGTCGTCGTCGCGCCCGATGGCCGCGGCTTCGCGCTTGCCGAGAGCGGGGCGCCGTTCGTGCCTTGGGGATTCAACTACGATCATGATCGCGACGTGCGTCTGCTCGAAGAGTATTGGGTCGACGGGTGGGACGAGGTGGTCGCCGATCTGGGCGAGATCCGCGCGCTCGGCGCGACCGTCGTCCGCCTGCATCTCCAGGTCGCGGCGTTCATGACGGGTCCGGACACGGTCGACGAGGCAGCGCTCGCGCGCCTCCGCGAGCTTGCCACGGTCGCCGCGCGGCTCGGACTGCGTCTCGATATCACCGGGCTCGCAGCGTATCGGGGCGCGGCCGACCCGCCCTGGTACGTCGCGCTTCCGGAGGCCGCGCGCTGGGAGGCGCAGGCGCGTTTTTGGGACGCGGTCGCCGAGCGTCTCGCGGGCGATCCGGTGGTCTTTGCCTACGATCTGGTGAACGAGCCGCTCGTCCCGACCGACGTGCGGACCGATTGGACCCCGGGCGAGTTCGCCGGCCTCAGCTTTGTCCAGTGCCTCGTGCTCGAGCTCGGCGCGCGCGATCCGGCCGCGGTCGCGCACGCGTGGCGCATGGCCATGAAGGCGGCCATCCGCGCCCACGACCCGGACGTCCTCATCACCGTCGGACAGTTCCCGTTCACGACGCAGCCGGGCTTCACGCCGGCCGAGGTCGCCGCCGATCTCGACTACCTGAGCGTCCACCTCTACCCGGAGACCGGCAAGATGGACGCCTCGCTCGGGGTACTCGCGGCCTTCGCCGCGGCGGGTCGGCCGGTCGTCGTCGAAGAGATCGGCCCGCTGAACTGCAGCGCCGAGGAGCTCGGCCAGTTCATCACCGATTCGCGCGCCTACGCGACCGGCTGGATCGGGTTCTACTGGGGCCAAACCCCGGCCGAATTCGGCGCGGGCAAGCGCTACGCGCTCTTCGCGAACGAATTGCGCGCGCCCAAAACGACATCCCCGCCGCGTTGCTCCTGTCGTGGCTCGACCTCTTCGTCGGCCTGACGCCGACCCTCGTCGGGCCCTGACGGCGCGCCCATCGCGCCGCGGCGCGCGCCCGACTGGACCTGACCGCGCCTGGGGCCGGAAAGGATTGACGCGGCGCGGGCGATCGGCGACAAGCGCTCGCCTGAACATCCGTGACGTACTCTGGAGGACGCATGCAGGGTCTGGACGACGAAAACGCGGGGCGCGCGGCGCTTGCGCACTGGCTGCCGCGGCTCCTGGACGCGGCGCGTTCGGAGGGCCCGAACCTGGATACCGAGGGAGCGGCGGAGCGCGCGCTCGCGCTGGCGATCGTGGCCGAGAGCGCGGCGGTGGCGGCGCGGCTCGCGCTGCTGCCCGACGCGCTGTTTGCGGCCGGGCGCGTCGAGGCGCTGTGGACGCTGGCCTTGGCGCTCCGGCAGGTGGATCGGCTGGGGCAGCTCGGACCGGCCGGCAAGGCGCGCGCGACCGCGTCGCAGGCGGGCGCCGACGCGATTCCCGACGAGGGCGAGCAGGTGCGGACGGCGCTCGTCAAGCTGCTCGACTATCACTTCGGCGAGGATCCGGTCGTTGCGGCCGAGCTCGGCGAGGGGCGGCCCAAGGGTGGCACGTTCAAGTTCGCGGCGATGCTTGCGCGGCTCGCGGCGCTGGCTGAGGCGCGCAGCGAGACGCTCTCGCGCGATCCGAAGTACTGGCGTCCGACGCTCTTGGCGGACGCGCGGCGCTTGGCCGAGGCGGGGTTGAACTCGGTCGAGAGCCTGAACGAGCGCGAGGCCCTCGACGTGAAGCGGCGCGCCTTCGGGCTCTTGGAGAGTGCGTTCACGGACGTGCGCGCGGCGATCGCGTTCGTCATGCGCCACGATGGGGAGCTGTGCGACGGGCTGCCGTACCTGATCGTCAAGAAGCCGATCGCGCGCAAGGCCAAGGTCGAGGCGGCGCCGGTCGCGACCTGAGCGGCGCATCAGAAGTCGGGCGGCGCCTCGAACGCGAGCGCCTGGCCCGTCGTCGGATGCACGAAGGCGAGCTGGCACGCGTGGAGGAGCAGCGGCGCGAGCGGCACGTCGGATGCGCTCGAGCGGCCGTAGATCCGATCGCCGACGATCGGGCAGCCGAGGCCACGCGGATCGGCCGCGTGGAGCCGGAGTTGGTGCGTGCGGCCGGTCAGCGGCTCGAGCGCGACGCGGGTGCGCACGCCGCCCTCGTATTGTGTGACGCCGAGCAGGCGCCAGCGGGTTTGGGCGGGACGTCCGGCGACGAGGTCGACGACCTGGCGCGGGCGCTGACGCCAGTCGCTGCGCATCGGAAGCGTGATGAGACCTTCGGGGGCCTCGGGGCCGCATAGAGCGGGCGCGAGCGGGCCGTCGAGGAGGGCCTCGTAGCGCTTGGCGACGCGCCGCTCGGCGAACGCGCGCGAGAGGCGGCGGTGGCTCTCGGGGGTGAGCGCGACGACCATGAGGCCCGAGGTCGGCGCGTCGAGGCGGTGCGCGAGGATCGGGCCGTGCGCGTCGGGAAAAAGCCGCGGAATGCGGGTCTGAACCGAGTCCCAGGCGGGCGTGCTGGTGCCGGGGCAGCTGAGGAGCTCGCGCGGCTTGAGGACGACGGCCAGCTCCCGGTCCGCAAAGAGGACCGTCAGCGGCAGTGCAGACACATCGGGAGGTACGAAGCGCAACGCGCGAGGCTGTCCCATCGCGGCGCGTGGCGGTCAAGCCTCGGGATGAGGCGATGAGGCGCGCATGCGCCGAGGTCGGGACACTGGCTCCAAGACCGCACGAAACGCATACAGGGACGGCGGGCCCGCCTGGTATAGGGTTCGGACTGCCTGCGACCGGCCGTCCTCGTGGCCCTCGGCGCCGCGCTCGTCGCGCCCAACGCGCGCGGCGGCGCTGGCCAGCGGCAAGGATCTGACCGGCTTCCGCGCCCATTGGCTCGAGCGCACCGGCTTGTCGATGCGGCTGATCTGGCCGCCGTCGTACGCGCCATCGGGCCCTGACGCGGCGGCCCAGCGTCCGGGTTTCGCTTGGTGCGGAGGCGCGTGTCGAGAAGGCAGGGGGAAGGGACGGCGCCTTGATCAAGGCGCGCCGCACCAGTGGTGGTGACCCACACCCAGGAGCCTTCGTGGTCAACCCGACCCGCGTTCTTCCTCGTCGCGCCGCATCCGTCCCCGCCCCGATCACGCCCGCGCCGGTTCCTCAGAACCAGGCGACCACCGATCCGCGCCGCGCGGCCCTTCGTCAGGCGACCTTTGCCGAGGGCGAGCAGATGCTGGCGCCGAACGCCCAGACGCAGAGCGCGCAGGCGCCGCCTGGGCCGCTCGACGCCAACCCGCTCACGCGCCAACGGGGCGCCGTGCGCGGCATCGCCGACACCGTCACCGACGTCGCGACGCTCGCCAATGCGACCCAGGGAAACACGACCGACACCTCGGGAATCGGCGCGGTCACGGCGGCGCGCGGCGTCGTCGATCGCACGCGCTCGGCGGCCGATGCGCTCATTCCGGAGGAGGCGGCGACCTCGGCGAGCGAGCGTACGTCGGGCTACCTCGGCGCGGCGTCGGGCGTCTTGCGCATGGGCACCGGCGCGATGCGCATGCGCGACGCGATGAACCAGGCGAGCGCCGCGCGCAATAATCCAAATCCAGACGCGATGTTAGGCGCCGCGGACACAAGCCTGCAGGCGACGGGCGAGGTCGCGAGCGGCGGCCAGACGCTCATCAATACGGCCAACCGCGTCATCGACGGCGGCAGCCGCGCGGCGCCGACCGGCGGGGCCTCGGGCGCGCTCGGTATGGTCGGCCGCGTCGCCGACGGCGGTCGCGGCGTGCTCGACGTCGCGCGCGGCGTGACGCAGGCGACTCGCCAGGGCGCCAACGAAGACGAAATCCAAGCGGGCGTGGTCCGCGGCGGGCGCGGCGCGCTGCGGGCGGTCGGTGC
>SXGT01337825.1_pt1 | contig 14523 bp, 10 predicted proteins | sample 3176221 | NCBI WGS metagenome assembly SXGT01 (sample SAMN11356862, study PRJNA531348) | freshwater metagenome | isolation source: freshwater sample F1-120 | place: China: Fuxian Lake, Yuxi | collected 2017-12-25
CGGCATTATCGGCGCCGACGAGATAGCCGACAATCTCAATCATATTAAGGGAAACGTGACCGCACTGGGGCGTAACATAGAAGTTCGTCTACTCAAACAAGGCGAGCCACTCATTGGTGTGCACATTCTTTTTATCGGATATAACGATCTTGAGCGCATACGACGCATACTGGAATTCACCCACTCTCTCCCCATCCTGACAGTCACAGACACGCCCAGTGCACTCTCTGCTGGCGGCGCCATCAATTTTTTGAATGTTGCCGATCATATTCGTTTTGAAGTATCGCTGCTACAAGCGGAACGGCGCCAACTCAAAATTAGCGCACGTCTATTAGCGGTAGCGCAAAAAGTCGAGAATTTAAAACCATGATGCAGCTACTACATTTACGGTCTATCCGTCACAAGCTATTGCTGATGGTGTTAGTCGCCAATTTCACTACTCTGATCATCGCAGGCAGTATTTTGCTCTATCACGACTTTATGCAATATCGAGATGGTCGCGCCTCCGAACTATCTTCGCTTGCCGCCGTTTTGAGTCAGGGAAGCATCACTTCGCTTGAATTTGACGATGCCAGAGTCGCCAATGAGAACTTGGCACAACTAAGTGCGAATCCCAATATTGTGGCAGCCGCCATTTATACCAACAAGTCTCACTTATTTGCATCGTATCTACAAAAACAAAGTACAAAAATCGAATTGCCGCCAGCGCCTACATCCGACAGTGTGCAATTTAATCAGGGTGAATTAATGGTGTTCAAGCGCATCCAAACCGATCATGGAACAGTTGGCAGTATCTACATCAAAGCACATTACGATCTATCCGCATGGTTGCGCAGCTATTTACTGATACTCAGTGCAGTTTTGATCGGCAGTCTTTCGCTGGGACTCGTCATTTCGTCTAAATTGCAGCGCTGGGTATCGGGACCACTGCATGCGGTCAGCGAGGTTGCCAGAGAGGTGATGCAACAACACAACTATAGCCTCAGAACCGTCAAGAGCACTGATGACGAAGTTGGACAGCTAGCGGAGGCATTTAACGGTATGCTGGCAACTCTGGAGTTCGAGATTCGGGAGCGAAGCATTGCTGAACAATCGATTCGCCAGCTCAATACTGTCTTAGAGCAACGCGTCACAGAGCGCACTGTAGAACTGCAAAAAATAAATCAAACTCTGATGGTTCGCACCGAAGAAGCCGAAGCAGCCAACAAGGCTAAAGCGGACTTTCTGGCAAATATGAGCCATGAGATTCGTACCCCTATGAATGGCATCCTCGGCTTAGCCTATTTGCTCGACCAATTGGAATTGGAGAGCGATGCTGCCGACATGGTTAAGAAAATTCGCAATGCGGGTCGTTCTTTACAGTCCATCATCAATGACATTCTGGATTTCTCAAAAATTGAAGCGGGCAGACTAGAGATCGAACATGTTCCTTTTCATATCAACGACACCTTCGACAATCTCGCTGGGATTATGGCCGCCAATGCCGGCGATAAAAATATAGAACTGGTGATTGCTCCTCCGCCCGATATCGGTGGGCTTCTAATTGGTGATGCACTCAGACTAGAGCAGATACTTATCAATTTAACGGGGAATGCGATTAAATTTACTGAGCATGGCGAAGTTTTATTATCTGCAGACCTTATCGCAAAAAATGGGCAATTTGCCACCTTAAGATTTGCGGTCAAAGATACGGGAATAGGTATTCCAAAAGAAAAACAAGCTCACATTTTTTCTGCTTTTTCCCAAGCTGATGTTTCCACCACACGGCGCTTCGGTGGCACTGGGCTAGGCCTGACGATTTGCTGGAATCTCGTGAGTATGATGGGCGGAGAAATCGGCGTCATCAGCGAGCCTGGAAAAGGTAGCGAATTTTGGTTCATGGTTCAATTCAAATGGACGGCGCAACCGCAAATTGCCGATTCGGATATGACCAAGTTGCAAGTATTGATCACCGACGACAATGAAACCGCGCGCAACTCACTTTCTAACACGGTCAGATCAATCGGATGGAACGCGACAACATCAGAATCCGGCGTAGAAACAATACAAAAAGTGCAGATCAAATACGAAGTGGGACACTACTACGATGTCATCTTAGTCGATTGGAAGATGCCGGGTATGGATGGCCTGACCCTGGCATCTAAAATCAAACACCAATACCAACAAGATGCTTCTCCGATTATCCTCATGGTGACTGCATTCTCGCGCGAAGACTTGCTCAGGCAAAACGAGGCGAATGTGATTGATGGTGTCTTGACGAAACCTGTTACCAGCTCAACACTCTACAACAGTGTCGTGGAAGCGCTTCGTTGTCGCAACAATCATGAGCAACCAGGCGGCATCCCGCCCATCATCAAACGCAAAATCAGGCGCCTGTTTGGTATACGCGTATTGGTCGTCGACGACAGTGAAATTAACCGCGAAGTCGCAAGGCGAATATTGAAGGGCGAAGGAGCGATCGTCTCGCTATCTAACGATGGTCAGTCTGCGGTTGACTGGCTTAACGACGAAAGAAATGAAGTTGAAGTAGTGCTCATGGATGTACAAATGCCGGTGATGGATGGTTACGAAGCAACCCGGCAATTACGCAACGTACCGCAACACGCGGATCTTCCCATCATCGCCCTCACCGCAGGCGCATTTAAAGCACAAAGAAATGCTGCCCAGGAAGCAGGCATGGATGCCTTTGTGTCGAAACCATTCAACGTCGAAGAGCTCATCGAAACTATACAAAGGCTGACACATACGGAACCAAAAACACTCCTACAAGATATCTCAGACGAAGCGCATAGCACGGGCACTCTCCATGCAATCCCAGACAATCTGCCGGGCATCGCTATTGATCAAGGTATGTTGATTTGGAACGAATTTGAAGTGTATTGCAAATACTTGCACAAATTCCGCATCGAGCATCTGGACTTCATCGCGCATCTGGAGTCTTGCCTCGCTAGTGGCAACATGGAAGGTTCCCGAACCCTCCTGCACAAGCTAAAGGGAAGTGCCGCCAATCTGGCTCTGACTGAAGTTACAAAGATCGTTTTCGACATTGAAGCGATGGAAACTAATACAGATTACACCGGAAAATTACAGCAACTACAGCAATCACTGCGCACTGCCTTCGACTCAATCGCGACGCTCCCTGACACCTCCGTGATGGTGAAGTCTGCCAGATTTGCCACTCCCCCTATCTCCAACCACAATCCCGAATAACTGCAGGGGAAGTTAAAGCAATTACTCCTCGCGCGTAAGGTCGTCAACACGACACAATTGTGATGAGATTCGGGACTATTGATTTAGTCCATCGAAGAACGCAAACGAATTTGCAGTCATGCTAGGGTCTGTTGACATAGTATTTCTCTATCAAAGCCAGCAGATCTTTCTCGCTCAAGTATTTACCATAAAATTCGTCCATTCCGGCTTGTAAACAACGAGCCCTAAATTCACTCAAATCACAGTTTGAATAAGCAATCGTGATGGGACGCTTGTTCTCTTCTGACCAATTCAATTGCCGGATTTCTGCAAAGCTAGCCAGACCATCCGGGTCGGGCATCTGCTGATCTAAGAATACCAAGTCATAACGCGAACTGGCAATCAGGTGCAGCGCTTCTCGGCCATTATCGGTCTCATCGCAGATGACTTGAAAGGGCAAATACAGTGCTACTTTTTTCAAAACACTGCGAAACAAAATAAGGTCTTGAAAATTATCATCCACCAGCAACAGCTTCATGCTCCTCATACTCCCTCCCAATTCGGCAAGCGAATATGAAAGACCGTCCCACCTTCCTGAGCAGCTTCAAACCAGATATACCCATCGTGCATCTTGGCCGCTTTTTCGCAGATTGCTAATCCCAGACCAGTTCCAACATATTCAGCCTGCGTATGAAGCCTTTGAAAAGGTTTAAACAAGCGTTTCACGTGCTGCGGATCTATACAAATCCCATTATCTCTCACGCTAAACTGCACATACTCCGCATTCAGCACTGCGTAAACCTGTACTTTTGGAGGCACGCTCCGATTAAACTTCACGCCATTTTGTATTAAGTTCTGAAACAACAGTACTAGCAATGAGCGATAACCCAAGATAGGAGGCAAATCCAATATCTCCACCACAGCCTGTCGTTCAGTCAGGTAATCGGAGATATTCTCCATCGCCTGTCGCACCACAGTGTGCATATCTATATTTGATTTCATCTCGTTGATATGATCGATGGAATAATAGCCTAGCAAATCGTGGATCATCTGCTGCAAAGCGCCGACATTCTGGTCGATCAACTCGAGATAGAGTTTTTCATCCCCCTGAAGTCGCTGTGCGGCGCTTTCGACTAACAAGGCACAGAAGCTACGCGTTCTGCGCAGCGGTGCTTGCAGATCATGAGCGACCGCATAACTAAAGTGTTCGAACTCCCGTCCCTTCTCGTTCAAACGAGCAATTAGTGATTGCTTCTCTATGGCGACTGCGACTGAGCGATGTAAAGTCTCCCGGGTTAGTTCATCCTTCAGCAAATAGTCCAGTGCACCGCGCTTCATTGCCTCAACCGCGATAGATTCACTGGCTTGCCGCGCCAACATGACAACCACAGGCATAGGTTGATTTGCCTTACCCTGAATGTCTGCTAATCTGGAGAGAAATTCTAAGCCGTCAAAGTCAGGCAACTGATATTCGAGCAAAATGCAGTCTGGATCAGTTCTTAAAAATTCTTCGATACCTTCTGCACCAGTCCCAACTTCCAAAAAAAAGTAAGCGTTTTTACTCGACTCCCGCAACAAACGCATACAACGGCTACGGTCGTGAAGATGAGGATCAACGATCATTACCATCGACTTTTTCACTGGCTGATCGACCACACGAACAAGGTGCGAAAGCGCTTGATTGATCGCTTGATTCAAACTCTCGCTATTGATCGTGCTTTTAACCAGATAGTCTGTCGCTCCACGCCGGAGCGCCTCTACAGCGACATTTGAAGTCCCTTGCCCGGTCAGCATCAACACCGAAGGAATCGCCTGATCGGGTGACGCAGCCTGCAACACGCTTAGAAATTCTATGCCGTCAACATCAGGCAAATTGTAGTCTAGCAAAATGCAGTCTGGCCTATCTTCGCGAAAAGCGTCCATCGCCGCGGCGCCCGAGGCACACTCACGAATATCGAAATCATATTCGAGATTGCGAGACAGCAAACGTCGATAGCCTTCGCGATCTATCACACTATCTTCGACGATCAATACCTTTGCACGCTGTTTCTCCGACATGATTACCTACCTTCGCATTGCCGTTTTACCGAGAATTTCCACCAAGCTTTGAGATGATGACAAATGATGTTGCGGTCAATGCTCAAAAAACACCTAAAGTGCACTAAATGAAGAATCTCGATTCTATGCATGAGTTTTCACAAGCTATTGTTCACGTCTTACACAGAGTTAAGGAACCGCCCTCAAAGTAAAACAGAATCGAGTTCCAATACCAACGTTCGACTCTATCCAGATTCTTCCGCCATGCCTTTCGACGATCTTTTGACAGATCGTCATTCCAGCACCTGTTCCACCACCAAATTTCTCCTGCGGATGTAAGCGCCTGAAGATTTGAAAGACCCGCACAAAGTGTTTCTCGTGTATTCCGATACCATTGTCTTCCACGTAAAAAACCCGCTCTCCCTCTCGTTCGAACACACCTATCTCTACCCATTGCTGCGGCTTATCATTGTATTTGAACGCATTCGAAAGCAGGTTTTGAAATACTTCGCCTATCCTTGCTCGATCACAAAGGACAACAGGCAACGGCGCCGGACGCCTGATTTCAATTTCCGCTGTATCGATACATCCCGCCAAACTCCCCAAAACGCCATCTAGCACTTCATTCAAATTCACCATAGACACAGCCATATCGGTGCGACCTACTCGTGAATAAGAAAGCAAAGTTTCAACCAGACTCTCCAAATGACGCGCAACAGGCGGTATTTTATCTATGCGCTGGCGCACCTCGGGATTTAACTGCTCCCCATAGTCATCGATGAGAAAAGTAATCATGTTTTGTATTCCGCGTAAAGGTTCTCTCAAATCATGCGAAGCAATATAAGCAAAATCATCAAGATCTTTATTCGAACGTTCCAGTTCAAAATTAGCCAACTCCAACTGCTTAGTTCGTTCGGTCACACGCTTTTCAAGTAACAAATTCGCCTGTTCCAGCGATTGTGCCGCACACTGTGCCTCAAATCGAATGGCATCTAACAACAACAGAGAAAACACCAAAGCGCTCACAAAAACTAAAGACAGAATCAGCGCAGAATTGCTGTCATCACGCGCAAATGGCCCAGCACCCTGTATGGTACCGACGACGGCAATTAAAGCGATCATAGGCACCGCAGAGACCGTCAACACCCGTCCGTAACGCAGTGTGAGCAGCATCAAAACTGGTAATAGTAAACAGGCGACCGATGTCACCAACAGCGCATTTCCATGCAATAAAAAAGTCATCGAACTCATAGCTGCCAGCGCTATCAATGGGATGAACACCGGCTTCATCATTTGAAAAAAATCCGATGCGGACTTTAAGCCGCTCCCCCAAAACAATAAAATGCCAGGTACAAGCAACAAGCCACCGATGACATCGCCAACCCACCAAGTAAAGAAGACTTCGGGAACTAAGCTGAGAGGAAGAAAGCCCCAAAAAAACAAGGTCGCAACACCAACTCCAGCACTTAAGATACAGGCTGCACCTATTGTGCCTACGAAACCCACAATGTTAGAAACCGAGTCGCTAATAAAACGCTGTGCTAACAGGCGCCTTAACAGAATAACCGCCAACCACGCTTCGGATGTATTGCCGATACCAATCAACATGGCGGGAATAACCGTCTCAATGCCACTCATACCTTTGGCATAAAAATCAAGAAGATTGGCTAAAATGGCCCCTACCAGTACACCTGGAAGCACTCGGACTCCAAGTAGAAAAGTGACGCCGATAGCGATACCAGAAGGAGGCCACACAGGAGTCGCCTGGCTCGCGGAAAACTGCAGTTGCAAACCTAAACGCGCCGCGAGGAAATAGACAAGTGTCAAAAGAAGCACGCGTGGCAGCACCGATTGCATTGTTGTGAATTGATAGACACCGATCGCTGGAGGAAAAAGACTGGATTGCATATTCAAGCGATGCTCTAACACCTCGATCATTTTTTTTGTCATGCTCCCAGCTTTTAGAGTAGCTCGCATCATGCTTCCGCTTTACTTGTGGCCATTAGAAATCAAGGTGGGGCTACCCCACAAATAACCCTGCGCGTAGGGAATCCCCATTTCTGCTACAAGTTTTGCGTCCTCTTCACGCTCCACCCCTTCTGCGACAATTTCCAAGTGAAGGCTCAACAGACAGGCAACCATACGCTCTAGCACTCTCTGCCGCCCCTCGTTATCGGCAACTCCATCTATCATGCAGCGATCTATCTTGACGATATCCGGCTCAAGCAATAACAAGGTTTCAAGCGAGCTGCTACCAAATCCTACATCGTCAAGCGCAATCAAAATCCCCGCTGATTTAAGCGACCACACGATAGGTTTCAATAATCTTGCGTTACCCAAAAACTCCTGTTCATTCAATTCGATCACTAACTGATAGGGTCTGGGTAAAGCGAAAATCTTGAGCAAGTCCTCAAGCGGCGTTTCTAGAGCTGTGGTTGGAAATAAGTTAATGTGAACCCGAGGGCAAGCTGGCAAGAGAAGGCTGGCCTCCAAACTACGTCTCAGACAAAGTAAATCTGATACACCCAAGATATTGCAATGGCGGGCAGAAGCAAAAAAATCCCCGGGCATTTCAAACCGACTCTGACTGGGACCGCGCATCAATAATTCATATCCGGCGATCCGGCGCTGACTATCGACAATCGCTTGTGCAAAAATTCGGATCTCGTCACCATGCATGACGTACTGCCGTACGTCGCTATGCTCCTTTTCTTCGGCGGCCAGATCTGAGCCAACCATACTCGCCTGATTTTTTCCACCGCGCTTACTCATGATCAGCGCTGACTCGGCCAGAGCAACCGCTTCATTTAAAGACGAAATCGTATTCGGAATCGCGGCAACACCTAAACTCACCGTCACCGCTTCTTTTTGCTCGCTATTAGGAATGGGCAAGCACTTAGTCATCATGGCATCACAAATTTTGTTTGCGACATAAAAGGCTTCTGCGACGGTCGTCCCAGGCAAAATCACAAGAAACTCATCACCGCCTATACGACTGAGATGATCACCACTCCTAAGTGTACTCACGACCGTCTTGGTGACCAGTTGCAAAGTCGCATCTCCGGTTCGGTAACCAAAGCGTTCATTGATACTCTTAAAGTTGTCACAGTCGATTAGTATCGCGGCGACCCGCCCATTACCTCGGCTCGATGCGCGAACACTTTGCATCAGCTCCGTTTCCATGCCGCGACGATTCAACGCTCCAGTCAGTGGGTCGGTCACCGACATTTCTTCCAGCTTTTGCTTTGCAACGGCCAGTTCACTCACCAAGCGTAAGCGATCTGTTACATCGCGCAACATAATCAGATAGGCGTGTTCACCAAATTGAACAACAGGGGCTTTGTGAATTTCCATCACACGGTGATTATCTAAGCACATCTCCTGTATAGCCGGACCATCCAAGGAAATCTGCAATTGCATACCGATCAGTTCGTCTGCTGACTTTTCAAATGCCTGCGCAGCCGCCGCATTTGCGAACAATACATCCCCCTTTGTAGAGAGAAGAAGTACACCATCAGGCCCCTCCATTAACAATATTTTGAACTGACGTAAAGACTCTGCCTGATGTATTGCGCTAAAAATTGCTCGTTCCAATTGAGACGCAGTAAACTGGCCTTTTACCAGGTATCCTTGCGCCCCTGAATAGGCCGCGGCCTGACCTAATGCTCGGTCGTCACGTCCTGTCATGAGTATCACTGAAAACTGTCCCATCTTAGCCAGCTTATCGACAGCGGTATTACCCTCGGCATCGGGTAAACCTGCATCAACCAATGCAACATCAAAATGTTCATGACGCGCCAATTCCATCGCCTGTGCCAGAGTGCTTGCCACCATGAGATAACTAGTATTGGACAGGAAGGTTCGTATCAGTAGCGCATCACCCGGATTATCTTCCACCAATAAAATACGGTAGTTCATGTGTACTCCTGTCTGTGTCACGCGGTCGATGCTGTATGTCGATACGCTTCTGCGAGCAGAGTCATCAACTCTAATCCAAACAGAGGCAAAAACTTCTCAGAATAAAAATCGTCTTCACGCATACTTGCTGGCAGCGATAGCTCGGGTGTAGAGGCTATGCCCTTTACTTTCTGCGAACTGAGGCCATCAACTTGTAAATCCAAAAGATCTCTGGCATCGGCTCCCGCCCTGATCAATGTGAAGACAAATGTCGACATCTCCAGCGAGGGCTTTTTCTTTTTTAAAATAAGATGACCCAGATACTGAGTGAACAATGCCTTAAATTGAAGGAGCAGGCTATCATAGTGATCAGCTTGACTCACCTTAAGAGTGAGTGTCGTCAGCGGGGATAATTTTCCACGTGCTTGTTCTATTTCCAATAATAACGCCTGCATGCTGTCCGCGATCTGGGCTGCACTGATGTCGGAGGTTTCACGTTGTCGCGATAAGGCATATGCAATTGATCGCCGTAACGCCACCGACTTCAAAGAAGATTTACTCAGAAAATCCTGTGCGCCGGCGTTGAGGCAAATAAGCGCCATCGCTTCATCATCCCTCCCGGTCAACACCACAATAGGAATTTGCATGGCACAAGCATGCATTTTATGGACAACTTCGACACCGACTCCATCCGGCAGGCTCAAGTCGAGTATCACAACATCTGGTCGACGCTGCTGCAACAAGTCATAAGCCTCCATCACTGTTCTCACATGCCAAAACTCAAAATCACTATAGGCGTGTTTTAGTGCCTCCTTGAGTAGCAAGACATCGCCAGCATCATCCTCAACCACGAGAATTTTTAAAGAATTTGGGACATCCATGACTTCCCCTTCGTACGCAATTACAGAGTGACACCGACAAAAAATTACACCAATTCGGCCATTTCTTCTATCGGCCAACGAAACTCAAACCTTGACCCTTCACTGGAAACACTCGCCACCCAAATCTCTCCTCCATAAGATTCAATTATTTTTTTCGCAAACGCTAGCCCGGTGCCATGCCCGTGGTACTTCTCTCTTTCATGGAGGGTCTGAAACAAACCAAATACCCGCTTAGATTGAGTCTCATCAAAACCTATGCCATTGTCCAGTACTGAGAAAACCCAGAAGTGCTCTTCTTTGCGTGCGCTGACTTGTATCTTTAGTGGACGTTCTGATTTGAACTTAATAGCATTATCAAGCAGACATTCAAATACTTGCGTCAACTGTGCCCGATCCGCGTACACCTCTGGTAACTCATCTCGCTTCACTTCGGCATTACTTTCGACCAATCTGGCCGATAAATTAATCAGTGCCGCCTCAACGATCATGCTTACGCTAATTAATGCAATTGTGTTGGCGCTACGACGGATATGATTGAATTCAACAATCCCATTGATCAGATTTTGCATGCGTACTGCACCGTCCACCGCAAAGAAAATAAACTTTCTAGCCTGTTCATCCAAATGAACCTGATAACGTTCGTTTAGTAGCTCCATAAAACTAGAGACCATGCGCAAAGGTTCTCTCAAATCATGCGAAGCTATGTAGGAAAACTGGTTCATTTCTTCAGATGCCTGCCTGAGCCGAACATCACGTCGAGCTAGCATTTTCTTCAAATCTCGTACTTGCGCTTCCAGCATATCGATTTGTTTTGCCTGCTGTCTTAAAAGCATGCTTTGCTTCGCCATGCGCGAAAAAAAATCAAGTTTTTCACGCAGGTGTCGCGAAGGCTCCGATTTCAAAATAACATCCACATATTCTGCTTGCGTATTCATCGCAACAGAGGGCGACAATGTGGGATTGTCCGAAAAAAGAAGAAGTGGCAATTCACGCAAAATTCTGTGATTCTGGATACGTTCGAGTATCTGAAGAAAATCAACATCAAAAGAAGTCACATCAATCAGCAATGCAGAGATGTAAGCACATTCGTTCAAAGAAAGCGGGTCGTCAAGGCTACAAATAGAGAGCAATTGATGATCCAGATCGCTGGCAATAGCCTCAAGTTTGCCCGTGTCTTCATGTTGAAAACCCAACAGCAGTAGTTTGGCGTCCTTTACCTCAGCGAGTGCCCGCACAGTCGCATCCATAAAATTCCCTCATGCTGTTTAGTCAAAAGCAGCGATCATTCGCAAACGACCATTTAAATCATCTTGATACTAGTTTGCGCTCCCGCTCCTGTGCGATACCAATTAATCGAACAGAAACACTTTTTGATCTTTTAGATTAGCATCTAAATTGATGAAGGAAAAGGTTAAACTAATACCATATAGAAATCTTTCAGGCATTCTCCGCTACTCAACTAACCGACACACTTAAGGAAGTTGCAGCAATTTATAATGCTGCTTTCTTTCACTTGCTACCGCCTGTCATTATGAATGAGCCACATGTACTTCCCTCACACACTTACTACCAATCGACCGCACCCGCCGATGTCTATCCTAAGCTAACTGAAAGTATCGATTGTGAAGTCTGCATCGTCGGCGGTGGTTACGCTGGCTTGGCGACGGCCTTGGGTTTGGTGGAGCGTGGAGTCAAGGACATTGTGCTGTTAGAGGCGGAGGAAATCGGGCATGGTGCTTCTGGGCGCAATGGTGGTTTTGTGTTTGGTGGCTATAGTCTGGATAACGGTGATTTACTGCGCCAGCAGGGTGTGGAGAAGGCGCGGGCTTTGTATCAGTTGACTTTGGATGCGGTGGGTTTGATACGGCGGCGCGTGGGCGAATATCAGATCGATTGCGAGATGAATCCGCATGGTGTTGTGCTGGCGAACTGGTTTGACCGGCCATCGATGCTAGCGCATCAGCAGCGCTTGATGCGCGAGACTTTTCAGACGGAATGGGAGAGCTGGTCGCTAGACAAAACGCGGGCGCATTTGCGCAGTGAGCGCTACTTTGGCGCGCTGCACGAGAAGAACGCTTTTCATTTTCATCCGCTGAAATATGCCCGTGGCGAAGCGCGGGTTTTGCGTGACAAAGGCGTGCGTATTTTTACGCAATCGCGTGTGACTGGCATCGATGCCGCCAGTGCGCAAAAATGTGTGCGGACAGCCCAAGGACAAGTGCGTGCCAAACAAGTAGTGGTGTGTTGTGGTGGTTATATCGAAAAGCTGTATCCGCAATTGGGGCGTGCTGTGTTGCCGATTGCGACGTATGTGATGGCGACTGCACCTTTGGGAGAGCGCTTGCAGACCGTGTTTCAAGATGGCGTGCATAGCCCGGCAGTGTATGACACGCGCTTTGCGTTTGATTATTATCGCCCCTTAGCAGATACGCGAATTTTGTGGGGCGGGAGAATTTCTATTTTGGAGCGCCAGCCACATCAAGTCGCTCAACTTTTAGCAGCAGATATGCGCAAAGTGTATCCACAATTGGCGGATGTGCAGGTCGATTTTGCATGGAGTGGCTTGATGAGTTATGCCCAGCATAAAATGCCGCAGATTGGGCAACTGCCTAATGGAATTTGGTACGCGATGGGTTTTGGCGGTCACGGTGTGGCACCGACTACCGTAGCGGGCGAACTGGTGGCAAATGCCATCGCTCATCAACACACGCTGCCCGCTGGACTAGAGCGCTACCGCTTGCCACCGACATTTGGACCACTGGGTCTGATGGCTGCGCAATGCGCTTATTGGTATTACGAATTACGAGACTGGATGCGCGAATAAGTCTTTGCGCTCACATTCTTTACTTCTTTATTTCAACTTACTCGGCTGCGATCTGCGCTTTTTGTGCTGGTGTTAAACGCTTGGCGCGGATCTCGATCACTTGCATCACCTGGCTTTGTGCCAAGGCCATATCGTAGGCTAACTTTTCGTCGGCAGTCATGCGTTTTGCTTGCACCACGACTTTTTGTACTGCTGGCGTGTTTGCTTTAACTTGGTTCGCGTTTGATGTCGTAGCACCTGCAAATACAGAGGTAGAGAAGCAAACAGCAGCGCTGGCGATGATCAGTTTGAGTGTCGATGTTTTCATGGTGGTTCTCCTAAATGGGTTTGATTTCGTTTTTCGCTTCACAGTGTGTGCTGCGATGTGTGTACTGTATTCGAGACCAAAATCAAGTACCACCGCTATGCGACGAAGCTACAAAATGCGGGATCAAAATGCGGAAAACCGAGAACGGAGAATTTAAGTAGCCACGAATTCAAAGCGATAGCCAACTCCATACACTGACTGCAAACAATCCGCCAGATCACTCACTTGCGCGATCTTTTTGCGGATGTTTTTAATATGCGAATCGATGGTGCGATCACCGCTGTCACGGTAGTCTTCGCTGGTCAGATTGAGTAATTGTTGGCGGGTATAGACGCGCCCCGGATGGGCGATCATAGCGGACAGCAGGCGAAATTCCACTGGGGTCAAATTGAGTGCATTGCCTTCGGCGGTGATACTCATATGAAGTTCATTGACCGCAAAAGTGCTTGTCTGCTTTTGCGCTGGCAAAAACGCCGAGCGGCGCAATTGCGCTTTGACGCGGGCGATCACTTCACGCGGGCTAAATGGTTTGCACACATAGTCATCAGCGCCTGCCTCTAAGCCGTCTAGCTTATCGTCTTCTTCTATCATGGCGGTCAACATGATCACTGGCACCTGACTAAAGCTACGCAGGCGTTGGCACAACTGCACACCATCGATGCCCGGCAACATTCTGTCCAGTAGCACCAGATCAAACGCCTGCGTTTGCAAGCGTTCTAAAGCGCGCTGGCCGTGATCACTGTGCTCGCTAACATAGCCCGCGGCATGTAGATAGTCGCGCAGCACATGGGCGATTTTGAGATCGTCTTCGACGACGAAAATACGCGCTGCTTTTTCTTTCATCTGGTTTCTCCTGGCAAGGCAATCGTGATTTTAACCCCGCCCAGTACTGAAGCACTGGCTTGAATCTCGCCGCGGTGTGCCTGCACCAGGCTGCGGCAAATCGCCAACCCCAATCCACTGCCGCCTTTGGCACGTGAACGCGAACTGTCTTTGCGATACAAGCGTTCAAATAGCTGTGCATGTGTGCCAGCTTCCAACCCCGGCGCACTGTCTTCCAGTTCAATCAATATCAGCCCCGCCTGCGTTCGCAAGCGCAGAACAACGGTGCCCGGCGCATCGGTGTAGCGCAAACTATTTTCTAAACAATTCTCCAGCACTTGTGTCAAGCGTCCACTGTCGGCGGACGCGATGACCGCTGATGCTGGCACATCCAATTGCAAGTGCAATTGCGCTTTGTGAAAACGGGCAGAAAACCGTTCAGCGATCTGGCGCAGCAAGTCGCTCACATCCACTGGCGCAAAATGAAAATGCAAATCGCCAGCATCGGCCAAGGCTAATTGATGCAAGTCATCGACTAATTTATTCAGATGCGCAATCTCGGCTTC
>SXGT01878012.1_pt1 | contig 14519 bp, 10 predicted proteins | sample 3176221 | NCBI WGS metagenome assembly SXGT01 (sample SAMN11356862, study PRJNA531348) | freshwater metagenome | isolation source: freshwater sample F1-120 | place: China: Fuxian Lake, Yuxi | collected 2017-12-25
AATTGCGATAAGTTTTGCTGGTATAAAACAGGGTTTTTCCAAAGCTTTAATCCAGCGCTCACATTAATCCCAGGTAAACTAAAATCACTTGCGTTGGCGTCACCCTCAGCAATAGTTAGGAAAGGTCGTGGTGTATCAACCAAATCGTTTTCAATGTCGCTTACACCTAGCAATTGCTGCGTTAAACGTTGAATAGTCCCAACTAAATTTGCCACATTAAACGGTTTGGTAATATAACAATTCATGCCAGCAGCATAGGCGGCTTCATCCAAGCCTTTAAACGCACCTGCAGTCAGAGCGACCACAGGTAAGGCAGCAAATTGCGGATGCTGACGAATAGCCCGAGTAGTTTCATAACCATCCAACAGCGGCATTTGGATATCCATCAAAACGATATCGATGCTATCAGGGTTCTGCAATAACCAGTTCAGGGCTTCCTGCCCATTTTCGCAGAGGGTCACTATCGCCCCCTCATCCTGCAGTATACGTTGCGCCAGAAGACGGTTGAGATCGCTATCGTCTGCGACCAAAATCCTAATATCTTTCAGTCGATCTTGTGACACTTGAGCTGCAACCGCCGTGCTTAATTCCCCTGATTGCTCCTGCCTATGCTTTAAGACCGTGGTCACGGCGTTAAATAAACCAGAGGGCGTCACTGGTTTGCTTAATAAGGCATCAACATTATGCACATCGGCTTCGGCAAGTAACGCTTCTCTTGAATAGGCGGTAATCATGAGAATAATCGGTGAACGCCCAGTCGCAGTAATAGCATCTTGGGTGACTTTGCGGATGACTTGGGCAGTTGCCAAGCCGTCTAGACCCGGCATTTTCCAATCAAGCAGGATGACATCGTAGGCTTCCTGCCGTTCTAAGGCGTGCAAAATAGCTTCTTGCCCTGACGCTAAAGCAATTGCTTGCCAGCCTAAGCTTTTGGAGATTAAGACTAAGGCCTCCCGCGCTGAATTATTATCATCCACCACCAGAAGTTTTAAATTCGTCAATGGACTTGCAGTCATATTGACCTGCAAATTGCGCTTGAGTGTCAGCTCAAACCAAAATTTACTGCCCTCGCCCACAATACTGCTTACGTGTAATTCTCCGCCCATAAGCTTGATTAATTGCTGACAGATGGACAAACCTAAGCCTGTCCCACCAAAGCGACGACTGATACTGCTATCAGCTTGAGTAAACGCGGAAAATAAATCAACTTGTTGCTCCTCTGGAATACCAATACCGGTATCACTCACGGCAAATAACAGTGTGACCTCTTCAGAACCCGTGCTCACCTCCGTCACCCGCAGTGCCACTTCACCCTGCTCGGTGAACTTCACTGCATTATTAAGCAAATTCAGTAAGACTTGTTGTAAACGTAAGCCATCGCCAATCAAAGCATCTGCGACCAATGGCGGAATGATTGAGACTTCCAGATTTTTGCTCCCCGAAGAGATGGCGATCAAGGACGCTAGATTATCCAACACTTCATGCAAGCGAAACGGTTGCTGTTCAATTTCTAAATGCCCGGATTCTATCTTAGAAAAATCGAGAATATCGTTAATGATGCCCATCAAAGAACGTCCCGCACTATCGATATTCGCAACTAAACTGCGGGCATCAATATTGAGTTCTTGCTGTTGCAGTAAATAGCAAAATCCCAAGACCGCATTCATCGGCGTACAGATTTCGTGGCTCATATTAGAGAGAAAAATGCTTTTGACGTGCGCAAGGCGTTCTGAGGTTTCTTTAGCTGCTTCAAGATCTTGGGTGCGTTCATCCACTAATTGTTCTAGATGCTGCCGATGATTGAAAATTTCTAACTCTTGTTGTTTACGCCGATTTATATTTTGAATAGTCGCTACGCGGTACAGCACTTTCTGCTCAGTATTTTTGACACTGACCACATCGACTTGTACGTTGATTGCCGAGCCATCAGCATGTCTTAACATGGATTCATACGAGGCACAGCCAACTTTATCCGCGTTTTGTAAATGCTCGAACACATATTCTCTGCGTTCAGGGATATGTAGCGATAGAATTTCTTTATCTACAAATTCTTGCGGGTCTTTAGAACCCAGTAAATGTACGAAGGCAGGATTGCAGGTGACCAGTCTACCCGTTTCTGCATTACCAATGGCTATCCCATGAGCACAGTAGTGGAAAGCATCCGCCCAGAGCTGATGTTCAAATAAAATGCGTTTTTGATCGGTAATATCCTGCACGGTTCCAATCAAGCGCAGATGTTTTCCGTCATGATCTGTTTCTAAGCGGGCATAATTAAACAGCCAGCGTTCATCATCCGCTTGACGTTGAATACGAAATTGAATGCCTTGTGGCTGATTGCCCTCCAAACAGTCAGTAACCTGTTGCTGCACGCGCGACCTATCATCGGGATGTACTAAAGTTAAAATTTGCTCTAAGCGTAACGGAAGATCTTGTTGATACTTTAAGCCGAAGAGATTATAAGTTTCCTCGCTCCAGACAATTTCCTGAGAATTAAGATTGACCATCCAACTGCCGATATGGGCGATGGCCTGTGTGTCATTTAGAAGCCGCTCATTATCAACAAGCGCTTGTTCAGCTATTTTGCGTTCGCTGATATCAAAGACGACGCCGCGATATAAATTTAGCTCGCCATTTGGGTCATAAACAGGCTTTCCGCGCGACATTAACCAGCGTTTCTTGCCATTGACCGGATTGGCCAAACTCCATTCCAAACGCAATTCTTTTTGCTGTTCGACTGCGGCTTGAATAGCGAGTTGCGCCGCTGAACGTTCTGCAGGCGTCACTGTCATTAACCAGGCATCGTAGCTAGGTGTTACTGAATTCAGCTTCAGACCGTATAACTCCCAGAGTGAATCGTTCCAATGATTTTCATTGGTATGAATATTCCACTCCCAATACCCCGCATTGGCGGCTTGTAAGGTTTGATTGAGTCTATCTTTACTAAAGGTTAAATCTTGAGCGGTTAATTGTTGAAGATTAGCTTGGGCACGATGTAAACGATGAAACACCAGACTAAACAACATGCCCATCACGGTAAACACTGCCATGGAGACTACATAACGTGTTTCGGCAATTTCCCATGACCATTGGGGAGGTATAAAAATATACAACGCCAATATGACGGAGGTGAAAGTGGCTAATAATCCCCCGAGCAAACCGCTTAACCAAGCGCTAATAAATACCGCCGGGTAAAAAAAGATCCAGGTAAAAGGCTGAATATAGCTCCATAATTCCCATTGCAGCAAGGCTGCAATACAAGGTATTACGGGGGTGAAATAACGGGGCAGCCTAAAACATGCTTTAGTTGATTGCATATATTCCTACTTAAGTCACGACGGTATACGGCTCGAAATACGCAGTTTCCCAAAGATTAGGAGCTCATCCTGATAATTATAGATGCAGTATTAAAAGTTTTATGGAGTTTTTAGTTGCAGGATGTGGGGTAAAGCTGCAAATCGACGATCACTCGATATGACTTGCACTACAGATTTGCCGAACTTAATTGCGGGTGCGCTTGGTGCAAGACAGATGCAAAAGCGCAGGCATTCAAATAAAATTACGCTGGCAGCGGCGCTATTGGTGTAATTCTTGAGCAAAAAAGTGCTTTTGAAAATAAAAGGCCACATTCACTAAGGCAATCATCACTGGCACTTCAATTAATGGCCCGATCACGGCGGCAAACGCTGCGCCACTATTGATGCCAAACACCGCGACGGCGACCGCAATGGCTAGCTCGAAGTTGTTACTGGCAGCGGTGAATGCCAAGGTGGTAGATTTTTCATAACTAGCACCAATGGCTTTACCCATCATAAAACTCAGTAAAAACATGATGATAAAATAAATTAACAACGGAATCGCAATATGTACGACATCTAAAGGCAGTTGTACGATCAAATCACCTTTTAACGCAAACATCACCACGATGGTAAACAACAACGCCATTAAGGTGAGTGGGCTAATTTTAGGTATAAAGCGGTGCTGATACCAGTCTTGGCCTTTGGCACGCATGAGAATAAATCGCGTCAGAAAGCCTGCGATAAACGGGATCCCTAAATAAATAAAGACACTTTGCGCAATTTCACCGATGCTGATCGGCACTAAACTGCCTTGCAAGCCAAACCATGGCGGTAATACCGTGATAAAGACCCAAGCATAAAGACTAAAAAACACGACCTGAAAGATGCTGTTAAACGCCACTAACGCCGCTGCATATTGGTTATCCCCTTTTGCCAATTCATTCCAAACAATCACCATCGCAATACAGCGAGCCAAGCCGATCATGATCAGACCCGTCATATATTCAGGATAATCGCGCAGAAAAATAATCGCCAGCACAAACATCAATAGCGGACCGATAATCCAGTTTTGCACTAATGAGACCGCTAATACTCGCCAATTCCGAAAAACATCGCCAAGCTCCTCATAATGCACTTTGGCTAAGGGCGGATACATCATGAGTATTAGGCCAAGCGCAATAGGAATATTAGTCGTACCTACGGAGACGGCTTGATTTAAGGTATTAACCTCAGTTGGGAATAGAAAACCTAGCCCGACACCACAGGCCATGGCAATAAAAATCCACAGGGTTAAATAGCGGTCAAGAAAGGATAATCGGGGTTGGGAACAGGTCTCTGGAAGCATAAACTCTCCTAATTAATATCGGCCCGCTGTCAGATCCAGTAAGCGTTCAACACCCACGGGTTCTGCTTTGAGCACGGGCACAACCGCGAAGCGTTGTGCATGATGGGTTGCGACTGCATGAATTTCGGGTAATTCATTCACAGCACGTCGTTGTAATAAGGGTGAATGGACGGTGGTTGCAGCCATACTGTTATTGATAACCCACGCCCAAGGTTCAATGCCTGCACGGCGAAGATCGGCTTGCAGATTCACCGCTTCCAATATCGGGGTAGTTTCTGCTAGTGTCACCAGTAATACTTTGGTTTGCTTAGGGTCTTGTAATTGCATCATCGGCGTCAGGTAATGGACTTCCGCCCCGCCCCTTTGGCGGGTAACTTCACGATGATATGCACCCGTCGCATCCAGCAACAGCAAGGTATGCCCTGTCGGTGCGGTATCCATTACGACGAACTTTTTACCCGCTTCGGCAATAATGCGAGAAAATGCCTGAAACACTGCAATTTCTTCGGTACAGGGTGAACGCAGATCTTCTTCTAGCAGCGCTTTTCCTTTTGCATCCAATTGTGCGCCTTGGGTGGCTAACACCTGCTGGCGATAACGCTCGGTTTCTACCTGTGGATCAATTCGACTCACTGTGAGCGGGTCCAAAGCCCCGCTCAAGGTTTCAGTTAAATGTGCGGCAGGGTCTGAGGTAGTTAAATGCACAGGCAAGCCACGTCGGGCAAGGTCTACTGCGATAGCCGCTGCCAAGGTGGTTTTACCAACACCGCCTTTACCCATTAGCATGACCAAGCCATGACCATCTTGCGCAATTTCATCCACCAGCGTGGATAAGCTAGGCGTTTCAATGACGACGGTATGAGTTTCGCTTTGAGCGCTAATGGGGATATTGGTGCTGAGCAAATGCCGTAGTGCCTCTAAGCCAACTAGATTAAAGGCTTTAAGCTCAATTCGGTCGCACGGTAATTCGTTAAGCACGGCAGGAAGGGTGTTCAGGGCCTGTTGCTCGCGGGCATAAATAGCACTCGCCAGTGCATCATGCGCTGCCTCGGCGGCAGGTAAAATAGCATTGATCACTAAATATTGTTGCGATAAACCCAGCGTATTTAATTCCGCATGCGTCCTAGCAACTTCACGTAAAGTGGCTTGTTGTGGGCGTGCTACCAGGATAAGGCGGCTGCGTAGAGGATCGGCTAAGGCATCGACGGCGGCTTGATATTGGCTACGCTGTTTTTCCAAACCCGCTAAGGGACCAAGACAGGAAGCATCGCCTTTACCCTCCTCCAAAAAACCGCTCCAGGCCCCGGGTAACTGCAACAGCCGAAGGGTGTGACCCGTAGGGGCGGTGTCGAAAATGATATGTTCATAAGCAGCCGTCAATGTCGAATTCACTAACAGTGCAGTGAACTCATCAAAAGCCGCAATTTCTGTGGTGCAAGCGCCAGACAATTGCTCTTCTATGCTTTTTACTACGGCTTCGGGTAATACGCCTCTGACTGGACCCACAATCCGATCACGGTAGGCTTGCGCTGCCGCTTGCGGATCAATTTCTAATGCCGATAAATTAGCGACCGCAGGAATGACAGTAATTTGATTACCAATCGTGATACCGAATACCTGACCTACGTTGGACGCTGGATCAGTACTGACCAATAACACCCGTCGTCCAGCATCTGCCAACTGTATTGCCGAGGCGCAAGCGACCGAGGTTTTACCGACTCCGCCTTTGCCCGTAAAAAACAAAAAACGCGGAGCTTGCTCGAGAAATTTAATACGCTGCATAGGAGAACTCCAAGGGATTAGCCACGCTGGCATGCAGCAATTCCATCACTGCATTCCGTGCCAGCATGCCAAAGATATGATTGAGTCGAACGCCACTTAATGTCGCAATGAGCGGCACGGATAAAAGTTACCGCTCTAGAGGTGGACGAACTAAGCGCAGCTACCGCCACCACAACAACTGGATTGGGGTTTTGCTTCTGCTATAGCGATGCCAGTCCAACGCGATAATTCAGCACGATTTGGATAGCGTCCCGCTAATGCCACTTCGCCATCCACTAAAATCAGCGGTAACGCCTCAGCACCGGAACGCTCTAAAAAACCTTTAACAATCGCGTTTTCCGCAAAAATCATGGGTTCTTGCGACAAATTAAAACGCTCAATCTGAGCACCATTTTGTTTAGCCCAATCAAAGTCGGCGGAAAAGCCTACCAGTTCTTGGTCTACATCCACACCACAGACGCCGGTACTGCAACATAAAGCAGGGTCAAATACTTGAATAGTTGCCATGTTTCATCTCCTTAAGGTAATAAACTGCCAATACGGTCTAATTCGACTTTTAAGCGCGCTTTATCGTTTTGTAATTCATCGAGCGGCAGCGCTAAAAAAGTTTCAATACGATGGCGCAAAATACGATAAGCGGTCATGAAGGATGCTGTGATTTCCTCTTCTGTACCCGTGACATGCGCAGGGTCTTCAACCCCCCAATGACTGCGTAACACTTGACCTAAATAAGCAGGACATTCTTCATTAGCCGCATTACCACAGACACTGATCACAATATCAGGCGTCACTGGCAAATCTGTCCAAGACTTACTGTAATAACCTTCGGTTGCGATACCTTGGCTTTCGAGTAATGCGATTGAGCGCGGGTGCACTTGGCCCGTGGGTTTACTACCGGCACTCATTCCGCTCCAGCCTTGAGGTGCTAAATGATTGAAAGTAGCTTCACCTAGAATAGAACGACAGGAATTGCCGGTACACAGAAACAGTACATTCATTATTGGGTTCTCATATTAAATTAAAAAATTCTTTAAGTTTGTGGGTAAAAGAACATAAGTAGTCATGTGCAAGTTTTTCAGAAATTCTATAGTTCCCTGAGTCTTGGGAAGGCTAGGTGAAAACTTTGGTGTAATGACTTATCAAAGCGCTTGTCTTAATCATCACAATTACCATCGCAAACAGGTGTAGTTATAGAGAGACACGCCTGACCACCACAACAGTTTTCGGTTAAAAATGCGAGTAGCTCATTCATCGCAGAGAAATTTGCAGAGTAGATTACAAATCGACTTTCGTTACGCGACGTGACTAAGCCCGCGTAAGATAATTCTTTCAGATGAAACGAAAGTGACGACGGTGGTATGCCAGCAATTTCACTGATTTTTCCAGCGGGTAGGCCTTCAGTGCCTGCTTGCACTAACAGGCGATAAACGGCCAGACGGGATTCCTGAGCAAGTGCAGCTAATGCGGTAACAGCGGTTTTATTTTCCATATTTCAATGATAATGGAAATATAAAAGTGAGTCAAAACTAATTTTTATTATTTATTCTGAGATTAAAAGTCAGGGCTGGCAAAATCCAAAGTTACTTAAGGCACGCTGTTAAATATCTTTAGAACCTGTAATCAATGCTTTAAAGTGCGGTCGTTCCAACCTAAGGACGGGTTTTAACCAGAGTGTGTTGCGTAACCCAACGGACTATAGCAAATGTAAGGACGCTAAATACGCCATGACCTCCTGCACTAAATGCACTTGGCCGGATGTAAAAAATTTTGCCTCAGTTTCTCGCCGCAACCAAGTAAACTGCCTTTTAGCCAGTTGTCGCGTGGCGGCAATCCCCTGCTCGGTCATCTCCGCATAACTGATTTCACCTTGTAAATAGGCCCACACTTGCCGATAACCCACCGCCCGAATTGCGGGGAGGTTTGGATTTAAATCTCCTCGCTGCCTTAAGCCTTCAACTTCTGCGACCAAGCCCTGCGCCAACATGGCGTGAAAGCGTTGTGCGATTAGACTATGCAGCAGTGCACGGTCGGTTGGCGCCAAGACTAATTTTATAGGTTTAAAGGGTAACTGATGGGTTCCTGCAGCGTGTATCAAGCTGCTCATACTTTGCCCTGTCAGTCGATAAACTTCCAAGGCTCGTTGAATACGTTGCGGGTCATTCGGGTGGATACGGGCCGCAGACTCAGGATCAATTTTAGCCAGTTGTTGGTGCATATATTCTTTGCCAAAGGTTGCAAACTCCGAATCTAATTGCGCGCGCACGGCTGCATCGGTCTTGGGCAGTTCAGCCATGCCTTGGGTTAGCGCATTAAAATACAACATGGTGCCACCCACCAGAATGGGTAATTTGCCGCGTTGCTGGATCTCCGCGATCAGGGTGTGAGCTTGGCTGAGAAACTGTCCGGTAGAATAACTTTCACTCGGATCCAAGATATCCAGCAAATGATGGGTAATGCCCCCCCGTTCTGCGACCGTTGGTTTGGCAGTCCCGATATCCATGCCGCGGTAAACTAATGCAGAATCTACACTGATGATTTCAGCATTGAGTGCTTGCGCCAAACTTACGGCTAAAGCTGTTTTGCCCGAGGCCGTTGGACCCATCAGCAGCACAGCGGGTGCGTCTTGCTGTATCGTTGGAGCATTAGTTAGCGCGTGAGCAAACATAGTATTCTTGCTGGGCATAGATTTAAAATTAGCCAAAAAGTGCAAACTAGGGCGTTACTGACCACGTAAAAAGAATTTATCCAACTCTTGTTTAGACAACGCAATCCAAGTGGGTCGACCATGATTACATTGCCCACTGCGTTCAGTACGTTCCATATCACGTAATAAGGCATTCATTTCTGGTAGGGTTAAACGTCGGTGTGCACGCACCGAGCCATGACACGCCATTTTGGCGAGCACGGCGTGATGGCGCTCTTGTAATCGCCCACTGCTGCCATGAGTCAAGAGATCTGCCAACACATCACGCACCAGGGTTTCAAAATCACTTTGCCCCAATAGCGCCGGAGCTGCGCGCAGTACCAAGGTTTCCGGCCCACTTCGATTGATTTCAAAGCCAAATGCAGCAAAAACCTCAGGTTCCGTTTCTGCTAACTCTGCCTCTTGCGGACTTACTTGTATTTTAATGGGTAATAATAACGGCTGACTCGCCAGCGTACCTTGATGAAATTGTTGCTTGAGTCGTTCGTAGGTCACGCGCTCGTGGGCGGCATGCGCATCCACCAAAATAACCCCTGTGGGCGTTTCCGCTAAGATATAAATATTATGAATATGCGCAATCGCCTGCCCTAATGGACATTCTGGAGTTGCCGAGTGTGGCAATTCCGCACCTTTCTGGTGCGCAGCAGGCATTAACTGCGCATACGTTGCTAGTTGCTCTTCTACAGGTAACGGCATCTGATAGTGTTGCGTTGCGTATTTCATCCCGGAGGACGCTCGCTCCCCAGAGCCGCTACTCGTGGATTTTAACCGCGTCTCGGTCAGACTGACGTCCGCCACCCGAGCAGCGAAATCGGATATTTCAGGAGAGACTAGCGGTTCCAAGGTTTGCGACACACGTTGAATTTCTGCTTGCGTGCTTGGCCGCACCTCAGCTAAACAGCGATGCAAGGCACTAAATAAAAAATCATGTACCAATCGACCCTCGCGAAAGCGCACTTCCATTTTGGTGGGATGTGCATTCACATCGACCAAGGTCGGGTCCAAGGTAAGATACAGCACAAAAACAGGGTGGCGACCGTGATACAGCACATCCTGATAGGCTTGCTTAATCGCGTGGGCAACTAGTTTGTCTTTAATCAAACGGCCATTTACATAAAAATATTGCATGTCCTGCTGACTGCGCGAAAACGTGGGCAAGCCCACCCAACCCCACAACTGCAATCCTGAAGCAGCAAAATCGATACCCACGGCATTTTCCAAAAACAGCGATCCACAAATACTGGCAACTCGTTGTTCTTGTTCAGCTTGTGTGACTGCTGGCCGAAAATTTAACACGTCTCGTTGATTATGCTGCAATACAAAGCCGATATCAAAACGGCTCAAGGCCATGCGTTTGATCAGGGTTTCGATATGTGCAAATTCGGTTTTTTCGGCCTTCAAAAACTTACGCCGTGCGGGGGTGTTGTAGAATAAATCGCGCACTTCAATCGTAGTGCCGGGCGGATGCGGATCCGGTTGCGGGTTAAAATCCACTTCCCGCCCATCAGCACTCACGCGCCAAGCACAATCTGCCTCTGCAACGCGCGAAATTAAAATTAAACGCGAAACAGAACTGATACTCGGCAAGGCTTCGCCTCTAAACCCCATGCTCAGCACTTGTTCTAAATCCTTTAAACTGGCGATTTTGCTAGTCGCATGCCGTGAAAGCGCCAGTGGTAAATCTTCTTTTTCGATACCACAACCGTTGTCACGAATCTTGATCAGCTGAATGCCGCCCTGTTCAACTTCAATGATCACTTGGGTGGCACCTGCATCAAAACAGTTTTCCACCAGTTCTTTAACGACAGAAGCAGGTCTTTCGACCACTTCGCCAGCTGCAATTTGATTTATGAGTTGCGTGGGCAGTGCATGTATACGCATGGGGGTTACTATTTTGAGTCTTGGGAAGGCTAAAGCATGAAAAATTGCACCAGATGTGTGAGCATTCTAATCTGAATTTAGCAGTCTTGGTGCACTTTTATTAAACTGCGAATAATGAATATTTTTTAAACCAATGAAAAACAATAACTTTTTATTTTTAAAATTATGGCATCTAAATTGCTATAGTTATAATGTAAGTATGTTTTTCCCTCATGATGATGTTTTTTTAGCTTAAGGCTTATTGGCGCAGACTACCTAAGGGTTTGCGCCATTTTTTTTGTCTAAAAAAGCTTATATTTCGTCCAATACCCGGTACAACATATCCTTTACGGTACTTGGATCGAATGGTTTATCACAAATTGCCGACACCCCTGACTGCTGCACATTGCTTAAACGGGTTTGATTATCCTCACTAGTCACCATCAAAATAGGAATATAAGTATTTGCCATGTCCTTGCGCACATAGTCAATTAATTCCTGACCGTCCATTTCTGGCATATTGTAATCGGTGATGATTAAATCAAAAGCTTCTTGCGAGTTGCTAAAAATTTCCACCGCTTCTTTACCGTTAATCGCCAAGGTGATTTGCGTAATCCCCATATTATTTAACACCCGCGAAATATGCTTACGCGCCATCAAACTATCATCCACCACCAATACCCGTAAAGCCTCGACATCAAAATGTTGCAACACCACTTCTTCAGGATCAATAAAGTCTGCAGTCGTTTTGAGTGCACGCCGCAAATCTTTATGATCGAATGGTTTGGGTAAAATCGCCATGACTCCCGCTTGCCGAATCGGGTCTAAGGCATCAAATTTAGTTTCACTTGAAATCAACATAAAGGGTATCGAATGCCATGCGTCATGATGCCGAATCTCAATCAGTAATTCTTCAGCGCTCATATCCGGTAAATACATGCTGCTAATGATCAAATCTGGCAAAAAATTCGCTAATGAATCTAATGCAGCCCTCCCTGTAGAAACTCCCTCAATATTGGTAATCTGTTATTCCTTTAAGTGTTTAAGAATCACTTTTAACTGCATGGCGGAAGGTTCAATTAGTAAAATAGATAAATCGGCAATATTTATAGCACTCATAGCAGTCAGATTTAAGTTCGCCCAAAATGATTTAAGATTAGTCGTGTATCAGCATTTTTTAAAGTACTGATGCATGAATTATCGTTCTTCATGCGCATATACATTGATAAATCCATCACGATTCGGCATAGCAATACTCGCCAAATTTTTAGCCGATACCTGCATATCAGCAGTAATTATATGATTCAGATATAATAAATAGGCGGTCACAGCATAGACTTGATCGTTACTGAGACTGCCGGGCCGATCGAGAGGCATCGCACGGCGAGTGAAATCAAACAGCGTCGTCGCATACGGCCAATAGGTCCCAATGGTTTTATCTGGGGGATTATCGGTTAAACCATGTCGCGCGCCCGCAAGCTCATCCGCACTCCCTCCCTGCCCTTCAACACCATGACAACTCTGACACGCCTGTTGATACACTAATTTACCTTGTGCCACCGTACCTTGTCCCTCGGGCAAGCCCGTACCGTCGGGAAAAACATCGTAATCCCAGCGGGCAATCAACTCCTTAGGCGCAGGTTTTCCGAGTTTCGGCACTTTAGATTCGGCTTGCGCCTGCGTGACCCACAACAATCCCACGATCAACAGCAATTTAGGCATACACATGTTTAATCTCCCCTTGCGCAGAAATTTCCCAACTGACAATCGCATTGTAATGAAAATAGCCATGCTGCCCGCGCGCCGCGAGCAAATGTTCGCGCGCAGGCTGACGTGCACCCGTCTCATCCGTCGCACGACTTTGTAAAATCGCTTCTTGACCTTGCCACTGCCAGGGAATACGAAAACGCGTAAAACACTTGGACAGCACGGGCTCCTGCAACTCAGCTTCCAACCAAGTTTTGCCGCCATCTGCCGACACCTCCACCTTAGCAATTTTTCCGCGACCACTCCAAGCCAAGCCCGTGATTTGGTAGATGCCAGGCTGCGGCAGTTTATAGCCAAAAGACGGTTGGGTGATTAACGATTTCACCTCCATGACATAGGTAAATTGTCGGGCTTTACCACTGGGTAACAGCTCGGTGTACTTTGCGGTTTCATTGCGTGCCATGACGGGCTGTGCCGCTAGATGTATGCGCCGCACCCATTTAACATTGAGCACCCCTTCCCAACCGGGCACAATCAGACGCATCGGATAGCCGTTTTCAGGACGTATGCGTTCACCATTCTGATACAACGCCAGCAAACAATCATCCAACGCCTTATCTAAGGGGATGCTAACCTGCATCATGGAAGCATCCGCACCTTCCACAATTAACCATTTAGCACGTCCTTTCACTTGCGCTTCATCCAACAACAGTTTTAGCGGAATTCCAGTCCACTCACTGCACGAAGCCATACCATGAAAATAGCCTACTGCCGTTTGAATCGGCTCACTATGCCAAGCCGCATTACTATTACCGCCACACTCGAGAAAACAGTAACAAGAATGCATGGGATAGCGCAGTAAATCTTCCAGGGTAAACACCAAAGAATTATTGACTAAACCATGAATCAATAATTTATGCTGTTTAGGATCAATCTGTGGCACCCCGTTGTGATGCCTTTCAAAATGCAAGCCATTGGGCGTAAAAATACCTTCAAGATTTTGTAACGGGGTCCAGGACACCCCATTGCCTAATGCCTTATCATTCCCCATCGTCCAACGGATAACATGGCGTTCATGCGCTGCGGGCTCGCCATAATTGCTAAACGGCGCTCCTGGCTTTTCCATCCAGGGCTCGCGTCCATTTTCTGGCGTGGCCAGTGCCTCCGAAGACACCAAAGTTGCCACAGAAAAACTTAGACTGCGCTGTAGAAAAGCCCGTCTATCCAGCAAACCGCCAGCGGCTAGCGGTGTTAAAGCCTGCTGCTCATTCATTCTTCACCCCAACAACTAAAACCTGAAGATTTTTGAAAATGTGTAGTATACGCAGGAATGATGCAACTGCAATCGCTAGCCATCAGCCAACCTTGAGGATTGTCCAAAGTATGCTTCCAACAGGTTTATTCGCCATGTCCACTGCTAGTACTTAGTCAATCTGTATTTGTCAGGTAAGAACATCATTTATACTCCATGATTTTTACAAGTATCAAAACACTCACTGAGGTTTGGCAAACGGTATTTTCCCGTTTTACCGCGTCGAGCACCGGAGTCGTTATTGGGATTAGCCCAACGGGTTGCGGCATGGATGCCGCAAGTTGGCAAAGGGGCAGGACGCCCCTTTTGCCAACCCCCAATAACGACGAGGAGCGCAAGACATAAGCGGTAACCGGGCCGCCTTTTCTTTGAATCCTTTCTTTTGGCGGAGCAAAAGAAAGGGTTTCGCCCTCGGGTGCGAGAACCCGATTAAAACAACGTCGCGCGAGCGACACCAACAAATCAAGATGGACTAAGTACTCGTAGGCGTTGTACACCACGCCACTACAGGCA
>SXGT01013982.1_pt1 | contig 14516 bp, 7 predicted proteins | sample 3176221 | NCBI WGS metagenome assembly SXGT01 (sample SAMN11356862, study PRJNA531348) | freshwater metagenome | isolation source: freshwater sample F1-120 | place: China: Fuxian Lake, Yuxi | collected 2017-12-25
GCCGTGGACGCCGCCGCCGCCGGTCGCGCCGGTCGCCAAGTAGCGAGCGAGCGCCGCAAGCGCTCAGTGGTTGCTGTAGTTGAACGGAGGTCGCACTCCGTCGGGGAACTTCGCCGACCGGTTGAGGTCCATGTGGCGCAGGATCAGACTGCGCTCGGAGGCGCGGATCCAGCGAGCATTGCCCCGACTGAGCTCGATCATCCTGGCGCCGCTGCCGAACAGCGCCTCCAGCTTCGAGCCGTACCGCGTCGCCATGTTCCAGGTCGTGCCGTACTTCAGGAGCTCCCCGCTGGGCCCCAGGATGGCGTAGAGGAACTGGGTCTTCGTGCTCCGGTAGCTGTTGGCCATGACATGTTCGCTCCAGTCCTCGGCGGCGTCCCAGGCCTTCAGCGCGGCCTTGTGGGCCTTGCGGATCCGCTTGGACCGCTTGGCGGCGGCGGCCATCCCACCCACCACGGCGCCGCGCCCACCGCCTTGCCGGACCCCGGCGGCGACCAGTGACAGCTCGACGCCGTCGGGCGGCGCCAGGACGGCCGAGACAACGGCCTCGGTGAAGTTCCAGACCCGCTCGGCCTGCCCGATCATGATGCGCGGATCGATGCCGTTCGAACCGGGATGACACGCCGGACACTCCCAGCTGGTGCGGAGATCGGGCGCTTCGTACAGGCTCTCGTGGCTGCCCGCCGCGCGATCGGGGTCACCGCCCTCGAACGGGTCATCGGCATGCTCCTGCGCGACCTCGACGGACGGCTCGGTGCCGAGGTACGCGCGCTCGACCGCGGTCCACGCGTCGTCGGTGTTGGTGGGCACCATCCCGGGCACCGGGTCCGCGTCCTCGAACACGATGTGTCGATCCTCGGGCGCGTAGCCGCTGGGGTCGGTGAAGGTCAACGGATTGTTGAAGACGTACGCGAAGCGGTCGTAGCTCTGCGTGAACCCGGCTTCGTGGCGCAACGGATCCGGGCTGGCGAAGCGAGCCAGCAGCGGGTCGTACATGCGGCCGCGCATGTGGATGAGCCCGCCGTCGAGCTGGACGTCGTGACCGGTGAACCCGACGTTGATGCGCTCGGGGTCGCCGTACGGGACGCCGGGGTCGAGCGCCGCGGCGAAGGGGTGAGTGGCGCCCCAGGCGTCGAAGCGCGAGCGCTGGACGACGTTGCCAGCGACGCTGGTGACCGTGTCACCCGAGCCGAGCTGGTCCTCGTGGACGTAACGCACGGTCTCGACCTGGCCGCCCAGGCCCGGGCTGCGCCTGACCCGTGCCACCACCCGGCCGCCGGCGATGACGTTGTAGTGGTGGGTTACCGTCGCGACCGCGCCGGTCGCGGTGCGCTCGTACAGCCCGTCGATGTAGATGGTGTCGGTCACGGCGCCGCCCGTGGTCCGCCGGCGGATCCGTTGTTGATCGGCGTCGTGGCTGATCGCGATCACCTCACCCGGCGAGGTGATCCGCCACGGCTTGCCGTAGGGCGTGTATTCGAAGGAGCTCGCGCCGCGCTCGATGACGTTGCCGGTGGCGTCGTACTCGAAGTCGACGCCGGCGGCGCTCTGCACCGCGGTCGGGTGCTCCCCGCCGTAGGTGTAGTCGCCGATGCCGGTGCGATGCTCGATGGTCCCGAGCGGTCCGTAGGTGATGGCGTCGTCGCCCAGCTCGACGTCCTGGTCGCCGAAGCGGAAGGTCGTACGCACGCCGACGAGGCGGTCGAGCGGATCGTAACCGTAGTCCTCGTGAAGCCCGAGCCGGTCGTCGTGGCGATCGGTCAGGTTGCCGACGAGGTCTCGCTCGAAGCGGAGATCCTGGACCAGGGTTGGCGCCCCGGCGGTTCCGGTCCGCAGCGAGGTCAGTCGGATGCTGTCGTAGCCCGAGATTGTGCGCAACCCGTTGCCGGCGCGCTCGAGGGTGGGCGCGTCGAACGGCGTGGTCGCCTGCAGTCGCCAGAACTCGGCGTTGGTCGCGTTGTTGCGGACCGCGACCAGGTTGCCCCACGCGTCGTACTCGTTGCGCACGGCGAAGCCGGTCCCGCCGCTCGGGTACGTGGTGATCCACGGGCGGGCGTGGGCATCGTAGGACGAGAGCACGTCGAGCGTGAGCCCGGCCACCAGGGTACGGACCCGGGTCGGACGGGCGAACGCGTCGTACTGGTACAGGCGCTCGATGCCGTCAGGGCTGACCGAGCGACGCAGCTGCGCCGGCGCGCCCCAGCCGGCCGAGGCGCCCCACTCCCAGGTGGTCTTGCCCAGGCCGACCACGCCCTGGGTGTCGATGCGCCGGATCAGGCGACCGACCCGGTCGCGCTCGTAGAGCGCGATCCGGTCCTCGGCGTCGCGGACCGCGCGCAGCTCGCCGAAGCCGTTGTAATAGGCGTCGAGCCGGCCCTGATCGGGGTCGTCCTCGCGCACGACGTGGCCATAGGCATCGCTGACTTGATCGATCACGTAGGCGTCGGCGGTGGGCGGCGGACGGTCGACCGGTGCCACGGCCTGGTCGCAGCGGCCCGGGACGTTGACCCAGGTCGAGGTCAGCGCGTCGAACGGCCCGTAGTAGAAGCAGAGCGTGGTGCCCAGCGGATCGCGCACCCACTTGCGGCGACCGTGGGCGTCGACGCGCGTGCGGGTGGTGTGATCATTTGCGTCGGTGGTCTCCTGTTCGAGCCCGACGTAGCTCGTCGTGGTGGTGCCACCGCCGGGTTCGCTCTTGCTGATCGGCCGACCCAGCTCGTCGTGGGTGGTGTGCCAGTACCCGGTCGGGTTCACGCCGACCACGGCCGGCACCGAGCGTGAGTCGACCTGGCCGCTGGCGGCGTAGCCGGTCCGGACGTAGCGCGGCACGCCACCGAACCCGAGCCATTGCCGGTACGCCTCCCGACCCTGGCGATCATGCTCGACCACCGTCGCGGTCCCGCCGGTGACGGTCTCGACCATGCGCAGACGGCTGGGGGCGTCGAGCTGGAGCGGCGCGTCGATGCGCTCGTAGCGGATCAAGCGGGTGCCGCCCTCGGCCTGGCCGGCGGATGCCGACCGCCAGGTCGCGATCGGACGGCCGAAGCCGTCGTAGTCGACGTGGGTGCGAACCGCGGCCTCGCTCTCGGAGATCAGCGGCACGCCGTCGCCGCGCCGCCAGGTCGTGGTCGCGACCTGCCCTTCGCCGTCCTTGGTGAGGACCGGAAAGATCCGCTCGTCGGCGTCGTAGGTGACGTCGGCCGAGCGCTGGACCTCGTCGCCGCCCAGACCGCTCGCCGCGTCGACCTCGGTGGTCGTGATGTTGCCGTACGGGTCTCGCTCGAAGTAGGTGTGGCGCCGGAGCAGGGGCTGGCCGGGCTCGACGGTCTCGGTCTCGAGCGCGCCGTTGCCGTCGTAGGTGAACGCGGTCTCGCGCACCTGGACCGGCGCCAGCGGCGCGTACGACTCGACGCGGCGGGTGCGCTCGAGCCCGAGCAACCAGGGCTCGACGTGATTGTCGAACGTCGAGATCTCGACGGTGCGATAGCCGTCGCGCTCGACCGCGCGATGGGTGGTGTTGCCGAAGTCGTCGCGCAGCACCGTCGTCTCGGTCGTGTTCAGGATGGTCGAGCCCGGGCAGCCGTCCTCGAGGTTGCAGTCGGCGATGGTCTCGGTGGTCATGGCCTCGTTGACGCGCACGTACGCGGACCACGTGTTCGCGGCCGTGACCTGGAGCTCGTACGTGTTGTCTTCCCGGATCCGGACCTGGAGGTCGGTGTCGGCCATGCGGGTCGTGACCGAGGACGACATCGGCTGGAAGGCGTACGGCACCACCCAGTAGAGGTGGTCGGGATGATCGACGGCGTGGCGGGGCCCGTAGCTGGTCGTCGAGGTGCGGAAGATCGGGCCGGCGCCGTGGCGCTCGTCCACCCGCCGGGCCTCGAAGCCGAGCCAGCTCCCCCGGCCGACGTGGGTGAGCGAGGTATCGTAGTGGTAGGTCGCGATGTGCGGCTCGGCGGCGACGCCGGTGTCGCGCTCGACCTCGGCAACCAGCGCCCGCCCGTCGGGCACGCAGCGGAAGAACACGCGCTGGAGCCATTCGTCATCGTCGTCGGGCTCGTCCGGCAGGCACGGGCTGGGCTGCTCGTAGACCTCGGGATCGGACATCGCCGCGTAGCGAATCGAGGTGTGCGCGCCGAACCCGTCGGTGACATCGCGCAACAGGTTGGGGACCACCGATCGCACGTACAGGCGCCACTCGCCGTCGTCCCACAGAGCCAGGCCGTGCTGACCGTTGCCGAGCAGATCGAGCTGGACGATGCGCGCGTCGATGTCACCGATGGAGAGCGAGGTCGGCCGCAGGATCGACGGCGCCGGCACCAGCGACAGCGCGACCCAGTACACGTCGGCCTCGGCGGGATCGGGCGGCGCCCGGTACCCGATCAGCAGATCGACCCGACCGTCGCTGTCGTAGTCGAGCGGCGCCGAGCCCGTGAACTCGGTGCAGACGCTGTCGCGGCGCTTGAACGTGGCCAGCACCGGGCCCGGCGCGAAACCGGCGCCGGTGTTGAGCCAGGCCCGCGCGATGCCCTTGAACGGCTCGTCGCCGTCGGCGTCGTCGCACGCATGGCCCGCAACGTCGTCCCAGTCGAGCTCGGACGGATCGGGCTCGTACCGGACCAGATCACCGAGCCCGTCGCCGTTGACGTCCATGATCCGATCGAGGCCGGGTCCGGTGGCGCTCGTGGCCCGCCGCTGGAACACATCGGTGGGCAGGTCGGTCTCCTCCTCGCTCCAGGTGTCGCCGTCGAAGATGACGGCGGTGTAGGTCGAGCCGTCGACGACGAGGAGGTTCATGGTGCCGTCGCCGTCGTGGTCGACGGTGATCCACGCCGCCTGGTCGCTCAGGTGTCCGTCGGCCGACACCTCGGCGCACGGGATCTCGGTGTCGTGCCGGTTGAACCCGAGGAGCGTCTGCTGGTCGAAGACCCAGTGCGCCGCGCGATGCGGACAGACTCCGCCGCCGTCGCCCTGAGGGTCGTCGTCGGCGCCGTCGTCATCGCCCTCGGGGTCGTCGTCGGGATCGGGGTCCGGACCCTCGTCCTCGTCGGCCGGGTCGTCCTCTCCACCCCCGCCGCCACCGCCATCGTCGTCGCCACCATCGTCGGCGTCGGGATCCGGGAACTCGCACTCTTCGAGCGAGACCTCGGCGTGACACCACATCCGATCGAGCCGGCCATCGCCGTCGAAGTCACCGACCGCGACGTCGAGGTCGAAGACCTCCGGATCGTCGGGCAGGTCGATCCGCGCGAGGGCATCGGCGCCGTCGCCGGCGTAGTGGAAGTCGCCGGCCAGCGCGAAGTCGGTGGCGTCGCCCAGCTCCGACGCCTCGAACCCGGGGCCGTCGCCGGCGCCGCGGCTCAGCATGAGGCGCCAGGTGTCGCCGCCGCGCACCGCCAGATCGTCGCGGCCGTCGCCGTTGGCGTCGAGCACGCGCAGGTCCCGCACACCGTCGGCGTCGTCGCCGTCGAGCGAGTACGACGCGCCGTCCCAGGCCTGACTCTCCCACCGCATCAGGCCGCTGGTCGGGACGTAGTCGAAGCGCGTGGGCGGCTTGCACGCGCCGTCGCCGGCGCACTCGCGGATCGCCTCGATCACGCTGCGGCCGCCGTTCTTGTCGTGGTTGGAATAGCCGAGCTGGTAGCTGCGCACCAGCTCACCGTCGGGCCCGCGGCTGTCGATGCGCTCGAGCCGGACCGTGGTGGTCATGCGGCCGCCGCCGAGGAAGTAGAGGATCGAGTCCGACTCGGGCCGCTTCTGGTAGAAGAACTCGACCCGGCGACGGGGCGCCATCGCCCCGTGCCCGGTGTAGTCGATCGCCTGCGGGCGGTGGTTGTCGTAGCTGGCGACCAGGCCGAGCCCGTAGACCCACGACTGCGCCGGCTCGTAGCCGTAGGTGACGGTCAGGTAGTTGCCGTCGCGATCCTCGATCCGGCGCAACGACCAGCTCTGCACCGCGCCGCGGATGGTGAGGTTCGAGTCGGCGGTGCCGCCGTAGGTGAGGATGCGGCCGTCGGCGGCGCGGACCTCGAACCAGCTCTCGGGGTTCGTGGTCGATCCCGATCGCCGGTACGACGAGAAGTCGTCGTGCTCGCGACGGTAGAGCTCGTCACCGGCCGGCTGCGGCCAGAGCCGATCGCCGTCGACGCACAGGCGATCGTCGTCGTCGAAGGTCCGGGCCACCACGCGGCCGTCCTGGTCGACGTTGGCGCGGCAGCGGTGGATGCGCGACAACCCGGACAGCGACCAGCCCACCCCCAGCAGCCCGGTGCCCTGGCTCGAATCGTAGACCAGTGCCAGATCGGGCTCGATGCCGACGCGGCCGGGGGCGACCAGGAGCGGAATCGTGTAGCGCAGCGTCCCCGCCGCGGTGACGTCGAGCGTGCCGTCGAGCGAGCCGACCGCAGCCGAGGCCGCACGAGAGGTGGCCTCGGTCGTGGGCTCGGCGGGCACGTCGCAGGCGACGAGCAGGGCGATGGCGACCGCGCCGAGGGCGGATTGGCGACAATGCGGCATGAGTCCTCCGCCCGCTCGCCATCGCAAGCGATGTGCCGCCGGGTCGGATCGCGCTCACGCGGGCTTGCACGCCGGCTGTGGCATCGACGGCCACGGCCGTGGCGGTCCCCGCCACAACCGCCCCTGCCCTTCGCGCCGGCGTCGCGCCCGCTACCGCACCAGCGTGGCGTAGCCGCACTGGCCGTTCTTGATCCAGATCTCGTAGTGGGAGCCGACCTTGCTGGTGCGGCCGTCGATGGCGCGGGCCGACTCACGCGCGGCCTCGACGCCGGTGACCTGGCCGCGAAAGACCCAGCCGCTGCTGCCGTCGCGCTCGCCGGTGCAGTTGAGGGCGTTGCTGCCCGCGGCCTCGTACTTGTCGACCTCGCCGAAGATGATGATCACCATCTGGATCCCGTCGTCGTTGTCGATGAGCCCGATCGTCGCCGGCGTCGCGTCGACCGGCGCGGCCGGACCGTTCCATCCCGGGGTGGTGCCGGTCCCGGGGCTGGCAGGGACGTAGGTCGAGGCGTCGACGGCCCTGGTCAGCGCGACCGCGGCCTCGACCTTGCGCCGCTCGGCCTCGACCCGGGCGAGTCGCTCGCGCTCGCGGCTCGCTGGTGACGAGAGCGAATCTGCCTTCATGCCGATCACCAGGCCGAGCTCGCGGCCGCCGAGGCGCTCGCCGTACGAGGCGCCGACATAGAAGCCGCTGGCGACCTCGCCGCGCGCCTTGCCGACGACCGCCAGCGCCAGCGTGGCCTCCAGCTCATCGACGCCGCCGAACCTGGTGCCGTCCTGGCGGGCGGCGTCGGACAGGATGACGGCCGGGCGAACCAGCAGCGTCGGGCGAACCCGCCCGCCCAGCGACAGCGTCACCTCGAGCTCGAGCGGCACATCGAAGCCGAACCCGATGCGGCCGCCGGTCAGGCCCGATGCGCCGAGGCCGGTCCGGAGGGCGACGCGGCCATTGCCCGGCAAGGGCACGCCGGCGCCCACCAGCACGCGCGCGCCGTAGAACAACCCCGGCCCGCCGCCGAGGGTCGCGTCGAACCCCATCGAGGCGCGGCCGGCCAGGCCCCGGGCCGTGATCGCTCCCGACCAGATCGAGTCAGCGCCCACCTCGGCCTCGTCGAAGCGCCGGTTCTCCAGCCCGAAGCCGACGTCGACGCGAGAGTCGGCGCGCTCGGAGGGCGCGGGCGGCTCGGCCATCGCCGGCGTGGTCCGGCCGGCCGCGAGCCCGATCACGACGACCGCGATGAGCCCCGATCGTCGTGGCGAGTGACACGACCTTTGCATCGCTGGCTCCTGAATCTCGTTGGTGTGCACGGGATTGAACCGTGGACCCCTACCGTGTCAAGGTAGTGCTCTTCCACTGAGCTACACACCAGGAAGGGCCATTCTGCTACCGCCCCCGGCGGCACAAGTCAAGGGCCCGGCGCGTAGCGAACACCCGTGCGTACCCTCCGCTTTCTCGGCCGCGGCGTCTGGATCGGGCTGCTGTTCCTGATCCACGGGGTGATCTGGTTCGGCGGCTGGCTGGCGCTCCTGGTCTCGTTCCGCGGCAAGGCGGCGCGCCAGGCGTGGTTCGGGGCTCGGATGGCGGCGTTCATGATCGCGCTCGGGGCGACCTTCGTGAAGGTCGGTCAGATCATGTCGACCCGGCCCGATCTGCTGCCGCCCCACGTCATCAAGGCGCTGTCGCGGCTGCAGGACAACGTCGGCGCCTTCGCCTGGCGCCACGTCGAGCGCACGTTCGTCGACGAGCTGGGCAAGACGCCGGGGGACCTGTTCGCCAGCTTCGATCGCACGCCGGTGGCGTCGGCGTCGGTCGCCCAGGTCCACCGCGCCACCCTGCGCAGCGGCGAGGAGGTCGCGGTCAAGGTGCGCCGCCCCGGCCTCGACGATCTGGTCCGTTTCGATCTGTCGGTGATGCGTTTCTTCGCCCGCGTGATCGCGCTGTGGCCGACGGCGCGCCTGTTCGCCCCGGTCGAGAGCGTCGACGAGTTCGGCCGCGCCATCCGCGCTCAGATCGATCTGCGGGTCGAGGCGGCCAACAACCGCCGCTTCGCCGGCAACTTCGCCAGCGATCCCGACGTCGGCTTCCCGGTGCTGCACCCCGAGCTGTGTACGCGCGGGATCCTGACCATGGGCTTCGTGCGCGGCGTGAAGGTGCTCGACGCACCGGCCAAGGCCAAGGCCGACGCCACCCGCCTGGCCCGCATCGGATTCCGCACGCTCTTGCAGATGGTCTTCGCCGATGGATTCGTGCACGCCGATCTGCACCCCGGCAACATCCTCGTCGACGACGCCGGCAAGGTCGTCATCCTCGACCTCGGCCTCACCGCGGAGCTCGACGAGCGCGACCGCCGCGCCTTCGCCCAGTTCTTCGCCGGCTGGGCCGGCGGCGACGGCAAGGTGATGGCCAAGCTCATGTCCGAGCTGTCGCCGTCGGCGCACGTCGCCGACTACCCGGCCTACGAACGTGAGGTCGTCGAGTTCGTCGCCCGCTACTACGGCAAGGCGCTGGGCGAGGTGCAGGTCTCGACGGTGGCGTTCGACATGATGAACATCCTGCGCCGTCACCGTGTACGCGTGAACCCGACCTTCACGATGTGCAACATCGCCATCGCCGTCACCGAGGGGATCGGCAAGCAGCTCGATCCGCGGCTCGATCTCATCCAGGAGGCATTGCCCTTCTTCATGACCATCCGCGCGGCGGGTCGGCTGTAGGGCTGTGGCGCCAACGCTACGGTGTCGAGCAGCGGCCACGCCCGTCGAGGAGGCAACGGTCTGGAATGACGTGGTCCGACCACGATTTGAGCGCTGGCACGCGAACTGCCATACTGTGGGGACCATGGGTGGATTCAACAAACTAGGTCTTGTCCTGCGCCGCGTACTTCCGGCGGTTGTTCTCGCTGGTTCGCTCGGCGCCTGTGTGGTGCGCGGCAACGCGCACGCCCGGATCTGGGTGCCCATTCCGGTGGTCGTCGTCCAGGAGCCGCCGCCTCCGCCACCGCGCCACGTCGTGGTGGTCGCGCGCCCCGGACACATCTGGATCGAAGGTCGCCACACCTGGAACGGCAGCCGCTACGTCTGGCATGACGGCTACTACGAGCGCGAGCGCGCCAATCACCACTACCGGCCCGGGCGCTGGAAGCGCCAGGGCAACGGCCACGTCTGGGTCGAGGGGCGCTGGGAGGCGCGCGGCCACGGCCACGGCCACGGCCACGGCCGGGCCAAGGTTCGAGATCACCGGTAGGGGCGTCGCCGACGGCGGAGGCTGATCAGGATCAGCGCGGCCAGCACCGCGCTGACGGCGCCGCGCTGGGCGCCCGCACCGCAGCCGCACACCGCGCCGCCGCGCGGATCCAGATCCAGGAAGCGGTCGTTCGCGTCCACCTGGGCCGCGTCCACCGATGATGCCGCGTCCTCGCCCGATGCTGCGTCGGGCGTGCCGCTCGCATCGCCGCTCGCATCCGTCGGCGTCGCATCCACGCCCGCGTCGCCGGGGTCCCACGGCGTCCCGTCGTTGGGACCGCGCGGGGTCGGCGTCTCCACTCGCCAGTCGGTGGAGACCACGTTGACGTCGGCCACCCGGGCCAGCGCGAAGCCGCCGGGCGGCGCCGGCGCGCTGGTGTCGTCGGCGGGCGCGAACAGATCGTGCACCGGCGTGGTGATCGGGCCCCAGCGCACGCAGTCGTAGCGGGTGGTCGAGCTGACCAGGCAGAGCTGCCCCGCGGCCAGCGGCAAGGCCGGCACCACCGACGTGTCGGCGGCGGTCATGTACACGCTCTGGGCCTCGGCGGTGGCGAAGAGGAGGAACGTGCCGTCGGTGAAGCAGGTGGTGCTGGCGTACGGCATGGCGTCGCCCATGGAGGCGCCGTCGGGGCCGTAGACTCGCACCACCGTCGACGGGAACAAGCAGCCGTCGCCGATCGCCTCCAGCTCGACGTAGCGGGCCGCCGGATCGCCGGTCGGTGACGCGGTCACGACCTCGGACAAGCGGAAGGCGGCCACGCCGGCGTGCGCCGGTGGAGCGCCCAGCAAGAGCAGCGCGATCACCGCGTGCACGCTTCGACGCGGCACTCGCTCGCGCTCGTGTCGGCTCGGGACGACCGGAGGCTCCGGGGGTGCCACGCCGCATCCTAGCTCGCCGCCGACCCGGAGGGCGCGCGACGTGGCTGTCACGCCGCGCAACCGGCGGCGGTGGCAAACCTCGACCGCCACGCGCACTTGGGCAACCCCGCCGGCTCGCCGCTCGTCCTATCCTGACGGCGGCTCGGTGTGACACAATTGTCAGACCGGCGCGTCCGTCGCTCCGAGGGTCCGAGGTTCGTCATCGAGGTCGGCCAGGTCATCGACAAGTACGAGCTGCTCGAGCGCGTAGGCCAGGGCGGGATGGCCGTGGTCTATCGCGCCAACGATCGCTCGCTCAAGCGTCACGTGGCGTTGAAGGTCCTGCACCGCCACCTCGCCGATCACGACGAGGCCCGCGACCGCTTCGAGCGCGAGGCCCACGCCGTCGCCAAGCTGCGACACGAGAACATCCTCGAGATCTTCGACTACTCGGGCAAGGCCGGGGGCGAGAGCTACATCGTCACCGAGTTCATCGACGGCAAGACCCTCAAGCAGTTCTCGACCGATCATCCGCCCAAGTACGCCGAGGTCGGCGCGATGATCGTCGTCCAGATCTGCCGCGCCCTCGGGCACGCCCACGGCCAGGGCGTGCTCCACCGCGACGTGAAGCCCGAGAACGTGATGATCCGCAGCGACGGGGTCGTCAAGCTCACCGACTTCGGCATCTCGCAGATGGTCGACGCCCAGCGCATGACCATGACCGGTCAGCTGCTCGGCTCGCCGGCGTACATGTCGCCCGAGCACGTCGAGGGCCGCCCCCTCGACTTCCGCACCGACGTCTTCGCCGCCGGCATCGTGCTGTACCAGCTCACCGTGGGCAAGCTGCCGTTCGAGGGTCGGAACCCGCACGAGATCCTCAAGCGCATCGCCGAGTGTCGCTTCAGCGATCCGCGCCAGGCCAACCCCCGCGTCGGCAACCAGCTCGGCCGCATCATCCTCAAGGCCATGGCGCGCGATCCCGACGCGCGCTACCCGGTGATCACCGCGATGCTCACCGACCTCGAGCAGTATCTCGAGGGCTCGGGCCTGGGCACCGGCAAGGAGGAGCTGGCCCGCTACTTCGCCTCCCCATCGGCGTACGAGCTGGCCCTGGGCGCGCGGCTCACCGATCACCTCATGCGCCGGGCCCGCGAGGCGCTGCCGCTGCAGCGCTCGACCGCGCTCGAGCTGCTCGATCGCGTCCTCACCATCGAACCCGGCCACGCCGGCGCGCTCGAGGCCCTGTCCAGCCTCGAGCGGCGGCGGCGCTGGCGCCAGACCGGCCTCATCGGCCTGGCCGTGATCGTCGCCGGCGCCGGCGCCTGGGGCGCGCGCCACCTGATCAAGAGCCGTGGCGGTGGCGTGAGCGGCGGTCAGGTCGTCGACGGGCCCGGCGCGCCCATCGATGCCGGCGCCATCGACGCCGCCATCGCGCCCATCGATGCCGCCACCGCCGACGCGTCGCCGGTCGACGCCCGCGGCGTCCTGCCCGTCCCCGCCGACGCGCGGCGCCCGGGCGACCGCGACGCCCGCCCGCCGATCGACGCCGGTGGCGCGGCCATCGACGGCGCGACCTTCAAGCTCACCGTGTTCCCCAAGGAGTCGGAGGTCCAGATCGGCGGCGGCGCCTGGCAGACGCTCGACGACGGCACGGCCGAGCTGCCGGTGTCGGCCTCGGCGGTGATCATCGCCGTGCGCAACGACGGCTGCTGCGAGGCCGAGCAGGTCACCGTGCCCGCCGGCCAGAGCAAGCAGCTGAACATCAACCTCAGCTTCCTGCCGGCGCAGATCACGCCCGAGTGCGACGCCGAGGGCGAGGTGACCGTCCAGATCGACGGCAAGGGCGCACGCCTGGGCAAGCCGAGCGTGATCTCGTTCCGCGGCACGCTGCTCCAGCGCGACATCGACGTGGTCTTCACCGTCGGGCTCGACAGGGTGATCCGCAAGTCGGTGGCGGTGCACCCCAAGAGCATCGAGAAGGTGACGTGCGCGCCATGATCCGCGCCGCCGCCCTCGCCCTGCTCGCCGCCGTCGCGGTCGTGTCCACCGTCGCGCCCGCCGCCGCCAGCCCGGCCGAGGAGATGAACACCGCCCGCGACGCCTTCCGCCGCAGCGACTGGCAGGCCGCCATCCCGGTGCTGTCGTCCCTGCTCTACCCGTCGCCGCGCCTGGCCTCCGAGGAGGACATCTACGAGGCCCACCTCTTGCTCGGCATGTGCGCGTTCGAGCAGCACGATCGCATCACCGCCACCCGCGAGTTCGAGGAGGCGATCGTGCTCCAGCGCGAGCGCAAGCTGGGCAGCGGCGTCTTCTCCGAGGCCGCGGTCGCGCTCTACGAGGAGCGCCGCGTCGCCCTGGCCGAGAAGTACCGGCTCGAGGCCGAGAAGCGGGCGCTGGCGCTCGAACGCGAGAAGTACCGCCGCCTGGTCGAGGCCATGGTCATCGTCGAGAAGCGCGACTACTACGTGAACTTCATCCCCTTCGGCGCCGGCCAGTTCCAGAACGGGCAGACCCGCAAGGGCCTCGCCTTCGCCACCGCCCAGGGCGTCACCGGCGCGCTCTCGGCCGGCATCTGGATGTACCTGGTCGGCTCGTACGGCCTGTCCGGCTCGGTCCCCAGCGAGGACTCGGGCACGGTCTTTCGCCTGCAGCAGATCGAGATCGGCTCGGGCGCCGTGTTCCTCGGCCTGGCCGCCTGGGGCATCGTCGACGCGCTGGTCCACTACAAGCCGACCATCGTCCGCAAGCCGGACGAGTCGCTCCTGCCGCCCGACATGCGGCTCAAGGATCCGCGCACCGGACCACCCGATGGCGGTCCCGGCACCCGTCCCGGCAAACCCGAGACGCCGTCCGGCACCACCTTCCATCTCGCCCCGACGCCGCTCCCCGGCGGCGCGGGCCTCGTCATGTCCTGGGAGTTCTAGGAGCCGCCATGCCGTCGCTTCGCCTCGCCGCACCCGGTCAGCCGCCGTCGATCTACCACCTCTACAAGAAGATCACGTCGCTGGGCTCGGGACCCGACAACGACGTGGTCCTGCCCGATCCGTTGATCGGCGACGCCTACGCCTCGATCCACTTCGACGGCCAGACCTACACGATCACCACGCTGCAGCGAAAGGCCGAGGTCGTCGTCAACGGCAAGAAGCGCAGCAAGCACAAGCTCAGCCACGACGACAAGCTCACCATCGGCAGCTGCGAGCTGCGCTTCGCCCTGGTCGACGACGCCATGATCCCCGAGGCCGAGGAGGTCTCGACCGTTGCCGACCTCGACGCCTACCACAAGCTCTTCGACTTCTCCGAGAAGCTCATGCACCAGCGCGACCTGGGCGAGCTGCTCGACACGCTGATGGACCTGGTCATCGAGATCACCAACGCCGACAAGGGCTTCCTGATCCTGATGGAGGGCGACACGCTCGACATCAAGGTCGCCCGCAACCTCAAGCGCGAGAACATCTCCGACGCCGTCAGCCAGCTCTCCGACTCGATCGTCGCCAAGGTCGTCCACACCCGGCGCCCGGTGATCATCTCCGACGCCATGCACGACGTCGAGTTCGCCGCGGCCAAGAGCGTGATGCAGCTGCGCCTGTCCAGCGTGATCTGCGTGCCGCTGCTCGACCGCGGCCGCCTGCTCGGCCTCATCTACGTCGGCAACGATTCGGTGATCGATCTGTTCCAGGAGCAGATGATGCGGGCGCTGACGGTGTTCTCGTCGCAGGCCTCACTGATCATCGCCAACGCCATGTTGCTCGACGAGCTGCGAGTCGACAACCGCCGCCTCAACGAGCGCCTCGAGCAGTTCCACTTCGGCGAGATCGTCGGCACCAGCGCGGTCATGCAGCAGGTCTTCCGGCGGGTCGAGAAGATCGCGCCCACCGACATCTCGGTCATGATCACCGGCGAGA
>SXGT01675318.1_pt1 | contig 14515 bp, 11 predicted proteins | sample 3176221 | NCBI WGS metagenome assembly SXGT01 (sample SAMN11356862, study PRJNA531348) | freshwater metagenome | isolation source: freshwater sample F1-120 | place: China: Fuxian Lake, Yuxi | collected 2017-12-25
CTTTGCCACCGTGCGGCATCCATGCCGCACCCCTTCGGGCTATTCCCGATAAATACTGCGGTGCTCGACGCGGTAAACGGGATTAAAACAAGTTACTGCGTAACGTCAGTTATTATGTACCCGTATGACCATCCGCCTCAGCTTAGCCAAGGCTAAATGGTCATCGGGATTTAATATTGAGGCGTTAATGCGTTAATGCGTTAAGCAGTTATAAGCTGTAAATATTTGTATCTTGTGGTTTAAAGCGTTTTCAGATATTCAATTAGCGCTTTTTTGTCCGTAGCGCTTAAGTCGGTACCATAGTTATGTCCTGTGTTGTGATTTCCAGGTTTGAGGGTATCAAATTCAGTACTGTCTGGACCTGCATCGGTGACAAAGCCCACTTTTTGAGGATCAAACTCCCAGCTTCCGACATAAAAATGTTGGACTCGATTCGCAGGAGGCTGTAATAATTCCCACAGATTAGGAATTGAGCCATTATGCAAATACGGCGCCGAAGTCCACACGCCATTCAGCGGACGCGCTTTATAGCAAGGGATCAGTGCTCCCGAGCTATTTTTTAATGGTGCGCAATGGGGTTTGGCGGTATCTTTGAGAAATTCAGCTGTTTGGGCAGCTAACTCTGCTGCAGGCAGTATTTTAGGTAAGGTTTCCTGTAATACGGCGAGCACGCCAATCCCTACCAATTCTGCTGTCGGCACTACTGCAGGCAGGGGTCCGTGGAGTGTTGGTAAACCTTGCAATAATCCAGTTTTGGCGGTGCGGTTTTGGATATTATCCGCCGTCAAGGCATCGGTGCCTAGCGTGTCTATATGCACCAGTTTTGCCTGCACTTGACGGTGAGGATCATCGCGTTTTATCAGCGCATGGCAGCTAATACACTGGGTATTATAAATTTTTTGACCTTGGCGGGCTTTTAGTTGATCAATCTCTGGAAAGCCAGCAGGCCAAAGCGGTGACCAGAGCGTGGTCAGTATGGATTCTAACTGTTGCAAATTATCTACCCGAATATGCTGGGTCGGTTGTTTACTCCCTGGATGAAATCTGAGATCGCCAAACACCCCGATGACTTCACCCGCATTTCGGGCGTAAGGGCCTATGCCAGCATTTGAAGCCGAACCATTCCATTGCACAACGTCATGTTGCGGGGTATCCCAGACCACAGGAAAGGATACTGGTGCATTGGCGGGTTGCTTATTTTCTGGTATCCCAAGCGCAAACACTGCAACCTCGTTAAAAATATTGCCAAAAGCATCTAAACGCGCAAAGCCATTCAGCTTCTCTATATGATTCACTTGATCTCGTTGGTTTAAAGCCTGACTCTGCGTGGCTAGGTGGGCTTTGAGTTTGCTCAGTGCGTCACTTGAGGCGGATGCTCCCAGGATGCGTTCGGCAAAGCGTTGAAATTTAGCGGCGTTTGTTAGCGTTGCTTGCAGTGCTTGGGCACTTTCATGAATAAAGCGGTCAAAATCATGGTGTGCAGGACCGCCCTCGACTAAATATTCTTTACCTTGATAACTGACTTTGCTGGTGTGACAGGCTGCACAGGTTACACCGATATGGCGTTCTTGGTTACTGTCAATATCGGCAACAAAGCCGATAGGTAAGGCATCGGGATTAAGTTTGGGATCTGCCGGACCTGCGATAAAACGTAATTGGCTTAAGTGTTTATGGCTGGCAAAGAGTTGTTCACTATCGGCCAGTTCCAGGGCTAAAAACCAGGCATAAGGCATAATTCTTGCGCCTTGGGTGGTGTACCACCAATTCATTCGGGTCGCGTGATCCCAGTTTTGTGCCAAATACTCCGGTAATTTGGTAATCGGATGGGTCAGTTTGGTTGTGGCATGAGTTTTAGTTTGCACAGGATCAGCAGGCGGAGTGTTCTGGGTACGTTCACTACAACCGCTATTTATTAAGAGCATGCTTGAGAGCAGCCAAGGTTTGATCGACATAGTGGACTCCTTACTAGCCAAATAAAAATTTAAACGCATTTTCTATCCAGCGAATAAAAAATGGTAATGTTGGACTATTGGCTTGCAGCCGATGTTCGGCAGAGGCTTGGTACACTGCACGCCGCAAACGATTAATGCTGCCAATGGGTTGATGCTCTACCAAGGCATGCCAAGGGGTAAACACTAAATTCTCACACTTGCTAACATGCGAGGCGCTGGTAACTTCAGCTTGCGGAGCTTCGATGGTGATTTTTGCGACCTTCACAAATGGAAACGCGTTTTCTGGCCAATGCGTTGAGGCGTTTTCAATCTCTAGGTCGACATCAGAAATATCTTCCCGAATTTGTAACATAAAATCAAATTCTATAGACTCCTCGCCGTGCATGGTTTCAGTGAGTGCAGCACGCAGGTAATCTTGCGCGGGGGCAGGCGGAGGAGATAACGGCGGGACGGGAGCGATGGGTTTCGCGGAAAACTTCATCACTTTGTTATCGCCAAACATAAACGGCGCCGCACTAAAATATTGTGCCCCGAGAGGATTCCCCACGGACGGAGTGATTTTTGAGGTTTTGATACCATTGACGATGGCTGCAGTGGCTGCCATATGTTGAATATCTTCTGGGGTAATATTTTCGGCTTCGATATAGTCGAGGATGTGGCGTTTTTGTTCTTCGGTAAGGGAGGAGGAGTTAAGCTGCAGCGGCGCAAAAAATCGATTCGGGATGTCTTTATCCTGGTCTAATATGCGATTTAAACGTAAATAATCACGCATATTGGCAAATGCAAAGACTGGCTGATTAATCATTAGAAAATCTTGGTTGTTAGCGTTACCATCGGTTTGCAGCACGTCACCGCCAACATCAAAGATTTTAATTGCCATTCCCCGACTGCCGTGTTCACCGTCTTCATTTAAGTCAGGTTTATCTACTAGCGCTTCAGCATTGGAAAAGCGAATGATTGCGGAATAGGTTTTACCCGGTGTTGCAAATAAGCCGACCTGCAATTCAGGAGGTAGATCATTATTGATACTAAAACTCGCGTTTACACAGCCATGCGATTTTGGATGCACTCCGCGTAACATTTGTTTGGGTGGAGCATAACGTTTATCTAACAATTTAACAGTGAGTTCTGCCGTTTCTGCAATTTGTTGCTGCTCTTCTGCTAGATCGTGAATATGTTCAAATGGGCATTTGCCTGTGGTAGTCATAATGTCGCCTCCTCATCAGTTTGTGTTTTATAGTGATTGTTATTCTTTTAATGGGCAGGCTACTTATTCTAAAATGCTTAAGCGATACTATGACTTATGCACTACGGCATAACCTTATGAAAGTAGTCTACGCTTTTGCAAGGAATTTTCTGTGAAGTATTTCACAACTTTTGAGTGAACAATTTCACATGATTTAGTTTGAGTGTTTTAGATGCCACAGTAATCTCGTGGGGGTTGAGATTGCTGTGGCTAAATTTCATCAGAGTTGACGCGCTTTAGCCGTCATTGAGAAAATAGTGATGCGGAGTGTGAGAGGAGCTCGAAGCTACGGGAAGATAGAGTCCTGAACGATTGCTAAACATTTATACGAAATCCCGCCACGGAATCCATTAATAGCGTAGATAATTGGCTGAGTTCTTTCGCTGTATTGGCCACCGAGGTTACCGCTGCGGTATTTTCACCTGCTACCATGTTGATATGTTCCACACGACTGGCAATTTCTTTCCCGGCGATAGTTTGTTCTCTCAGAGCTAAGGAGACATTATCGACGACATCGGTAACTTGTTTAGCGCCATTCTCAATGCTATGCATAGCGTTTTCGGAGATGAGTGCCAGAGATTTGCCTTCGTTTATACGATTAACGGTGGCTTCCATGCGCACTAGCATAGCTCGAATGCGTTCTTGAATAGATTTCACCATCAAGGTGATCTCCTGGGCGGAGTTCGCTGAACGTTCAGCAAGTTGCCGAACTTCGTCGGCCACCACGGCAAAGCCTCGGCCCATTTCTCCTGCACGGGCGGCTTCAATCGCGGCATTCAGCGCCAATAAATTAGTTTGTTCCGCCACGCCTTTAATGACACTGATAATACTGGAGATACGTTCTGATTCTTCTCCCAATTCTTGCGAATACTTTACCGTTTCGGAAATAATATGCGCAATATTATTGATTTCTTGCACCATGGAATTGATATGATTACTGCCCAAAGAGGCGTTTTGACTCGACTCTTCGGCAAGTGCACGGGCGTTGTCTGACAAAGAAGACACCTGACCAATACTGACATACATTTCCTCTAAGGCTGCTGCCATGGATTCCGAAGATTGAGATTGGGTATCCGATGCGGCACGCACCTGCTCAGCAGCTGCGCTAAGTGTATGGGATGTTTGTTTGACACTGAACGCGTTTTCTCGCATTTGCGTAACGTTTTGGCGTAAGTCCTGAATCATATTTTTGACGCCGACTTCCAAATCCGTGATTTCATTTTTGCCTGAGGGCACTAGATTCACAGTTAAATCACCTTTGGCGACGTAGGTTAAGGTGTTTAATAAATGGCTAATAGGTTGCGTAATCGAGGAGGTGGTGGTGTAGGCGGAGATTGCTGCTATCAAGGTACAGAACATTAGCAAGCTCAACATGATTACAACTGCACTATCAGAAGCTTGCTTTGCACGCGTTATCGCATTTTGGTTAAGTTTGTTTTCAATTTCTAACAAAGTTTTAAGGTTATCGCGCTGCTCATCCATAAGCTTATTCGCCTCACTGAGTAAATTATCAATTTCGTTCACATTATTGGCTTCTACCGCCCGGATGACCTTATCGACTTTTTCCTTAATGGGGTCATTCATATCTTTTATCTTCGCTAATTGACTAAATTCCTCCTGGGTACCTTCAGAGCTAGTGAGCAATGTAAAAAACTTGTCATGATAGGCCGCAAAATTTTTCCGCTGGGTTTTAAGATCATCCATGGCAAGGTTACGAGCATTATTGTCTTTAGCCAAGACGATATCTCTGACAGCAATTGCTCGGCCATCTAGTGAATTCCCAAGTTCATTTGCATAATCTATTTCAACACCGTTTACCGCGGTGATTTCATAGAGTGATTTCTGCATAGTGTCCATTTTGAATATGGCAGTCATTGATATTGCCAAAATAAGCAAGGCAAGCAAACCAAAGCTAAATACTAAACGCAGTTTAATGGTCAAATTATGCATAACAAACTCCTTGAACAGATGACAGAGATTTTTAAATGCAAGTAAGATCCGCAATGATGGCCACAAAAATTTTGTACCTAAGCAACACTCTATCCGAATAAAGTTGATTGAAATTTAAAAATTTAAATGCCTGATGGACTGACTTTGGTACTAGCCATCAGTTAATCAAACCGATGTTGACCAATAGTAATGACAGATTTACTCACAAGAAATTGTGTTGTTGATCACAGTTTAGTGCGAGATTAAAGCTTGTAAATCCCCCCAAATGGAGGGGCGGCTGGCTGAGTGCAGATAAAATGCTGAGAGTAGATCTAAATAATCTATTTTAATTCAATGTGTTGTATTATGGCTTTGTGCGCTGACTGAGTAAAATGTAGATGAGAAACTAACGTGCTAATGCTGTTGAGCGATAAACAGCATAGCGGTTAATCCTGATGTTACAGTTGATTAATCAGTTGCAGTTCTTGTGGATAGGGGGACATGTAATAGGATTCCTGGATATAGGGGTCGGGTGATTTACGAAAATGGTGCTTCAGTAAGGTGATCGGCACAATTAAAGGAACTTCTCCGCGGCGATATTGTTCAATAATTTCACACAGTTCGGCTTTGTCATCCGCGCTTAATTCTTTTTTTAGATAACCTTGAATATGCTGTAACACATTGACATGATTGCCACGATTAGCCACTTTTTTTAGTAATTGCATCAAAATAGTGATGTACTGCTCCGCAACCGTCTCTAGGTTGGTTTTATTGACCTCTGCCAGTAATTGCCCCAGTTCCCGATAATCTTCATGGCTCATAATCATCAGTTTATGTCGCGCATGAAAACGGGTTAAGCCCGCTGGCGTCAGCCCCTCGGCGATGAGGTTTTTCCAGCGATGCAGCACGTACACACGCTGAATAAAGTTTTCGCGTAACTTAGCATCCCCTAAACGACCTTCCTCTTCGACGGGGAGTAGGGGATTGTTTTGCATTAAGGTTTCGGCAAACACGCCTACGCCGATCGGACGGGGCGTTTCACGGTGATAAACTTTTACCCGAGTCATACCACAGCTAGGCGAATTTTTTTTAAATATGTAACCGCACAATTGCGCATGCTCGGCTTGTTGCTGCAAGGCTTGCGCACGCAGTGCTTCGGTATAATCTAAATCATTATTTTTTGAGCCGACACAACGGGTCTCATCACCCACTTTCATCAACTGAATCGTTGGGCGGGGTATACCTAAGCCAATGGCCACTTCAGGGCAAAACGGTTTAAAATCAAAATATTCGTTCAAGGTGCCTGTGATATAGGCATCACGTTTATGACCGCCATCAAAGCGGACGTTTTCGCCTAGTAAACAGCTGCTAATACCCACTGGGATTTTTTGCATGTGTGCTCCTGATAATACACCATGGTATTTATAAAATTTTGAGAAAAATTGCACACCCAGATTCCTTAATCTCCCCTCTGCTGATTTACTAGTCACGTTAACACTGAAAAAATCCATAGCTAAGCAAAAAATATACTAGTAAATAAACTATGTATTTTTAGGTGCCTCTAGGTGAATGTTAGTAAGTTCTTACTGGGGTGCGAATACTGTCCTAGGTCATCGCTAGCATGTCCCTCTAAAACGGGATATCGTCGTCAAAATCGTCATAATCTGGGGGGACAGGAGGAACAGAAGCGTTGGGCATAGTCGGTGGATACGGCGAACTTCCAGGAGCCGAAGCAGTCGGCGTATTATAGGCCGCACTGGTGTCTGGAAAATGGCTAGTTCCACCGCTCTTGCTACCTAGCATGTGCATTTCCTCGGCAATAATCTCTGTTGTATAACGTTCATGCCCGTCTTTATCCTGCCATTTGCGGGTTTGTAAACGTCCTTCAACATAGACTTGACTCCCTTTTTTTAAATATTCACCTGCAATTTCTGCGATTCGGTTGAAAAATACGACTCTATGCCATTCCGTGGCATCTTTGCGTTCACCAGTTTGTTTATCTTTCCAGCGACGCGTAGTCGCAATACTAATCGACGTGACGGCGCCACCTGCCGGCATGTATCTGACCTCAGGGTCGGCGCCAAGATTACCAATTAAGGTGACTTTATTTAACATTGAGTGCTCCACATTGTGCTTAAAGCATGCATCATAATCACAATTTAGTATGGACGGAAGTCTTGCTTATAAATCTCTTAGGAAAAAATTGGATAGCAGTTTGGGAAAGCAGAGGCCCGTGATCTCTGGAGACAGTTTCTATAGAGAAATTACTCGAGCTGCAGGCGAATAACAGTTGTAGTTCGAATACTTAGGTGGATAAGTATTGTGAGAAAAGTTAAACCCTGATTTGGTTAATCTAGTAATCCGTCAATTTTATAATGTTGGGTTGAAACAAAAAAACGTTCGTGGTGAGCTTGTCGAACCATGCACCACAAAGCCATTCGACATATTCATGGCGAATGGAATATGTTATTAACCGCCAAAACAAGATTGACTGAATATTAGAGTCTTACACTAAAAATGGCGATTTACACCGATAACTTGCCATCCCATCCCAATTCAATCAAAAGATCTCTGGCTGTCGTAAGCGTCGTCATCAACTGGGTATTAATGCTTTGCATGTTTTGATTGATGCGCTGTAATTCCTGATTACTGTGCAGGAGTTGTCGATTATGAAATTGGAGATCTTGATTGGCTTGTTCGAGTTCTGTAATTTTGGCCAGAGTATTACTTTGAAAGGTATCGAGGGTCTGTTCGACGGTCTGTAAATAATTGGCTAAATTTTGATATGCTCCTTGTGATGCAGTTGGCAATTTGACGCGAGCAGCCGGATCCTTAATCATGACCGCAACTAGCGTAGGGGAGACGGCTTCTAACACAAGCGGTTTTATTTGGATGGTTAAGAGAGCGTCATGCTGAGTTTTATTAGCATAAAAAGCATTGATTTGCCTTGATTCACCTGTTTTTAGTGCTTGATGCACAGCTGTAGCAAGCGAACTGGCTAAATCACTCGGTAAAAAATCTTTAAGTGAGTAAGACGATAGTTGTTCTTGCGATGCTAAATCATACCGAGTATCGTCAAATTTATGTGCAATGTTCAATTGCTCATTGATGATTAAAGTGCAATTGCTTAACGAGTGCACAAGTCTGTCTAAGACCGCCACGTTATGTTGCGAAGAATACAGCGCGTCTTGAGCGCGGCTAGTCGGAGTAGATTGGGTCATATCTTCTCCAGAGATAGGGTGTAGTTTATCCATTAGCTGAAATTTACTTAAAATAATTCGGTTTTTTCGATGCTTTGGGGTGGTGTTAGGACGGATAATTCAAAGAAGGGTGCAAATACTGGGGTCGGTACTCAAAAAAATTATCTACTCGACCTGAAGTCTAATCAGTAGTTGTTCGGGCCAATTTACAGAGAACACTGCGTAAATGTGGCCCGGCTAAGGACTGTCTAAAAGTGGTTAAAATTCATCCCACTCTGAATCTTGATCTGTATGGGCTGCAATTTGGCTCGGTTTGGGTTTAGCTTGAACTTTAGGTTGTGGTGCAGATTTGATCGTTGGGCTAGGCGAATTGCTTGGCGGTGGATTCTTATGGCCCCCAAGATTGAAAAACGCCAGTAAATTTCCCATGTGCGTAGTTTGTTCGTTCATCGAAAGACTCGCCGCGGCGGCTTGCTCGGCTAACGCGGCATTTTGTTGGGTAATCTCATCCATTTGCGCTACTGCTTGGTTGACTTGTTCAATGCCAGCGGATTGCTCACCACTTGCCGATGCGATTTCCGCAACAATGCTGCTGACTTGTTGCACTGCACCTACGATTTCGTTGAGCGATTTACCCGTTTGATTCACAAAGTCACTGCCATTGCGCACTTTTTGGATGCTGTTTTGGATCAGGGTTTTACTTTCACGCGCAGCATTAGCACTGCGTTGTGCAAGATTACGCACTTCGGTGGCCACGACCGAAAACCCGCGTCCGTTTTCACCTGCACGCGCAGCTTCTACTGAGGCATTGAGCGCTAATAGGTTGGTTTGAAACGCAATCTCATCGATAACACCAATGATGGCAGAGTTCACTACCTCGCCACCTTGTTCTGCTAAATTACGCGCTTGTTGCGTAATCTGATTGGCTTGTAAGGCGTTATCCGCATTGTGTTTAACCGTACTGGTTAACTCTTCCATACTGGATGCGGTTTCCTGTAAATTGGCAGCTTGCTGCTCTGCACGTTGTGACAGGTTATTATTGCCACTGGAGATTTCGTTCGAAGATTGGCTGATGAAGCTTGCAGAATCTTGAATCTGCACGAAGACTTCGCGTAATTTTTCCAGTGTACTATTAATGTCATTTTTACAGCTATCGTAAATGCCAGCGTAGCTACGGGTAATTTTTTGACTTAAATCACCTGCTGACATTTTTTGCATAATGCCCGCAATGTCATCAAATACGCTGTCTATGGTTTCTGTTAATTGATTAATTTCGACACTGATGGTTTGATAGAACCCAGTTTTATCATCGGTGCGTAGACGTTGACTTAAATCACCGATTTTGATGGCCTCGACGATCGCTTTAATTTCGTTTTCGATTTTAATTTCGTTGGTACGATCACGCCACTCGACCACAATACCAATGCGTTCTCCAGACTCGTCAATCACCGGGACAGCAATAAAGTCTAAATGGCGACTACCTAAAACAAAATTTGAATGTAATTCTGTCGTTAATTTGCTCAGTGCCGCGCGCTGGTGCTGTGGATTTTTGTGGAAGCGATCGATATTTCCCCCGACTAGATGATTAGCATCAAAATCTGGAATTTCTTTGCGTATGTCGTCTTGAATGCCTTTGAACATCGCTAATAATGATTTATTAACATAGATAATATTGTAGTCTTGATCCGCTAACATCACATTTGCAGACGCATTGTCCAAGGCATTTTGGATACGCAACGCTTTGGCTTTTTCTTCCATTTCCCGCGTAATTCTTTGCAACAGCTGTCCCTGCATGAAGTGCATATTGGCTAAGACACTGTGCTCATCACCCGACTTAACGTCCATAATATTATCCAATTTGCCACTGGCGATTTTGGCAGCTAAATCCGCGACGGTGTTGGGTTCTGCTCCCAAAGATTTGACTAAATTGCGTACGATAATATAGCCAATCAAACTGCCCACAGAGATTGCGAACACTAAGGAAAACAGTGCAAGTTTGAAAGCGAATTCATAATTGCCACTGGCTTTGTCGAATTCCATTTTGGCGACATCCACTTGTAGCGTTTTTAGCTGGTCAACTTTATCATTTAAAAGATCAAATTGATCCGCCAAGGTTTTTATCATGAAGGTATTCGCTTCGACAAAACGTTTTTGTTGGTAGAGCTCAAACGCAGCTTGCTTCTGTTTGATAAATTCAGTACGGAGTTTGACATATTCTTCCGCCAGAATTTTTTCCTCTGGAGTCAGATAGGTTTCCATATAAGCATTCCAAATTTTATTGCCTTCCTGATCATTTGCGTTTATTTTGCTTAGATGATCAGCGAGTGTTAACGTGTTAATTCGACTTTCTTCTAAACGCGGATCATAAAACACCGCTTGGTATAAATGCAGAATGCTATCAGCATTGAGGTCTGTGATTTCGGCGAGTTGATCAAGAGGAATGGCGCGGTCTTGATACACGGTACGTAAGCCAGTATTAGAGTCGTACATACCGCGTAAACCAACTAAGCCAATAATGATCATCATTAAAATCATAAAGGCAATCAAGGAAAATAAACGGAACTTCACGCTAAGATTTTGGAACTGATTCATATCTTGTTACTCATCAAGAGATTTTCAGGATTAAAAAAAATTAAAAAGGCAACAATTGCCTTAATTGATAAAGGTGGGCTCAATTATCAAACTAATCGAATTAAGATCCATTGCATAGATTACTGTGGGTATCTGTTCTAAGGTTACACGCCAATCCAGTGCAATTTGATTATAGATCAACAAAAATATTTTTCTGGATTTAAGTGGATTATTTACAAATAATATTTGTAAAATTAACGGCTTAAGAGAGTTGCTTTTGTTTATAATGTTGAAAGTGAAAAGCTAATTTATTGTGCGATTAAGGATGGGATCTAACAAAATACCTCATACGTAATGCTTACGTATGAGGTCTATATCACGTAAAGTGCGTATGTGGGTTTTAGGCATTTTATAGCGGGGTAAAAGTCGCGGTTTCTCTAGACGCGCCGCATCCATTCTCGCCGCACCAGATTTGATCGCCACAGCCAGACAGCATTAAAACACTTACCAGAACAATCATTGCTTTTATAGTTTTCATAGTTTTTATCTCCAAATTAATTCGTGTGGGTAACTTCCCTATCTATACAGACATGTTGTTGGCTAAAGTCAATAAAAATTATTTTTAACCTGAGTGAAAATTTTTTCCGCCTATTTTGCTGCTGTTGCAATGCAATTTTGAAAAAAAGTTAAAAACCCAGTGAACTACTCATCAAATGCTTTGTCCTAAGGACATACAGGATTTGTTAACTATTTTCATGTAGGGATACACAGAGGTCTTAAGTGCTTATTTAGCACAATAATTATTAATATTTTTTTTAGGTGATCAAAATGTCTGCAACTGCTGAAAATTTGAAAGTTACCACCAATGAATTGCCGCTGCTGAGTAGCAGAAATCTGGTTTTGGGTTCTTTGGTGTATTTAGTGTTTTATGCGTGGGTACGCTGGTATGAAGGAATTTATGGCTGGTCAGCTGGTTTAGATTCCTTTGCGCCAGAATTTGAAACCTACTGGATGAATTTCCTTTATATCGAAATGATTTTAGAGGTGGTTATTGCTTCAACGCTGTGGGGCTATATTTGGAAAACCCGCGATCGTAAACTGGCCAGTATTTCGGCTCGTGAAGAGTTAAGACGCCATTTCACTCACTGGACTTGGTTAGTCATGTATGGTTGGGCTATCTACTTCGGTGCTAGCTATTTTACAGAGCAAGACGGTACTTGGCATCAAACAATTGTGCGTGATACTGACTTTACTCCTAGTCATATCATTGAGTTTTATTTGAGTTATCCTATTTATATTATTACTGGCGGTGCAGCGTTTTTATATGCTAAAACCAGACTGCCTGCATACTCTAATGGAAACTCTCTACAATATCTGGTTGCTGTCGTTGGTCCTTTCATGATTTTGCCTAACGTTGGCTTAAACGAATGGGGTCATACTTTCTGGTTTATGGAAGAATTATTCGTAGCTCCTTTACATTATGGATTTGTATTCTTTGGTTGGGCTGCATTAGGTGTTCTTGGTGTTGTGAATATTGAAGTCAAAGCTATCGGTAAATTGCTGAAAAAAGATTTGGCCTAAGTCTTCTCCAGCAAATGGATAATGAAAAGCCCGCTACTGCGGGCTTTTCTGTTTTATAGGGTTTGCTATTAACAAAATTCAGTGACGTAATTGCGTTGATCAGTAAGCTCTTTAATCAATTGGATAAACGCATGAAGTCCGTGAATGGAAGGAGGGTATGATGCATTCGTTTGAATAAGCTAATGACTTGGCTCACATGGGTATTAAGGTCGAATGTATTTGCTACACGATGAAAGCAGGTAAATGCTTTGGATGATTTGATTCTTCGATGACTCAGTGCCATCCACAGGAATTTTTAATATCAGCTAATATTATGAGTATTTACTGAACGGTGTTTGTACTAAGCCATGCAACAAAATTTTCTGCACTTGATAATGGCTTTTTATGGCTAAGGTAGAAACACATTATGATATTTTGAAGGTGGCGCCACATGCCCCTATCAGCGTGATTAAGGCCGCTTACAAATCGTTATGTCAGACGTATCATCCCGACAAATTTCGGGGCGATGCCACGGAAGGAACTAAAATTTTTAAAGTCATTCAGCAATCCTATGCGGTATTGTCTGATCCGAACAAAAAAGCTGAATACGATGCTTGGCTAGCCCAATCCTTAAAGCCCTCTGGCAAAGCATCGCAGGAAACATCTGCGGCGACTGCCACTAAACCTGTGCCTGCTGTATCGCGGAGTCAGCAGGTCACTAAAATCATTGTGCCAACTCAGCGTAGTCAAGCCAGTACTGCAGTTGCCAGAGCACCAGTGCGGCGTTTTTTAAAATTATCTCACCTGCGTAGAGTATGGCTTATGCTGGCCTTGATAATCAGTGTGTTGGTAATCCAGCCACAAGTGTTCTCAGGGCGATGGCCGCAATTGCAAAGTATTGCACCCCAATGGAATTTGATTAAAGTTCGTGTTTTACAGTTAGTCAATTGGGAGGATTCTGATAAATTCTTGTATGCAACTGCAAATCATAAAACAGTGACTAAGGCTTCGCATAGAGTCTTAGCTGATAAAGCCAAAGTTAAAGCCATAGCCTATAAGAAAGAGCCGCAAGCAAAAGCGGAATATAAAAATAGCAATGCTGAGCGCAACGCGGCTATCTCGGATCAAAATCCAGCGATAGCGGATAAATTTGCAGATTACTATCCTGCGAACCAACCAGAGTGTGATATTGCGGTGATTCTGATGGATGAACACTTAGTGCGTTGTAAGTAGCTGCAGTGATTTTGTATCTGAAGCAGCGTTTTCGATAGGGACTAGTCTATGGCTAGCCTATTGGGGCAGCAATGTACCCCCCATCTGTAATATATCAGCTTCAAGCATTCTGGATTTACTGGCCAGTACCCATAAATCGAAACAATGTGCCCGGCGCCTACCGACCGTTGATTGGAATTCGGCATCTAATAAGGCGTTAACCAATGTGTCCATTGTAAAGCCACACTTATGCGCCATATAATGACGACCCCCTGCTAATGCGCCTCGATGACCGTAGAGTATGTCAAGTGGGGTAATCGGTCCCGCGGGTGAAACATAAGCCGTTTCCGTTAGTTTATTTTCTGCAACTAAGCTACACACAGTCTGCAAATCTGGGCAGGTCACGACTAGAAAGCCGCTGGGCTTTAATACGCGTAAAAATTCTTTGAGAACGATCGGGACTTCATGTGCATACACATGTTCAATATTATGGGCGGAATAAATGGCATCCATACTGGCATCCGCTACGGCTTGCATATCTAACATCGAACCAATAATATCGGGCTCGCATGCCGGGTCGATATCCAGACGAATCTCATTCCATTCAGGGGATTGCAAACTTACTGGGAGGTTTGCACCGCTATTTCTATAGCCAGCACCGACATGCAAGATTGATTTGGTAGTCATGATCTAGGGGGGGGGAATTTAATCAAGATGGGACTATTAAACCACATCTCGATTCAAAGCATTTAGGATGAAATCCAACAGTTAAGTTGCTGCTAAATTTTGGATAAAAAAAATCCTGCATTACGCAGGCTTTTAATTTGGCTCCCCGGGACGGGCTC
>SXGT01950033.1_pt1 | contig 14514 bp, 13 predicted proteins | sample 3176221 | NCBI WGS metagenome assembly SXGT01 (sample SAMN11356862, study PRJNA531348) | freshwater metagenome | isolation source: freshwater sample F1-120 | place: China: Fuxian Lake, Yuxi | collected 2017-12-25
CGAGGTCACGATGCTCGAATTCTACCAGGCCTACGCCACCTACGAGGACCTGATGAACTTCACCGAGGTGCTGCTCCGCAGGATCGATCTCGCGCTCGCCAGGGCCATGCCCGAGGCCCACGCCGCGTGGGAGGCCGCTCGGCCCTTCACGATGGACGAGCCCTTCGTCAGGCTGCCCATGAGCGACGCGGTCACGAGGGGAGCGCGCTCCACGAACATCCCCGAGTGGCAGGAGGCGTCGAGCGGGGGAGCCGCCGGGCTCGTCGCCCTGCTCCGTCCCGGCTTCGCCGAGCGCATGAAGGAGTGGTCCAGGAGCTCGCCCAGGGCCAAGAAGATCGACTGGGGCAACCTGCGGAGGGGCTTCGAGAAATGCGACAACGACGGCGAGCGCCTGTTCTGCCTCTACGAGTACCTCTCCGAGCCCTTCCTGGCCGAGGACTACCGCTCCGGCGACGGGCGGAGGAGCCTGCCCGTCTTCGTCAAGGACTACCCCTTCGAGGTCTCCCCGCTCGCCCGGAGGAACGACGCCCACCCGGAGCTGGTGGACCGGTTCGAGCTCTTCGTGCACGGCCGTGAGCTGTGCAACGCCTTCAGCGAGCTCAACGACCCCGAAGACCAGGCGGCGCGCTTCCTCGAGCAGGTGAGGCGCAAGGAGAAGGGCGACGAGGAGACCATGGACTACGACGAGGACTACGTCCGGGCCCTGGAGCACGGCATGCCTCCGGCCGCGGGCTTCGGCATGGGGATGGATCGCCTCGCGATGATGCTCACCAACGCCCCGTCCATACGCGACGTCGTCTTCTTCCCGCTCCTTCGCAAGGAGAGCTGATGGCGCTCTCCGGCTGGCTCCTCACCCTCTTCGCTCTCTCTGCGGTCGGCATCGTGCTCCTCGGGCTGCGCACCGCGCACGACGCCAGGAGCAAGCGCGGGGCCCGCACGGTGTTCGACGCGCTCGGGGTGATCTGCGGCGTCGCCTTCGTCACGCTCACCGGCTGGACCACCAAGCTGCCGGTCCTCAGGGGCTCGGCCTGGTCCCTCAAGGACACCCTGATCCGGGCCGGCGCCCTCACCACGGGCCTGGTGTTCCTCTGGGCGCTGCTGGCGATCATCGTGCCCTTCGTCTTCGATCGCCTGGAGGGCCGGGCCTTCACCTTCTTCGTGGCGGTGAGGCACGTCCGCTCGCAAAAATCCGGATTTTTGTCGATCATCAGCGTGCTCTCGATCGCCGGGGTGACCATCAGCTCCTGCGCCCTCTGCGACGCGAGCAGCGTCATGGGCGGCTTCTCGGCCGATCTGAAGCGCAAGATCCTCGGGAACAACGCCCACATCGTCGTGGACCAGACCTCGCTCGTCCCGTGGGGCGAGTACGAGCCGGTCCTCGACCGTATCCGCAAGACCCCCCACGTCCTGGGCGCCACGCCGGTGCTCCACGGCGAGGTCATGATCACCTCGAACTCGAACCTGGCCGGCGTGCTGGTCCGGGGCATCGATCCCGCGAGCATCCGCAGCGTCATCGAGATGCCGAACAACATCGAGGTCGGCAAGCTCGAGTACCTGGAAAGGCCCGAGCTGCTCATGCACCTGCCCGAGAAGGAGGTCATCGGCATAGGCCCCGGGGGCGAGCTCTACACCAAGGGCCCCGAGCTCCCCGGCCTGGACATGGATCCCGTCACCCGTGAGGCGCCTCCCCCTCCCCCGGTGCGCCCGGGCATCATCGTGGGGCGTGAGCTGGCCAAGACGCTCCACGTCTACGTGGGCGACGAGATCACCCTCATCTCGCCGCTCGGGGATCTGGGCCCGATGGGCGTCATGCCCAGGACCAAGCGCTTCCGGGTGGCCGGGGTGTTCTTCAGCGGCATGTACGAGTACGACGCGACCCACGTCTACACGACGCTGGCCACGGCCCAGGACTACTTCGGGATGCAGGGGAAGATCTCCGCGATCGACGTGAAGCTCGAGGACGGAGAGCTCGCCGAGGAGGGGGCACCGGAGGTCCGCGCGGCCGTGGATCGCGATCTTCGCGTCCGGGACTGGCGCGAGATCAACAAGAACCTCTTCTCGGCGCTCAAGCTCGAGAAGGTGGCCGTCTTCCTCATCCTGTCCATCACCACGCTGGTGGCGAGCTTCTGCATCATCTGCACGCTCCTCCTGATGGTGACCGAGAAAGGCAAGGAGATCGCCATCCTCAAGGCCGTGGGCGCGAGCGACGGGGCCATCCTGCGCACCTTCATGCTGGAGGGCGTGATCATCGGCATCCTCGGCACGGTCTTCGGGGTGAGCTCGGGGCTCGCCACCTGCGCGGGCCTCAAGTGGTTCGGCGTCCGCCTCGACCCGGACGTCTACTACATCGACAGGCTCCCCATCGCCGTAAACCCTGGCGACTTTGCGCTGGTGGCGGTCAGCGCCATCGTCATCTGCACGCTGGCGACCGTGTACCCGGCGCTCGCGGCCTCGACCGTGAGGCCTGTGGACGGCCTCCGCTACGAGTAGCCGCGCGCCCCCCCGCACGTGTTATGTACCCCACACCGTGGGACAACCGCTCGTCGTCGCCCAGAACGTCAAGAAGCACTTCCTTCATATGGGGCGCTCGCTCGAGGTGCTATGCGGCATCGATCTGAGCATCGACGAGGGGGAGCTCGTCGGGATCGTGGGCCAGTCCGGCGCCGGCAAGAGCACGCTCCTCCACTGCATAGGCACCCTGGACGTGATCTCGTCGGGCTCGCTCCGCCTGGGCACCGAGGAGCTGGGCCAGATGTCGGGCTCCAGGCTGGCGAACCTGCGCAACCGCCTCATCGGCTTCGTGTTCCAGTTCCATCACCTGCTGCCCGAGTTCAGCGCGCTCGAGACCGTGATGATGCCGGGGCTCATCCAGGGCCGCCCTCGCCGGGAACTGGAACAGGCCGCCATGAAGCTCCTCACCGAGGTGGGCCTGGGCGAGCGGGCCACCCACAGGCCGGGCGAGCTATCCGGCGGGGAGCAGCAGCGGGTCGCCCTGGCCCGGGCCCTGGTGCTCGAGCCCAAGCTCATCCTGGCTGACGAGCCCACCGGCAACCTGGACTCCAAGACCAGCGATCAGATCCACGAGCTCTTCTTCGAGATCAGCAAGACGCGGGGCACGACCATCGTCGTCGTCACCCACAACATGGGTCTCGCCGACAGCATGCCCCGCAAGGTCACCCTCCGCGACGGCCGGGTGCTCCACGACGAGCGCCGCGATCAAGGCCCTTACCGCCGGGAGACCGCCCCCATCGATTGAGCCCGAGCGCCCGCTCCGGAGGGCCGAGCGAAATCAAGTATTGCGGACTCAATCGCAGGTGCTAGCTAAGCTCGATGAGCAGGTCCTCCCTCGGCTCTCGCCTCGAAGGTGGTCTCGTGGGCATGCTCGTGGGGGACGCTCTGGGGGTCCCCTACGAGTTCCACGCCAGGGAGGTGATCCCACCTGCCGAGCTCGTGGAGTTCACTCCTCCTCCGGGGTTTCACCGAGCCCACGCGGGCGTCCCCCCGGGCACCTGGTCGGACGACGGGGCGCAGGCCCTCGCCCTCCTCGGATCTCTCATGGACAGGGGCACCCTCGATCTCGAGGACTTCGGGGGGCGCCTCCTCGCCTGGTACGAGCAAGGGGACTACGCCGTGGACGGCCGGGTCTTCGACGTCGGCGTCCAGACCACGAGGGCCTTCCGCGCCATGATGGGCGGTGTTCCTGCTTGGGAGGCTGGCCCCTCGGACGAGCAGGACAACGGCAACGGCTCGCTCATGCGCGTCTTGCCGCTGGCCCTCTGGCACCGTGGCCCTGACGAGGAGCTCTGCGCGCTGGCGGAGCGCACCAGCATCGTCACCCACGGCCACGCGAGATCCCGTGTTTGCTGCGCCGTCTACTGCCTGTGGGCCAGGAGGGAGCTCGAGGGAAAGAGCGGAGCCTTCGCGCTGGCGATCGAGCAGCTGCGGGCGCTCTGGGCAGGCGACGAGGAGCGCACCGAGGTGCTGGAGCGCCATGTCCGCCCCGAGGACACCTCACCCGGGACTGGCTCTGGCTACGTGGTCGACAGCCTGCGCTCGGCCCGGGGCTGCCTCGACGAGCCCGACTACGAGCGCGTCGTCAAGGCCGCGGTGTGCCTTGGGCGCGACACCGACACGACCGCGTGCATCGCCGGGGGGATCGCCGGCATACGCCACGGCAAGGAGGGTATCCCTCCTCGCTTCCGGGAAGGCCTACGAGGCCAGGAGATCCTGGCGCCGCTCCTCGGGGGTCTGCTCCGCCACCACGGGCTGTAGGATCGCCGGAGGCGGTCCAGTTGAACGAGCCAGTGATCCGCACCGGATTCAACCTCGACCGCATCGCCGTCGGTGATGAGCAGCTTGTGGTGAAGGGGGCCTCCTCCGCTGCCGTTGTGGTTGCAGTCGAACCAGGTGGGTGGGGTTTTCCCAAGGGAGGAGCATGCTTGCCTCCCCTCCGGGGCGCCGGGGGGCCGAGGCTCGGCATGGTCTTTTTCGGCCAATCGGGACACGACTCGGCTACTATATCGCGCGCGTTGGCATCGTGGGATCGTACGCTTCGGCGCGCCTCAGCTCGCCGACCTCCGGCACGAACAGGATGTCACCGCCGACACCGCCACCAAGACAGAAGCATGTTCTCGATGATCACCAGCAACCCACCCACCTCATCGAATGTCTCGGTGTTCGTGGGGATCGACGTGTTGAAGGACTCGTTGGATGTCCATATCCTGCCCGAGTCCAAGGCGCTTCGGATGCCCAACGACTCCGCCGGCATCGAGAGCGTCCGGGTGCTCTTCCCGGAGCCCGAGCAGGTGCTCGTCGTCCTGGAGGCCTCGGGCGGCTACGAGAGCGAGCTGGCGGGGACCCTGAGCGTCGCCGGGTTTCACGTCGCCGTGGTGAACCCCAGCCAGGTGCGCGATTTCGCCAAGGCTCTCGGCCAGGCCAAGGCGCGAAAGGCCGAGTCGGTCCACGTCAAGGTACTCTCTCTCTTCGCGATCCACGCCAAGGTGCTCGCCCTCTTCGCCAAGCACATACGACCGGTGCCGAGCCCGCTCTCGGACGAGAGCCTGTACGAACTCGGGGCGATCTTGACGCGCCGTCTCCAGATCTTGGAGATGATCACCGCCGAGACCAACCGGCTGGACCACGCCAGGCTCTCCATCCTCCAGAGCGACCTCGTCGACCACCTCGAGTGGCTACGAAAAGTGCTCGAACACGTCAACATCGAGCTCGAGCGGGTGCTGCACTCCAGCCCTATCTGGCGAGAGAAGGAAGAGCTCGTCAGTCCCGCCCCCGCCTCCGTGCCGACCGGCTCCCCTCCATCGGCGCCACGGCTCGCGGTCCGTTCTCCGTCGTTCCCGGCGCTGACCGCGACCAATTTTACCCCCTCCAGCGCGCCCCCATCCGGCGGCCCGATCAGCCGCTTCCCCCCCGATTCCAGGGCCGAGAAGCCGGCCCCCCGCGCGGAGCTCACCAGGAGCAAGCTCTCCTCCCACCCGGAGAGCGCGGAGGCCAAGGGCAAGCGCTCCTCCCGACCGGAGATCATCGAGGGCGAGTGGGTTTCCCGTGTTGAATCGGAGCCGCCGCCCAGCCGGCGCGCGCTCGAATGTGAGGTCGTCCAGGAGGGCCCGATCTCGCGTCGCACCAGGCCCATGCCCCCTCCGGTGAGCGACGACGAGCCTCTTCCTCTTCCTCTTCCTCCGCCTCCTGCCGTCCCGAACCTCGTTGTCCAGCCTTCCGCTCCCTCCGAGGCCCTCGTACCTCTCACACCCATATCCCCTGGCTCGATCCCCCCGGGGTACAGCGACAGGAAGCTCTCGTTGCACGGGGAGGCGCTGAGGATCCTGATCCCCAAGTCGACCAACCCACCCCCTCCGGACCCGCTGCCCACCCGCCCCGCGGTCCGCAAAGGCCACACAGAGGGCATCGTGCTCGCCGCGCTCGTGGGGATGGCGGTGATCGTCGCCATCACTGTGTTGCGTGGCTGCGGGTCGTGAAGAGCGGGGACGCCGCGTACGCAGCGCAGCGAGGTGGGGCGCGTTCGGGCGGACTCGCATGGACCCCTCGGTTCGCCTCTGTTAGGGATGCGCGCGATGGTCAAGCCTCGACTACGCTTCGCCCCCTCCCCCACCGGATACCTGCACATCGGCGGCGTACGCACGGCGCTCTTCAACTGGCTCTGGGCCAGGAAGACCGGCGGGACCTTCATCCTGCGCATCGAGGACACCGACCGTGAGCGCGAAGCGGTCGAGAGCAAGAAGATCATCCTCGACTCGCTGCGGTGGCTGGGGATCGACTGGGACGAGGGCCCCGAGGTCGGAGGGGCACACGGCCCCTACACGCAGATGGAGCGGCTCGCCATCTACGCGGAGCACGCCGAGCGCCTGGTCCGGGAGGGCAAGGCCTTCCGCTGCTACAAGACCCGGGAGGAGCTCGAGGCCGCTCGCTCGGCCCTGAAGGCCCAAGATCCCAGGGCCGAGTTCCGCTACCCCCGCGAGTGGCGAGAGCAGCCCGAGCAGCCAGGGAAGCCCCACGTGGTCCGCTTCAAGGTGCCCGAGGGGGGGCAGGTCACCTACGTGGACAAGGTCTTCGGGGAGGTGACCACGCCCAACTCGGCCCAGCAGGATTTCGTGCTGCTCCGCTCGGACGGGGTGCCCCTCTACAACTTCGGGGCGGTCGTGGACGACATCACCATGGGCGTCACCCTGGTCGCGCGGGGGCGCGATCACATGGTGAACACGCCACCCCAGATCCTGCTCTACCAGGCCTTCGGCGCCCCGGTGCCCGAGCTGGCCCACCTGCCGATGATGCTCAACCAGAAGGGAGCCAAGCTCTCCAAGCGCGACGGCGCGGTCGGCGTCTTCGAGTACCGCGACAAGGGCTACTCCCCCGGCGCGGTCCTGAACTACCTGGTGCGCTTCGGCTGGTCCCACGGCGACCAGGAGATCTTCTCCAAGGAGCAGCTCGTACGGGCCTTCGACTGGGAGCACTGCGGCCGGGGCGACGGAAAATTCGACGAGAAGAAGTTCCTCGCCGTCCAGCACGAGCACATGAAGAGCCCCGACCTCGTGCCGGACGACGACTACGTGGCCCGCACGCTCCCCTTCCTGGCCGCCCGGGGCATCGAGGCCGCGGACCCCGGCAGGGTGCGCTCGGCGCTGGGGATGATCCGGGAGCGAGCCCGCACCTTCGTCGAGGCCGCGGAGGCCCTGGACTACTTCTTTCGCGAGGCGCCGGTCATGGACGAGAAGGCGGCCGCCAAGCTCCTCGTCCCCTCGGTCGCCCCCGTCCTCCTGGGCCTCCGCGACGCGCTCTCGGCCGTCGACGCGTGGAGAGCCGACGCGCTCGAGCGAGCGACCCAGGCCTTCCTCGCGGAGCGCGCCATCGAGATCAAGCAGGTCGCGCAGCCCGCGCGCGTGGCCCTCACCGGGCGGGCCGCGAGCCCCGGCCTCTACGAGGTCATGGAGCTGCTGGGGCGCGAGGCCTCCCTCCGAAGGCTCGCCGAGGGCGCGCGCACCTCCGCATCCAGGGGCTGAGGAGCGCGCTTGACCCCCGCCGAGGCCGCCCCGAGCATCTTCGAGCTCATCAACGGGCTCTCCACGCCCACGCCCACGCCCACGCCCACGGCCAACCCCTTCGGCGAGCTCCTCGAGACCCTCAAACCCATCCTCCCGATACCCATCCTGTGCGGCCTCATGCCGCTCATGTGGCTCTTCTTCCGGGACACCTGGAGGGAGCTCGACGAGGACGCCTACCGCCACCGGGGCGAGCTCCTCTCCAGGGGGAAGACCGACTACCGGCCCTTCGTCGCGCTGGTGATGTGCGCCGTGATCCTCACGATGCAGGAGTACTACGGCGGCCGGGCGACCTATATCCTCTGGCTGCGCCCCATCCTCGACAAGGTGGACGCCAAACACCCAGGGCTTATCCAGCTCGTCAAGTTCGACGACCTCTATGGCTACGCCTGGTGGGCTGGCACCCGTATCCTCGGTTATGTCTTCGTGCCCTTCTCGGTGTGGAAGATCATCTATCCCAGGGACTCGCTGCTCGACCTTGGCCTGCGCACCAGGGGCTTCTTCGGGCACGCATGGACCTACGTCCTCTTTCTGGCGGTGGTCCTTCCAGCCATGCTCATCGTGAGCCGCCAGCCGGATTTCGGCAGTTATTATCCATTTTACAAGACCTCGTCGCGGAGCTGGCTCGACTTCCTCCTCTGGGAGTCGATGTACTTTGCCCAGTTCTTCGCGCTGGAGATGTTCTTCCGTGGGTTCTGGCTGGGCGTGCTCCGGCGGAGCCTGGGCTCGGGCGCCATCTTCGCCATGGCCGTCCCTTATTGCATGATCCACTACGGAAAGCCCTACCTCGAGGCCGTGGGAGCCATCGTGGCCGGGATCGCCCTGGGCTCCCTCTCCATGCGAACAAAGAGCATCTACCAGGGGTTCCTCGTGCACGTCACCGTGGCCGCCCTGATGGACTGGCTCTCCCTCGCCCACCGAAACGCCCTCCCCACGAAACTGTGGCCATGACCGATTACCGAGTCCTTCTCGCCGCCGTCGGCTTCCTCCTCGTCCTGCTCTGGCGGTTCCGCCCGGCGCTCTTCGGCGACGGCGAGGTGCCCCGCTTCGCCCCGGCCATGAAGGCCCGCCTGGACTCCGCCAAGGACGACCACGAGCGGGCCATGGTCCTGGCCGAGGCCGGAGACACCCTGGCGCGCTCCATCGGAGGCGCCAGGAACGCCGCGGCCTACTACGGGCGGGCGATGCGCCTCGAGCCGGAGTCCACGGAGTTGGTCTCCAGGGCGGCCGCGGCCCTCTCCCGCAGGCATCGGACGCTCGAGTCGCTGCTCTGGCGACGCCTGGGGACCGCGCCCTGGGAGGGCGGGGAGAGAGGCCCGGCGCTCCAGGCCATCCGGGAGCTCGCCAGGCTGTACGACGCCACCGCGAAGACCCGGCCTCGCGCCCGCGCCATGGAGCACCTGCTCGCCTCGCTGGGAGCCAAGGGCGACCCGTGAAGTTGCGCCCGGGGCGCCCATGCGGCACGCTCTCGATCATGCGGCGTGTCGGCTCTCCCTTCGTGTTCGCGTTCGCGCTGGCGCTGATACTGCCCTTCACCGCGGCGGCGGACATCTTTCAGTACACCGACGCGAACGGCGTCATTCATTTCACGACCCGGCCCGATCCCAAGGCCAAGCTCTATCTGAAGACCCCCCCGGCGGCCACCAACACGCCCAGGGCCGGCGTGGTCCCCTTCGCCCCCCAGGACAAGGATCTCACCCGCTACACCCGCTACAACGAGTGGATCCGCCAGGCCGCGGCGCTTTACCAGATCCCGGAGCCGCTGATCCGCGCCATCATCAAGGTCGAGAGCGACTACGATCCGCGCGCCGTGAGCTACGCCGGCGCCCGGGGCCTGATGCAGCTCATGCCCGAGACGGCCGATCGCCTCCAGGTCCGCGACATCAACGATCCCCGGGAGAACATCTTCGGCGGAGTGCGCTACCTGCGTATCCTGGCCAATACCTTCAACGGCGATCTCGAGCTCACGACGGCCGGGTACAACGCAGGCGAGGAGGCGGTCATGCGCCACGGGGGCATTCCTCCTTATGCACAGACACGTGACTACGTCACCAAGGTGACCAAGTACTATCGCCGCTACCGCACCATCCCGGACGCGATCGACGCCAGCACCGGCCCGCTGAACTAAGCCGCTTTTTTGGCCCGACTCAAGGGAACACCTACAGTTCCCTACGTGCGCACCACTCTCCTTGCCGCTGCCCTGGTTGCTCTCACCACCACCCTCGCTCCCCGCGCCGAGGCCCAGCCTCCGAGGGTCGAGCTCCTCCGGAGCGCCCACACGGGATCGATGCCCAAGGGCGCGGCCCTCTCGCCCGACGGCGAGACGCTCTACGTGACGAATTTCGGCCAGAAGGACCGGAACAACATCACGGTGCTGGACGCGCACACGCTCGCGCCCAAGGGCACCATCGATCTCGCCGGCAACGTGGTCGAGAGCGTGCTCTCCCACGACGGCAAGACGCTCTACGTCTCGAACTTCGGGCGCAACTCGGTCGAGTTCGTGGATATCGGATCGCGCAGGGTGATCCGCGAGATCAAGACCGACACCCACCCCAAGATCCTCGTGCTCTCCCCGGATGGGAAATCCCTCTTCGCGGCCAACTGGGCGAGCGCCTCCGTCACCCAGATCGACGTGGGGAGCGCCAGGGTCGTCCGCACCCTGAAGACCGGACAGCAACCCCGAGGCATGGCGATGAGCCGGGGGGGGACGCTGTTCGTCGCCAACTTCAACGGGGCCTCGATCGACGTCTTCCAGGGGGCGGACCTCTCGAGGCGCACCCGGGTCAAGACCTGCTCGATCCCTCGGCACCTCGCCCTCTCGCCCGACGAGAAGCAGCTCTACGTCTCCTGCTACCAGGCCAGCCAGGTCCACGTGTACGACGCGGCCACGATGCATCTGGCCCACCGGATCCCGGTGGGGAGCGCGCCCAAGAGCCTGGAGGTCTCCAGGGACGGCCGCTTCGTCTACACCGCCGACTACGGTATCGAGACCAACAGCGTCTCGGTCATCGACACCCGCGACTGGACGTCACGGATCTTCCCGGTGCGAGGGATGCAGCGGGGGAGCGGGATCGCGGTCGCCAGGGACGGGCGCCACGCCTACGTCACTGGCTGGCTGGACAACCACGTGTACCTGGTGGGCCTCAAGGAGCCCGCGCCGGCGACCGCGCGCGCGGAGGCCCCTGCTCCGGCCCTCCGTCCGGCGAGCACCCGCGCCCACGCCGCGCCCCCCCGCAAGGCCCACAGGCCCCCCCCCAAGAAGTAGCCAGGGCGAGCGAAAGGCCTCCCCGGAGCCTGCTACCCTCGGGGGGTATGATCCTCTGGCAGGCCTCGCTCGACGATCTACGCCGCCGCGCCGAGCAGTGCCTGGCTCACGAGTCCCCCACCCCGTCCCAGGCCCGTGAGCTCGCGCTGGGAGTGCTCTCGCTCCTCTCGATCCTGGAGGCGAGCGCGGCCGGCAGCCAGGAGGCACTCGCCCGGAGCGACGGGGGGCACCCCTATCGAGCCCCCGCGATCGTCGCCGTGAAGGGCCCCTTGGGCGGGCCCGAGGACGCGATCGCCCTCGCCGCGCTCGAGCGAGCGCTCGAGGAGACCCGCTCCAGGCTGGCGGCTGCGCTGGCGGAGCTCGCCTCCAGGAAGGACGCCGGCTCCCGCTGACGCGCCCGAAGGTCTACGCTGGCGCTCATGCACCAGGGAACCTCCCGCAGCACAGGACAGCAGCCAAGCACGGACACGGCCACCCCGGCGGACGGCCTGGGTGACGCGCTCCTGCCTGGCGCGCTCCTCGGCCTGCTCTTCTTCCTGTTCGTCCGGTTCGTGCTCAGGGGCTTCTACACGGTCAGCCAGAACGAGCGGGCCGTGAAGACGAGGTTCGGCCGGGCAGCGCGCGTCCGCGAGGGCGCGACCACCCTGGAGCTGCCCAGCGCCCAGGCTCTCCGGCCCGACGAGCGAGACCGCTACGCCTACCCGCAGGTCGTCGTCATTCCCCCCGGCGGCCCCTATTTCAAGTGGCCATGGGAGAAGATCTACAAGGTCAGCGTCGCCACCACGACCACCAGCCTCGCCTACGATCCCGACTCGCCGGAGGCCAACGAGGCAGGCACTCGCCTCGACGCGGTCACCAAGGACCACCTCAACACCAAGATAAGCGGCCAGATCCGCTTTCGCGTCGCGGAGGAGAACCTCTACGCCTTCATCTTCGGGGTGAAATATCCCATATCCCATGTCATGGGCTACTTCGTCTCGGTCCTGCGCCAGCGTATCGCCAGCTTCGAGGCCCCGGCGCGCTCCCCGGAGCTCATCGAGGCTCCTCCAGCGGGAGCCGCGCTGAGCCTCGTGGCCCAGGCCGGGGTGTCGATCAACGATCTACGAAAGAACCTCCGCGATCTCAACGATCGCATGGAGGCGGACTGCGCGTCGAGCTCCGCTCGCTACGGCCTCCTCCTCGACGCCTGCCTCATCACCGGGATCGATCCGCCGGACGAGGTCGAGTCGGCGCTGGCCGCCATCAACACGGCTCACAACCATGTATCGTCGGAGTTGAGCCTGGCCCAGGCCGCCGCCGATCAGCGCATCGTCCTGTCGCGGCGAGCCGTGGAGATCGAGACGCTGCGTGTCCAGGCCGAGGTCGAGCCTCTGCGCGCCCTCTCCCGCGAGCTCATGGCGCTCGACGCCTCGGGCCCCGGCGCGCTCGACGCCTATCTACGCAACCTCCGCCTGGGGCTCCTCACCCGGGCCAGGCGCGCCTTCGTCCCGTTCGGCGGCGGGAAGGGAGGGCAGAGCCGATGATCCTCGCCGTAGCCCTCGCCACCTTGGTGGCCTTGCTGGTCCTGGTCCCTGTCTCGCTCGCCCTGGTGCGAGCGCTGGGCCTGTACGACGTGGTCCACGAGCGCACGAGCCACGTCTACGTGCTCTTCGGCAAGGTCCTCGGCATCATCTCCGAGCCTGGACTTCATATCCTGCCCCTCTCGCTCGGCCCCCGCGCGTTCATCGTCCGGCTGTTCGGCCAGCGGCACGTCCTCGATCTGCGCATCGATCAGCAGTACCTGCGCAGCCAGCCCGTGAACTCCGAGGAGGGCGCGCCGATGGGGCTCGGCATCTGGTACGAGATGTTCATAAGCGATCCGGTCGCTTACCTGTTCAAGAACACCGATCCCCGCGGCTCGCTCCGGGCCAACGTGGGCTCCACCACGGTGCGCGCCCTGTCGAACATGCGCCTCGCGGACATGCTCGAGACCCGGCACACGATGAGCCTCCTGGTTCGAAACGACGTGTCGCCCAAGGCGCACGAGTGGGGTTACAAGCTGGGCAGCGTCTACATTCGCAAGGTCCATTTCCGCGACGCTCAGATGGTCCACCAGATCGAGGAGAAGGTGACCAACCGGCTACGTCAGGTCACGAGCGCGATACGCCAGGACGGCGTCAACCAGGTGAGCCTCATCCGGGGCACCGCCGAGCGCGAGGCGGCGGTGGAGTTCGCCAAGGCCGCCACGCTCCGGCCCCAGATCCTGGGCGCCGCGCTGCGCGAGATGCTGGAGAAGCCGCGCGTCGCCGCCGCGACCTTCGAGGTGCTCGAGACCCAGCAGCTCCTGGGGAGCAAGGTCGACGTCACGCTCCTGCCCCCCGAGAGCTCCGTGCTCGCGTCCCTCCTCGCGGCCAAGGACGACGCCCCCGGCAGCGACGCCCCCTGAGCGCGCCGAGGCTCCGCTCGGCCGCGCTCAGCGGCGGGCCTTGAGCGGGGCGACCTCGGCCTCGGCCTCGGCCTGCGCCTCCTCGCGCATACGGAGCTCGTCGGCGACCTCGTCGAGGGCGTCCTTGGCCGCGTCGTCGACGCGCACGCCCCGCTCCTCGCGCGACGACAGGGAGATGACCTCGAGAGCGCTGGCGATACGCTCCAGGCCGAAGGTGGCCTTGTCATGATCGCGCTCCAGCCGGATCGCCTCGGCGAGCTCGGCGTCCACCCAGGAGAGCACGTCCTTCTCGGCCCCCGACTGCATGAGCACCGCGCGCTTCTTCTCGAGCGAGGCACGATCCAGCTTGCCCATGCGATCCGCCGTGGTCTTGCGCACGCTCTCGAGCTTGTCGGCGTGGGCCACGAGCCCATCGATCTTGGCCCTCAGGGAGGCGAGCCCCCGATCGCCCTTGGTCGCGCCAAGGGCCTTGGAAGCGGCGCGGCGCACCTTGGCGATGCCCTCCCGCCGCCGGGCGACCAGGGTCGCCGCGAGCGCCAGGAAGAGCGCCGCTCCTCCTGCCGCGAGCCCCACCGCGCCGGCGACGCGGGTGGGGGGCGCAGCGGCGGGAGGAGCCTCGGGTACGATCGCGCTGAGGCCTCCGCTCAGGGTCCTGGCAAACTCCCCCTCGGTGAGGAGCCGCTCGTGCGCCGCCTCCGCGACCCGGGGGACGAGGCAGGGCGACGCCAGGCCCATCGAGGCGCAGGCCTCGCCGTGGTTCCCGGTGGCGACCAGGTGCACCTCGTGGGTCGCCGGATCGTGGCTCGCGACCCGGAAGCCAGTCCGCTCGGGTTCGAACAGGCCGCCCCTCCTGGGAGCGCCGCCAGGATCCGAGCGGGTGATGGCGTCGTACACCGTCCCGTCGAAGGTGGTGCGCAGCGTCCCTTTCAGCACGATCTCCTCGCCCGGCGCCAGATCGGGCATCGACACCGGGCGGAGCTCCGAGAGTGTGACCGCGCGTGAAGCTGCAGCCGGCGGCTTCGCGGTGACGCCCAGCGCGCCGACCGCGATCAGGAGGCCCCCGGCGGCCACGAGGATACGCGTCCAGGGGCCCTTCCTCGAGCGCGGAGCGAGGGTCATCGCAGATAACCGTAGGCGGAGCCCCGGAGCATGACGGCCAGAGGCATCGCGTCCTTGACCTGCTCGGAGCCCCCCACGGCCCGCGACAGGCGAGCCAGCCGGATCGCGTCCTCGCCCAGGCGAGCCTCGTTCAGCGC
>SXGT01294363.1_pt1 | contig 14513 bp, 7 predicted proteins | sample 3176221 | NCBI WGS metagenome assembly SXGT01 (sample SAMN11356862, study PRJNA531348) | freshwater metagenome | isolation source: freshwater sample F1-120 | place: China: Fuxian Lake, Yuxi | collected 2017-12-25
CTCGCCGCCTGCCAGTCCACGTTTGCGCGTGAAGCGCCGACGTGGTCGATCGTCATCCACGGTGGCGCCGGCGTGCTCAGCAAGAACACGCCGCCGGAGAAGGTCAAAGAGTACGAAGATGCGCTCATCGTGGCGCTCAATCACGGCCGTGAACGCCTGGCGGCGGGCGCGTCGGCGCTCGACGTGTGCGAGGCCGTCGTCCGCATTCTCGAAGACGACCCGCACTTCAATGCCGGCAAGGGTGCGGTCTACAACGAGAAGGGCGAGCATGAACTCGACGCCTCGATCATGGACGGCAGCACACTGCGCTGCGGTGCCGTCACCGGTGTGCGCACCGTGCGCAATCCGGTGACGCTGGCGCGCCGGGTGATGGAGAAGACGCGCCACATCCTGTTGATGGGCGACGGTGCCGAACGCTTCGCGGACGTGCAAGGCGTGGAACGCGTCGAGAACTCGTGGTTCGACACTGAACATCGCCGCCGGGCCTTGGACGAAGTGTTGCGCGAACGCGGGCGCACCGGTTCGGTGGAGCCGACGACGCCAGCGCAGACCTACGGCACCGTCGGCTGCGTCGTGCGCGACAGCCAGGGCCACCTCGCGGCGGCGACCAGCACCGGGGGCATGACCGCCAAGCGATGGGGACGTATCGGGGACACGCCGCTGATCGGTGCCGGCAACTACGCCGACGACACGGTTGCGGTCAGCGGCACCGGCACCGGGGAGCAGTTCATCCGCCACGTCGTCGGCAACACCGTCTCGGCGCGCATGCGTTTTGGCGGCCAGACGCTCGAGGAAGCGGCGCGCGCGGTGGTGTTCGAGACCTTGAAGCCCGACGACGGCGGCATCATCGCGGTCGACAAGCACGGCAACATGGTTGCGCTGTTCAACAGCGAAGGCATGTATCGCGGCATGGCGGACAGCACTGGCCACATCGTCGTGCGGGTCTTCGGGGACTGATGCGCGCGCTCTTGCTCGCAGCGTTGTTGCCGTTCGCCGCCTGCCGCGCCACCGACGCCGCGCCGATGCCGGTTGCCGCCGCCGGCACGTTGTTGCTGTGCGGCGGTGGTCTCGACAACGACACGGCTGGCGTGTGGCAACGGTTCGTGCAGTTGGCGACAGCGCGGGGCGGCGGCAGCGTGGTGATCGTCACCGCCGCGACCGGGCCGCAGGAAGTCGAGGTAGCTGACAAGACGGAGGCGCTGCGCACGTGGGCGCCGACGCTGCCGGTCGAAGTCGTGTTGCGCGAGACGTCGACGACCGACACGGTCGCGGCGATCGAGCGCGCGACGGCGTTGTTCTTCACCGGCGGCGACCAAAAGCGCATCACCGCGCGCTACCGGCCGAACGACGAGCCGACGCCGGAATGGCACGCGATGGCGCGCCTGTTGGCGCGCGGCGGCGTGATCGCCGGGGCCAGTGCCGGTTGCGCGATGATGGGGCGGCAGATGCTCGAAGGCGGGCGCAGTGCGCAGGCGCTCGGCTTGCCAGCGCCGGCGTCCGAAGGTGAAGAGCCGGTGCCGGTGGGACCGCGGCTCGGCGCGGGCATGCAGTTCCTGCCGCTTGGGCTCACCGACTCGCACTTCTTCGAACGCGATCGCGTCGGGCGGCTGGTCGCCGGGTTGCTCGCGAGCGGCGAACGCTTCGGCCTCGGCGTCGGTGAGGATGCGGCGCTGGAAGTCGACCTGGCCGAGGGCGCGGTGGTCGGCTTGACGCCGTCGGAGTCCCTGCTCGTCGATGCGGCGCAGGCGCGGCGCGAGGGGAACGTCTGGACGGGAATGCGGGCCCGCCTCGTTGCGCCAGGCGAGCGCGTGTCGCTGCGCATGCCGGTCGCCACCGACGTGCGCAAGATGCCGGATGGCGTCGCGCACGAGGTGCCGATCGTCGAGCCCGGCCAGAATCGCCAACTGGCTTCGTGGCGGTTGTTCCGACAGGCCGCGCACCCTGCCGCAGGCGTCGTGCGGCTGCGCTGCGACGGTTGGTCGGTGCGCGCGTGCGCGGCCGGCGACGGCTGGGTCACGTTCGCGATCGAGATCGCGAACTGACCTCAGCGATCGAGCGTGTGTGACGGTCGGGCACCAGGCCCCGGCTTGCCGTCGCCGAGGTCGGCCTTGTGCGCTTCGATCGCTGCCACCAACTCGGCCACCACGCCGGCATGCGACGCGGCAACGTCGGTCGTCTCGCCGAGATCGGCCGCGAGGTCGTACAGGGCGGGGGCGCCCTTGCCGCCAGGCGGCAGCACCAGCTTCCAGTTGCCGCGCCGCGCCGATTGCGCGCGGTGGCCATCGACGAAGACCAGCGTGCGCGCCGGGTCTGCCTTCTCCTTGCCGCACAAGCGGCCCACCAGCGATCGCCCATCGCGCCGCGGTTCCGCCGGCACGACGGCGCCGGCCGTTTCGGCGAACGTCGCATACCAGTCGAAGCCGGCCGCGATGCCGTCGTCGGCCGTGCCCGGCGCGACCTTGCCGGGCCAGCGCACGATGCACGCGACGCGCATGCCGCCTTCGAAGCGGCTCGAGTACTTCTCGCCGCGCAGCGCGTGCCGCCGCGTCGTGTCGACCGTTGCGCAGTGGCCGTAGATGCCTTCGAGCTCCGGATAGGTGCTGGTCAGCGGCCCATTGTCGGATTGGAACACGAACAGCGTGTCGTCGGCGATGCCGGCCGCGTCGACCGCCTGCATCAGTTCGCCAACGGCCCAGTCGAGGCACTGCACCGCGTCGCCGTAGACGCCCGCATCGGATTTGCCCTGGAAGCGGCGGGTGACGAACCACGGCGTGTGCGTCTCGATGTTGCTGAAGTGCAGAAAGAACGGCCTGTCCTTGTTGGCCTGCACGAAAGCCTTGGCATCGTCGACGAAACGTTCCGGCAGCTTGGCGAGGTTGGTCGGTTGCTCGATCGCCGTCTCGCCGCGCAACAGCGGCATCGGCGGGAAGCCGCGCGTCTTGCCGTCCTTGTCGAGCCGTTCCGGTTCGTGGTCGTTGGGATAGGGAATGCCGAACCAGTGGTCGAAGCCGTGGCGCGTCGGCAGGTGTTCGGGACGGTGGCCGAGGTGCCACTTGCCGATGCACGCGGTCGCGTAGCCGGCGTCGCGCAGCACTTCGGCGATCGTGCGTTCCTCGGCGGCGAGGCCGGTGCGGTCGGTCGGGAACAGCACGCGCGGCAGCCCGACCCGCTGCGCGTAGCAGCCGGTCAGGATCGCGGCGCGCGTCGGCGTGCAGGTCGAGTGCGGCGCGTAGAACGAAGTCAGCCGCACACCCTGGGACGCCAGCCGATCGAGGTTCGGCGTGGCGATGTCCTTGCAGCCGAAGCATGACAGGTCGTCCCAGGCGACGTCGTCGGCAATCACATGCACGATGTTCGGCGGTCGCTTCGGCGCTTGCGCGGCAGCAACCGCGCCGATGGCAAGGGAAGTCGCGAACGCGGCGATGGTGAGAAGCGCATGGGTCATCGTGGTTGCATCGTCGCCGCAGCTGCGGTGGCAGGCTATGGTCGCTGGGGAATGAACGGCGGTTTCGCCAGGTCGCGCCTGATGGCGCTCGTGCTCGTGCTGCTGGCGCTGCTGGCTGTCGCGATTCGTTGCGCGTGGCTCGGCGACGACGCCTACATCACCCTGCGTTCGGTCGAGAATTGGGTCGCCGGCAACGGCCTGCGCTGGAACCCCGGCGACCGCGTGCAGACCTACACGCATCCGGCCTGGATGCTGCTGCTGTCGGCTGGACGCTGGCTGACCGGCGAGCTCTACCTGACGACGATCGTGGTGTCGCTGCTGCTGTCGATGGGGGCGGCGGCGATGCTGTTGGCGCGCGCGGCGACGACAGCGGCGCTGGTTGCGTGCGGCGTGGCGCTGCTGACGACGCGCGCGTTCACCGACTACATGACTTCGGGGCTGGAGACGCCGTTGACGTTCGTGCTGTTGGCGGCATTCACGGGCGTGGTGCTGCGCGAAGACCAAGCGCCGGTGCGTCGCTTCGCCCTGAGCGTGCTGTTGGCCTCGCTCGCGGCGACGACGCGCATGGACCTCGCGCTGCTGTGCGCGCCTGCGGTACTGGCGTCGATGCGCGGCGTGCCGTGGCGCATGGCGTTGCGCGTCGGTGCCGCGGCGTCGCTGCCGTTCCTCGTGTGGCTTGCGATCGCGACGTTCTGGTATGGCAGTCCACTGCCGGTGACTGCGCATGCGAAGGCGTTCGGCATCGGCATTCCGGCCGCTGATCTCGCCGCGCAGGGGCTGCGCTACCTGCAGTTTGCGCTCACCGACGATCCGGTGCTGGTGGCGATGGTGGCGGCAGGGCTGGGCCTCGGGTTGGCGACCCGGCCGACGCGATGGCTCGCGCTCGGTGGCGTTCTCTATCTCGGCTACGTGGTGAAGGTCGGTGGCGACTTCATGGCGGGACGCTTCCTGTTGCCGCCGTTCCTGCTGGCGCTCGCGGTGTTGGCGCCGTGGCTGTCGCGGCGCAAGTCGTCGGTCGCGGTGGGCGTTGCCGCCGTCGCCGTGGTGCTGTGTGCGATTCCGGGTGTGCCGCAGTGGCTGCACGCGCCGGCGCACGACCAGGCGCCAACCGAAGCCGAACTCGAAGCGCAGTGGGGGATCTGCGACGAACGCCGGGTCTACTACGCGCAGCTCGGGTTGCTGTCGCCGACGCGCGCGATTCCGCAGTTCGGTGGCTTGCACGCGATCGTGCGGCCGGGCGGTGGCGATCGCTGGATCAACCTCAATGGCGCCGTCGGTGTCGCGGGCTTCCATGCGGGAGCGAACGGGCACATCCTCGATCCCCTGTTGTGCGATCCCTTGCTGACGCGGTTGCCCGCGGAAAACCCGACGAAATGGCGCATCGGGCACGTGATGCGGCGCGTGCCGGAGGGCTACTACGAGACCATCGCTACGGGGGAGAACCGGCTGCACCATCCGGGCCTGGCGGCGTACTACAACGCATTGCGAACGTTGACGTCGGCACCGGTGGGCTCGGGCGACCGCATCGACGCACTGTGGCAGATGACGACCGGAGCCTTCGATGCCGGCTTCCGCGAGTTCGTCGCCACCGACTATCGCAACCCACCGCGCCTTCCGGTTGCGTATGGCAAGCTGCCGCCCCCGCTGCCCCTCGGCACCTACTGGTTCGATGAGCCACGCGTGACCATCGTCTACGAAGGTGGTCTCGCGATTCCGTTGTCGGCGCCGCGCCGCGCCCGCCAGGTGCTCCTGCAGGCCCAGGGTCTGCATGGCATGCGGCTGCGGTTCCTGCGCGACGGCGTTGTGCGCGGCGAAGTGATGGCAGCGGCCGAGCCACCGCCACCTGGCCTCCATCCGTTGCGTGTCGTCGCGGGGCTGCGGCAGGAACGCGCGGAGGTCCCTGCTGCCGTCGGCGAGTTCGATGCGGTGTGGATCGATGCGGTGATCACGCCTTTGACGCACACGGCGCCGTGTCCACCGGCGGTTGGGGCGATGGTCTTCGATTCCTAGGGTGCGTAGGCTGGCGTGCCCTGCACCGTGGTCGGTGCGCGCTGCCATGAACCGCCCGTTTGGAAACCACGGTCATCGACTGGCGGCATTGCTCGCAGTGGCCGCCGTGGCGGGCCGCGCGATCGCGCAGGAGCCACTGGCTGTGCCACCCACGGCGCCCTTCGTGGTGCGATCGTGGTCGTCGAACAACGGCCTGGCGCAGAACTCGGTGACGCGCGTCGCGCAGTCCAAGGACGGCATGGTGTGGGTGGCCACGTTCGGCGGGTTGTGCCGGTTCGATGGCCGCGACTGGACCGTGTTCGACGCCGCGACGACGCCCGGGTTCTCCGACAGCCGCATCACCGCGTTGGCGGTCGGCGCCGATGGTGCGGTCTGGTGCGGTTCCGAATTGGGGATCGTCTCGCGCTTCGACGGGTTCGCTTTTCGTCGGGTGGCCGCGGGCAAAAGTGGATTGATCCGGCACCTCGAGACCTTGCCCGATGGCAGGATGTTGTGCTGCGACGAGCAAACCGTGCATTGGCTGACGCCCGCCGGCCTGGGCGAACGGCTCGTGGTCCGGCAGGACGCGAACGTCGCCTCGGTTGGTCGCGATGGTGGCGAGGTGTTGGTTGGCGGTGGACAGGGCCTGGATTGCGTGCGCAACGGCGTGGTGAACGAAGGTGCCACGGTTCCGATGCAAGCGATGTCGCGCGCCGCCGACGGTCGGGTCTGGTTGGGCACCGAGAATGGCGTTGCGTGTTGGCGCGAGGGCAAGTGGGAGACCGCCCCCGACCGCGTCGCCGAGGCCGTGGGCACCATGCCCGTTCGGGCAATTCTGCAATCGCGCTCGGGCCTGCTGTGGGTCGGCAGCGATCGAGCCCTGATCTGCATCGATCCGCAGGGACAACGGGCGCCAGTCCACATGCGGGCGAGTTCGTCGGTGCGCTGCTTGTTCGAGGACGTCGACGGTGGTGTCTGGGTCGGCATGATCGGCAGCGGTGTCGTTCGCCTGTCGGGCAGCGAAGCGGAAGGCGTCGCCCTGTTCGACCAGGAAGGCCGACCGCAGGGGGCCAACTCCGTCATCGACGACGGGCGCGGCGGGTTCTGGGTCGGCGCTGCGCGCGGGTTGTTCCACGTGCACGACGGCGTGGTGCGACGCGAAGAATCGGTGGCGGCGCGCGGGGTCTATGGCCTGTTTCGCGAAACCGATGGCTCGTTGTGGGTCGGGCAGACCGGCGTGGTGACCCGGCTCCGCGACGGCAGGGCCGAGCGGCACGAAATCGCGCCGGAGTGCGATGCGGTGCGTGCCATCGCGCGGGACGGACGCGGCCGGATGCTGCTCGGTACCGAGGATGGCGTGTGGGTGCTTTCTGCAACCTGCGAGCCGTTGGCTGGAGCTGCGGTCCTGCGTGGCCACTCGGTGAAGCTGATCCAATGCCATGCCGATGGGATCTGGTTGGTCGGCGCCCGGGGCGTGGTCGAACTCGCGCGTGACGATGCGATGCGCGTGCATTGGCAGAGTGGTGTGCATCTCCCGCTCGCCGACGTGCGGGCGGTGTTGCCGTCGCCCACGGGTCGCGTCTGGATGGCGACCTACGGCAGCGGGTTCGTCGGCATGCGCGATGGTGTCGCGGTCCAGATCAGCCTCGCCGAAGGTCTCGCCGAGGCCTACCTGTGCACCGCCGCGGCGCACCCGCGCGGCTGGCTCATCGGCGGCAACCGCGGTCCGTTCCTGGTCGATCCGGCGAGCCTCGATCGCGTCGCGGATGGCACCGACCAGCGTGTCGTCTGCAGGCCGATTGCGCACAATGCCGCCATTGCTGCGGAGGCCAACGGCGGCGTGCAACCCGGCGTTGCCGTGGCTGCCGGCGGTGCTGCGATCGCGAGTGTGGGCGGCGTTTGGCTGATTCGCGACGACCAACTGCGCGACGATACGTCGTTGCCCGTATGCAGCGTGACCCCTCTGGTGTCCGGCGCCCAGAGTTTCGAGTCCGATGCAGAAGGCGTCGTCGTGCGAGTGTGTGACGACCGCACGGTCGTCGTTGCGTGCGCGTCTCCCGAGTTCGAGAGTCCGACGCGAGTGGTCTTCCGGTGGCGGTTCGCCGGCGGCGAGTGGAGCGAGCCGACCGCGCGTAGCGCGGTTTCGGTGGCAGTTCCCCGATCGGGGCTGAGCGTGGTGGAGTTCATCGCCACCGGCGCGCATGGAAAGTCGTCGATGCCGGTGACGTTGCGCATCGTCGCCGAGCCGTTCCTGTGGGAGCGCGGTTGGTTTCCGTGGAGTCTGGCCTTGGGTCTCGGCATCGCTGCGTTCGCGGCGTTCCGCTTCGGCAGCCGTCGTTCCGCGCGTCAGGCCGAGTATCTGCGCGAACTGGTCGATGCGCGCACCTCCGAACTCACCTTGGCGCGGGATTCGCTCGAACAGCGTGTCGCCATGCGCACGAACGAGTTGCAGCGTGCGTTGGAACAGCTCGAACGCGACCACGAGCAGCGTGCCCACCTCGAACGCGAACTGCAGCAGATGCGTCGCATGGAGAGCCTCGGCCAGCTGGCGGGAAGTGTTGCGCACGACTTCAACAACCTGCTGACCGTCGTCATCGGCAATGTGCAGATGCTCGAGCTCGAGATATCCGCGAACGCCAGCGTCGGCGACCTGCTGCGGCGCATCCTCGAAGCCTCGGCGCGTGGCCGCGATCTGACCCAGCGATTGCTGGCCGTCGCCAGCCGGCAGGCCGTGGCGCCGGCCGTGCTCGATGTCGCTGCCATCCTGCGCGCGCAGCTCGGCGTGCTGCGCGACCTGATGGGCGGTGCGGTGAAGGTGGAACTCGAGATCCGTGGCGAACCGTTGCGCGTGCGGGCTGCCGCGGGCCAGATCGACCAGATCGTGATGAACCTGGCGGTCAATGCGCGCGCCGCGATGCCGAATGGCGGCACCTTCTCCTTGCGGGCTTCGCATGGCGGCGACGTCGTGCAGCTCGAAGTGACGGACAACGGGGTCGGCATGTCGGCGGACGTGGTGCAACGCGCCTTCGAGCCGTTCTTCACGACGCGCGTCGGCAGTGGGACCGGACTCGGTCTGGCGACGGTCTACGGCATCACCAAGCAGTTGGGTGGCGACGTCGCACTCGAGAGCGAGCCGGGGCGTGGCACCAGCTTCACGTTCTCGTTCCCGCTGATCCAAGGCACCGAACCTTCCGTGCGAAGAGACGAGCCGGCAGTCCTGGTGCCGCGGCCACCGGCGGCCAGCGAACGGCGCCGCGTGCTGCTCGTCGAAGACGAACCCGATGTGCGACGGGCGATGCGCATGCTGCTGGAGACGTGGGGTTGCGCGGTCGTCGCCGAAGCCGGTCACGGCAACGAAGCGGTGCGAATGCTCACCGAATCGGGCATTGCGGTCGATGTCGTCGTCAGCGACGTGCGCATGCCGGGTCTGCACGGCATCGATCTGGTGCGTTCGTTGCGCGCGATCCGCGCCGCGCTGCCGATCGTGTTCGTGTCAGGGCACACGTCGTCGGCGAGTTTCGTCGCTGAGTTGGCGCCGCTCGGCATCGAGTTGATCGCCAAGCCGCCGGCGCGGGCCGAGCTTCTCGCCGCGCTCGATCGCGCGATGGTCGGGACGCGCACGGGAGCGCGATGAACGTGGCTGCGACCTCGCCGCGGTTCGGGAAGTGGCTAGCCGCCGGGTTGCTCTTGGCGATGGCGGTGGCTGGCTATTGGCTCGTCGCCGGCGCGACGGCGCTCGACCCGGCGGTAGCGGATGAGCGCGAGGATCGCAGTGAATCTGTGCCAGTCGGTGCCTCGACCCCGCTGGATGGGCCGGAGGCTGGATCTGCGCCAGCGAACGGTGTTACGGCCGACGCTGGCCGGGCGGAGTCGTCGTCGACGCCGCCCACGGGCGCGTGGGTGCTCGCGGTGCGCGCGGTGGATTCGCTGGGCGATCCGGTTGCTGCGGCGGCAGTGGAACTGTCGCGGTCGTTGGCCGACGAGCAGCCCTACCAGGAAGGCCACGTCGATGGCGACGGCGTGGGCAGGCTGTTCGTGCGCGACGACAGCGTGTTCGTTCGGGTGCGGCACCCGGACTTCGGCGAAAGCGTGCGGGTGCTGGTGCAGCGGGCGACGGCGCCCGCGGAGCCGATGCCGTTGATGCTCTTGCGCGCGGTGTTGGTGCGCGGACTGGTGATCGGCAGCGAGGGAGAGCCGATCGTTGGCGCCTCCGTGAAGGTGACGGAACATTGGAAAGGTGGAGCGCTCCTGCGAGCGACCTTGACGGCGGACTCGTTCGTCACGGATCGCGAGGGGCGGTTCGAGTTCGATTGCGTGGTCGGCACGCAGATCGAGCTGGTAGCTGATGAGTTGGTGCTGTCGTCCCGAGCGGCGGAATCGCTGTTGGTGACGCAGCCGTGCGAGGTGGTGTTGGCGAGTCATGGCGCCTTCCGGATCGACGGCTCCTTCGTCGATGCATCGGGTCGCTCGATCCACGGCACCGCCGGCGCATCGGGGTTCCAGGAATGGAGTGGCAAGCTACGTACTCCTGGCTCCACGTTCGCCCTGACCTTGGCGCGCCCAGGCCTGCATGTCTTGCGGGCCACAGTCGCTGGACACATGGCTCGATCGATCGAGGTGATGCTGTCGGTGCAGCAGCGGCACCGGACCGTCGGGTTCGTTGCGCATCCGACGATGGCCACTCGGGGCAAGGTGGTCGATGACTTGGGCAGGCCCGTCCATCGCGCGTTTTTGGTCGCCAAGCCCGACGATCCGGCGTGGGGAGAGGTGCTGTTGCAGCCGGAGGATGGGTCGTTCGAATTCCCCCTGGTGCCGGCGACGGGATGGACCCTGACGGCACATGGAACGGCAGGGAACGGGATTCGCTGCCGGGCCGGCGACTCCGAGTTGCGCCTCGTCGTGACGAATCGCGAGCAACCACGCCAATCCACGGTCGGCGTCGATGTGTTCGCCGTCGATGGCGCTTCGCCGAGCCACGTGGTGTTCAGCCACATCAGCGGGCAGGGCATGGAGCGAACGATCGAGACGGTGTCGGTCAGAGGTGCCCCGCCGCGCGTGACGCTCGAATTGCCGTTCCCGCGCGAGCGCTGGCTGCTGTTGGCGGCGGATCCGTTCAGCAAGCACGCCGGCCACGTCTGGGTCGAAACGGATGACCGTCCGTTGCAGCTCGTGCTCGAACCGATGGTGCCGGTCGAGGTGACCGTGCGGCGAGCGGGGCGGCCGGTGCGCGGCGTCACCGTGCGCATCGAACCGTGCGGTGGTTCGGAGAAGGTGCGCGTCGATGCGAATGGCGTGGCGCGCTTCGGTGGCCTGCCGCATGGGCCAGCCTCCGTGCGCGTGCTGCGCGGCAACGAAGAGCTGGCGACGAAGGAAGTGCTGCTGCGGACGCGCGACTTCGCGTTCGTGACGATCGATCTGCCGTGAGTCGATTCAGTGCGGGCGCAAGCGCAGCGGCGGGCTCGTCGGCAGCGTCGCCGGATCCTCGTCGGCAGTGGCGGGCACGCGGCGCAGCACGAACGTGCAGTCGCGGTTGAGCAAGAACGGGTTCAGCGTGCCCGGCAAGGTGGCTTCGCCGTTCCGCATCACGATGCCGCCGTGTGACCACTCGTGCGTCGCCAGCAGCACGCGACCAGCGTCGTCGTACGCGTAGAGCGTGTAGCGGGTGTCGGCCGGCGCTTCGCGATCGGCCCAGCGCAGCGTCATCGGCATCAGCGTGCTCGAGGGCAACGGGTCGAGCCAGATGATGGTCGGCTCCGCGGTGCGATGCACGATGTGGCCGACGAGGGCGCGGTGCCACGGCTCGGCCGCCGCGAGGTCGGCCGCGAACGCGGGCCGGAACCACGCGAAGAACACGACGATGGCGACGAGCGGCGGCAACGCGGCGAACCAGCGCCGATGCGGCAGGTTGGCGACGAGCCGCAGCAGGCCGGCGGCCAGCAGCACGGCGGCCGGGCCGATGGCCGGGAACAGCAGGCGTGCCTGCGGCTGCGGCGCCTTCCAGTTGAAGTGCGCGGTGCCGGCGAACACGAGGGCCAGCGCCGCCAGCAGCAGCCACAACGAGTGCGGACGGAAGCTGCCCGTGCGTTCCTTCGCGGCGCGCAGCAGGCCGAGCAGGGCGAGGGCGGCGACGGCGGCGCCGACGACCACGAGCAGTGTCGGCGGCTGCAGGCTGAACCAGCCGAAGGTGCCGAACACGGAGCGGAACACGTTGGGCAGGAAGCCGTCGACGAACACGTTCCACCGGTACTCCGGCGGGATCGGCGTGAACGCGGCGTCGTGTGCGGCGAGTCCCAGCGGGTCGCCATAGAGGTCGTAGTTGCGCCACAACATCGGTGTCGTCGTGAGCGCGGCGACGAGCAGTGCGATGCCACCGACGTAGAGCCACGCCGGACGCCGGCTGCGATCGCCCCGGGCGCAGGCAACCGCGAGTGCCAGACCCGACAGCGGCAGCAGGAACAACGTCGTCATCTTCGTCAGCAGCGCGGCGCCCACGGCGAGGCCAAGGCCGAGGCCATGCCGCCAGTTCGGCGCGTCGCTGCGCAAGGTGCGCACCACCAGCAGCAAGGTCAACGTCGCCAGCGGCGTCGCCAGCACGTCGTTGTTGAGCACGCCATGCAGGAACGAGAACATCGGCAGGCACGCGACCAGCAGCGCGGCGAGGTCGGCGACGCGCGGTTGCTCCGGGCAGCAGGCGCGGCCGAGCCGGTGCACGAGCCACACGGTCAGCGCCCCGAACAGCACGGACAACAGTCGAAGGCCGAACAACACGCCGTCGCCTTGGCCGCTGCCGTGCCGGAACTTGAGATGGCGCGAGGCCTTGTCGGGCGCTCCGAATTCGGGATTGATCGACGGCCCGAACACGGTGTCGTCGGTGTCGGTCGCCGCGAGCGCTGCACCGAGGATTGCGTAGTAGAGCGGCGGGTGGTGGCCGAGCACGGCGCCTTCCGTCTGGGCTTCACCGCGCAGCGCGACGAGCGCGCTGGCTTTCGGTTGGCGACCGGCGTTGCCCATCTGCCACGCGTATTCGTAGTGGATGTTCTCGTCGGGGCCTTCGAAGCTCGGCGTGGACCACGCGTAGCCCGTGGCGAGCGCCACGTGGCACAGCAAGGCGAGCCAGAGCAGGGAGCGCGGCATTCGGCGCACTCTACGGGCCGTGCCATCGTCTGCACGCGTGGTGCGCTGGCGACGTGCCTTGCTCGCTTGTGGTGGCGTGCCTACCGTTCGCCGGCTCATGGCCTCTGCTCCACTGTCGTCGCCGCACTCGAGTGCCCTGCGTTGGTACGTGGATGCTGGACTCGCGGCAGTCGTGGGGACGCTTGCGTACGCACTTTCGTGCGTGATCGCTCCCGCGGGCGATGTGGCCAAGGGCTTCGGTGAGCAGTGGCAGATCATCGCCGGGGATCCGACCGCGCTGCCGAGCATGTTTCCGCATCGCATGCTGGCGCCGTTGCTCGCGTGGCTGTCCGGGTTCGGCGGTGAGCACTACGTGCTGTTCGTGCGCGGCCTCGCGGTCGTCTTGTTGGCGACCGTGTTCTTCTTCGGCAGGCGTCGTGGTCTCGCGGCAATCGATGCCACCTTGGTCACGCTCGCGATCGCGCTCACCGCGTCGATCCAGCTCTACAAGGACCACTGGGTCGGGTACCCGGACCCGCTGTGCTACGCGTTGTTCCTCGGCAACCTGCTGGCGGCCCGGCGCCCCTCGGTGTTCTGGGCGATCTGGTTCTTCAACCTGACCAACCACGAGCTCGCGGTGTTCCTGCTGCCATGGCTGTGGTTCGTGCGGCGTGAAGCGGGTGGGCGCATGAGCCACGACGTGATCGGTGCCGGCGCCGCGCTCGGCGTCTACGGCGCCTACTACCTCGCGATCAAGGCGAACGCGCAGCAACTGTTCAGCTACGAGTACTTCACCAACCACCCGTTGTTCCCCGGCGGCACGGTCGTCGTGTTGGCACTGGCGCTCGTGCACCTGGTGACCACCTGGGGGCCGGTGCTTGCGGTGCTCGCATGGCACCAGCACACCCGCACGCAGGGTCGGGAACGATGGCACTTGTGGCTCGTCGGCGCAGGCATCGTCGTGATCTTCTGCATTGCGTTCGATTGGGCGCGACACAGCAACCTTATCCTCTTGCCTCTCGTTCTGGCGTCCGTTCGATTCCTGCAGGCTGGGCATCGCCTGGCCTACGCGGGCCTGGTCGCGCTGGGTGCCGGACTCATGCTGTGGATCCCACCGTGGGCGCCGACCGCATGGCCTACCGATGCGATGGCGAACATCACGTTGCTGACCGAATCGGGGATGGTGATTGGGCACCCGCCGAGGTTTCCGGGCGACTTGAACGTGCAGTTCGGTGGGGTCTCGACCGCCCTCGGCAGTTGGTTGCCGCGGGTCTGGAGCCTGTGGCTGGCGATCGCAGCGATCGCGGCGGGGTTCTGGCTGACCGGTTGGTGGCTCGCCCGCCGCGACCGCGCCGCTACTTCAGACCGCGCCGCTTGAGCAGCGCCGCCGTGTCGAGATCGCGCCCGCGGAACGCGGCGAACATCGCCATCGGCTCCTGCGTCATGCCACGCGACAGCACCAAGTCCCGCATGCGCGCCCCGTTCGTCGCCGTCATGCCCCCGTTCTCCATGCACCCCGCGAACGCGTCGGCCGCCAGCGCCTCGCTCCACAAGTACGCGTAGTAGCCCGCCGAGTAGCCACCCGGCCAGATGTGGGCGAAGTAGTTGCTGCGATAGCGCGGCGGCACCAGGTCCCACGCGACGCCGGCGTTCTGCAACGCGGCCCGCTCGAACGCTTCGACATCGGCGATCTGCGTGCCGGCCGGCAGCGAGTGCCACGCCATGTCGAGCGCCGCCGCAGCGATGTACTCGAGCGAGCCAAAGCCCTGGCCGAACGTGCGCGCCGCCCGCACCCGCGCGATCAACTCGGCCGGCATGGGACTGCCGTTCTCGCTGTGCACCGCCGTGCGCAGCAGCACCGCCGGGTCGAACGCGAAGTCCTCGTGGAACTGCGACGGGAACTCGACGAAGTCGCGCGGCACCGAGGTGCCCGACAGCATCGGGTACTGCACCTGGCTGAACAGGC
>SXGT01112923.1_pt1 | contig 14510 bp, 13 predicted proteins | sample 3176221 | NCBI WGS metagenome assembly SXGT01 (sample SAMN11356862, study PRJNA531348) | freshwater metagenome | isolation source: freshwater sample F1-120 | place: China: Fuxian Lake, Yuxi | collected 2017-12-25
CATCCCGGAGGATGCCGACCACGCCGCTATCACCCGTTCGATTCACGACGTCGTCACCGAGGTCCAGAGCTACGTTCCCGGATACCGACTGCTCAACGAGCCCCAATTCGATGAGCCGTCGGTGGTCAACGGAGGGCAGCATGTGGTGACCACGTTCATCGAAGTCGAGGGTGCCGGCGACTACCTGCCGCCGAACGCGGGAAACCTCGACCTCAAGACCGCCGCGGCGACCAAGGTCGGCGAGGAGATCGTCAAGCAGGCTGTTTCGATTCCCGAGGGGGCACGGTGAGCGATCACATCTGGGATGTCCGGATCACCGACACCTCGCTGCGCGACGGCTCGCACCACAAGCGCCACCAGTTCACCGCCGATGAGGTCCGGGCGATCGTCGCTGCCCTGGACGCCGCCGGGGTCCCGGTGATCGAGGTGACTCACGGCGACGGACTGGGTGGTTCGAGTTTCAACTACGGATTCTCCAAAGTGCCTGAGCAGGAACTGATCCGGGTCGCCGCCGAGACCGCCAATGAGGCCCGGATCGCATTCCTGATGCTGCCGGGGGTGGGTACCAAGGAAGACATCCGGGCCGCGCAGGGCAACGGCGGGTCGATCTGCCGGATCGCCACCCACTGCACCGAGGCCGACGTGTCCATCCAGCACTTCGGTCTGGCCCGCGAACTCGGACTGGAGACCGTCGGGTTCCTGATGATGAGCCACACGCTGCCGCCGGAGAAGCTCGCCGCGCAAGCCCGGATCATGGCCGACGCGGGGTGTCAGTGCGTGTACGTGGTCGACTCGGCCGGCGCCCTGGTGCTGGGCGACGTCGCCGACCGGGTCTCGGCGCTGGTGTCCGAACTGGGCGAGGACGCGCAGGTCGGCTTCCACGGCCACGAGAACCTCGGTCTGGGAGTGGCGAACTCGGTCGAGGCGGTGCGGGCCGGCGCCAAGCAGATCGACGGCAGTGTCCGGCGATTCGGCGCCGGGGCGGGCAACGCCCCCGTGGAGGCCCTGATCGGGGTGTTCGACAAGATCGGGGTCAAGACCGGCATCGACTTCTTCGACATCGCCGACGCCGCTGAGGATGTGGTGTCCAAGGCGATGCCCGCCGAGTGCCTGCTCGATCGCAATGCGCTCATCATGGGCTACTCCGGGGTGTACTCCAGCTTCCTCAAGCACGCCGTTCGTCAGAGCGAGCGGTACGGGGTGCCCGCACATCAACTGCTGCACCGGGCCGGACAGCGCAAACTCATCGGCGGTCAGGAGGACCAACTCATCGACATCGCGCTGGAGATCAAGCGCGAACAGGAAACGGCCCGTGACTGATTCGATGTATGCCCAGCCCTTCGCCGAGGCGATCGCCGAAGCCGAACGTCTGGTGCGGGAAGCCCCACACATCGAGACCGAGGCCGACCTCCTGGAGGGCCTGCAGTACCTGGCCTGGAGCATCGCCGCGTGCACGCATATCGCCTTCGACTACGACCGCGACCATCCTTTCCTGCAGTCGGGCACCGGGCCGTTCACCAAGATGGGTCTGGACAATCCGGACACCCTGTATTTCGGGACCCGTGTTCAGGCCGGCCGCGAGTACGTCGTCACCGGCCAGCGCGGGACGACCACCGACCTCAGCTTTCAGCTCCTCGGCGGGGACTACACCGACGCGAACGTGCCGGACAGCGAGACGGCGTTCGACGACCGTCGGCTCGACATCGCCTCGGACGGCACCTTCGAATGGCGCTTCACGCCGGCGAGCAACGCCCAGCTGGTGATCCGCGAGGTGTACAACGACTGGTCGGCCCAACGCGGGCACGTCGCCATCGCCCGAACCGACACCGCCGGTACCCCTCCGCCCGCGTTGAGCGCTGAACTGATCGACAAGCGCTGGGCCACAGCGGGTAAGCAACTCGTGCAGCGCATCAAGACCTGGCTGCAGTTCCCGCAATGGTTCTATATGAACATCCCGGTCAACACCATGGTCGCCCCGCGACTGACACCGGGCGGCCTGGCCACCCAGTACTCGTCGGCCGGCCACTTCGACCTCACCCCCGAGCAGGCTCTGGTGATCACGCTTCCCGTCACCGATGCGCCCTACCTCGGCTTCCAGCTGGGCAGCCTGTGGTACATCTCGCTGGACTACATCAATCACCAGACGTCGCTGAACGGAACACAGGCACAGGCTGATCCCGACGGGAAGATTCGTATCGTCGTGGCGGACCAGAACCCGGGTGTGACCAACTGGGTGGAGACCACCGGTCACCGCAAGGGTTTCCTGCAGTTCCGGTGGCAACGGGTGTCCCGGGTGCTGACCGAGGCCGACGGGCCGACTGTCGAGGTGACGGAGTTCGACAAGGTGGCCGGCCTGTTGCCCTACCACGCCGGGAACAGGATTTCCCCGGAGGCGTGGCGAGAGCGGATCGCACTGCGGCAGAAACAGATTCAGAACAGGATGGTGGGATAGGTGAGCGGCATGCTGGAGGACAAAGTCGTGGTGATCAGCGGCGTCGGGCCCGCCCTGGGCACTACCCTGGCGCGCCGCTGTGCCGAGGCGGGAGCCGACCTGGTGCTGGCCGCCCGCACCGCCGAGCGTCTCGACGTCGTCGCCGAGCAGGTCACCGCGCTGGGGCGGCGGGCCCTGTCGGTGACCACCGACATCACCGACGACGAACAGGTCGAGAATCTCGTCGCCCGCAGCGTGGAGGCCTATGGCAGGGTTGACGTCCTCATCAACAACGCCTTCCGGGTCCCCTCGATGCGGCCGTTGGCCGACACCAGCTTCCAGCACGTCCGGGACGCCATCGAGTTGACGGTGCTCGGGGCGTTGCGGCTCATCCAGGGATTCACCCCGGCCCTGGCGGAATCCCAGGGCGCGGTGGTCAACGTCAACTCGATGGTGATCCGGCACTCCCAGCCCAAGTACGGCGCCTACAAGATGGCCAAGGCCGCTCTGCTGGCGATGTCGCAGTCGCTGGCCACCGAGCTCGGCGATAAGGGCATCCGGGTGAATTCCGTTGCGCCCGGGTATATCTGGGGTGACACCTTGAAGAGCTACTTCAACCATCAGGCGGGCAAGTACGGCACCACCGTGGAGGCGATCTACGACGCTACCGCGGCCCAGTCGGACCTGAAGCGGCTGCCGACCGAAGACGACGTGGCTTCGGCCATCCTGTTCATGGCCAGTGACCTCGCCCATGGGATCACCGGGGCGACCCTGGACGTGAACTGCGGGGAGTACAAGGCATGAGCCTGGCCCGCACCGACGTGGGCACCGTCGAGGATCTCAAGGATTCGGCGGTCAGGGCCGTCGGACTCGACGACTTCGGCTCCGACGACGACAACTACGTCGAGGCCCTCTCGGTGCTGCTGGACTCCTACCGCCGGGACGCCGACTTCACCGCCCTGGGCAGCAAGATGTCCCGGTTCTTCCTGCGCAACGCGCTGGTGGCCAGACTGCTCAGCGAGGCATCGTGGAAGCAGTACCCGCAGTACGCCGACGTGCCGGTCAGAGCGCCGATCTTCGTCACCGGGCTGCCGCGGACGGGGACCACGGCACTGCACCGGTTGCTGTGCGGCGACCCGCGCCACCAGGGCCTGGAACTCTGGCTGGCCGAGTTCCCGCAGCCCCGGCCGCCGCGTGAAACCTGGCCGCAGAATCCGGTGTTCGCCGAACTCGACGCCCGCTTCAAGAAGGCGCACGAAGAGAACCCGGACTACACCGGCCTGCACTACATGACCGCCGACGAGGTGGAGGAGTGCTGGCAACTGCTGCGGCAGTCGGTGCACTCGGTGTCCTACGAGACGTTGGCCCACGTCCCGACCTACGCGCGGTGGCTCGCCGGCCAGGACTGGACCAGGCCGTACCAGCGCCACCGGCGCAACCTGCAGCTGATCGGTCTCAACGACGTCGACAAGCGTTGGGTGCTGAAGAATCCGAGCCATCTGTTCGCCCTCGATGCATTGATGACGACGTATCCCGACGCCTTGGTCATCCAGTGCCATCGACCGGCGGAGACCATCATGGCGTCGATGTGCTCACTGGCCCAGCACACCACCGCGGGCTGGTCGAATAGTTTCGTCGGGGCGACCATCGGTGCCGACGCTCTGGAGACCTGGTCCCGCGGGCTGGAGGGTTTCCACCGGGTTCGCGCTGAGCACAGTCCGGCCCAGTTCTGCGATGTCGACTACGTCGACCTGATCGGCGACCCGATCGGAACCGTCGAGGGCATCTACGAGCACTTCGGCATCGAGATGACCGATGATGCGCGGGCGGCGATCCGGCAGACCGACGAGGAGAGCAAGCAGGGCCCGCGGGCACCCAAGCACACGTACTCCCTGGCCGACTACGGGCTGACCGAGGACCAGGTCAAGGACCGCTTCCGGGGGTTGTGACCCTGCGGCGCGAGCAGACGGAAAAGTCTGCGACACGCCGGGTGTTCCGGGTCCTTGCCGTCTGCTCGCGGGGAAAGGGTGACGGCGGCGCCTCAGCCGTCGCCGGGTGCGGGTGCGCTGGAGTACTCCTCCAGGCAGCCCTCTGCGACCGCGTGGGAGATGCTGTCGGCCAGCCGCGGGCAGGACGGCACCCGAGCACTGCTGCCGCCGGTCGCGCGGATCTCGGCGAAGTAGGCGCATCGCCCCGAGGCGGCCGTGTCCCACTGGACCGCGGTGTAGGGCGGCCCGAGTTTCTTGACCTTCACCGAGGCGTGGCAGAACCGGCAGTCGATCTCGGAGAGTCCGGCGGTGAGGTAGCGCTCGCGATCCCGGCGGGTCGCTTCATGGACGGCCGCCGCGCGTTGCGGGTCGTTGGCGAAGTCCGGCGCCTTCGACCACGCGAGGATGTCGTCATCGTCTCCGGCCGGATGTGCCTCGTCGTGCACGCCGTGCAGGAGAAGCATCGAGCGGGCCAGGTCGTCGACGTCGGGGACCTGCTCGGGGGTCATGATGCGGGCTGGCCGGCCTGATGGGCCGAGTCGGCCTCGACCGCCTGTCTGCGCAGGTTCTCCTCCACCTCGACGTGCCACTTCTCGTTGGCCTTGGAGGTGTCGACCTCCATCTCGAAGCGATCGGTCATCTCCGGGGTGACGTCGGCGACGTCGACGTAGAACTGCTGGTACCAGCGGCGCATCTGGTAGACCGCGCCGTCCTCCTCGACCAGCAGTGGGTTCTCGATCCGGGTCTTGTGCTTCCAGATCTCGACGTCCTGAAGGAACCCCTTGCTCACCCCCTCGGTGAACGCCTTCGCGAGATGGTTGCTCGTCTTGTCGTCAAGACCCTTCGGCTTCTGGACGATCACACCCCACTGCAGCACGAACGAGTCCTGGTTGACCGGATAGTGGCAGTTGATCAGGATCGACTCGGCCTTGAAATCTCCATAGGTGTTGTGCAACCAGTTGATCATGAAGGACGGGCCGAAGTAACTCGCCTCGGAATCGAGGTGGGACTCGCCGTAGGCGGTGCCCATGCCCCCGACGTCCGGCCGGCCGACGTTGTGCAGGTACTGCGAGGCGATATGCCCCTCGAAGACGTTCTTGAAGTACGTCGGCAGCCCAAAGTGGATGTAGTAGAAGTGCGCCATGTCGGTGACGTTGTCGATGATCTCGCGGCAGTTCGAGCCCTCGATCAGCATCGTGTTCCAGTTCCAGTCGGTCCACTCGCCGCTGGACCATTCGGGAATCTCCGGTATGCGGACCTCGGGTTGGGGTGGGTTGCCCTCGTGGTCGTGCCAGACGAAGAGCAGACCGCCGCGCACGTCGGTGTGCCAGGAGCGGGTCTTGGCCAGCTTCGGCGTCCGCTTGGCGTAGGGCACCAGTTTGCAGCGGCCGTCGCCGCCCCAGCGCCAGTCGTGGAACGGGCAGGCCACCTCGTCGCCCTTGAGGGTGCCCTGGGACAGGTCGCCGCCCATATGCCGGCAGTAGGCGTCCAGGACGTGCAGTTCGTCGTGGGAATCGGCGAACACCACGAGCTTGGTCCCGAATGCGTGCGCCGAGTGCGGCCGCCCGTCGAGGTAGCTCTTGACCGGGCCCAGGCAATGCCAGCCGCGGGCGTACCGATCGGGCAGGGTCCCGGTGTCGATCTCGCGTATGTCGGTGGTCATGTCGGAGCCTCCCCGGTCGTGTCTCTAACTAGAACACGTTACAGTTTTGCGCGCACATCGTGCAACCGACGGCCGCCCGGGCTAGCCGCCGGGTGGCTTCGCGCTGCCGACCACCCACATCGAGAAGTACTGGGATCCGCCGCCGTAGGCGTGACCCAGTGCCTTGGCGGCGCCGGGAACCTGATGCGCGCCGGCCTTTCCCATCACCTGGATGGCCGCCTCGGCGAATCGGATCATCCCGGAGGCCCCGATCGGATTGGATGAGAGCACCCCTCCCGAGGCGTTGACCGGAATGCGGCCGCCGATCGCGGTCTCGCCGGACTCGGTCAGCTTCCAGCCTTCGCCCTCGGCGGCGAAGCCGAGGTTCTCCAGCCACATCGGCTCGAACCAGGAGAACGGAACGTAGATCTCGGCCACGTCGATCTCGTCGATCGGGCTGCTGATGCCGGCCGCCTTCCACAGTGCGGCCGCGGCGTCCCGGCCGGCCTGCGGGTTTACCTGGTCACGGCCGGAGTAGGCGATCGGCTCGGTGCGCAGCGCGGTGGCGTGGATCCAGGCCACCGGGTTCCCGGCCGCCACCCGCTCCTCGGCGACCCGTTCGTCGCCGATCACGATGGCCGCCGCGCCATCGGAGGAGGGGCAGGTCTCGTCGAAGCGGATCGGGTCCCACAGCATCTGAGAGGACATCACCTTCTCCAGGGTGATGTCGGGCTGATGCAGGTGCGCCAGGGGATTCTTGGCGCCGTTGAGGCGGTCCTTGACCGCCACCATGGCGCCGATGTGCGCCGGCGCGCCGGAGCGGCGCAGGTATGCCCGGATATGCGGGGCGAAGTAGCCGCCGGCACCGGCGCCGACCGGCTTGGTGAAGGGCACCGGAATCGACAGCGCCCACATCGCGTTCGACTCGGACTGTTTCTCCCACGCGACGGCAAGCACCCGTTGGTACTTGCCCGACTGCACAAGGCTGGCGGCCACCACGGCGGTCGAACCGCCGACCGAACCCGCGGTGTGTACCCGGATCAGCGGTTTGCCGGTCGCACCCATGGCGTCGGCCATGAACAATTCGGGCATCATGACGCCCTCGAAGAAATCGGGAGCCTTTCCGACGACGACGGCATCGATATCGTCGAAGGTGCATCCGCTGTCTGTCAGCGCCTTGTCGATGGCCTCGCGAACCAGTCCGTTCATCGACACGTCGGTGCGCTTGGCGACGTACTTCGTCTGCCCGGTGCCCAGCACCGCGGCGGGATTCTTACCGGCCACTAGGCCTTTCCTTCCAAGACGGCGACCAGATTCTGTTGCAGCACAGGACCTTGCGTTGCGTGGGCCAGCACACGCTGCGCCGAACCGTCGAAAATGTGTCGCGCTGCGAAGCCGACGCGTTCGAGTCCGGTCGAGAACATCGGGTTGGCGGCCAGTGCGCCGCCGGAGGGGTTGACCGTCGTCGACGGGCCCAACCCGATCGCCTCGGTGAGGATCAACTGCTGGTGGGTGAACGGGGCGTAAATCTCGGCGACTTCGATGGAGGCCGGATCGTCGCCGGTTGCGACGCGGGCCGAGGCCGCGGTTGACGGCGAGGACGTGAGATCCCGCGCACCGATCGCCGGCGTCTCGACCCGATGCTCGAAACCGGTTATCCAGGCTGGTCTTTCGCGAAGCTCGCGCGCCCGGTCATTGGCGGCGATCACGACCACGGAGGCCCCGTCGGTGATGGGGGCGATGTCGTGCCGACGCAGTGGGTCGGCGAAGAACGGCCGGCTGAGAAGGGCGTCGATACTCGAGGCTGGCTTCTCCGAGTCGGTGCGTCCGGCGGCGGCAAAGGAGTCCAAAGCCACCTGTGCCATCTGGGCCTGCGTCCACTTCCCGGAGTCCAGTCCCAGGCGGGCCTGCAGGCCGGCCATCGACACCGCATCCGGCATCAGCGGAGCCACCGTGTAGGGGTCGGTCTGCAGTGCCAGGACTCGGCGCAGCGTCCCGGCACTGGACTTGCCGAACCCGTAGACCAGGGCCGTCTCCACTTCCCCGGTGAGGACCTTGATGTACGCCTCGTACAACGCCCAGGCCGCGTCCATCTCCACGTGGGACTCGTTGATCGGAGGCACCGCCCCGATGGAGTCGATCGCATTGAGGAACGAAAACGCTCGGCCGGCAAGGTAATCCGAAGAACCCGAGCACCAGAACCCGATGTCACGCTGGCTGATGCCGAGCTCGGCGTACACCTGCGCGAAACATGGCATCAGCATCTCAACGCCGTTGGTGGTCCCAGCGGTCCGTCGGACGTGGGGGGAATGCGCAAAGCCGACTACGGCAACTTCTCTACTCATCGATGTTCGCCCTTAAAGGTGATGTTTGTAGGTGTCGTAGTCGGCGTCGGGTTCACCGGAGGGACGGAAGTGGTCGATGTTGTCGATACCGAAGTCCCGCTCCTCGCGGGGCTTCCAGACCGCCTCCACCCGCATGCCCATCCGGACGTCTGCGGCGTCGACCTCGGTGACCAGATGCAGGAACGGGATGTCCGCGCCGTCGAGCAGGATGTAGGCCGCGACGTACGGCGGTTTGATCTTCTGGCCCGCGAACGGAATGTTGATCACCGCGAACGTCGTGACCGTGCCTTTGTCGGAAAGCTGCACGAAGTGGTCGAGTTCCTTCCCGGTACCCGGGTCGGCCTCGCGCGGCGGGAAGTACACCTTGCCGTCCTCGCCGGAGCGGGCGCCCAGGATGGTTCCGTTCTGCAGGGCCCGCAGGAAGATGCTCTCCGGGCGGGAGGCGGTGTGCTGTACGGCCAGACTGCAGGGCGATACCAGCATGGTGACCGGGTCGCGCTCGTCGGCCCCGGATTCCGGGATGGGTTCCGGATCCTCGCCCGGCACGAAGTGGGCGATATCGGTGATCGCCCCGACCGGCTCGTCGACCCAGTGCGCGTGCACCCGGTCACCCGTTTGCACCGCGCCGTCGACGGCGTGCAGCAGTGCGGTGTCGGCGCCGTCGAGCGCGATCAATGCCCAGGCGAACGGTCGATCCAGCGGCTGTCCCTCCAGGGGCTGAGCCTGCCAGGTCCACGACAGCACCGTTCCGGTGCTGGAGACCGGCACGATCTCGCTCAGCGGTTCGTAGGTGACGGGGTCGTATTCGACGACCGGCACGTGTACCCGGCCGTCGGCGCCGCGGATGCCGACGATGCGTCGCGCACGCAGTGCGGTGAAGAAGGCGCCCAGCGTCGGCCCGACCGAACGGGTGTAGTCGAATGACAGTGTCAGCGGCGCGGAGAGCGGGGGATCGTGGGAATCTATCAGGGCCGTGATGGTTTGGCTGACGCTCACAGCATCGAGTAGAACAGGTTCTAAGAATCGTGGCAAGCGACTGGAAGGTAGCGGCGGATGAAGCTGGGACTGCAACTCGGATACTGGAGCGCGCAGCCGCCCACCAATCACGCTGAGCTCGTCGCGGCCGCCGAGGAGGCGGGGTTCGACACCGTCTTCACCGCCGAAGCCTGGGGCTCGGACGCATTCACCCCGCTGGCGTGGTGGGGGCGCCAGACCACCCGGATGCGGCTGGGCACCTCGGTGGTGCAACTCTCGGCCCGCACCCCGACCGCGTGCGCGATGGCATCCCTCACTCTGGATCACCTCTCCGGCGGGCGGCACCTGCTGGGTCTTGGGGTGTCGGGCCCTCAGGTGGTGGAGGGCTGGTACGGCCAGCGCTTCGGCAAACCGCTGGCCCGTACCCGCGAGTACATCGACATCGTGCGGCAGGTGTGGGCGCGCGAGGCTCCAGTGACCAGTGCCGGACCGCACTACCCGCTGCCGCTGAGCGGGGAGGGCACCACCGGACTGGGCAAGGCCCTCAAACCGATCGTGCATCCGCTGCGCGCCGACATCCCCATCATGCTGGGCGCCGAGGGCCCCAAGAACATCGCACTGTCCGCCGAGATCTGCGACGGCTGGCTACCCATCTTCTACTCGCCGCGACTGGCCGGGATGTACAACGAATGGCTGGATGAAGGTTTCGCTCGGCCCGGCGCCCGGCGCACCCGCGAGGACTTCGAGATCTGCGCCACCGCCCAGGTCGTGGTGACCGACGACCGGGCCGCCACCATGGAGGTGATGAAGCCGTTCGTCGCGCTCTACATGGGCGGGATGGGCTCGGAGGACACCAACTTCCACGCCGACGTCTACCGGCGGATGGGGTACGCCGATGTCGTCGAGGACGTCACCAGGCTGTTCCGTTCCGGGCGCAAGGACGAAGCCGCCAAGGTCATTCCCGACGAACTGGTCGACGACGCCGCGATCGTCGGGGATATCGCGCACGTGCGGAAGCAGATCGAGGTCTGGGAGGCGGCCGGTGTGACGATGATGGTGATCGGGGCCCGGAGTCCCGAGCAGATTCGCGACGTGGCCGCGCTGCTCTGACGCTGCCTTGCGGGCACGTTAGAACACGTTCTAGATTGGCCGGGTGACGACCGGGTGTTCAGCGCAGCACGTGGGCGTCGCCGAACGTCATCTCCACATTTCCGACCGACCCCGAGAACATCGGGCGGCGGGGCAGTCCCAGCGCGGCAAGTTCCTCGGCGTAGGGATGGTCACCCAGGCGAAGCCGTGCGCCTGCCGGCCGGAACCGGACCCCGGAGTTCGTCATCTCCCACGGCACCTCGCGGGTGGTGCCGTCGGCGTAGGTGTAGGTCGTCAGGACCTGCGGGTGCGACCGCAGGGTCGGGATCGGCAGCCCGCGGCGAAACTCCATGCTCGCGATCATCGAGCCGCCCTCGGATACCTCGAAGCTGAAGGGATTCGTCTCGCGAATAGTGAAGTCGGCCATGATCTTCGGGAAACCCCAGATGGTGCGCCCGGCTTCCAGGGTGAACGACTGGTCCACCGGAAGATGATGAATGAAGGCCGCCGCCTGACCCAGCGCGCGCAGTCCGTGGGCTTCCGTCCCCGCCGGGTTGACCATCACGCAGGTGCCGAATTCGTGATACCGCCCGAGATCGCCGTCGATATAGCGGGCCAGCATCAAGGTGACCACCGCCCGGCCCGGCCGGAACTGGCAGATCTGCAGGCCGCTGTGGTCGATGAGCCGCTGGGCCGCGCCGGCGTCGACCGCGAACATCGCCGTGTGCACGTCAGCCTTGCGGACCCGCACCGGCATGGTCAGGACGGTGCCGGCAATGGTGTGCTGGACGGCGGACATGGGATCACTGTAATCCCGGTCGAGGACTCGGCGGAACAACAATGGAGGGTTAGCTGATGACCGGCAGACCGGATGTCGACCTGACCGACGGGAACTTCTTCGCCGACGGATCCGCGCGGAGCGCCTACCGGTGGATGCGGGCCAACGAGCCGGTCTTCCGCGATCGCAACGGCTTGGCCGCCGCCGCCGGCTACCAGGCGGTACTCGACGCCGAACGCCAGCCGGAGGTGTTCTCCAACACCGGGGGCATCCGGCCCGATCAGCCCGCCATGCCCTACATGATCGACATGGACGACCCCGGGCACCTGCTACGTCGCAAACTCGTCAACGCCGGGTTCACCCGCAAGCAGGTGATGGACAAGACCGCCGGGATCGAGACGCTGTGCGACACGCTCGTCGACGCGGTGTGCGAGCGCGGGGAGTGCGACTTCGTCCGCGATATCGCCGCCCCGCTGCCGATGGCGGTGATCGGGGACATGCTGGGCGTGCTGCCCCAGGATCGCGCCACCTTGCTGAAGTGGTCCGACGACCTGGTGTGCGGGCTGAGTTCGGCGGCGGACCAGGCGGCCCTGCAGGCGGTGATGGAGGCGTTCGCTGGTTATTCCGCGTTTGCCATGGAGACCACCGCCAAACGCCGGGCCGAACCGACCGGCGACTTGTTCTCGGTCTTGGTCAACTCCGAGGTCGACGGGCAGCGGATGTCTGATGACGAGATCCTGTTCGAGACGCTGCTGATCCTCATCGGCGGCGACGAGACCACCCGGCACACGCTCAGCGGTGGCACCGAACAGTTACTGCGCAACCGGGATCAGTGGGAGCGACTGGTCGCGGACCCCGCGCAGGTTCCCGGGGCCGTCGAGGAGATGCTTCGCTGGACGTCGCCGGTCAAGAACATGGCGCGAACGGTGATGAGCGACACAGAATTCCACGGCACGCAGCTGCGGGAAGGCGAGAAGATGCTGCTGCTGTTCGAATCGGCCAACTTCGACGAGTCGGTCTTCGGCGACCCGGAGAACTTCCGCATCGACCGAACTCCCAACAGCCACTTGGCATTCGGATTCGGCACCCACTTCTGCTTGGGCAATCAGCTGGCCCGCCTTGAGCTCAACACGATGCTGCGAAAGGTCCTTCAGCGCCTCCCCGACCTGCGACTGGCCGACGAGGACACCGCCCTGCCGCTGCGCCCGGCGAACTTCGTCAGCGGTCTGGAGGCGATGCCGGTGGTCTTCACTCCGTCGGCCCCGGTGTTGGTGTAGCCGGGCACGGCGCTGGTATAGCCGGGCATATCCTTCGCCGAGTGTGAATGCACTGCGGAATCCGGAGGTGTTTTCCGCAGTGCCTTCACGTTCGGCGCGCGAAGGCGGCGCGTGTTCGCCGCAGAATGTCGCCCTCGACATCATGGGCCGTCACCCGCAGGTGGATCCAGCCCTGCTCATTGATGTTCTCCGCTCGGCGGATGTCCTCGGTGAACCGCCGCCGGTCCATCCAGTGGTGGGCACCGTCGTAGTCGGCTCCGATCTTGACGTCGTCCCAACCCAGGTCGATGACGGCGATGAGCACCCCGTAGTCGTTGTGCACCGGTATCTGGGTGGTGGGTCGGGGGAACCCGGCGCGGATGAACAGCAGCCGAAGCCAGGTCTCGGGGGGCGATTCCGCGCCGGGGTCGACCATGTCGACGACCCGGCGGGCCTGCCGGATGCCACGCCTGCCGGGATAACGCTGAGCGAGCCTTTTGACGTCCGCCATATCCAGTCGAGTGGCCCGAGCGAGGGCGTCGAGGGCCGCGACCGCCGACCCGAACGGCTCGCGGGAGGCGATGTCGAGGGCGGTCCGCGCCGGCGTCGTCACCGCCATGCCCTCGATGCGGGTGATCTCGTCGTCGGGGATCGCATCCGACCAGGTTTCGATACCGCCGGGCCGGTGCCGGTTCTCCCAGAGAAGTTGGGCTGGCAGGCGGCCGTCCACCCACCTGGCGCCGTGCAGGGCGGCGGCGGACCGTCCGGCGAGGACACCTCGGCTGCGGGACCACAGCCACGCCGCCCGCGCCCGGGTTGTGGCGGTCACCTCGGCATCGGGCGGGAGGTACACGTCGGGGTAGAGGGCGCGGAATCTGCTGCGCAGGGAGTGGGACGTCAATACTCGGGAGCTCGTCGCCGCGCTGCCGAGGAACGGGACCGTCATGGGCGCAGTGTGCGTGCCACCCCTGACACCTTCGCCGAGTGTGAATCCACTGCGAGAAATCAGGCTGAATTCCGCAGAGGATTCACGTTCGGCGGGGGCGGGGCGGCGACGGGGACGGGCGGGGCGGCGACGGGGACGGGCGGTACGGCGACGGCGACGAGCGGGGGTGGGGCGGCGACGAGCGGGGGCTGGGACGGGGCGGCGACGGCGCGGGCCGTCCTAGCGCATCATGAAGCGCGGGGCTCGCTTCTCCTTGAAGGCCAGCGGTCCCTCCCGCGCATCCTCGGAGAGGAACACCTCGATCCCGATCTTGGTGTCGATCTTGAACGCGTCGTTCTCGTGCAGGCCCTCGGTCTCGCGGATCGAGCGCAGGATCGCCTGCACGGCCAACGGTCCGTTGGCTGCGATCATCTCGGCGAGCTCCAGCGACTTCTCCAACGCCTGCCCGTCGGGCACCACATGGCCGATCAGCCCGTACTCCAGCGCCTCGGCCGCGGTGATGTGCCGGCCGGTCAGCAGCAAATCGCAGGCGATTGTGTACGGAATCTGGCGGACCAGTCGCACCGCTGAACCACCCATCGGATACAGGCTCCAGCGCGCCTCGGAGATCCCGAACTTCGCACTCGCACCGGCCACCCGGATATCGGTGCCCTGCAGGATCTCGGTACCCCCGGCGATGGCCGGGCCCTCGACGGCGGCGATCAGCGGTTTGGTCAGCCGACGTCCCTTGAGCAGCCCGTCGATACGGGAGGGGTCGTAGCTGCCGTCCTTGAACGAGTCGCCCGGCGGCTTGGCGGTGGCGGCCTTGAGGTCCATGCCCGCGCAGAAGTAGCCGCCGGCGCCGGTCAGGATGCAGACCCGGATGTCGGGATCGCTGTCGACGCGATCCCATGCCTCGACCATGATCGAGAGCATCTCGCCGGAGAGCGCGTTGCGAGTCTCCGGGCGGTTCATCGTCACGATCAGCACATGCCCGCGCTGTTCGATGAGGGCGTCGGCCATTCGGGTCCCGCCTTTCTTCACAACCTTGAGAAAAAATGTAACACGTTCTAGTTTGGGG
>SXGT01326595.1_pt1 | contig 14510 bp, 12 predicted proteins | sample 3176221 | NCBI WGS metagenome assembly SXGT01 (sample SAMN11356862, study PRJNA531348) | freshwater metagenome | isolation source: freshwater sample F1-120 | place: China: Fuxian Lake, Yuxi | collected 2017-12-25
CCTCACCCCCCAACTTCACGTCATGGCCTCCGCGAGCCCCTCTCCCTGGGGAGAGGGGTAACAAAATTGGATTTATTCTCAACAAGTTACACCCCTCTCCCCAGGGAGAGGGGTACGCGTGCACCGCGAACTCCATCGTGGGGGTGAGGGCCCGCGGGCCGACCGCCGTCTCCGTCCACGGTCCACTCCCGCTCGACCTCTCGCAGTAGTACTAGCCTGCCGCGGCGACGAGGGCCGTAGCAACGAAGTGCGGTGTTTTCGCCACATCGTGAGACTGGCATGAAGTGGGTGACACAGGTGACTCGCCTACAACCTCACCAGCGTGACAGGGCGTCCACCGATCCCAGGCACCTTCTGGACGCTCATTCGTTCCGCGAGCTCTGGCTGTCCCTTGCGCTGGTCGAAGAGCACGAGCCACCCGCTCTCGGCCCCCATGCGCGCCAGGTAGCCCTCGAGCTGCTGTACCCCCGCCGGCACGGGGTCCTTGACCTTGTCCGAGTCCTTCCAGGTCTTGACCTCGATGCCGAGCACGACACCACGGAACTCCACGCGAAGATCGAGGCGCTTCGCCCCCGCGGCGTACTCGCGCTCGATACGCCCTCCGCCGTTGACCACCCGGTGCAGGAAGGCCATCAGCACAAGGTGCGGCGCCGCCTCGTTGTAGGGTGTGCTCGCCAGCAGGAACTCCCCGTGCTCCCTCCAGAACGAGAGAAACGCCTCCAGGAGCTGCTCCGTGTCGAGACTGCCATCGGGACGCAGCCACGTGGGCTTCAAGCTCGGGATCGTGTCGACCACGCCCTGCGTCAGGACGCGCGGGAGCACCTCGCGGTAGATGGGATTGGCGATCTCGAGGCTGCCGTCTGTGCCGCGCTTTATCAGCCCAAGATCGAGGACGAAGCGCAGATCGTCAGGGGGGAGCTGAGGGAGGAGATCGCCCGTGAGCATGGGCTCGATCACGGCGCGCACTCGAGCGTCTCTAAGGCGCTCGGCCAGGCTGTCCAGGTGCGTGTCTTGGCGCTCGATGAGAATATCGCGAGCGCGCTCCACGTCGGCCTTCGTGATCGCGCAGCGTCGGTCGGTGACGAGCACCTGCACCAGCTGACGGGCCATGGCGTTGACCAGCCAGGGCTGTCCCTGAGTGAGTTCGAACGCACGAGCGACGGCTTCGGGCTCGAAGCGCTGGCCCGTCTCCTCCGTGTGTTGTCCGTAGAGCTCGGCCACCTCGGGCTCGGTGAAGTCGCGCATCGTGAGCGACTCGACCTTGATGTTGAAGGGCGACGACGTGTGCTGGTGCTCACTGCCGCCCGACGCTATTTTATAGTCCCTCACGTCACGCAAGCCCACGAGAGCCAGCGACCATGGATAGCCGCTAGGGCGGTGGGTGTGCCCGTCGCGCAGCTGCCTCAGGACCGACATGAGAACGTCCCCTTGCAGCGCGTCGATCTCGTCCAAGAACACGACCAATGGCCTGGGACACTGCGCCGCCCAAGCCGTCAGCGTCGATCGGATCCTGGCCCCTGGGCTCGCCACCCTGGGCAAGGACGGACGGAGCTCCGTCGGCAGGACCAGCGCCGCCGTCTCCGCCCACGCGTCCAGGATCGCGTTCTCCGCAGCGCCCACGTCCTTTGGAAACGCGGCGCCGACCTCCATGGAGACCATCACGGCGGCGAAGCGCCCTTCGGCCGTGAGCGCCTTGGCCAGCGCCAGCAGCGATGTGGTCTTGCCCACTTGCCGTGGCGCGTGCAAGACGAAGTAGGCCTGCTGCTCGATGACCTCGCGAACGCCAGGAAGCCTTCGCTCCGGCGGGAGCATGTAGTGGACCTCGGGCTTGCAGGGACCTGCGGTGTTGAAATGACGAGCCATGGCCTGGCTCAGCATAGCCCCAGGTCAGGTGCTCCGGGTGCTCCCGCACTCGCCCACGACGCGCTTGGGTTGTGCTCGAGCCACGGTTCTCGGATGCGCATGGCGTAGGAGGCAGGCCCGGCCGGGGTGACATGGAGCTCGCCGACGACCTAGTACCCCGTCGCAGGGGAATTGAAGGATTGATGGGCGACCGTTCACGAGCCGCGGCTTGTGAACGGTGATCGCGGGGCAACCCTTCACATCCCCTGCGACGAGGCACTAGGATGCGGCATGCTCCCGCTCGCCCGCCGCGTGGTCCTTTGGGACGACGCGCTGTCCGCAGTCCGCGCGCACTTCCGCGCCACGGGCGTGCGCGAGGTGAGCACCGCGATCCGGGTGGCCGCACCCGCGATCGAAGGGGAGATCGATCCGATCCGCGCGGACGGCCACTACCTCGCCACCCGCCCGGAGCTCGCGATGAAGCGGCTGCTCGTGGCGGGCAGCGGATCCATCTTCCAGATCGCGCACGCGTTTCGCCGGGAGTCGGTCGGACCGCTGCACCGCGAGGAGTTCCATCTGCTGGAGTGGTACCGGCTCGACGAGCGCCTCGACACGGCGCTCGCCGACGGGGAGGCGGTCGTGGCGGCCTGCCACGCCGCGGCGGAGACGGCCGGGCCTTCGCGCTGGATCCGCGGCTGCGTCCTGGACCTGATCGAGGAGACCCTGGGCGTGGCGCTGGACGGCGACGAGGACGCGATCCACCTGCGCGAGCGCGTGGGCGCGGTCGATCCCACGATGCTGGCGGGCGCGCCCGAGGCAAAGGGGGCCTCGTCGGAGGAGGCCTGCGGCCATACGCTCGGGGCGTGGATCGCATTCCTCGGCGCTTGGAGCGACAAGCATTTCGTTGCGTGGCTCTCGGCCCGGCCCGGGGTGGGCGTGCACCTGTGCGACTTTCCGGCCGTGCTCTCGGCGATGGCAGAGACCGAAAGCCGCTCCTGGAGCGGGCAAGCGACCCGAGGCCGGCGCTGGGCGCACCGCTTCGAGAGCTACGTGGGAGGCGTGGAGTGGGCGAACGGCTACCGTGAGCTCCGGGACGCGGGCGTGCAACGCGCGCGCCTGCGCGACGCCAACGCGCTGCGAGGCCTGCGCGGGCGGGGCCCGCTGCCGCTGGACGAAGCCTTCCTGGCCGATCTGGAGCACCCGGGGCTGCCGCCCTGCGCGGGCGTGGCCATGGGGCTGGATCGGCTGCTGATGCGCGCGGTGGGCGCAGCGGAGCTCGACGCGATCTCGACCCTGGTGATCCCCGCATGGCCGCTCCCGCCGCGCCGACCCACCTTGCGCAGCGCGGCCGAGCTCGTTCAGGCCGGGCGGATGAGCGGGGAGCAAGCGCCGGCCATCGAGCCGGTCATAAACCGCTTTCAAATGGCGATCACGCCGACGATGTGGAGCCGGATCACCCCGGAGCAGCCAGGCCTTGGCCGGCAGTTCCTGCCGGATGCCCGGGAGCTCTCGATCTCGCCCAGAGAGCTCGAAGATCCCATCGGCGATGCCCGCTTCTCGCCGACGGCGGGGCTCGTGCACCGCTACCCCGATCGGGTGTTGCTGATGCCGACGCTGCTCTGTCCCGTGTACTGCCGCTTCTGTTTTCGACGGGAGGTGGTGGGAGATCCGGCGCGCGCCTTGCTGAGCGCGGATCAGGTGGAGGCGGCGCTGCTCTATATCCGCGAGCGTCCGGCCATCCGGGAGGTGATCCTCACGGGCGGCGATCCGCTGGTCCTGTCCCCGGCCCGCATCGACGCGCTGGTGGCGTCGCTGGCCGCCATGGCGCACATAAGGGTGCTGAGGATCCATACGCGGGTGCCGCTGGTGGCGCCCGAGCGAGTGACGCAGGCGCTGATCGGCGCGCTGCGGGTGCGCCCGGCGCTCTACGTGGTGGTCCACGCGAACCACCCCTCGGAGTTCACGCTGGAGGGGCAGGCGGCCCTCGCCGCGCTGGTGGAGGGGGGTATCCCTCTGCTGGGGCAGAGCGTGCTGCTGGCGGGCGTCAACGACGACGCGGCCACGCTCGGCGCGCTGATGCGGGCCTTCGTGGACAACCGGGTAAAGCCCTATTACCTGCACCACCTGGATCTGGCGGAGGGGACCGGTCATTTCCGGGTCTCCCTCGCGCGCGGGCGTGCCCTCGTCGGCGCGCTGCGCGGGGAGCTCTCCGGGCTCTGCCAGCCGACCTACATGCTCGACATCCCGGGCGGCCACGGGAAGGTGCCCATCGGTCCGACCTACCTGCACGAGGGCGAAGGGGCCTACCGGGTGCTGGATCCCTGGGGTGGGGTGCATACCTACGTGGACACGGCCGAGCCCGGACAGCGCTCCGGCTCCGACGAGGTCCACCCATGACGGACCTCGTCCGCCGTGAGTCCGAGTTCCTGCTCTACACGGCCCCCGACGGCGCCGTGAAGGCCTCCGTACTCTTCCGGGACGAGACCGCCTGGCTCACCCAGAAGGCGCTCTCCGAGCTCTTCGGTGTCGGCGTGCCCGCCATCAACAAGCACCTCAAGAACATCTTCGAGTCAGGGGAGCTCGAGCCGGCCGCAACTATTTCCAAAATGGAAATAGGTTCGTCTCGGACTTCGATCGCGTCGTCGAGGAGACGAAGCGGCTCGAAGGGAGCCCCGGACCGAAGGTCATCGGGGCCGGTAGCACGAAGGCGCGCGGCGCGACGAAGCCCGAGGAGGCTCCGCGCGAGGGTAGGCGGAAGTCGTAAAGAGCAGGAACGAATGCGCCAATTCCTGGCAGTTCCCCAAACAGCCCTCAGATGCAGGTGCAGGTGCCGTCGGCCGTGCAGGCGCCGCCCTGATGGCCGGATTTTATGCACCCGTCGCGGCAGTCCGCCTCCGACTGCGTGCCGGGGGAGCAGTCCGTGCCGCCCCCCATGGGGCACTTCTGCGACAGGATGATCTGCACCAGCGTGCACGTGGAGGTCTCGATGCTCGCCTGCGGCTCGCTGAAGGCGGCGATGTAGAGGCTGCACCCCGCGGGCGACGGCGTCCCCGCCGTCAGCATGTAGCCCACGTGGGGCTGGCCCGAGCTGTTCTCCGCGCAGGAGAACACGCTATGACGAATCGGATATCTGTCGGTCACCACCTGGATGGCGTCGTCGGCGCCCCACTCGAGCTTGGGCTTCTTGCAGCCCCAGCTCTCGAACACGCCAAGGAAGCCCGCCGCGACGCCCGCGGGGCTACAGTCTTTGGGCTGCGGCACCCCGGCGGGTACGCCGGCGCCGATCATCGCGCCCAGCTCACCGGAGCTGAAGATCACCACCTGCGTCTGGTTCCCGGTGACCTGGAACCCCGGGGGAGCGTGGATGCTGCACCCCGAGCCGTTGAACGACTGGCTCCACCCGACAGGGACCGTCCTGTCGCTCAGGGCGCCGCACGCCGCGGCCGCCCGGCCCAGCCGGTCGACGAGGGCGTTGCCGCTGCTCGTCGGTATGACGCCTCCCGGGCTGAGCTGCGCCCCGCCTTCGCTCCCGCCAGCGTCCGAGCCGCCGTCGCCCCCGCTCCCCGAGGGACCCGCGCTCTTGCAGGCCGCGCACCCGAGCGCGAGCGCCAGCAATACCTCCCAGGTCTTCACATGAATCGTCATCGGCGCCCTCGTGATGCCTCGCGGCCAGGAGGTCGATATGCAGAGGAGATGCCACCTCTCGACGGGCCAAGGTAAGCGCGAAGGCGGGCGGCGGGGCGACGAACGCCTGCATTCCATGCGTCGCCGCGCAAGACCAGCGCCGTGACCCCGCGCCGCGCATGTTCGGAGCGGCATCGAAAGACCCGCATAAGGTACTGTCACGGGACACCTCACGATCGAGATCCTCAAGGATATCCGCGACGGGATCCGCACGACGAACCTTAGGCTCGACGCGACGAATAGCCGACTCGACGGAACGAACGAGCGCATCTCTCCTTGGCCTGCTTTAGCCTGGTAAGGTGCAGAGACGGGGCCTCTATCTCCTGCTTTGACCCTATCGATCGCGGGGGCCTGGTAAGCTACAGAGAAGGGTTCTCCGACGCTCGCTTCCACCCTGTAAAATCCAGGGGCCAGACTCCAGAAATCCATTGTAGCGTAGCCCTGTAAAATCCAGGGGCCAGACTCCAGAAATCCATTGTAGCGTAGCCCTGTAAAATCCAGGGGCCAGGCTCCAGAAATCCATTGTAGCCCAATCCTGTAAATTCCAGGGACCCGGTCACAGTACACCGAGTGGGTGTCGGCCACGGAGGCGAGGGTCTAGCATGAGGCCATGTCCAATCGTGAGCACCTCCCTCGCGACGACGCCGGCGCGGCGGTGGAGCGCGCGGCTCGGCTCGAGGAGGAGAACGCCAGGCTTCGAGGCGAGATCGAGAACCTTCGCCGGCCGCCGGTCAAGAGCGGCGCTCCGGCGCCCAGGAGCAGCGTGCCGCTCGCCGTGACGCTCCTGGTCGCGCTCGTGGCCGTGGTCGTGGTGGCCTTCGGGCTGGCTGCGTTCGTGGTCACACGCCGCTCCGGACCGCCCATCGTCGAGCGGGTCTCGCCGCCGATCCCGATCATGACCGAAGCGCCGCCTGCACCTCAGCGCCCTCCACCACCGCCGATGCTCGAGGCGTCCGGGCCCAGGCCCTAGCCGGGGCCGGGAGAGAAGATCGTGGAGGTCCGCTCCTTTCCGGAGGGCGCCGAGGTGCTGGTCGCAGGCAAGAAGCTGGGCAAGACGCCACTCTTCGTGCGCGGCCCGACGAGGGCGGGCGGAGCTCTGTCGGCAGGGACATGGGACACCCCATTTCCGTCCGGGACACCGAGCACGCGCGAGCCTCCGCAGAGAACACGGCTCTGCGGTTGGCCTGGCCCTTGCCCGGTCCCGGCGCCATACTCCAGGAGCGAACGATGGAACCGAACAACATCACGATCGAGATTCTCAAGGATATCCGCGACGGGATCCGCACGACGAACCTTAGGCTCGACCAGACACGGACGGAGCTGTCCGAACGGCTCGACCAGACGAACGAACGCATCGATCGGCTCGAGCGCCGTCAGGTCGAGAGCGAGACGCGCATCGCGACCGAGCTCATCGCCGTCGCGGGCGCGGTCAACGGGCTGCGCGAAGATCTCCGCGAAGAGCGCGCGCTCCGGCAACGCGTCGACGATCACGAGCGGCGCATCCAGGCCATCGAACGTCGGGCCGGTAGTCCCTCACGCCGCCGCTGGTAGGCCCATCGACTGCACCTTCTGCTTGACCTGCCTCTACGCCGACGCCCGCTGGGTGTGCGGGGTGAAGAAGTTCCCTCGCAACCCCAACCCCGACGACGGTTCGAGGATCTGGCTCCATTTCCTGACCTGGAGCGCCAGCGAGCACCGGGATATGGATGGAATCCTACTACGAGCGACAGATCACGGTCTCCGCGATCGAGGCCATCTTCGCTCACCGGACGCTGACGGCCGAGGACGTGCGGCGGGTGAACCCCAAGGCCAAAGCGGCGGCCATCCTCGCCTCGCTCAAGGACGTGGACTACGGAGGCCGAGGCTCCATCCCCGAGTCGGTCGCCTGGGACTCAAGGAGGCGCTGTAAGGCGGGGATCTTGGTCCGCCTTGCTCTGGAGCTTGTCCTGCCGGACTTGAAGCCCTTCGCGGAGGGGACATGGTTCGTTTCACGGGGAGCAGGCCAGGAGGCAACCGTCTCGCAAGACGGGCGAGGGGGTAGTTCACAGGGAGTGTGCCACGAGGCAACCGTCTCGCAAGACGGGCGAGGTGGTCATTCACGGGGAGCAGGCCTCGAGGCAACCGCCTCGCAAGAGACAGGCGAGGATCAAATCTCAGGAGGAGGGCGAGGAGGGCACCTCCTCGCAAATAAAAAATCTTCGGGGGGGGGCGAGGGGGGAACGCCCTCCCTCGTCAGGGACTTCCCAGGGTCGTCGCAGCCGCGCATCGGGAGGATTCTACGGCTCTCCTCACGTGGCGATTCTCAGAAGGGGCAGGCGGCGTGTACGTTGAAGACAACTCGGACGGAGGGCCGGCATGGCAAACGATCCCATCTCCCCGAAGGATTTTGGTGCGTCCTTCAAGGACTTCCTCGACAAGATGGCCGCCCAGGGCCCGGCCGAGGGGCCCGTGAAGTATACGAACGTCGCGCTCGACGGGGAGCGGGTGCTCCCTTGCGTGCAGCTCGGGCTCTACCTGGTCTGCGAGGGCGAGACCCGCCTCGCGCTCCTGCGCAAGGCCGCGCTCTTCGCGGCCGACGACGGCGCGGCGATCACCATCGAGGACCGGCACCTCGACGAGGCTTTGCACGAGATGGTCGTGGAGGGTGGCGACCTGACGAAGAGCCTCCTCGGCGCCGCCCGCTCCATGGACTGAAGGCAGGGCTTCCCCACGGGTACATGGAGTGAGCGCTCGCATCCACACGGACGATCCTACCGCGACGAGGTGAAAGTTTCGCGGCGGACGCCGGGTCTGGCCGTAGAATCCAACCGTTCGAGAGGAGCTCCCATGCCTGAACACCCGTCCGACGATGCCCCCTTCGGGGAGAGCTACGGCCCCCTGCTCCAGGGTCCCTACGCCCCGATCTCGGACGAGCTCGTGCTCGACGCGCTCGAGGTGGAAGGGGAGGTGCCGGCCGATCTCAACGGCGTCTACCTGCGCAACGGCCCCAACCCCCGCTTCGCTCCCCAAGGGCGCTATCACCCCTTCGACGGCGACGGGATGATCCACTCGGCCCACTTCGACCGGGGGCGCGTCACCTACCGCAACCGCTGGGTCCGCACCGACGCGTTCCTGGAGGAGGAGCGGGAGGGACGCGCCCTCTACTGGGGTATCCGGGATACCCTGAAAGGGCGCTCGGACAGGAGGCTCAAGGACAGCGCCAACACCGACGTCGTGGTCCACGGGGGCAAGGCCCTGGCCAGCTGGTACATGTCAGGCGCCCTCCACATGCTCGATCCTGTCACCCTCCTGCCCTCGGGCAAGGCGGCCTACTCGGGCCCCGGAGGGAAGAACGTCTCGGCCCACTGCAAGGTGGATCCACGCACCGGTGAGCTGCTCTTCTTCGATTATGACGTCACTCCTCCCTTCATGAGCTACGGCGTGGCCGGGAGGGAAGGAAACCTGAAGCACCACGTGGCGATCGATCTGCCAGGGCCTCGCCTCCCCCATGACATGGCCATCACCCGGAGCTTTGCCATCCTCCACGATCTGCCCCTGTTCCATGACGAGGATGCTCTCCGCTCGGGCAGGCACAAGCTGGTGTTCCACCCCGAGATGACCACCCGCTTCGGGGTGATTCCAAGAATGGGCTCGGGCAGTGATATTCGCTGGTTCGAATTCTCGCCTTGCTTTGTTTATCATACGATAAACGCCTGGGAGGAGGGTGACGAGATCACCATGGTCGGCTGTCGCTTCATGCCGGTGCTCACGGCCGGAGGCGACATCGACGCGAGGAGGACGGCGCAGCTCGTGGCGGAGCTCGGCATGACCGCCAGGCTCTGGCGCTGGCGCATGAACCTGCGCACAGGGGCCACCCTCGAGGGCCCGCTCGACGAGCAGCACAACGTGGAGTTCCCCTCGGTCCGCGGGGAGCTCCTGGGCAGCCGCTCACGGTACGCCTACATGGTCGATCACCACCCGAGCATGCTGCGGTGGACCGGGATACGCAAGTTCGACACCGACACGGGCGCCTGCCTGGGCGCCTGGTCGGACGGCCACGAGGTGTCCTGGTACAGCGAGCCCTGGTTCGCCCCCAAGGACAAAGGCCAGGAGCGGGAGCGCGCCGAGGACGGGGGCTACGTGATCGCCTTCATGTGGAACACCGAGCTGAGGAGGCAGGAGCTCCAGGTGTTCGACGCCCGATCCCTCGACAAGGGACCGGTGGCCCGTATCCGTATTCCCCGGCGTATCCCCTCGGGCTTCCACGCCTGCTGGGCAGGAATAGAGGAGTTAATGTGAAGGGTTTTCATGCTTCCCTGTTCCGTAACGAGGAGGGGAAAATCACAGGGAGGAGGCGAGGAGGGAGCGGCCTCCCTCGTCAGGGACTTCCAAGGGTCGTCGCAGCCGCGCACCGGAATGATCCTCTGGCTCTGGGACCGTCTCTTGACATCCTCGGTGGCTCCAGGGAGGAGCCAACGTGAAGACTCCCATCTTCGTCCTTGGAGGCTATCAGACCGATTTTGCCAGGAACTTCGCGAGGGAAGGGCTAGATATTTCCGATCTGGTGAGGGAGGGCGTGGAGGGCACCCTGGGCGCAGCGGACATCGAGCCGTCCAGAATCCAGAGTATCCATGTGGGCAATGCCTTCGGCGAGCTCTTTACCGGGCAGGCCCAGCTGGGCGCCATGCCGGCCACCGTGGTGCCCGGCCTCTGGGGGGCGCCGGCTTCCCGCCACGAGGCCGCCTGCGCCTCGGGGGGCGTCGCCGTCCTGGCCGCCATGGCCGAGATCGAGGCGGGGCGCTACGACTGCGTCCTCGTGCTGGGGGTGGAGCAGGAGCGCAACGTGGCGGGGGACCTGGCGGCCAGGCACATGGGCTCCGCGGCCTTCGCGGGGAGGGAGGGCGAGGGCTGCCGCTACATGTGGCCCCACATGTTCTCCCTCCTGGCCGACGAGTACGAGCGCCGCCACGGCCTCTCCCACGCCCACCTCGCGCGCCTCGCCGAGAAGAGCTTCGCCAACGCCCGCCGTAACCCCAAAGCCCAGACCCGGAGCTGGACCTTCGGCCCTCAGAGCTTCGGCGAGGACGATCTGGCCAACCCCGTCATCGAGGGGCGCCTGCGGAGGCAGGACTGCGGCCAGGTGACCGACGGAGCCGCGGGGGTGGTGCTCTGCTCCGCCTCCTTCGCGAAGGAGCGGCTGCAGGGGGCCGGAGATCCCGCGCACCTCCCTCGTATCCTGGGCTGGGGCCACCGCACCGCCGGCCTCCCGCTCGCCGAGAAGCTGCGGCGCAGCCAGGGCGACGACCATGTCCTGCCCCACGTGCGCGACGCCATCCAGGACGCGTTCCGGAGGGCGGAGCTCCGGGGACACCAGGATCTGGACGGCATAGAGACCCACGACTGCTTCACGATCACAGAGTACATGGCGATCGATCATTTCGGGATAACGCCTCCAGGAAGGAGCCACGAGGCGATCGACTCCGGCATGCTCGAGGCCTCCGGGAAGCTGCCCATGAACCCTAGCGGAGGGCTCGTCGGCCTGGGGCACCCGGTGGGCGCGACCGGGGTGCGCATGCTGGTGGACGCGGCCAACCAGGTGAGCGGGGAGGCGGGTGCCTGCCAGGTGGAGGGCGCCCGCACCTTCGCGACCCTGAACATCGGAGGCAGCGGGACGACGGCGGTGAGCCTCGTCGTGGGGAGGGATCTTTAGAATATGCAAGATGCAATCATGCAAGACGCATTCATCCTCGGGGGCGTCCGGACGCCGAGGGGGAGGGCCTCCGGCAGGGGCGCCCTGCACGGCGTGTCTCCGGTCGAGCTGGTGGTGGGTCTGTGCGGGGCGCTCCGGGAGAGGACGGGGCTCGATCCCAGGCTGGTCGGCGACATGATCCTTGGCTGCGCCTCGCAGATCGGGGTGCAGGGCGCCAACATCGCCAGGACGGCGTCGATCCTGGCGGACTGGGACACGCCCGGGATGACGATCAACCGCTTCTGCGCCTCCGGGATCGACGCGGTGAGCCTGGCCGCGGCTCGCGTGCGCTCGGGCGACGCGACGCTCCTCGCGGCGGGCGGGGTCGAGTCGGTCTCCCGGGTGCCGCTCTTCGCCGACGGCGGCCCGCTCTTCACGGATCCCGCGGTGATGCGCGCGGTGGGCTCGGTGCACATGGGAATAGCCGCGGATCTCGTGGCCACCCTCGAGGGCCTCATGAGGGAGGAGCTCGACGACTACGTGATAAATACACGCAAGAAGGCGAGGGAGGCCTGGGACGCGGGGCGGACCGCGAGCTCGCTCGTGGCGGTCCTGGACGGCGAGGGCAAGGTCCTCTGCGATCGCGACGAGCTCCTCGGCTTCTCTCCTTCGCGCGAGGAGCTCGCGTCGTTCCCGCCGGCCTTCGCCGCGCTGGGCTCCGAGGGCCAGGACGCCGTGGCGCTCTCCCGCTACCCTGCCCTGCCCGAGATCAGGCACGTCCACACCAAGGGGACCTCGCCGCCCCTGGCCGACGCCGCGGCCCTGCTCCTGATCGGCAACATGGAGGGCGCCCTGGACGCGGAGCTCAAGCCCAGGGCGAGGATCGTCGCCTCCACCACCTTCGCGGTCGATCCCGTGCTCATGCTGACCGCGGGGCAGCACGCGGTCCTCCGGGTGCTCGAGCGGACGGGGCTGTCTGCCAAGGACGTCGACCTCTTCGAGTTCGCCGAGGCCTTCTCCGCGCTATGCATCAAGTTCCAGCGCGATCTCGACGTGGACGACGATCGCTTCAACGTGGACGGGGGCACCCTGGCGCTCGGCCACGCCTTCGGCGCCACGGGCGCGATCCTGGTGCTCGCCCTGGTCGACGGGCTGGTCCGCCGGGGCGGACGCTACGGGATCGCGGCCGTGAGCGGGGCGGCCGGGCTGGGCTCGGCCGTGCTGCTCGAGCGCGTGGCCTGAGCCGCCAGGGTTGTCCGAGTGTTTCCTGAGCCTGGATCCATTTTCATGGCAAAGAGCGTGGTCTTCTTGAGGGATCGCTTCGTCGACGAGGAGGAGGCCGTGGTCCCTCTCGTCGACAGGGGCTATCTCCTGGGCGACAGCGTATTTGCGACCCTCCGCGCCCTGGGCGGCAGGGTCTTCCAGGCGAGGCTCCACGTGGAGCGGCTCCGGGCCGCCTCGGCTTCCCTGGGAATCGCCTGGCCTCTCGAGCACGAGGACGTGGTGGACCTGGCCCACGAGGCCACCTCCCGCCTGGGCGCCCTCGACGCGACCTTGCGTATCACCCTGAGCCGTGGAGTGGGCAGCACCCCCGGGATCGGCACCCTCGGCCCCTTTGCTCCGACCTTCTCCATCCTGGCCCGACCCACCGTGCTTTATCCGGCCGAGGCCTATACCTCGGGCCTCGACACGGCGCTGGTCACGGCGCCCCGGATCCCTGCCGCCTGCCTCCCCTCGGCCTTCAAGACGGGCAATTATCTCCCCAACATCCTGGCCAGGAGAGAGCTCGAGGAAAAAGGCTATATCGAGGGCATCCAGAGGGCCTGGTCGGGCGAGCTGGCTTCGGGCACCGTATCCAACCTCTTCTTGGTGCGAGGCCGCGAGCTCCTGACTCCCCACCTCGCGTCCGAGTGCCGCCCTGGCGTCACGCGCGAGGTGCTCCTTGGGCTCTCCCGGCGCTCGGGCCTCACTCCCCTGGAGCGAGCGCTGGGAGTCGAGGATCTGGCCTCGGCCGACGAGGTCTTCTTCGCGAGCACCCTCATGGAGTGCCTCCCTGTGAGGCGCATCGAAGCGATAGCCGAGTACGGTTCGTTCTCGAGGACCGCCCAGCTCAGGAGCGCCCTCGGGGAGGCCATGGGCTCAAGGCTTGAATAGGGGCCTGTAGCTCTCCCGGTGGTTGTAGGCCACGAACAGGTTGGCCAGCACCAGGAACAGGGCGACGGGCAGGCCCTCCCGAGCGAGGACGGCGTGAACGAAGAAAATATTCACGACGATGGGAGCGATCAGCACCGTCGCCAGGGGGACGAACCTCCCGGACAGGAAGGCGACGCCGCAGGTCAGCTCGATCGCCTTCACCACCGGCATGAGATAGCGCGACGCCTCGAGCCCGGCGCCGAATGTCTTCATGGCCCCTGTGGCCTCGGGCGGCGTGATGAGCTTGAAGAAAAACGTAATCGACGCGAACAGGAACAGGAGCCCCATCAAGCTTCGCACGATTATCACTGCTATTTTCATCGTTCCATCTCCATGGCCCGAGCCAGGCTATGGAATGCCGGACAACAGGCCAAGTTCGCGGCTCTCGAGCTGCATCTCCACCGCGAAGGTCGTCCCCGCCCGGTCCTTGCAGCGGACGTCCAGGATGGAGAGCTTGGCCACATCGAACGCGCCACGGTATATTCGAGGTTTGTACCCGTTGGGTATCGCGGTGCGTGGGAGAGGGGGAAGTGGCACAAGGGCCTTATCGCGGAGGGGGTGAGGCCTCCGGGGAGAGGAAATTTCCGATCAGGCGCCTCCCGCTGGGGGTCCCTATGGACTCCGGGTGGAACTGCACCCCATGAATTGGAAATTCGCGGTGCCTGACTCCCATGATCACCCCCTCCTCGGTGCGGGCCGTGACCACGAGGCAGCCAGGCAGCGAGCCTGGCTCGGCGACCAGCGAGTGGTAGCGCATGGCCGGAAAGGGCGTGGGGATCCCGGAGTAGAGCGCCGAGCCGTCGTGGAAGACGGGGCTCGCCTTGCCGTGCATGACCCGAGGAGCCCTGGTGACGCGGCCCCCGAAGGCCGAGCATATTCCCTGGTGCCCCAGGCAAATGCCCAGGATTGGCACAGTGGGGCCCAGCTCCAGGAGGACCCGACGACAGACACCGAAGTAGGCCGGGTTCTCGGGGTTCCCCGGGCCAGGGGAGAGCAGGATCCTGTCGGGGCGGAGGGCCGCTATCTGCTCCAGGGTGACGCGGTCGTTACGGAAGACAAGGGGGGGAGCTTCGATCTGTCCCACGTACTGGTACAGGTTGTAGGTGAACGAATCGTAGTTGTC
>SXGT01493896.1_pt1 | contig 14510 bp, 8 predicted proteins | sample 3176221 | NCBI WGS metagenome assembly SXGT01 (sample SAMN11356862, study PRJNA531348) | freshwater metagenome | isolation source: freshwater sample F1-120 | place: China: Fuxian Lake, Yuxi | collected 2017-12-25
CCGAGGCAATGTCGAAGAACAATCCTTTCCATGTCGGCCCGTTCAAGACGATCGCGGACGTGGAATACGCCACCGCTGGATGGGTCGACTGGTACAACAACCGCAGGCTCCACACCTCAATCGGGAACATCCCACCAGCCGAATTCGAAGTCAACTACTACGCTGCAACCCTGACACCCCAACCGGCGATGTCACACACATGAAGCCGGCACGAAAAACCTAACGGTTCGAGCATTCTATTGCAGTCACCACAATGGAACCGCGTGCCCTGGAACTGCTCCACGTTGTAGGCCCGGTAGCTGCCACACGTACACGGAAGGATTGGTCTAGCCATCTTGTCCTCCCTCTCTAGGGAATTTCAGATATTATCGGCCCTCGCCGCCGGTGTCTAGGTAGGGACGAGCCTGACTGAAAATGCCCGCGAAATGCTCTCCGTGTCTCATGTCGGAATGCCCGCGTCGCGGTGAGATGCGCGAGCCTGTGGGAATCCATAATTTCTGCAGATCTGCCATAAGTCCCGCTCATCTGGTAACGCAGTTCCGCGACTCCAGCAACCAGTTCATTGTTCCCGAAGACTTTTGTTACGACTACGAACTGGTCCATGAGTCGAAAGCCAGTGCCTCCACCACTTCATCGTCGAATTCATCGTCGGACTTCTCGGCAATGAGAGCATCGCGAAGAACGGTCAGCGCCGAAATCCGATTCTTGATCATGCTCGGTGGCACGTTGATGTCGCTGCAGATCAACCACTGGCCAGCTTGAAGAAAGGACGTGGCGGGAAGCGCGAACTACCCGACCCAGTTGCTGGCGGCCTTAGCAAAAGACATGGAATATGTCGCGCGCAAGGGCGTGGCGGGGAACGTCGACTGCCCGACCAAGGTGCTGGCTGTCCTAGCCACCGACATGAACAGGGACGTGCGCTCGGGTGTGGCGGGGAACGTCGACTGCCCGACCAAGGTGCTGGCTGTCCTTGCCACCGACAAGAATAAGGACGTGCGCGAGTACGTAGCGCAGAACGTGAACTGCCCGGTCGAGTTGCTGTTGGCGCTAGCCACCGACAAGAATAAGGACGTGCGCGGCGACGTGGCGCGGAAAGTTAACTGCCCGATCGCGGTGCTGGTGGCCGTTGTTGAGGCGTCGCCGGATGATGTTTTGGTGGCTTCGGATCCCGATACGGGTGAGTACCTGCTGGCGTTACTGGTCAAGTCCAAGAACGGGAAGGTCCGTGCGGCGCTGGCCCGTTGCCGGTATGAGCCGGCGCTGCCAGTTCTGGCCCAGGACAAGGTCCTTACCGTGCGGGTAGCGGTCGCGAAGCAACCACAGACCCCGCTGGATGTGCTCAAGGTTTTAGCGGCCGACGCTGATGTGGAGGTGCGTAAAGCTGTGCTCGCTAACCCTTCAGCCACCGATGAGGGCGGCGATCGCTACCCGCACGGCCGCTGCCTTGTCCCCAGCTAGGGACACAAACACCTCAATAGGGGTTTTCACGTTGCCCGCCACACCTGGCGCAGGTCCTTATCCATTTCCGCACTCTGCGGCTAAATGGGCTTCGAGGTCACATCCCTAATCGTCATCGTCATCGCATGATGTTCCCGCCAGCACCGCTGGCGATCAAACCCGAAACCCCGTTGATAGCACAGTCCCCACGGAGTCATGGCAGGGTTTGGCATTTGGCACTTAAGCTCACCAGCCGACGCTTGCTGACCCTCCACTGCCTCGTGCCTTAAGTCGGCGACCGAATTCATTAATCTCGGTCATCGCCTGCGTTTCTGCTCCCTTGGCGTAGCTCACCGGGGACGTGATCGTGACATCGACACTCGATCCGTCGCGGGTACTCATGATGATCGCCTCAAACCTGCTAAAGCCTGCCATCATCGACGGCTTGTTCAGCCGCCCAGAAATCGACCCCTTGGCCTTGTCGACCTGCGTTACTTTTCCCATCTCGTTGACCACTGCGATTACATGCTCAGCTAGCTCTGCTGCGCTACCGCTGTATTCGAAATCGCTCTGTGCCCAAGGTTTATCCATGTTGACCCCCTCATCCTTTTGATTTCCCAACCTTACCAATTGACACTTGACGAGGGGGGGGGGGGAATGCCAGTGGCGAGCCCTGCTTTCTTCCAAGCCTTGAGCCGATGCCTGTCGCGCCAGAAGATGCGGAATCGGTCATATTCAAGGCCTGACCCTTTTGCGCTGGAGAAATTAGTGCGGAGGCAAACAAGTGCAAGCATTGTGGGGAGTTCCTCTGGGCGTACGCCACCATTGCTTCCTGAATATGGGGACCGCATGGCTAGCCTCTTGCCTGTCAGGCTGCTCAAGTTTTCGGAGGCCTCGGTTGCCGCGCACAAGCCGCATTCTCCTGCGATGACGGCGAAACCACGACCAGTCGCAAGGGGCTAAATTGGATTTAGTGATATCGGGACGGAATCTTGGGACTCACTCGGTGTTTGCGTAGTACATTAGGGAATAGGAAAGTGGGGAGAGGAGCTGTTGTGGATGATAAATCGGCAGGTTGGTACCCGGATTCTAATTTGCCCGGCACTGAGCGTTGGTGGGATGGTAGTAACTGGACGGGGCAGACCCGGCCATCAGCCCCTCAATCGCCAGCACCGAAAGAATCCCCCGGCCCCACGGTTCAGCAGCCACCTAGTTTGGCTCCCGTGCCAGGCAGCGACTCAATGTCAACTGAGCTGGGCGCATCGCAGGTAGCTGGCTCCGGCAAGAGTCCGAGTGTGGTCGTCTGGGCATTTGTGCTTTCAATTCTGGGCTTTTGCGGCATTACCGCCATCGTTGGCCTGGTCCTCGGCATAATTGGCCGCGGTAAAGCTAAGACTGCTGGCAGTGGTGTGGGCCTGGCAACAGCATCAATCGTCATTAGTTGTCTGTGGCTTTTGTTTGCGGGATTCGTTACCGTCGTGGGCTTCAATGCGGATCCGGCACAGGAAGGACCAGCGCAGGCGAGTTCTATTTCAGTCCCGACTGATGCTGCCAGCAGCACTGCAGCCCCGAGCGGGTCGCCGACCCCTAGCGGTATCACTTATCAGGTCCTACTTGCGGGCAAATCACTAACTAATCCCAAAATCTGCAAAAAATATGAATCTGATCTAGACACTTTTTCCGAGAAGACGAGCAAGTTGATTACGAGCGCGAGAAATGCAGTAAAAGGTCCCTACGTCGCCCAAGATTACGTGGCTGAAGCTGAATGGTTGTGGACAGATATGTTAATCAAACTTTCTGATGCCATGAATGAAGACGCAACCGCGGCGCTCGATGCCCAGACAGGCGGATCGAGCAGTAAGTTGTCATCTATTGAATTTTACCTCGCTGACAGCATCGACGAATGCGGGCTGGCAAACAAGTGGGCCGTGGCTAAGGACCAGGCGGTGACGGCTAATGATCTGGCGGGGAGGATTCAGACACAGGCTGATAGCGCCCCTTGGTATCCAAAGGGGTATGTGGAGAGGGAGCCGGGTTTGGCTTACAAGTGGGTGGAGAATCCCGATTCAGACTGCTATTACTGCAGCTATTGGCAAATGGACGTAATCGCACGTGACGGCTGCCCGAATGGGCTTTACGCTGAGATTAACATTGAAAACTCCAGTGGCACTGTTATCGACTGGACTAACGACCGAATCCCAAGCCTTTCCCAAGGGGATAAGGCCCGTCTGACTTTTGAAACTTATAATGATGCATCTGACTCTGCCTCAGTTACTGAGCTTAGTTGTAGTTAACTGCGCTGACTCGCTTTGGTGATGAGCCGAGTCTGGCGGCGGGGATGGGCTGATGCCGATCAGTCTGAGTAGTGGTTAGTGCGAATGCCCACCACGACCTCAAGGACTCGGTGTCACTCGCCCAATGTGCACCGTAGCCGGGCATAAGAGGAAACAACCGCCTTTAGTTCGTGCTCCTTTCGTGGGCCCTCAATGCGGCATGCGATCGGGCGCCGCAATGACCTACCGAACTGTGGACTGATTTGGCCCTTGGACCAGCCCTCGGCTAAGAAAGGGTGAAAATAGAACCATCTCGGAGTCTTTCAAGGCCCAATCCCGCCATCTGGGAGATGCCCAAGTCGGGTGATGGACGGATCGTTCGCGCCGTCAGAAGTACGTACGGGCGGACAGGCAAAAATTCAGTAACGGTAACCAAATCTAGGGTGTCAGTTAGACAAACGAGAGGCAAAAATAAGGGCGAATTGGTCATTTTACCCTCGGGGGGGGGGGTGCGTCTGAGAATCACCGCTTTTCAAGCAAACGAGTTCACCAATGACTAGGCTGATGGATGGGGGGGATCTATGTCACGACCTAAGCTCACTAAGTTGCCGATTTATTTCGCGGTCGCGGCGATCGGTCTTTCCTTCGCACTTGCGGTGGTCATTTTCCCTAAATTCAGCACCGACGCCATGCTTCCGTATGCGATCGTGGGATATGTATTGACCCCGTTCATCGCAGCTGCGGCTTTGGTATGGGCACGGGGTCTGGATTTGAAACTTCAGGCGAACCCTCTTTATTTCCGAATTGATGGGCGTCGGCAGATAAGACATCTAGGAATCATTGTTGCAGTTTCATTCGTCCCAGCGATTTTCCACATTTGGTATATAGCAGGTTTCGTAGGTTCGAGCATGGCATGACACTTCGTGTAAATCTAACTATAGGCGTAGCCATTGGGGCACTGTGCGCCTCAGCACTTTTGACTCCAGTATCGGCCGAGGAAGTGCCACAGACAAATCAGTTGAGCGACGCTGGACAACGGGCAATGAATGAAATAGGCGCTTGCTTGAGTGATCCGGAATCGCGCTTAAATGTGCTTTATGTATTGGATGCATCCAGTTCGCTAAAAGAAGACACCGACCCGCAGCGCCTTAGAGGCAAGATCCTTGCCCAAGCGCTGAAGCAGCTGTCCACCGTGTCGAAGGATCGTGAAGTGAATTTTGCGGTCTCCTCCTTTGACACCGTATACACGGAGCGACGGCCTTGGGAGAAGTTAACAATCAGCAATGTCAATGCTGCGGTCGATTGGGCAAACGATCAATACTCGTGGTGGGGTGAGGGGCTAGCCACCGACTGGGAGGCTGCTTTGAGGGGCGGCGATGAGACCATGCGGGCGTCCCCAAACTTCGCAGCGAATTCAACCTGCAAAATGCTAGTTTGGCTTACCGACGGCGGGATCAACGCCGGTGGGCCAACAGACGTTACTAGCAACACCAAGGCGATGGAGCAGATTTGCGCGACAAATCCAGCTAATGGTGAGAACGTAAATTCACCTGCCATCGTCAATGGTCTGAGGTCTTCCCAAATTCATCTAATTGGGGTGCTGTTGCAAAGCGACGAGTTTTTGCAATCCTTACAAGAACGCGGTGACATTGAAGGGTTTGAAAGAGAGAAATCAAAGTTCTCATATGTGCGTCCTATAGTTGAGGGCTCGGGGAAAGTGGACAGTTCCTTTTTCTCTGGTAGTAATGATCAGTCCTTCGACTATTCTTGCGGTGCGTCTCCGATCCCCGAAGGCCAAGCATCAGGTGCTTTACTGATTGGCGATAGTCCTATTTCGCTCGCTTATCAGTTCGCGGCACTTGGCAGCCGGATTAGAGGCGGTAGGCCGGTCGAGGTTGGCACCACATTTCCAGCCAAGTTTGAAGTGGAACGTGGCATTAACGGACTAAGTATCCAACTTGCAGGACAAGAGTGGAGAGTCACGGATCCAACCGGTCAGGCAATTGCGGGTAGCGGAATCGAGAATCCCCCAGGCACCGAAGTTTCTCAACAGGGCGACTTGATCAGCGCGACAATTGAGGGACCAAAGGTGACTCCAGGTACTTGGACCATCGAAATAAATGACCCGAAGGCACCAGCGCAAGTTTTCGGTTACGCCCTAATTGATGGGTTCATCGAAGTACCTGAAACACCACGCCTAGGTGAAACTTCGTCCTTTGAGTTAGTGATCAAGGATCAAGTGACAAACCAGACGGTGACGAGGTCCGACTACCAAGCCGGGGCGCCGGAAGTACTCATTGGGCTGCAGGGGAAACCAGGGACGTCAATAGAGTGTGTGCCAGACGCAACGCGAGTCAGCTACATATGCGAGTGGACTCCGAACTTCGTCGGTTCCTCTGGACTAAGCGCCAAGCTTGATGTCTCAACAATCGGTGGATCCCCGGTCTACACATACGTGGATAATTTGTCGATCTCAGTTGCTCCCAGCGCGGAGTATCCGCGTGTGGACCCGGATCAGATTGCGCTCACGTCGATGCTTGGTCGAAAAGGGGAGGCCACAGGCAATATTGTCTTAAGGGGTCCAGAAGTGGGTTCCGGGCAGGTTTGCTTCCCAGAAGAGGGAGCTTTCACGATCAACAGTGATGTTGTTGATCGCGCAGAAAGTTACTTGATTACCGGGCCAGCGTGGAGTACTTGCATCGACCTTGCGCAGGCTGAAACCAAGGAAGTAGCGATCAGGATATCTAATCCCGTCGCGGCTAGTGGATCGGTTGCGGCTGCGCTCGAATTGACTCTCACCTCGAGCCAGTCAGAGGCCAGCCAACAGCAGCAAGTGACATTGAACTTCGACACAATTCGAGATTCGTCTCCGCCTTGGTGGTTGCTCTTATTGCTATTCCTAATCGGGTTCCTAGTCCCAGTTCTACTTTTGTACGCTCAAGCCTTTGCGGCGAGTAAATTGTCAGTCAAAGGCCTGCAGATGGCGACCGTCCCTGTGCTCTTGACATTCGCCGGCGATGTAGTGCAAGTAAGCAGACAGCAACCACCAGGGCACACACTGTTTGACCTCAATGATTGGCAGTACTTGCCAGCATCCATGGACAGGCCGAGAACCTTTACTGCTGGTGACGGCGTTATTGTTGCTGCGCAAGTGCCACGGAATCCCATGGGCCCGATCGCAGCAATCGCGGAGGCGCCAGCCGGCAAGCGCATTATTTCGTCTGAGGGCATGCGAGTTGGCGGTGGCAAGGAGATCGGCCGAGTGGGCCGGATGGGATTAATGCCGGCCAATCAGTGGTTCGTCGTTGCCAGCGTTGATGATCTACAGGGAGCCGGTGACCCGGTGCCAGCCGTGCTAGTCGGTTTCGCTAGCCCCACATCTGGTGACCTTTCGGAGACAAGTAGTCGAATGTCATCGGCGGCCGCTGACCTGCAAGCACAAAGTGGGTGGTTAGCGATTAGGGCTGCATTGCGGGCCAGCGGCGAGACAGTTGTGACCGGGGCACTGGATAACAGTCATTCAACGGACAGTACCGGGAAAGCAGCTGAAGTTGATCCCTGGGCACCGAGTTCAAATGATGCAGCAACCTCGCTGACGCCCACTGAAAACTCAGCTAGGCCGACGGATGTAACTGACCCCTTTGGTGACACTTCGATAGGGCAGCAACCAAATAAGTCAAATCCCGGAGGCTTCGTCTCAGATCCTTTCAAAGATATCTGACAACCTAAACAGCGGTCATCTCCTTTATCGGGTAGACCCCAAATGAAAGGGCAGCAAAATGCTTCGTCCAGTTCTCTTGATTGGGGTCGGTGGTTCCGGTGGCAAGACTTTGCGGGCCATGAGGCAGTCGTTGTTGCGTCAGCTAAGGCAGGCGGGTTGGCAAAATGACACGCTGCCGGCGGGTTGGCAAATGCTTTGGGTCGACTCTGTGCGGACTCAGGATGAGGACTCCTTCCCCGCGCCCTTGTTGCCAAATTCTGAATACGTTGGGTTAGTGAGTAGTGGACTGGAATATGCCGATCTCAGATCCACCTTGGAACAAGCGGTGCAGCCGCAAGAGCGTCAAGCTGCACTTGCAGGCTGGGTGGCCCTAACGGTGCCGATTGCGGTTGCGGCCGGCGCGGGTCAGGCTCGGGCGATTGGGCGAGTTATTTCGGCGGCGCAGCTTGCACGGCTGAAAGGCCGCCTCGAAGAGGCCAATAATCGTTTGGGGGGCGTCTCAGTGATGTCGGAGTTGAAGGAGGTTTCCAGCCTGTTTGGCCAATCGGATGAATCCCCGGTCAGTGATCCGATGGCAATCGTAATTTCATCGGTTGCAGGTGGGTCTGGGTCTGGGATGTTCCTTGATGTCGTGGAAGCGCTCAAGACCGTCAATGCTGAGTTTCGCCGAACGGATGGCATTATTACGGTGCTTTACACCCCAGACGTGTTTACGAGTATCGGCGGTGCCGGTGGGCAGATTCCACCGAATGCGCTGGCGGCGGTGATGGAAGTTACAGCTGGAGTGTTGGCAGGCGGGTTAAGTGCGGCATCTTCCGCAGTTCTTTCTTCGCGCGGCTTGATTCAGCGGTCCGAGCATGGATTCGGCGCGAAATGCAACTTCCTCGTTGGAGCGAGCAATAAGAATGTTGTATTAGGTACTCAAGAAGATGTTTATTACGCGGTCGGAGACTCTCTGTCTTCCGTTGTGACCGATGACAAGGTGCAGCAGACGCTTCGAGCGTTCACCTTGACGAATGTCTTTTTGATGTCCGGAGAAGCAATGCTGGTGGAAGACAGGTCACAATTAAGTGAAGCCAATGACAACAATCAGTCGATGCCATTTTCTGCTCTGGGAATGGGACGAGCCAGCCTTGGAACTGATCGACTATTTGATTTCATAAGTCAGTTAGTGAGCCGTGATATAGCTGAGCAATTAATGTGGCCAGACTTCGAACCGCGACGGCGCACGGATGGTGTGCAGAAGACAAGGGAAGAAGTTATCGACGAACGTGTAGCTCGGTCGTGGGGTAATTTCCTATCGGATTCTCGTCTAAATGAACGCGATCCAGCTGATGACATCATTGATGCCCTTGTCGATCCCTTGCAGCAGCAGCAACGAATGCAGCAATGGGTGAATGAAGGTCACGCCAAAGCCAGTCAAGGGGTTGACGGAGGAGGGTTGTCACCCGCGGAGTGGGCGCAGCGCCTGCAAAACTACTATGACAATCATCTGGGCACCTTGCGCTCGCAGGAGACGGGCAACCGATATGAAAAGGCGCAGGAATGGACCGAGTCACTACCGGCACATTTAACTGAAGTAATCTCGAAGTCCGCAATGCTAGACGGACTTGAGGTCACAGGACTGCTTGTCAATAAGTTGATGGACGAAATGGTGCATGTCGCGGGCGAGTTGCTAAATCTTGTTGCCACGAAGCGAACTCAGACGCAAATGATGAGTGGGAAAATTCAGCAAATCTTGAATGTGGGCGCGAATAAGATTGGCTCAGATGACCCCGCGATCGCGAAGGCGGTATCTACGCTTCGAATTGGGGCTGAATTGGAGGTCGATGCTGACCGTTTGGCCTTGGCCGCGGGTCTTGTTGAAGACCTTAGGGTTAACCTACTTGGGCCTTTGCATTCCGCCTTGCAGTTTTCGAGAGCCCACCTCAGTGAGTCAGTGAACGCGGCGAAGCTGCCCGACGGAAGGCTGAATCCTTGGGAGATTTTGCCAAGGTATGACCAACCGGTGCCAACCCAGCTGCTGCCAGGGTCCACCGAGAGAGTACTGATAGAACCCAATACTTACGCCGAAGTGCTCGCGGGCGAAGTGCAGGTATGCCTTAAAAACCCGCAGGACAAATCCGCATGGCGCATGGTTCTGCGAGAGCGGGCGGCGCTGGGGCAGGTCATTGATTCCGGAGTTGTTGCGGGTCAGTCCATAGTACTCAATAGCATCGGGTGGGTACCAGTTGATGCGCTAGCGGCTAATGCCAAGGTGGCTGGGGTCAAGGCTGACTTTAAGTTCCCAGATAGCGTGCAGTACATCCAGAAGATTGTGGAGAAGTGGCTCGCCAATGTCGAGTTGGGGGGTGACCTGGCCAGATTCCTTAAGCAAGGGCTCGTTGAATATGTTGAATCTGGATCTCCGGCACAACAGGTGGAGCGAAGTAATAGGCTCATAGCGGCATTCACTGATGCCGTATCGGTTTCAGCCCCATTCGTTCAAATCAATCAGGCGGTGAAGTCGGTATTACATCCCAATGTCGGGGATTCCGTGACCGCGTTAGTGTCGACTATTCCATTCGTCGAAGGTCACCCGTTGCACGATCGCATGAAGAACGTCCTGGTTGCAGGCGGATTGTGGAGTGATAGCCAGTCGGCTAAGTGGTTTGCAACCGCGAAGGTCGATAACATAAGTGTTTTCACGATGTCAGGCAAGGCGATGATGCCGATAGTTTTCGACAACATCATGAAGCCGATAGCCCAGTCGTGGGCCACTAATTCCGGCAATCTGGCCACTCGCCATTCTTTCTGGTCCAATCGCCGAGCGCGTCCTCTAGTTGAGTTCATCCCTATGGGCAGCGAACAACTCGCAGCTATGGTTCGAGGGTGGTTCCTTTCCTCGTTGTTCAATCAACGGCCAATTAAAGACAATGGGCCAGCGGGTTGGCAGGTGCAAATATGGGAACCGTTAGGAAGGGGGCTCGTAGATTTCCCGTATCCGCTGCTGAGTTCAGACCCGGTTTCGAAGAACGATCTTCCTGCTGCGGTTTTCAAAAGTATCACCATTGCGATGGTCAAAGTAAATGAACTCGGATCTTTGGCTCCGCTGCGCCCTTATCACAGACTAATGGATTTGGGTAATATCGAGAGTTTTAAGTCTCGACTCGAACTTTGGATTAAGGATGGAAAGGTTGCGGAGGGTGGCGCGCCCGTGCCTGACCCTAAATTTGCTGGATCGCCCAACGATGACCTCGAGACTCGGCGAGAGATGGTAGTTGCCACGCTCGAACGGACCAGAGCGATGTACCAATCGGAGTTCGAAGCTTCGGAGGATCTAGGTGACCCATTCACATCCTCTGGAGCGTGGGAAATGAGGGACTACCTAATGGGTGCGCTGATTGGCTTGATTGCTGCCGCTGGAAATATTCGAGACGACGCCGGCACGCTTTGAAACCGCGACCCGTTAGGACCTGATATGAACGTAAAAATGGCTCGAGGCAAGTCAGCACAGGTGGTTCTTTTACCTGATGGCGTTGTTGGTGAGGCGTTACTCGAGCGAATGACACTTTGGGCGGGGGAAGGGTTAATTGATCCGGTTTTTTGGGTACCTGCTGCGAAAGTTCTAGAACATGAGCATATGCCTGCAGATATCACAGCAATTGTTATCGGTCGAGACACGGAGGGCACCTTGGAGCGGCGCGAGATGCCACTTCTTTCTGCACTTGGAAACGAGAGCATAACGGAATTGATAGTGACCAGCGTACGATGCTTGACAAGCCATGAAAATGATCGTGATATTCAATCAGGGGCGGCTGGTCGGCTGCTTGAAGCTCTGAAAGACGCTATGCCACTGAGTAGGCAAGTCGGTGATGCGCAAGTTGGAGGAACGTCCGTAAGGTCTTTGAACTTAGTTTTCGCTGCCACTCGGGTCCTATCAGGTGAACTCGCTGGCCTATTGTCGAGCGACTGGGAGGAAAATATAGTAGTTTCACCGGAGGATCGCCCACGCCCAAATTCCGCGGATAGGTTTACTGATGCGGAGAATGTTGACAAATGGGCAAGTTTCGTTGCTGCTTCAGTTTCGACAATAGCGGGGCTTTGGGCTGGGTATTCCTCGACTCTTGTAACGAGGGCAGCAGGAAGTGGCATGGCATCAAAGCATCCAAAAGTGCGCGTAGCTCGCACGTTTGCGCGTGGCGTTGTGAGCGGTGACTTCAGTGTGGAACTTGCACGCGAAGTTGCGGCTGCTCTGCGAAATCCGAAGAGCCCACTCACAGACCCTGTTATTGCCTCAAATGTCCAAGGAATATCGGCTTTGGGCGGGGAAGAGGCCGAGCGCGTTATTGCGCGCGCAGTTGAGCACTTACTTGCAAGTGACTCGGGGATCCTTAGTTACCAGGGGTTATCGGCAGTCCCGGAGCCAGAGCCGGACAGGGTTTCATTTAAGAAAGCCATTTCTGGATTCTTCAGCTTTTCGCTAAACAAACTTGGTTCGCTACCCGTATGGATCATGGAGTGGTTCGCTGAAAAGGTGAGCAGGGAAACCAAAGGAACTCTTTACGGTGCAGATTCGCCGATTGACGTCGACACTCGGGTTGATATTGGGATTAGCAATGCGGATCAAGATATCGCCGAGATTTCAGGAGCAATTTCGGAGATACGCATGAAAGTCTTAGCTGCTTTAGACCAGGCTCCCCTGCCAATTACCAAGATATCTGCCCCAACTCTGTGGGCCGAATTGCGAGCAACCTTGTTTACTCTTGTTGATGGCGGATCGACAAGTGATGGAATGAAGCCGATCTTGGTGGGGGATGAAATTGGCTTGATACCTGATGTGGGGATGGTGATACCAGCACCTTGGGAGAAGTGGAAGTTGCCCGCAGACGCCGCACTCCAACTGACAGGGCGGGACGACTCAGAAACAACCGTGACATGGACTGAGCCAAGCGCCGCGCGTGAACTCCGGGATCATTTATCAGAGCGTACTCGGGACTTGGAGGTCCGAGTTCAAGAACTTGAGCAGCGTTACGCAACATCAAGGACTGCACTCATCACCACGGAGCGGGATTTCGTCGAGGCGCGTCAACTTTGGGAAGACCTTTCCACGGAACTTGACGAATTAAAGAAATCACGCGAGTTGGATCTAGTCTTGAGTCGCGCACCATATGAGATGCAGCGCAATCCGAAATTCAATCTTGACGATCCTCGCGGTGAGGGTCATGAACTTGACGCACCTTATCTGTATCGAAGAATCTCCGCGGTCGATGGAGAAAATGAATCCGCACAAGATCTGGAATGTGAACTTCCTGATGAAGCCTTGGATAGCGATGCTGCTCCGGAGAAACCTCTAGACTTCGCATCCGAATCCAGTGATTTCTCAAACGAGAAGAACTTGGAAACCCGCGTCACTGAGCAATGGGGTTTGGTTGAACACCTTGAAAAGAGTGTAGCCATTCGGAGTGAACGAGTTTCTTTCAATCGGGATCGGGTAGCAAAAATTCGTACGGACGAGCGAGCCCTTTCCACCGCACGTGATTCCTTAGCCACTTGGCTCCAAGAACGCTCCGAGTCCCTGGCCCTTCGGCTCCTTGATTATCTTGATTTGCAAGAGAAGCACCTAAGCGATGACGAGCGCAAGATACAGGCCTGGGGCAGATCTACCAGTCTGCCCACAGAAGGCAGGGCGCGGAGGTTGCGCGATGAATTTGTCCGAGGGATGCTTGTGACAATTGGCCTAGCCGTCATCATTCCTCTCGCGGCGTGGATTTTTGCTCAGGTGCTAAAAAGCCAGGACTTGGAGATCTACCTGCTCGGAGATTCATGGTGGCGGTATGTGCTGCTTGGGGTAGTCATTTTGTTTGTAGGTGTCCTGATTAGTTCGGCCGCCTATCACCGCGGATACGTCAGCATGCGCACCGAATTGAGTCGACAGTTGGATAGAGGTCGGTACCTGTTAAGTTCAATTGGGCGCATGCGATCAGAACGTGCGCGCCTTGGCGGGCTGGTGCCCCAAGTGCGAGAAAGACTTGAGTTCTACGGGGCTGTGCTTCAGGAGTCATGGAGAGTGCCGGACTTTCAGAGTGGTGGGGTAGAGGCGAATCGGCTAGAGGATTGGTTACCAGCGCTACTGCAGATTGCCTCCGCGAAAGAAGGTCAGGGCGAGGCGCTGCGCGCCCTCCGGAACAATGTCACCGCTAATGAGATCAAGATCGGCATGAGGCGGGCAGCCGTGGACGAATTACTCCGGCGGGCTGCGAGGCGGAGAGGGTTATCGGCGGACCAAGCTGATCTGAAAGTAATTGATCGAGATATCTCTGCATATGGAGTGCGGGATGCGCTGTATGAGACTGTGCGTGACGCTGACATTTTAGAATCTCTTGGCAGAGCAAAAGTGGCCAGAATTGCCACGGCCATGCAGGGCGAGTTGGACCAAAACTCACAGTTTGGTAATGCTGAACGATTGACTAGCAGGCCACCCGTAGTCCTGATAAATCGCGATGAACTAACTGGCTTTTCGGTCAAGCAAGATTTACTCGCGGAGTGGAGTGACAACCAACAAGCGTGGGATGAATTCCTGATGGAAATTATGGAGGATGGCGCTGCCCTTTCAAAGTTTGCTTTTTCGTCTATTGGACTAACTCATGACAGGCATGTGGAATTCGACTCAATCATAGTAGCGCCGGATCGAATCCAGATTGATAACAGCGCTGTAGGCAAGTCAGTAAAGGTTGTTAAATTAGATTCAAGCGTTGTGAGGAATGCTGAAATTGTGGCGAGGCTTGACATAACGCCTCCTATGGATGTCAACGAAGTGGCACTCTTCTCCGAGGCGCCAGATAATTGGCGGACAAGAGAACCTAGTGGATCCCGCAATTTGGGTGGGGCAGAGAGGGAAATTGTAGCCGGCCAAGGCCCAGATCAGGATGGGCCGACACTATAGATCGGTCGCCCGTAGCTCCTTCCAGTAGCGGGTCTTATCGTCACCGAGTTCAACATGCACCGGGTGCCGGTGCGCCGTTGTCAACAGCACCACCTGCTCCGGCAGCCACCCGCGGTGCTCAACGAGGTTCGCGACCACATCGTCGGCTGCCCCG
>SXGT01908960.1_pt1 | contig 14507 bp, 9 predicted proteins | sample 3176221 | NCBI WGS metagenome assembly SXGT01 (sample SAMN11356862, study PRJNA531348) | freshwater metagenome | isolation source: freshwater sample F1-120 | place: China: Fuxian Lake, Yuxi | collected 2017-12-25
ATCGAGCGGGTCACCAAAGACGTTCAACATGCGTCCCAGACAAGCCGGATCGACCGGTACATTCAGTGCGTCGCCACGATCGTAAACCGGCATGCCTCGATATAATCCGGATACCGCATGCAAGGCAATTGCCCTAACCAAGGTTGGCTGCAGATGCTGAAACACCACCAGTACGTAACGACCTTCACCATTCACCACATCCAGGGCCTGACCAATCGGTGGCAGGTATTGGCATCGCACATCCACCACCGGGCCTTGGGCGGCTTCTATATGCCCAACCGGGGAAGCTGATGAATGACCATCATGATCACTATCAACTTTTGGAGAATCACAAAGACCTGTTGCCATGTTCGTTATCCAGTCGAATTTTTTGCCTGTTGTATAACATGAAGCCGCCCCCCTTTGAACAACAAAGTTAAACCTAGTGTGTAATCTAGTGGTCAACTTTTTTCGGACACTAAAATGTGTCCTGATTATAAAGATGCTTCAGCCACGCCGTCATTCCGGCAGGGATTCGCTATCGCGCTCTGACGGGTGCCGGAATCCAGTCCACATGCATGTGTTAACTGTGTGCCATCCCTGGCTTTTGGATTTCGGCAAGCCCTGCCGAGATGACGATTTCTGACTTGGCTGAAGGATCTTTATAATCAGGAAATGGGTTGATGCTATGCCATTTTCATTTCATGGCGATTAGCGGCAGGTAACATAGTTTTTCGGCCTACCTCAATTGCAACAGGCCCTGGTGACTCAACGGTTTAAAATTATTTCAAATGTGATTTATGCTGATGCCTAAGCTGGAAATCGTCCATAAATTCAACCAATTTTTCAACTGCTGTCAGAGAAACAGCATTGTAAATAGATGCTCGAATACCGCCAATGGCGCGATGACCAGCAAGGCCGAAGAAACCAGCCGATTGAGCTTCGGTGAGAAAGTTTTTTTCCAATTCCAATGACGTTAAGTTAAACGATACATTCATCATAGATCTGTCTGGTTTAATGACATGTCCGCGATAAAAACCATCACTATTATCCAAGCATTGGTAAAGCGTTCTAGCTTTATGTGTGTTTAATTCCGCCATCCTCTCTACGCCGCCAATTTCGTTGATTAACCAGCGAGTAACTAGTAAAACCACGTAAATAGCGAAAACTGGCGGGGTATTAAAGTTGGAATGCGCCTGAATTTGATTGTGGTAATCCAGAAAACCTGGCAGATCAGTACGCATATAGTTAACCAACTCATCGCGAATCAATACCACCGTCACTCCAGCAGGGCCAATGTTTTTTTGCGCATGCGCATAAATTAGCGCAAACCGGTCTGCTTCGCAGGGCTTGGACAAAAAGTCTGACGACATATCGCAGATACGGGGAACATCATCAAGGCCCAATACTCGGTGAAATTGCAGGCCCTCAACTGTCTCATTTGAGACATAGTGGATATAAGGTGCATATGGAGAAAAATTAAGTTCGTCATCAAAAGGTAAACGACTAAATCCGTTTGGTTCACCAGTCCAAATTTCACGGATATGACTTGTGCGTTTGGCTTCATGAATCACTTTACCACTCCAATAGCCTGTGTGGAGATATTCGGCTGGTTGTGATTTTTCGTGTAGCAACGACATGGGCACCATAGAAAACTGTTGTGTTGCACCGCCTTGCAAAAATAAGACATGATAATTGCTGGATAATCCTAATAACCGACGAATATTGGTCTCCAGCTCAGCAATTACCTGGGTAAACCAATCGGAGCGGTGACTGATGCCTAATACGGATAAACCGACTTCTGGTACCCTAATAATGGCTTCTTGAACTTGTAGCAATACACTTTCCGGTAAGGCGCCAGGGCCACCAGAAAAGTTAAATTGATTATTGGGGTTGGTGGAAACAATCGAAGAATGACTCATAAAAGCGCCTCTGTCACTGATTCAATTAAAAACTCACGAAATGCCTGCTGCACTCTTTGCATCGGTAGCTGTTTATAGGGAAATAAATCAGTTGGATCCATGGCATGCACCACCATGACATGATCCATTTCAAACACCAATAATTCGCCAGAGGATGTTTCTGCGCAATCGATGCAAAAATAATCGAGCTTTAAGCGCTCATGAATCTTTGTAAACACCAAACGGTGCCTATCAACAAAAACGTCGAAGTTCGTCATAAACTTAGCTTCTTCGTCGCGTTTACTAGCATCTTCATACATTCCTGCATTGACATAATGCACCATCCAATGTGAAGAAATGGCCATGTGACAAATAAATGGCTGACCATTAATTAAAACAACTCTAAATTTCCGAAACAGTCCGTCCTTGCTGCTGTAATCGATAAAAGGCGACAGAAAGAAAACACTATCAGTAACACTGTCAAGATAAGAGGAAATCGCCGCGGGACAGGTGATTTTTGCTAGATCGCGCCCGGCCTGAGAGCCAACAGGTCTTAAAATTAGCGGAAAATCAGCGTTAACAAACAATTCAGACAGATGATTGACGCCACTTGAAATCGCCTGTAAAGCCACACGGTTGATTCGAAAGGTGGGTGGGATAAATAAGCCGGTGATATTTTGTAACAAAAGGCTGTTGGTTGCCCGATCCGTTAACGGAATATTTTGAGGTGTGTTGATTACCGGTTTTGGCCAAAAAGCTAAGGCATGTACTAAATCACTTAATAAGTCGCGATTTTCATCCGAGTCCCCAATAGCCACCATTACTGCATCATGTTCTGGTACTAAGGATAATTGTGAACTTTGATCAAGATAGAAAAAAATCAAATCGATATCGCTGCCTTCCAACAAGCAGTCTAATGGCGTGTTGGTAGCAATATCGCCAGGCGTCACTAGAATGAGCAAGCAAATTTTGGGTGGATACAGAGGTGCGGGCAGTCGGTACGTCCGTTTTAAAGCCAGTGCCTGGGTTTGCATAGCCAAGCCTATGTCACGTTGGCCTAGACATTGCATGATAATGGATAAATTCATCCAAAGGTTGGCGTCATCAGGATTATGCTGGGTTTGTTCCAGCAATGTCTGGCTGATGGGTAATAAGTCAGTGCCAGCAATGCTGAGTCTAAGAAAAGGGGCCAACCCCAAAAATGGAGTTTCAGGTTCAAGAATATTGGGCAATGGCATCAAGGTATTATGGTAGTTAAAAAATCCTTGGGGGGGTGTCTTGATACAATCGATACACAAAGACAAGGGCGGCCTGAATTTAAAGGCTCTTAAAATGAGTCAAAATATTGTCATCCCGCTATCCAATTGCACTTCTGAGCTTGTCCGGGGCGACTGAAGCCGCTTTGATAGTTAGGATGGACAAAAACTCTTGGGGCTGTAATCGGTTCGTAATGTTTATAGTATCTTACAATCGGATTATCAGTATTTATGTGAATGGTCTTGAATGCAAAAATGGAATGGCAAAACAGGGTGTTGAGATCACTTCACACCATTTTAAGATTAATAATGATCGATACCACATCAGTGAGGAGGCAGCATGACCGGACAAACTAACCTGCAACAAATACAACAAGCAAATGAACTGGCAAGCGAGGGAAAGCTTATTGAAGCAGAAGCGTTATATCATCAAGTCCTGGCGTCCGAGCCTAATCACCCATTTGCGCTTTATGGGTTGGCGCAATTAGCCGGTTTTATTCATGAAATAGACGTCAAAGAAGTTTTATTGAGTCAGGCCATTGCACAGTTGATCGATGCTGGGGAGAGTGAACATAAAATCACAGCAGCCGTCTGGCTAACAGAATTGGCGAAAGTCTTTTATCAACTGAATCGTCAAGAAGACGCTCAACTATGCCTTGCAGAGTATGAAAAAATCATGGCTGAAATTTAATAGTGTTAACAACAGCTGGGCATACAGCTATTCAGGTTTGGGCTATTTTTATTCCGGGGTATCTGACAAAAAAAAGTTGCAAAAAAAATAAAGTTTCCTGAGCGGCCGCCGATAAAACCAACGAGACAAAACTACTGGCAAAGAACAATGCCAGGCCTATTTAATTCAGCAGGAGAACTATCATGCCACAAGTCATTAATACCAATATTGCCTCGCTTAACGCGCAACGGCAATTAAACAGATCCCAAGAAATGATGACCAAAACCATGGCGCGTTTATCTTCGGGATTACGTATCAACTCTGCCAAGGACGATGCCGCCGGTATGGCGATTTCGGATCGAATGAGTTCGCAAATACGCGGTTTGAATCAAGCCGTGCGAAACGCCAACGATGGTATCTCTTTGTCTCAAACCGCTGAGGGTGCACTCGGGGAGGTGACCAATATTTTACAACGGATGCGCGAACTGGCGCTGCAATCGTCCAATGCCACCAACTCGGCCACAGACCGTGCCGCCCTGCAAAATGAGGTGAGCCAACTGAAAGACGAGTTGACACGCATAGGCGAAACCACCAGTTTCAACGGTAAAAAAATTCTCGATGGCAGTATGCAGAATGCTTCATTTCAAGTCGGAGCTGAGGCCAATCAATCTATTGGTATATCGATTGCAGATTCACGTGCTTCTGGATTGGGCCAAAATGTAGTAACAACCAACAATACAGAAAATGGTATTGGTAGAGCAACATTTAACAGTCAAGTGCAATCAACGGGTAAAGATGTAGGTAAATTATCAACCGCAGCAGCGTCCAATTACTCAGCCCAGAACAATGGCTATACTGCCCAAACACTGACTATACGAGATGCTCAAGGTAGTGTTATTGAAAATGGCTCTGTGGCCGTTAAAGCAAATGATCAAATGAGCACCGTCATTGATCGTTTGAATAAAGTAGAAGGTGTAACCGCTTCAGGTTCCACAACGATAAAACTTGCTGATTATGCCTCGGCAGGAACTAGTTCTTTAAGTTTTAAGATTAGTTCTGGTGGAACAACCGAAACGCTTTCTCTGAATGGTGTTGATTCAGCTAGTAGTCAAGATGATGTATTCAATGCTTTAAAAAATGCTGTCAACGGAAATGCTGCGTTAAACGCGGCTGGGGTTGTAGCAGGTAACGACGATAGCGGAAGGTTGGTTATTCGTAATAACACAGGGGCTGATTTAGGTTTGGAAATCAATACTGGTACAGCTAGCCACGCAACTTTGAATGTTTACGGATCTGATAAAGATAATACGTCACGAGCGTTAACCTCGGATGTCAGTGGAGCTACCGCCCAAACCGACAGCGTTCGGGTAGGTGGGCAGTTAAATATAACTTTGGCGAATGGCTACACTATTGAATCAAGTTTAGCTGGAACGGATGCCGCAGGAGGTTGGTTTGAGGGGGCTGCCAGTAGTGCTGCTGCAGCTACTAATTCTGCAGTTGGGGTTTCTGATGTAATAAATGGAGAGGATTTACGTAACCTCGTGGTTTCTGGTGGAACAACTGTTGGCGTCGCTCGGACAGTTGCCGCAACGGTTGCTGCGGTCGATGGTAATGGTTATCAAGCTCAAACTCTTAAAATTAGAGATGCAAACGGGGATGTTATCGATGGCGGTACAATTTCAGTGGCAGCTGGTACCCATGCTGCTGGTGGGACAGCTAAAGCAGTTGTAAGTCAACTAAATGCTATCGAAGGTGTAACTGCTACTGGGTCTAACAGTGTGACACTTAGTAATTATGTAACTGATGGAGCAGGTACTGATGCGGTTGCTTTCACGATTAATGGTACTAGCATAACCGCAGCTGGTGTTACATCCGCAACTACTGATGATACCGCTGTTTTCAAGGCGCTTAAGGATGCTGTCAACCAAAGTTCCGCATTACAAAATGCAGGTATTTCGGCTGAGATAGATAAAAGTGGTAATCTTGTTTTATCCAATAATACTGGAGACGATTTCGATTTGCTGTTTAACGCGGGGGGTGCATCTGTTATGACTATGGATGTCACTGGACATAATGCAGCCGCTGGAACGGTAACCCTGTCAGAGGGGGTAACTGGGGCTACTACAGTTGGAGGGCGCTTTGAAGTGTCTATGCCAGAAGGGTACACCATAGAGTCCTCTCTTGCGAAAGCCACTGGCCTTTTTAATGCTGGAGCGGATACTGCGGTTAAGCCATTAGTAACCAGTAGTAATTTTGGTAATAATGTAGCAACGCAGGAAATAACGATTGCTGGCACAACCTCGCAAGTGGTTTCGGTCGAACGCAACGACTCTGCTAAAGAGATTGCGGAAAAAGTTAATGCCGTGTCTGATTCAACGAGCGTTACGGCAGAAGCAGTGACTCGAGCGCAAATTTCAGATATCAATGTGGCTGGCACTGTTGGTTTCAGTTTATATGGTGATAATTCAGCGGCTGTGACTATTAGTGCTCAAGTTACAGGTAGTGGAAGTTTGGCAGATTTAACGGCCATGGCCAATGCTATCAATGAAAAAACGGGTGATACTGGAATTAAAGCAACACTCAATAACGCTAAAAATGCAATTACTTTGGAAAGTTCTAGTGGTGCGGACATTGTAATTGCAGATTTTACCCATACCGGCGGTAGTGCTCCGTCTGCAAGTAATATCAATGGAACTGAGGCTTCCATGAATGTTTCTGGCTTAGTCGACATTGTTGATACTACAAAAGGTGCATTGGCGTTAGCCTCTACGGCAGCTACTAAGTTGTCATATGGTGGAGTAAACAGTAGTGCCTCTGACTCTACAGTAGTGGGTGGTACGGTTTCCTTCAAATCGGCAATTTCGTTTAATGTTTCGTCAAATGTCGATGGTTCTAATGTCGGACTTTCTGGAGGTGATTCATCTTTGTTTTCAGTTAATAAAGCACAGTCTAATGCTAGTAGTTTTACCAGTGTAGAAGGTATCGATATTAGTAGCGTAGAAGGTTCCAATAACGCCATTGGCATCCTGGATGGTGCTTTGGCTAAAGTCAACACTGTCCGTAGTACGTTGGGCGCCGTACAAAACCGGTTTAGTGCTACCATCTCTAATTTGCAAGCCACTTCAGAAAACTTGAGTGGTGCGCGCAGCCGGATTATGGATGCTGATTTTGCTGCAGAAACCTCAGAATTGAGTCGCGCACAAATTCTGCAACAGGCCGGTACCGCGATGTTGGCGCAAGCTAATGCCGGAAGCCAAAACGTCTTGTCTTTACTGAGATAAGTGATTTAAAAATCAGCGGCGGCGTCAAAGTTTGACGTCGTCGCTTTGTTCGTTAGGAGGGTGTTATGGAACCGGTAAACACATTGATGGGTTCGAATTTACCTAAGGCGAGTGTTACAAGATCTGTTCCCTCTAGTCCAGAGATGAAACGGCAATTGGATAGTGCTGCTCCCGCGGATATCAAGGCTACAAGTCAAGATGAACGTGTTACAGGGCTGGGTTTGGAGGATGATCAGAAAAAGCGCGACGACTTGAAACAGGCAGTGAATGATGTCAACGAGTTGTTTCAGGCTTCTAGTCGCAGCCTGGAGTTTAATATTGATGAAGATTCACAGCAGATGGTAATCCAAATTAAAGACAGTGAAACTAAAGAAGTGATTCGTCAGATTCCTTCGGAAGAGGTGTTGAAGTTGGCGAAACATTTGGATGATTTTAAAGGGATGTTATTTCAAGAGATAGCTTAGTTCTTACTTAAGCAATCAAGGTTTAAAGCAAGGGTTGTCAATCTTAGGATTTTGCTGTGTGTTGAGCATTGGAAAGATAATATTGGCTTGACAGTCCTTCGCGAGGTTTTTTGGTGGCGTCTTTTAGTGGCTCAGATATTGCTAAGTTAACGGTATTTATTTTGATTGGAGGGACATCTCATGGCCAGTATCACCTCAACAGGTTTGGGTTCGGGATTAAATATCAATAATTTGGTTGAACAGTTGGTGAACGCTGAGCGTACACCTAAAGAAAGCCGTTTTGATGCGCGCGAGGCTTTGATTCAAACCAAAATATCGTCATTGGGTAATTTTAAAGGCGCTATTTCGACATTTCAAACGAGTTTATCGGGTTTGAAATCTGCTTCAAGTTTCCAGAAAATGACGGTTTCTTCGAGCGACACCACGATGGTGACTGCGTCTGCGGAAAAAAATGCGGATGTCGGCAATTATCGTCTTGACGTCAAACAATTGGCACAAAGTCATGCATTGGCATCTTCAGTTTACACATCTGCTGATGCAGAAGTAGGTACGGGTAAGTTGACTATTCAATTAGGCACGACAACCTATGATCAGCAAAATGATGTTTATAGCGGGTTTGTGGCTAATCCAGCCAAAACAGCTTTGTCGCTGACTATCGATGGCTCTAACAATACGCTGACCGGTTTGCGGGATGCTATTAACAATGCCAACGCGGGCGTTAATGCCAGTATTATTAATGATGGCTCAGGGTATCGATTGGTATTGGATAGCAAGGATACGGGTGCTGCCAATAGTATGCAGATTAGTGTCACGGACGATGGTGATAGCGATAATAGCGATAATGCGGGTTTGTCAGCCTTTAGTTTTAATGCTACACAAACACATCTACAGCAAAACCAGGCCGCGCAGAATGCCAATATTTCCATCAATGGTTTGGCTGTCAGTAGTGCTTCCAATACTATAACTAGTGCGGTCAAAGGTCTGACTATCAATTTGTTACAGGCTCAGGCGGGTAAGGTTGTGAACTTGAATGTCAGTCGCAATCAGGATGGAATCAAACAGTCGGTCGAGAGTTTCATTAAGGGGTTCAATGAGCTTAAAACGACGATCGATAGCTTGAGCGGTTATGATCTTACTCAGCAAAAAGCCGGGGTCATGTTAGGGGACTCCATGTTGCGTGGTGCCATGTCAAGTATTCGTAACCAGTTGACACAGTATATATCCGGTTTGAATGGCTCCATTAAATCGTTATCGGATATTGGGATAAGCTTTCAACGCGATGGCAGTTTAAGTTTTGAAGCTAGCAAATTGACTACGGCTTTGAGTTCTAAGCCAAATGAAGTCGCGCAATTGTTTACTGCCTTGGGAAGTACTGATAGCACCAAAGCCTCTTATTTGAGTCATTCAAATGATACCCAACCCGGAAGTTACTCCATTGAGGTAACCCGGGTGGCCTCTGCCGCATTAATCAGTAGTTCCGCGTGGACGGCTGGCACCGTAATCGTCGATAGCAGTAATGATAATTTTAAAATTAATGTAGATGGAAAACAGTCTGGATTCATTACTTTGTCTGCAGGCACTTATACCGGAGAGACGTTGGCAGCTGAAATACAGTCGAAAATTGATGCAGATACAGCGATCAAGCAAGGTTCGGTTAAGGTTTCTTTCAATTTGGCTGATGCTAAGCTGGAAATAAAATCGCTATCTGTAGGCGTTGCGTCTTCTTTAAGTCTTTCTGCATCGGATAGTGCCATGCAGACGACTATTGGGTTGTCTAATGCTTCTGCGCAAGGTGAAAGTATGCAAGCTTCGATTGGCGGTACTTCTGCAACCATGACCGGTTTTGAAGCTTTGGTTGAAAAAGGCCCTGCTAAAGGGCTTAAGGTATTGGTTGAAGAAAATACAATTGGCGCAAAAGGGTCGGTATCCTTTTCTCGCGGTTTAATGGGGCAATTGGATCGTTTTTTGAATGCCTTGTTAACAGGTTCTGGTTCGATTAAGGAACGTACTGATACACTACAAAAAGATTTACTGAGTATTGATAAATCAAGAAAAGAGTTGTCTCTTCGGATGGATCAATTGCAAAAGCGTCTGTTTACGCAATTTAATTCGCTGGATTCTTTAATGGGACGCTTTCAATCTACAAGTAGTTTTTTAACTCAACAGTTGGGTAATTTGCCACTTAGTGGCTCGAATAAAAGTTAAGGAGAGGTTATGTTGGCCACAAAACATGCTTTAAATCAATACCGGCAATCCGGCATCAATTCAGGAATAAGCTATGCAGATCCTCATCAATTAGTTTGTATGCTTTACGATGGTCTGCGGGAAAGGTTAGCCTTTGCAAAAGGGGCGATTCAGCACAATAACAGTGCTGGTAAAGGTGAGTCTTTGGGTCGAGCGATTGAGATTGTGGGTTATTTGCAGGCTTGTTTGGACTTGGAACATGGTGGTGAGATAGCCAGTAATTTGGATGCTTTGTATGATTACATGACCCGCAGATTGTTTGATGCAAGTGCTAAAAGTGATGTTGACGCCATTGATGAAGTGATGTCGTTGGTGATTAATATTAGTAGTGCCTGGAAAGCGATTCATGAACCGCAGGAGTCAAGTTCGGATAAGTCTAATCCTGGTTAAGGTGGCTCGGTATATGTGCCAGTTAGAACAATTATGTATAGAAGCGACCGAATTGACAGGTCAATTATTGATCGCTTCAATGGCTGAGGATTGGGAGCTGATGGCAACCTTGGAACAAACTAGGGCCGATGCTTTAACAAAACTTTTTGCTCCAGAGTCAGTTGTGCAGGATCCAATAAATTTGGAGTCAATCAAGGGTTTGATTGAGCATATTCGTTCAATTGATCTATTGATCATGGATAATCTTCGAACTGCTAAAACAGCGACTGTGGCAGATTTGGAGGTTATTAAAAACCATCTAAATGCGCTAAAAGCGTATTCTCAAAATTACAGTGTCTGATTTTTTAAGTACGTTTCCCCCTTTTTACTTAGTAGCATCCCTCCATAAAAATACGCCTGATACTTTAACGGATGGTCTTAATCGTTTTAAAGTTGCTACTACGCTGATTCAGCGCTTTGCCATACCTCAAAAATTAAGCCGATTTGCAAGAAGTTACAGCTAATTCATCAATCGTTGTCGAAAGACAGACTGAATAAATAGCCTAAGGCTTCTGGCTTTAACTTAATCCTGAATCCGTGACTTCATCAGTAAATTATTGAATATGAGTCACTTTAAAATCGACCTCGGTGAAAGCACAAAAACCTGATTCTGCATTTTACTTCAATGAGTTGCAGTAATTTTTGACTTTGAAGTCACGGATTCAGGTTAATCACTTCATGAATCTATTAGCTTGATGTTCTCATCCTATCAAAAAGGTACAAAGCCATTTTTCGAAAGTATGTGTCAATAAGTTGCCAATTATTTGGCTCTTTGACGCTAATCGGCGGCGAATATTTGCCACATTCCTATTTTGGATAAAGAAAATCTTAATATAATGCTTTTTAACCATATGTTTTTAAACAATTAATTTGTTTGGCATGGGCTTTGCTTTAAGTTGATTAAGGTGAGTGGAATGTATGCCTCCTTTTATGAGGGTTCCACGGTCTACAACTGTAAATCAGGAGAATGTTCATGGCTCAAGTTATCAATACCAATATTGCATCTTTGAATTCGCAGAGGCAATTAGCAAAATCTCAAAGTGCAATGCAAACATCGATGTCGCGTTTGTCTTCCGGTTTGCGTATCAATAGTGCAAAAGATGATGCAGCCGGTATGGCGATTTCGGATCGTATGACTTCGCAAATACGCGGTCTAAACCAAGCAGTGCGAAATGCAAATGACGGTATATCCTTAGCTCAAACCGCAGAAGGTGCATTAGGTGAGGTAACCAATATACTGCAGCGGATGCGCGAATTAGCTTTGCAGTCGGCAAATGCAACCAATTCAGTAACAGACCGGGCGGCCTTGCAAAATGAGGTGTCTCAACTCCAACAAGAGTTAACGCGAATTTCCGAAACGACAAATTTTAACGGTAGAAAAATTCTCGATGGTTCGATGCAAAATGCTATGTTTCAGGTAGGTGCAGATGCTAATCAAAGCATTAGTGTTTCTATAGCAGATTCCCGGTCCACTGGTTTAGGTCAACAGGTGGTGACTACTGATAATGTCGATAACGGCATAGGTAGAGCAACGTTCAACACCCGGGTCATAACCGAAGGTATCTCTATTGGAGTTGCGCAGTCAGGGGCTAGTTATGCAGCATTAACTAATAATTATAGTTCGCAAACTTTAACGGTTCGGGATGCCTCAGGTAATGTGGTTGAGTTTGGCTCTGTTGCTGTGTTGACAGGGGATCAGATGAGTACTGTGGTCGACAGGTTGAGTCAAGTTGAGGGTGTTACGGTGTCCGGAAGTAATGTTTTCAAGCTGAGTGGTTATGTGCCTAATGGTGCGGGTACCTTGACATTTACTGTTAGTTCTGGAGGGACCTCTCAATCATTGTCTTTGAGTGGTGTGAATAGTGGTAGCACTCAGGAACAAGTATTTACGGCGCTGAGAAATGCTATTAATGGCAATGCTGCGTTAGCAGCTGGTGGTGTTGTTGCTGGTGTTGATGATGGTGGCCGCCTATTAGTAAGAAATGATACCGGCGCGGATTTGGGATTGCAAATCGGTAGTTCGGCAGGTACTCCTGCTATTGATTTTTATGGTTCTGATACGGGTAATACTAAGCAAACCTTAACAGTTGGAGGTACGGTGGGTGCTCGTGTAGGTGGGCAGCTCAATTTGAGTTTGGCAAATGGTTATACGATAGAGTCGTCACAAGGTGGGGCAGGGGCTGGAGTTGGGCTTTTTGCAAGTGCATCAAATAGTCCGGTTTCTGCAATTAATGATGCTGTTGGTGTTGCTGATGTGGTGGGTGGTGAGGAACAACGTAATTTGGCTGTGTCTGCTGGCTTGACTGTGGGCAAGGCGATTGCAGGTGTAACAAACGGTGTTTCAGCGCAAACTCTAACTTTACGAGATGCAACAGGTGTCGTATTGGGTGGTGGCGCAGTCAGTGTTTTGGCTAATGAAGAGGCAAACAGCATCTCGGCCAAGTTAAATGCGATTGATGGTGTTACTGCAACAGGCAGCAATAAAGCTGTCATTAGCGCTTTTACACCTGGAGCAACTGGAATCAATGTTCAGTTAATTATTAATGGAACAACTATTAATTCCGGGGTTGATAGTGCCCAAACAGACGATACCACTGTATTTAAAGCTTTGAAGGATGCAATTAATCAAAATAGTACGCTGACTAATAGGGGTATTACTGCACAAATTGATTTCAGTGGCAATCTCGTTTTGTTAAATAGTACAGGTGCTGATTTTGAGCTTGGGTTGACAACAGGAGTTGGTGGTAATGTAAAAGTAACGGGCACCGATACCGCTGCAACTCAGCCAACTTTGGCAACTGGTGCAACAGTTTCAGTGGGTGGTCGTTTTGAAGTTGCTTTGCCTGAGGGTTATACCATCGAGTCTTCAGTTGGAAGTACAACGGGATTACTTAATGCAAGTGCCAATACGCCAGCTAAGCCTCTAGTGACGAGTGCTAATTTTGGTAACAATGTTGCTGCACAAGATATAACGATTACCGGAAATGTTACAGAAACCGTTGCGATTGCCCGAAATGATTCAGCTAAAGATATCGCGGCTAAGGTCAATGCCGTTTCAGAACAAACCAGTGTTATTGCCGAGGCTAGAACTCGAGCCATGATTTCCGAAATAAATGTACCTGGAACTGTGAGTTTTGAGCTTTATGGGGACAATACAAACCCGGTTACAATTAGTGCTGCTGTTACTGGTACGGGTAGTTTGTCTGACTTAACAGCTCTGGCGAACGCGCTGAATGAGAAAACCAGTGATACGGGTATTAAGGCGACGCTGAATACTGCAAAGAATTCAATCACCCTAGAAAGCGAAACCGGAGCAGATATTTTGGTATCAAACTTTGCTCACACAGGCGGTAGCGCGCCAACATCGAATAATATTAATGGGGCTGAAGCGACTATGAAAGTTTCCGGCTTGGTTGAGGCGGTTGATGCGTCAGAGGGAGCTTATATTCAGTTGCCTACGACAGCTACGACGTTGTCTTATGGCGGTACTAATAAATTGGCTGCCGATTCAACGGTAATAGGTGGTACGGTAGCCTTTAAATCCGAGGTGTCGTTTAATGTGAAGTCTAGCGTGGATGGTTCAGCCGTTGGATTGGTCGGTGGGGATTCATCACTTTTTGCTGTTGCTAGTGGCCAGGCTAATGCTAGTGACTTAACAAATGTGGCCGGGATCGATATAAGTTCTGTTGATGGGTCTAATTATGCGATCGGTGTGTTGGATGGTGCTTTGGCGAAAATCAATACCATTCGTAGTACTTTAGGTGCTGTGCAAAATCGGTTTATGGCAACGATTTCAAACTTGTCCTCGACTTCAGAAAACCTGACTGGTGCAAGGAGTCGTATCATGGATGCAGACTTTGCAGCGGAAACATCCGAGTTGAGTCGTGCTCAAATACTCCAACAAGCGGGTACTGCAATGCTTGCTCAGGCTAATGCATCAACGCAAACTGTAATGCAATTATTACAGGGGTAAAATTGGGGTTAAATTAAAATAATCTGTTTTGAATAGGTTAGACCCTTTTTAAGATCAGTTCTAATACCAGTTTGCTGCCAAAATAAGCCAGCAGCAGCAATACAAATCCTACCAGCGTCCATTGGATGGCGGTTTTGCCACGCCATCCAAAGCGAATTCTTCCCAATAATAATGCCGTAAAAATGATCCAGGCGATTATCGCCAGTACTGTTTTATGAAGTAAATGTTGGGCAAACAAATCTTCGATGAAAATAAATCCACTCAATAGCGAAGCAGTTAAGAAAAACAGGCCGACACCTATCATCTGAAA
>SXGT01146972.1_pt1 | contig 14506 bp, 15 predicted proteins | sample 3176221 | NCBI WGS metagenome assembly SXGT01 (sample SAMN11356862, study PRJNA531348) | freshwater metagenome | isolation source: freshwater sample F1-120 | place: China: Fuxian Lake, Yuxi | collected 2017-12-25
GAAAGCAGGTGCGCGATGGCCGCGACGAACAAGCCGCGAGCGGCGTCGAGCGCCGCGGGCACCTCGAATGGGCCGACGCTGCTGAGCGGCGGGAATCCGCAGATCCCCAAGGGGTACGGCGACGAACCAGTGCAGGCGTACATCGCCGCGATGCCCGGCTGGAAGCGCGCGTTCGGCGAGCAACTCGACGCGCTGATCACGGCGGCGGCACCGAAGGCCACGAAGGCGATCAAGTACAACCAGCCGCTCTACGGCATGGGCGACGACCTGTGGTTCGTCTCGTTCCGTTGCTTCACCAAGTACGTGAAGATCTCGTTCTTCGCCGGCGCGCAGCTCGACCCGTTGCCGCCCGGGGCAGGGAAGGATCCCAACGCGCGCTGGCTCGATGTATATGAGCACGACGAGTTCGATGCGAAGCAGTTCACGAAGTGGGTCCGCCAAGCGCACAAGTTGCCCGGCGAGAAGCTCTGATCGAAATCGCCGCTCGCCCCGACGCGGTCACGCCACGTTCATCCCGAGCCGTTGGAGATCCTGGTTGTTATACGACCATTTTCTCCAACGGCTCCGAACAAACCGCACACGAAGCGACGAGTCACGCGACGAGTCGATCGATGGGCGGGCCGATCAGTAGCAAACGAAGGGCGGGCTAGTGAGGTTTGTGCGATAGATCCGCACGACCCGACCTTCGCCGGCGTCGAAGACGCCATCGGTTGCGGTGTCGCCAACGATGCGAACCTCACCGATTTGAACCGGGTCGTTCCATCGCAACCCGCTCGCTCCGTCAAGCGTCGGGCGGACCTCCCACCAGATGTCGCCGACCATCAAGCCGCGTACCCCGCAATGCGTCGTCATCGGCATTTCGAGTGAGTAGCCGTGAAGCGGTCTAGCGAACACTCTCAGCTCAATCGGCTCGGGTGTCGGGAGACCCAAATCACTCGTGTCCACGGTCAACTTGTACTCGCCGGACGGCAGCGTTGGCGGGTTGCCGCGCCAAGGCGCGCACAATGGGATCCACTTTGGCCCGGGTTCATCGATGCGCTCACACTGCGAGTAGTTCGTGCTCGCATTGAGTCGGATTCGACTGATACCCACCGGAATCGGCGTTTCGATCGGCATCCATCCGCCACCAATTGGAAACGACTTCGGCGGCTCATAGGTGCAGTAGCGCGACTCGTCGTTGCTGGTCGGGGTGTTGTCGATTTCGGGGCTGAAGACGCGTGCCAGAACCGTTACGCATCGAGCGGGGAGTGGTATCGGACTGCCGGTCTGATTGTCGATGATCAATTCCGCCGAGAGCGATTCTCCCGCGGTGACCCGGGTCGCGAGGAGTTCGATGCGTGTGGTGACACCACTCGGAGTTCCGACCGTCGACGAGGTGTTGGCGATGATGGGTACGCCGCCGCGGTTGTCGCGACTGGCGACGGCGATGGCGGTCGCCGCGAATGCGAGCGCGACCGCGCCCGCGACGATGGGGCGGCGGCGGTCGCGGAGTGCTCGTCGCGTCGTGACCTCGGCCAGCGTCACGGGCGACTGCGCATCGATGCTGCGCTCGACGTGCGACGCGATGCGGCGTTCGAGTTCAGACATCGTCGACTCCCAACTTCGTGCGCAGCGCGGCCAGACCGCGGGCGACGTGCGTCGACACCGAACTGGGTTTCACGTCGAGCAACTCCGCGACTTCGACCTGGGTGTAGCCGTACCCGTGCACCAGCGTCACCGCCGTGCGCTGACGTCGGGGGAGTGCGGCGAGCGCGGCCGCGAGATTGGGTTCGAAGTCGGCCACGGGCTCCGTCGATCGTTCGACGATCGCGGGGACTCGTCGTCGCAACCGTCGCGACCGTGATTGTCCGACGCGGTAGAGGTACCCGATCGGGTGGCTCATGGGCCCCACCCGATCCCAATGTTCGTACGCCCACGCGAGCGCCTCGGCGGTGCACTCGCGCCCGAGATCGACGCCGTACGAAGCACTGAACGCGGCGCGCAGACGCGGTTCGGCCCAAGTGAAGAAGTCCTCGAAACTGCGCGTCGACGCATCGGACACCTCGCCATCATCCACTCACCGGGAAGAACCCGCCAGCCCGCGACTCGCGCCACGCGGTCCGGGAATTTCTTCGAAGAATTCTGCGGAAATCCTTGGAGAGCGAACTGATGTTCGTATATATTGGGAGGCATGGCGGACGGGCTGGGGCTGCTCGAGGAGGCGATCGACGCGTTGGCCGACGACGTGATCGAGCTCGACGGCCGCGACGAACTCGAGCGGCTCGAAGTGCTGCGGCGTCGGCTCGACGCGCAGATCAGCCGTCGGATCGCGACGCTCGACTCGGCCGGCGCGTACGCGCTCGATCGGCATCGCACTGCAGCCGCATGGCTGAAGGCCACCTGGCGCTGTTCTTCGACCCACGCCCATCGATCGGTGCGGCGGGCGCGAATGTTGCGACGGCTCGAACTGACCGCGGCGGCGTACGTCGCGGGTGAGACGTCGACCGAGCACGTGGATGTGATCGTCAACCTCGCGTATCCCGAGCGTCGGCGGGCCGCGTTCGCCGAGTACGAAGCGACGCTCGTCGAGATCGCGTGCGAGGCCAACGTCGACGCCACCGAGAAGGCCGCCACGACGTGGCGTCATGCGCTCGATGACGCGCTCCAGCGAGACGGCGACTCGCTCGCCGCCCGACAGTACGAGTCACGAAACTTCTCGTTGGTCGAGGGCGCCAACGACATGACGTTCTTGTACGGCTCGATGGACCCCTACGACGCCGACATCGTCAACCGCGCGCTCGACCGCGAGTACGACAACCTGCATCAGGCAAACGACGATCGCACACCCGCGCAACAGCGACTCGACGCGCTCGTCGGGATCTGTCGGCGCTACCTCGAAGGCATCCCGTTCCATGGGAGCGCCGAACCGCACGTGATGATCTCGATCGAGTACGGCGTGTTCACCGGCAAGAGCCACGGCGCGGGGATGACGCTCGACGGCAAGCCCGTGAGTCGTCAGACCGCGTTGCGCGCGGCGTGCGCCGGAACGATGCAACGGCTCCTCCACATCGACGGGGTGCCACTCGATCTCGGCCGGACCGTTCGCAACTTCAATCGCCAACAACGTCGGGCGCTCGCGTTCCGCGACGGTGGTTGTCGCTTCCCGGGGTGCGACCGGCCGCCGAGCCAGTGCGAGGCGCACCACATCGACCCGTTCGGACCGCCGCACAACGGCAACACCGACATCGCCAACGGCATCTTGTTGTGTTGGCACCACCACCACCTGGTACACGAGTTGGGCTGGACGATCTCGATCCTGCGGCACGGCAACGTCAACTTCCATCCGCCCAAGGGTGGCGAGCCACTCATCAGTTACCCCCGCTATCAGGTGCATCGAAGGATTCGAATCGACGCCGATCCGTGGCGGCCCGGGCGTGACGAGCCCCGACCGACTTGGCCACCGCAGCGTCGCGACGAACGAACCAGCAGCGGGTGGAAGTTTCCGACCGGCCGGATCGAGATCCCCAGGCGCGAGTAGGAGTCAGCAGTTCGCGAGCTCTTCGCCGACGACCTCGACCATGTAGCCGAGATCGTCGCTCGACAACGCGTGGTGCGCCGGGAGCGACAACGATCGCTCGGTCACCGCGTTCGCGTTCGGAAAGCCATCGGCCGGCTCGCGCCGATCGATGCCTGCGAATGCGGGGTGGCGCAATACGTTGCCGCTCCACACCATGAACGTAGCGATGCCGCGATCGGTGAGCCTGCGTTGCAGTTCCATCCGATCGATGCCCTCGCGCAACAAGAACGGGTAGCGCATCCACGTCGTTTGGGTCTCGGGTTGGGTGATCGGCCGCTCGAGTTTGTCCTCGTGGGTCTGCATCATGTCGTGCAGCCGCTCCCAATTGTGTTGGCGGCGTCGGTTGTACTCGGGGAGTTTGTCGAGTTGCACCAGCCCGTAGGCCGCGCCGATCTCGGACGGTTCGAAGTTGTACCCGATCATCTCGAACTGGAACGTCAGGTCGTAGGGGGTCCCGTCGGCGAGCGGTCCGTGGCGGTCGCGTTCGCCGCGCCGTGACCCGAACAGGTAGCTCTCGGATCGTCGCCCCCAGCGCCGCAGCATCAGACAGCGGTCGAGTCGATCTTCGTCGTCGATGCCGACGAGACCGCCGTTGCCCGCGGCCGTGATCGCATGACCGCGGGCGAAGCTCGTGACGCTGATGTCGGCTCGCTCGCCCGTGCGACGACCGCGCTGCCACGAGTCGAGCACGTCGCAACTGTCCTCGACGACGATGAGACCGTGGGCGTCGGTGATCGTTCGAATCGCGTCCCAGTCGGGGCAGTTGCCGGCGAGATTCGGCACGAGGATTGCGCGTGTACGCGGTCCGATCATCTCGGCGATGCGCGACGCGTCGATCTGGAACGTCAACGGTTCGACGTCGACGAACACCGGCACCAACCCGGCTTGCACGATTGGCGCGATGTCGGTGCCGAAGGTGACGACCGAGGTGATCACCTCGTCGCCGGGCGAGAGGTCCAGGAGTTCGACCGCGAGCTTGAGCGCCGACGAACCGGAGTTCACCATCACGCCGTGTCGCTTGGCGAGCAACGCGGCCACCGCGGCCTCGAACTCCGACACCTTCGGCCCGAGGTTCAGGTTGGACGTCCGCAACACCTCGACGACCGACTCGATCTCACGTTCGTCGTGCACGGCCCCCGGGTCCGGCAGTCGGCGTTTGGCTCGTTCGGGCATCGTGGGCGCCTCTCGTCGCGGTTTCCCGCGATTCTGGCGCGCGCGACGGGCCACCGTCGCCGACTGCCGGAGGGGATCGGCCTCAGACGTCGTCGTCGACGATGAAGATGCTCCCGGTCTCGACGCCGATACCGGCACCGACGACGTTGTGGATCTCGAGGTAGATGCGTTCACGAAGCAGCTCGTCGGTGAGATCGGGAATCAGGGTGACCTTCACCTTGGTGAACCGGGCGCCGGCCTTGATCGTGAACGGCTTGTTGGTCAGCGCCACGAAGTCGTTGCCCGCGGTCGCCGAGATGCCGGTCAACGAGAGCATGCCGGTGACGTTGTTCGCAAGCGGCGCACCGAGGGTGATCATGACGTACGTGTCGCGGTTGGTGATGTCGCCCTCGGCGATGTCGACGTCGCTCAGATTGACTCCGTCGAAGGCCGGGTCCGACTCGTCGTTGCTGATCACGACGGCACCGTTCGATCCCAAGGTGGCACCGACGATCGAGCTCAGCTGGATCGTCAACAACTCGTCAGCTTCGACCGCGACATCGGGGCGGACCGTGAATCCGATGTGCTTGCGGACCTGACCGGCGAGAAACGTCAACGTGCCGGACTTCGCGGTGAAGTCGACGCCGGGCGTCGCGCCCGCGCCGACGGTCGAGAAGTTCGCGGTGACGGTCGCTGCCGACGGCTCCGACAGCGTGGCCGTGACCGTGACGGTTCGGTTGCCGGTGTCGCCTTCGGCGACGAACGCAGTGCTGATCGACAGCCGAGGTGTTGCTGCCGCGGCCGGGGATGATGCGAGGAGCGGAAGTCCGAGCATGATCGCCAGCCCGGTTCCGAGGGTTGTAGCGAGTTGTCGCCGCATTTGGGCACACTCCTTGTCGTAGGTGTGTCCATCCTGGGGCGGTCGTGCGTCTCGGACATCCGGGTATCCCCGCTTTCTCCTCCGCCTTCGTCGCCGGGATCGGCTAGGAATCAGCCATGAGCGAGCGTCAGTTGGTGAGCAGCGGGTCCCCGTACGAGCCGGTCATCGGCTTCAGCCGGGCGGTCCGGGTCGGCGACCGAGTCCTCGTGGCCGGGACCGCGCCGGTGTGGCCCGACAAGTCGGTCGACCCCGATGTCGGAGTGCAGACGGCGCGGTGTCTCGAGATCATCCTGACCGCGCTCGCCGAGGCGGGTGGCCGCCCGGAGCACGTCGTACGGACGCGAATGTTCCTCACCGACCCGGGCGACGCCGACGCCGTCGGCACCGCGCACGGAGAGGTGTTCGGCTCGATCCGCCCCGCGTCGACCATGGTGGTGGTTGCGGCGTTGCTCGACCCGCGGTGGAAGATCGAGATCGAGGCCGAGGCGATCCTCGGCTGAGGTCGCGGTCGGCTCAGGGGAGCAGATCGAACGGGTCGTCGCCGACCTGCTTCGCCACCGAGTCGGTCGGCGAGCCCGCCTGCTCGTCGGGCCGGGTCGCCCAGGCCGGGAACGGGAACTCGACCACGAGCGGCACCGGGATCTCGGGTTGCATCACGAACATCATTCCCGGGCGGGCGAGCGTGGCTCGTTGACGGTGCGCGGTGGGGAGGAACCCGTATTCGGGTCGGCTGGCTTCGGCCGGGTCGAGGCGTCCGACGACACGGATCGCGCTGTTCGCGCTCACGCGGCGTTCGACCTCGCTCGCCGTTTGTTGCGCGCCGATGAGCACGATGCCGAGCGATCGACCGCGCTCGGCGATGTCGAGCAGGATCTCCTTGATCGGTGAACTGCCGTCGCGGGGCGCGTACTTGTTCAGTTCGTCGAGCACGACGAACTGCAGTGGTTCGCGAGAGCCCGCGGCCTCCTTGCGTTCGAACGCGCGCTTGAGGGTCACGCCGACGACGAAGCGCTGGGCCCGGTCGGGGAGGTTGTGCAGGTCGACGATCGCGACCTGCGCGTCGTCGTTGTCGATCGAGTGGCGCACGCCGCGCGGCACGTTCGCGAACACCAACCGGGACAGCGCACGCTGCGACGACAACAGCCGGCGCAAGAACGCGTTGATCGTGCCGCGGGTCATGGCCGACCCAGCCCACAGGCGTTGCGTGTCGGGATCGTCGTCGTTCGCGATGCGGTCTTCGATGAACTCGACGAGCTCCCGGTAGTTCGTGATCGTCTTCCCGTCGATCGTCCACGCTCCATCGTCGCCCGCGGGTACGCCCTTGGCGAGCTGGCGGGCGACGTTGTGAATGATCATCGTGTACTGGTTGCGTTCGTCCTCCGCGTCGGCGAACACGAACGGCAACAGTTCGTCGCGGCAGAACTCCTCGATGGTCCACCAGAACGACTGCACTCCGGTCGTGCGAGACGCGACGTCGGGGACCGCATTGGGATCGCCGGCGACGCGGGTCGGGGCGAACACGGTGACTGAGCGGAACGGCCCGGGTTGTAGTCCGAGTTCGTAGTACTTCTGACGTTTGGCGTCGTCGAGCTTGCAGTTGTCGTGGTCGAGGAAGAGCAGGTCTTCGCCCTTGACGTTGAAGATCAGCGCTTTGGTGTGCTGCGCTGCGGGACCGAGCACGGTGCCGTGGAACAACGCGTAGAGCAAGAAGGTCGCATAGCTCGTCTTCGTCGCGACGCCGCTGATGCCCGAGATGTTGATGTGGGCACCGCGGGTGCCGTCGATGAAGTCGACGTTGGCGTAGAGCGGGCGACCGTCGCGCCCGAGTCCGATCGGGACACGCCGATCCATCTTGTCGAACGAGAGTGCGACATCGCGTTCGTCGCCGGTTGCGCGGCGGACCGCGCTGCCGGGAATCGGGGGCACGTAGACCTCGGGATCGACCCGCGTCGTGAGGACCTGGGCTGCCTCGGATACTTCGGCGGGCAGGATTCCGTCGGCGATGAGGAACACGTCGGAGTCGTAGCGGGCGCCTTCGTGGCGGGCGCGGACCTGGGCGACCACCCCGGCGAGCGACACCGATTCGCGACCGGGTACCGGCCGCTCGCACACGACGACGTCGTCGAGTTGGAGGTACTGGCCGGCCTCGATCGCGACCCAGAACTCGAGTGGCATCGCGTCTTCGGTGCCGAGCACGCGTCCGACCGGAGCCGCGTTGGTGGGTTCGCCTCCGGGTCCGGTCACGGTCGCCGACGGTACTCGTCGGGTGCGACACCGGTGAGGCGTCAACCAGCAGCACTATTTCTTGCTGATTGACGCCCCACCGGTATTGGACAAGCGGAGGGACTCCTAGTAAATTGGAACACGTTCTAATTTTGGATCGGTGGAGGATCTGGCGCGATGGCGATGGAATTCGGGTTGTTCATGGGCGGATTCGTCCACAAGGACCAGATGGCGGCGAACCCCAACGCGGAACACGACCGGCTGATGAGCGAAGTTCGTCTGGCCGAGGTCGGCGACCGGCACAACTGGAAGTACTCGTGGTGGACCGAGCATCACTTCCTCTACGAGTACAGCCACATCTCCGCCAACGAGGTCGTGATGCCGTGGGTGCTCGCCCGCACCGAGCGAATGCACGTCGCCAGCGGCATCATCAACATCACCCCGCCCGTCAACCACCCGGTGCGCGTCGCCGAGCGGGTGGCGATGCTCGACCATCTGAGCGAAGGTCGATTCGAGTTCGGCACCGGGCGCGGGTCGAGCACGACCGAGCAAGGCGGCTTCGGCATCACCGACCCCGACGAGACCAAGCTCATGTTCGACGAAGCGATCGAACAGTTCTTGCCCATGTGGCAAGACGGTGAATACAGCTACACCGGTAAGTACTTCGATGTGCCGAAGCGCAACATCCTCCCGAAGCCCTACAGCAAGCCGCACCCGCCGATGTGGGTCGCGGCCGGAAACCCCGGAACGTTTCAGAAGGCCGGCGAGATGGGGCTCGGCGTCATCTGCTTCACCGGTGGCACGCCCGAGAAGATGCGACCGCTCATCGAGATGTACAAGGAAGCGATTGCCACGGCGAAGCCGGTCGGCGCGTACGTCAACGACAACGTCGCGATCACGACGAGCTTCTTGTGTCTCGAAGACGGCGACGAGGCCGTCGATCTCGCGACGCGTTCGGGCAACGGTCGCCAGCAGACGCTGGTGTTCAAGTATCTCGACACGTTCCCGAAGCCCGCGTGGGTGCCCGAGTGGCCCAACGAGATCTCGGATCCGACGGCCGACCAGATCCGCGCCGGGCGCGATGCGGGCGCGAGCTGCATCGGTACGCCCGACGAATGCGCCGAGGTGATCGCGCAGTGGGAGGCCATCGGCGTCGACCAGCTGATCATGGGGCCGTCCGGGTCGACGTACAGCCACGACATGCTGGCGCACACGACCGCACTGTTCGGTGACGAGGTGATCCCGCGGTTCGACACCGATCCGCAGTTCCGCAGCGACAAGTTCCGGCTCGCGGCCGGCTGAGGACTCAGCGTTGCGGTCGAGCTGCCGATGAGGTTGGATGACCACGCCGAGCTGGGGGAGTCGTCCTGACCTCGGGCCGATCGCCGCGGCGGCTGCGACCGCGCGTCACGATTGGCGAGAAGAACAAGAAGCGCTGACCGCCGACGCGGCCGAGGTCTTCAACCACGGTCGCGAGCTTCGCAGTTTGCTCATGGAGTGCATGCGAAACGGTGACCGGGTCGCGGTGATATCGGGCTCCCATCGCGCCGTTGGCTTGATCGTCGAGATCGCCGACGATCTCCTCGCGGTAAGGAATCTCGGTTCGGGTCGACTCGACTTTCGCATCGCCGACGGTCTCGTGTTCCAGGTGATCGTGCAAGAGCGAGCGATCGGTCAGCCCGGCGGAGACGAGCTGGCGAGCGGCTCGTTTCGGGCGCGCTTGCTCGAACGCGAGTCGGCCGGTGGTGAAAGCACGATCGGAACCTTGTTGGGTCCCGAACCGCTCGACGGAAGGCTGATCGTCGGGGCCGACCATGTGCGCGTCGTCGGACGCGGCGGCGGCGAGACGATCCTGCCGATGCAGTCGATTGCGTTCGTCGGCCCTCGACGCGACTGAACGATCAGCTGAGTGATCAGTTCAGTGGGCAGCCCAGGTTGTTGAGCCCGTCGAGGTACGTCGCGAGCGCCAACATCGTTGCCCGGTCGCCGCTGGCCAGTGCCGCGTTCACCTGCTCGAGCATGTTGCCCGGGTCGGTGAAGCGACGCAGCGGGAATCCGACGCCCTCGTGGGCGGCGTTCAGGAACGATGCCGTTGCAGCCCGCATCAGGATGCGCGCAGCTCCCGACGTGCCCGGACCGCCGTTGTAGCCGAGCGCCTCGAGCCAGGTGTCGTCGCGCATGTCGGCGAGCGAGTCCGGGAAGTTGAACTGCCAGTCGAGCGGATCGGTCGAGGCGTACTCTTCCCAGTTGTCGGTGTGGTTCTTCCAGTAGCCCGGCGTGCAGCCCTCGTTGCCGATGTTCGTCGCTTCGGCCGGCGCCGCCGCGAAGCCACCAATCGACAGCGCCAATGCGCCCGCGAGCACGATTCGGTGCAGTTTCATGTTCTTCCCACCCGAGTCCCGTTGCGTCCGAGCCTGCCCCGGACGCCAGTGGATCGCCAGGCTGCTCCGATCCGTCGCGGGTGTCGAGACCTGCACGTGAAATCGGACGGAATGCGGTGACTCAGGCCAGCCCGACGAGTGCCTCGCTCACCGTCCAGAGGCGAGCCGCCGCGGCATCGTCGGTCGCGTACGAGTTCGCCGTGGCGGGTTTGGAGTTGGCGAAGTAGGCGCCGGTGACGCCGGCGACGTCGGCTGACAGCGCGACGTGCAGGCTCGTGCGGGCCCCCTGTTCTGGAGTGCGCATGAACGGCCGGCCGATTCTCATCGCGATGTCGCCGAGCTTGCCGCCATCGCCCTCGCCGCCCAGGTTCGTCGCGACCGCGCCGGGGTGGACGCAGTTGGCGGTGATGCCGCTCCCGGCGAGTCGGCGGGCGAGCTCGCGAGTGAACAAGATGTTCGCCAGTTTCGACGCGCCATAGGGCGCCATGCCCTTCCACCCGTACTTGCGACGTTCGTACATGAGATCGTCGAAGTCGAGACCCGCCCGCGCGAACTTGTGCGCGCCCGACGCCACCGTCACGATGCGCGCGCCGTCGCCGCTCGCGCGAATCGAGTCGAGCAAGAGCGCGGTGAGAAGAAAGTGACCGAGGTGGTTCACCCCGAACGTCATCTCGAAGCCGTCGACCGTGGTTTGGCGCGTGCTCATCGTGACGCCCGCGTTGTTGACGAGCACGTCGATCGGGTCACCGGTCGCCGCCCAGTCGGCGGCAAAGGCGCGGATCGACGCGAGCGAGGCGAGATCGAGGGTGCGTTGCTCGATGTCGTCGCGACCCGAGCGCGCCCGGAGGTCGTCGACCGCTCGCTCGCCCTTGGTCGGATTGCGGACTGCCACGACGACGCGATGCCCGGCACGCGCCAACCCGAGTGCGGTCTCGAGGCCGATGCCCGAGTTGGCGCCGGTGACGATGGAGGTGGGCATCAGCGCGGTCCTGCCTTGTCGGTCTTGTCGGCGGCCGACGGCGACCGGTCGTAACCGGGCTGTTCGCCGACCCAGGCGATCAGTTCGTCGCGCACGAAACGGATCTCTCGACCGCCGGGAAAGCGGTGCGCCGGAATCCGGCCTTCGCGCACCATTCGCCGGAGGTACTCGACGTGGACCGAGAGCAGTTCGGCGGCCTGCGCGGTGGTCATGATCGGGGGGAACTGCGATGCGGCCTGGGGTTGATCTGCTCCCGTGGTCATGAGCGGATCGTACAACGGCGCGACGACACGGACGTGGATCTGTCACGGCAATTTGCACCTTTGTCCAATCTGACGCACAATGACACGGTGTGTTGCGGTGTGGCGTGCGCCACACGACGGGTCTCGATCTGCGGACGGTCCTTTCGCGTGATTCGGAAATATCGGTACGTTTGCGACACGGTGATGCTTCGTCTGGCTCGCCGGTCGATCGGGCGGGTCCGGGGAGGCATCGTCGATGGGTGACAGCGCGCGTCGTCGTCGACGCCGATGGTCGAGCGGGCACCTGCTCATGCTCGGTGCCGGCTTGCTCGGCGCGGTGGCCACGATCGCGGTGCTCGACGCGGGTGACGATCACACCGCAGTCGTCGTCGCCGCGCGCGACTTGCGCGTCGGTGATCGCATCGAACGCGACGACCTCGCGACCTCCGAGGTGTCGAGTGACTCCGAACTCACGCGCGCCTTGATCGGTGCCGCCGACGTCGACGACCTCGTCGATCTGATCGTCACCGCGCCGATCGAAGCCGGAAGTCCTGTCCTCACCGAGCATCTCGACGAGGACGCGGCGCCCGACGGCGGGCGTGCGATGAGCTTCTCGGTACCCGCCGATCGGGCCGCGGGCGGCGCGATCGGTGTCGGCGATCGCATCGATGTCCTGGCCGCCGACCGCGACGGGTCGGTTGGCTACGCGCTCGCCGACGCACTCGTGCTCGATGCTTCCGACGGAGACGATGGCGCCCCCATCGATCGAGGCGACGTGCGCGACATCACCATCACCGTGGCGGTCGACGCGCCAGGTGCTCTGCGGCTCGCCGCGGCGGTTGCCGCGGGAGACGTGACCGTGGTGCGAGCGACCGGGGCGACGGCACTCGATGCCATCGACTGGATCGATACGGATGCGGAGGAGTCGGCGGGTGCGTGAGCCGATCATCGCGCTGGCGTTCACGCCCGAGCCGTGGGTCGAGGCGTTGCATCGCCACTTCACCGACCATGGCGGAGCCCGGATTCGACAACTGGTGATGGATCCGGTCGTGGCGCTCGACGACGACTACGAGATCCTCGTCACGAGTGCTCGATGGCCGGCGCTGACCCCGGGCTTCGTTGCCGATCTCCACGACCGCCATCGCACCGTGCTCGGTGTTGCGTCGCGGTCGGATCCGGGCAGTGTCGATGTGCTCACGAACGTCGGCGTCGACCGCATCGTCATGGACGACGCCGGGCCCCTCGAGTTTCTCGAAGCGCTGATCGTGCTCATGCCGGCGGCGAGCCAGCTTCCGTCCGCCCGCGCGACGACCGACATCGAAACGCCCGGGGCGAACACGATCGTCGTACGAGGTCCGGTCGGCGCGGGCGCGACCGAAGTCGCGATCGGGCTCGCGCACGCGCTCGGACGACACTCGCGCGTCACCCTGGTCGATCTCGACGAAGTCGCGCCGAGCGTCGCGCAGCGCCTCGCGCTCCCGATCGAGCCCAACGTGCGGACCGCGATCGACGCAGTCGAGTACGGCATCGGCGACGTCGGCCCCGACGCCGACAACGGGGTGCGCGTCGTTCCCGGACTTCCGAACGCGTCTTCATGGAGTCAGATCCGCCCGCCCGAGATCGAGCGACTCGTGCGCTACCTCCAACGTGATCGCGACCATTTGGTGGTCGACATCGCGGCGCCGCTCGACGACGTCGGACCTTCGACGCGCGGGCGTCACGCAGTCGGTCGCATGATGGTCGCCGCCGCGACGCAGCTCGTCGCGGTCGGTGAGGCCTCGCCGGTCGGTCTGACCCGCCTGGTGCAGTGGCTCGCCAGCGCGCACGCACTTGCGACGGCTCCGACGGTGCACGTTGTGCTCAATCGTGCGCCGCGCGATCGCTTCCGCGGTTCGGAACTGTTGGCGGAGCTCGAACGCTGTTACCGCGCTGCGTCGGCTCGGTCGATCGATACCGATCCCGCGGTGACGCAAGCGATGTGGGACGGCACGATCGTCGGGCGTGGTGCGTTCACCGCTGCGATCGACGAACTCGCCGCGACGATCGCTCCATCGAGCGCACCCGTACGGACCCTCCGCAGGCGCGGTCGGCGCGCGACGGCGACGCAGGTGGCGGCGACGTGACGAAGATCGAGCTCCCCAAGCTCGACGCGCCGGCCGTCGACGTGTACGAGGCGTTGCGTCGCGAGCTGTTGGCGGCGCTCGAACTGCGTACCGGCGCGGCGGGGGATGCTGCCGTCGTGCGCGAAGTCACCGAGTCGGTCGTCGACGGGTACCGACGGCGTTCGCAGCTCGGCGGCGGCGCGCCCCTGGCCGACCCGAGCGAGATCGCCGACCGGTTGGTTCGAAGCGTTGTCGAACTCGGTCCGTTGTCGGCGTTGCTCGAACGAAACGACGTCGAAGAGATCTTCATCGAAGGTTCGCGCGTGTCCTACCTCGACTCGGCGGGGCGACTGCGGGGCCTCACCGAGCCGACGAGCGAGGGCGAGAACCGTCAGATCATCGAACGGCTGCTCGCGACCTCTGATCGGCATCTCGACGCGAAACACCCGATCGTGCAGGCACGCGTGCTCGGTGGAGGCGCCCGGCTGACCGCCGCGATTCCACCGATCGCCGACCGGCTGTCGGCCACGTTGCGCCGGTACACCGTGCGTCACGTCACGCTCGACGATCTCGTCGCACGCGGATCGCTCGACAAAGGCGCAGCGGCGTTCTTGTGGGCGGCGATGCAGATCCGCAGCCGGGTCGCGATCTCGGGCGAACCGGGAGCCGGCAAGACCACCATGCTCGCCGCGTTGCTCGCGGCGATGCCGGCGGGGCAGTGCGTGCGCGCCTGCGAAGAAATTCGTGAGCTGTCGGTGCCGCTGGTCCACGGCGCCTACTACGAGACCCGTCCACCCGGGCTCGACAGCACCGGCGAGATCACACTCCGAGATCTCGTGAAGTTCGTACTCACGACACCACTGTTTCAGGTACTCTCGATTCGGTGGGACGAACAGCCGCGATCTACTGCGGCATCAGCCAAGACCGCACCGGCGACGAGCTTGGCGTCAAACGCCAAGAAGACTTGTGTCGCAAGATCCTCACCGAACGC